>Ga0326727_10021136_pt1 | contig 12796 bp, 10 predicted proteins | sample MB2enrmetagenome_FD_207643 | JGI IMG/M metagenome (GOLD analysis project Ga0326727, IMG submission 207643) | Lab enriched peat soil microbial communities from McLean, Ithaca, NY, United States - MB29MY | ecosystem: Environmental > Terrestrial > Soil > Wetlands > Peat | place: USA: New York...
ACAAAGGGTTTGGCTCGGCCACCGAAATCTGCCCTCGGCGACGCCGGGGGCAGCCGCTAGCCCGTGTCCGCAGGCCGATACGGCCAACCTACCCCGTCACCGTGCGTTATCATACGCTGAAATGCGACTTCTTGAAGCGCTGTTCAACATCTTCAAGGCCTATCTCGGATACCGCCGGTTCGCCAAGCAGGTGCGTACGCAGGGACCGCAAGGGATGATGTACGACGCTTTGGAAAAAGGCGACTACCAGATGGCTTTCGAGATGGGCACCAATCTCAATAACAACTTCGTCCGCGGCACCGCCCTCATGCAACTGGGTGTCTTCGACGAAGCCGAAAAGAGCCTGCGGCGCGCCGTCGATACGGCAAAGAATCCCAAGCTGGGGGCCGTGGCAAATGTCGGCCTCGGGGAACTGTACCTTCACCAACTGCGTTACGAACCGGCCCTCCAGTGCTTTCAGTCCGCACTCATCCTGTGGCCGGAGCGGGGCTCCACGAACCGCGCGTTCGCGGAAGTGGGGTTGCGCCGCGGCGATCCTCCGGCCGAGGCGCTGCGGCGGGCGCGCCTGGCGGTGGAATCGGAGCGGGCCGCGCCGGGCCTCTCGCCGGAATCGAAGAACGCCAATCTGAGCGAGAACCTGGCCACGCTGGCTTGGGCGGTGGCGGCCGATTCCCGCGACGCCGCCGAGGTGGAAAAGCTATGCGCCGAAGCCGCGATCCCTTGTTCCAGTTCGCCGGTGGCCACCAAGGCCCAGGTGCACTGCCACTGCGGGCTGGCGTACGCCACGCTTGGCGATACGGTCAAGAGCAAGCGGCACTTCGAGGAAGCGGAGCGCGTGGATCCGAACGGCATCTGGGGCCGCGAAGCGATGAGCCTGGCAGCCGGTGTCCCCAAATGAGCCCGGCCTCCACGCCGGCCAGCGCGGTCCGATGGTGGGAGCTGAAGGACGCGTTTGGCTTCGCGACCCATCTTCCCGCCCTGCTGGCCGCCGTGTCGGAGGCTCGTGGGGCGAAGCTTCACCGGAAGATGCGGGAACTGTGCGAGCGCGTTCTGCACCAGGGCACCATCTTTAGCGCATCGCCGCCAGCCGTGCAGGCATTGATCGGGATGGCGGCCGGCGCCGCCGGGCGGGAGAAGACCGTCTTCTACGAAGTGCTGTGCGAGTTTGCGGTATCCGCCCGCAAGGCGATCCGCGACGGCCGCGCTATCCCGTGCTGCAGCGGCGGCGAACCCGCCGACGGCGCGGCGATTCTTGGGCACATTCTGCAAGCCCGCGCCCGGTTCGCGCCGGATCTCGAGCATCGGAATGCAGCCATCCGCGGTTTGGCGGGTGAGCTACTGGCGGCTTCCGCCGAAGCCGATCCCGAGGCGGCGAAACTGGTGCGGGATCGCTACCTCGCCGAGCCGGAATCTGCCGTGCGCTTCCGGCTGCTCGATGGACTGGCGCGGGTGCGCGGTTCGTTCGCCGATTGGCGCGAGTTCCTGGACGCTGCCCTCCACAGCGAGCGCGACCCGGACTGCCGGTTCTCCTTGCGTCGCGCGCAGATCCGCGAAATGGGATCCGGCGCGGAACCCGCCGTCGTGGACGAACTGGTCGCAACTTTTCTGCGAACCAGCGCTTCAGACTTCCCGCCCCATTGCGAGGCGTTCTTCGACGCCGTTCAGCTTCTCGGCCGGGAACGCGAATTGGCCGCGCTGAAGCTAGCCTTCGATGGCGCGGCCCATCGCGGTCCGGCGCGGTTGCTCGCCAAGCGCCTTCTGCGCATTGCGTTCGACGACCGGCGCACCGGATGGGGCCAGACCAGCTTCTCGTACGTCGCTGAGCGAAATCTCCGGCGGCCTGCCCCTAAGGACCCGCGCAAGGCCCTGCTCAAGGGAGTGTTCAAGCTGGTGGGCATGACGATCCTCTGGAAGCTGTTCCCATTTCTCCGGCGGCGTCGTATGCGCCAAATGGAACAAGCCAACAGGAAGCGCACCCGCAAGATCGATTACTGGGGCCTGGAAGGCGCCGCGCCCGAAATCCCCGCGAAGCTGACGGACGAGCAACGGTCCATTCTCACCGCTTTTGCGGAGAAGCCCGTGCTGTGGGAGTTCCGTACGAATCTATGGGATCTCTTCGGGCTTCCCGCAAGCGCGGATGACATGCGCCGGTTTGTGGCCGACCGGGCGTGATCCGGGCGAGGGGTTCATTTGAAATCGATGGTGCTGGACACCGAGAAGTGCCGGAAGTTCTGGTAGGTGGCACTGTTCCGGAAGAGCTTGCCCCGCCTCGCGTCCCAGGTCACATGGTCGACCGATGTCGGAACCAGGTGCCGCTCCCCGGCAATCTTGACGAAGTCCCAGGTCCCGCGGTGCTCGTCCGCCAGGCAATTGATCTCACTCGGCATGTCGCCCGCCTTGATGTCCAGCCGCCGGACCACCCCGTCATCCTTTCCGATAAACAGAGATCCCGAGCGCGCCGCGTAGAACTGCTCATTCAACTCCCCAGACTCGGGCCAGTAGCACCCGTCCTCCGGAGACGCGAAGCGGTACACCAAAACCGGCGTGCCGGATTCCACAGCCCGGCCCACGAACTTGATGGCGATGTCGCAATCGGCGTCGAAAACTCCCTTCAAGAACCCGTTCGGCGGGAACGCCCGGGCGGTGTATTCCGGATCTGAATAAGCCACCAATCCGGTTTTTGCGGTATCCCGATACACCGGAACCGTTCCCTGGAAACTCATTTCCGATTGCAACGTCCCCACTTCCCGCCAGCCCCGTTCGCCAACGGCGTCGCTGACGTAGCTGATCTGGATCGCGTCCGCCGTGAAGCTGGGCAAGGCCGCCAGATAGCGCTGGCTATTCGCCCTGGCGCGTTCCAGCAACGCCGCCTCGGGAGTGGAAGGCGCAGGCAGCGGATCGGAGATCGCGGCCGGAGCGGGCCCCGCGCCCGCCGGCAGCGGCAGCACGTTGTCGTTAATTCGGCGAGCGCGTGACCTGAGTGTGGCAGCCAACTCGGCGGCGGTGGGTGCTCGCAGGTAGGTCAAGTCTCGTAACTCCCGATACGGCCGGCCGCTTCTCCTGGGGATAACCTCGGCCGCTCGGACGCGCACCTGGTCGCCCAGTTTGTACTTGGCCGCCAGCGCGGCGGCGCTCAATTCGCCCTGCTCCGGAAGCCGCGCGTAAACCACAACTCCGTTGGCTTTCCGCACCCATATCGCTTGCTTGGTCACGGCCACCATCGATCCCGAAACCTGAAAAAGACCGCCGAACAGGATAGCCGGCCACGCCAGCGCCAACAGCAGCCCGGCCGTGGTAGTGATGGAACGAAGTTCGCGTAACATGGCGATCCTCCGCTTCAGGCGCCCAGCACCTGCGGAAGGCGCGAGAGTTCGTCCGCGGTGCTGTCGTTGGGCACCGAACAGCCGGGCGTCAGGATGTACTTCGGTCCGGCCGCCTGGGCCGCGGCTTTCCATTGCGCGCGCATCTCGTCGGCGGTGAGCTTGCGGTAGTTCACTTCGTCGATGCCGCCCGCGATCACCGTGGGGAATCGTTTGCGCACATCGGCGATGGATATACGCGAAACGTGCAGCGAGTAATTGAAGACCGGCGCGGGGAGTCCCTCGAAGAAGCCCAGATACTGCGGTTCCACGTGGACGTGTAAGAAGTTCAGTTTGGCGCCCGACAAAGCCTCCAGAATGCGGCGGTCGAAGGGCAGGCTGAACTTGCGGTAGTCCTCCGGCGTCATCTCCGCCGCGTTCGAATTGGCCACGGCGAGCAGTACGCCGGATGCGCCCGCGCGGAATGCCCGGCGTGCGTGCGCGATTTCCGACTGCGCGATCGCGTCGAGCGCGGCCAGAAGCGCGGTGGGGTTCTCGTCCTTCAGACGCAGCACCTCCTCTTTCGAGGACAGCTTCTGCGCCACGTTCCAGGGGTTGAATACGGTTTCGAGGATGTAGGCGTCGCCATGAAGTCCCTGGCGAATCAGATCCAGGGCGTGGATCTGTTGCGGGAACGGGTTGTCATCGACTTTCAGCTCGTACCATTTGCCCGCCGGCTTGGGATAGTCGAAGTCGCTCATCACCTTGACGATGTCGGTGCGATACGCCCGGTGAAATGCGAGCGTCGCCTGGGCATGGTCTTCCGGCGTCTTCAAGCCAAAGTGGTGCCAGAAGCTGAACGGAGGCCGGTCGACGTCCGCGCCTTTCAGTGCGCGGTCCACGCGCTCTTTGTGCGTAAGGGTGGATCGTGCGTGGGCCAGCGGCGCGATGGCCGCGGCGAAAAGGAATTCGCGTCTCCGCATGAGGGGGTTATCCTTTCATCGACCTATTATCCCGCGCCTGGGAGGGTCCGGCGGCCTTTCACCTCCCGCCCCCGGCGAGGTTGAAGCCTTCCACCAGGATCGCGGGTTTCTCGCCGCGCGTGTCGGCATCGCGCAACTCGGTAGCGATCGAGCGCCGCTCGCCGGGCATCAGAGCTACGTAACCGTCGCTGTAGATCGCCGGGAGGATACGGTCGCCGGTCTTTTCGCGCACGGCTTTCAGACGCACCATGAGCGCCACGGCTGGGGACGAATTGGCGAGCGTGGTGGTCAGAAACCAGCGGTCGCCGCGCCGCTCGGAGGTGGTGACGGCGGCGACCGCGGCATTGGGCAGCGAGCGCAGGGCCCGGTAGTTTTCCTCCTCCACGCCGCGCCAGTAGAAGTTGTCGGAGACCAGCTTCGTCCCCTGGCGCAGTTCCAGGCGGATGAAATGCACGGGAGTGAGCCCGGCCGGGTACTCCATGTGGAAGGGCGCGGCGGTCGAGTCTTCGACGCTATCCAGCGCGGCGGTCTTCTCCCACTTCACGGCGCCATCGGAATTGACGAGTTGCACGCGTGCGGTGAGGCCGGCCGCGGCGCCGGCGCTGTAATTGACCACTTCGATATCGTCGGTGGCGGCGTTCCACTGGATGTGCAGCGGCTCGGAACCCTTACGCGCGCCGAAGTATCCGGCGGTGGGTTCGAAGTAATAATCGTAGGTCTGCCAAACGAACGATGGCCAGCAGGGATGGCTCATCCAGATGAGCAGCCCCATGCGGTTCTTGCTCTGCGCCTCGAACATGGCGCGATGGCCGTTGTAGTTTTCGAACTGCGCCAGCCACAGCCAGTCGGCCACGTTGTCGGCCGGGCCGTAGTTCTTTTCGATGCGCGCGCGGAAGTCGGCGCCGTTTTGCGCGCTCCCGTTAGTGAAATCGTGCATGCCCCAAAGCGCGCCCTGGGGCGGCCACATGGCGGATTCCGGCATCATCAGGCGCAGGCTGTCGAGCGTCACCATGTTGGGCATTCCCATCTCGCTGTGCAATTTGGGGGTGGCGCGCTGGCTGAAATAGAATCGCTGCGGCTCGGCCTGGTAGGGGCCGTGGCCTTCCACCACGTCGTCGGCGGAGCTGGGGATGTAGTGCAGGCCGGGATGGAAGGCGGCCAGCGTGGAGCGGATGCCATCGTCGATGGTGGGCGGCGGGTAACCTTCGTTTCGGCCGACGTAAAGGCCGATGGAGGGGTGGTTGCGGATGCGCAGCACGTAGTCCCTGGCGTTGGCCAGGAACATGGCGTCGTCGTCGGGGTCGGGGCCGTCCCACGGATTCGCCAGCCAGAAATCCTGCCACACCACCACCCCGCGGCGGTCGCAGGCCTGGTAGAACTCGTCCTCGCCGATCTGGCCCACCCAGTTGCGAATCATGTTGAAGTTCATCTCCGCGTGGTAGCGCACGGCGGTGTCGTATTCCCGCGCGCGGTAGCGCAGCATGGATTCGCCGAAGCCCCAGTTGCCGCCCTTGGGAATGAAGCGGCGGCCGTTGATCCACATTCTAAGGGAGTGGCCTTCTTCGCTGTAGGTGAACTGGCGCACGCCGGCCTGGAACCGCTTGGCATCGGAGACCGCGTTGGCGCCGGTTTCGAATTGCAGGCTGACGTCGTAGAGATTCGGCTCGCCATATCCGGCGGGCCACCAGAGCTTGGGGTTGTTGAGTTGCAGGGTGTGCTTCACCAACTTCGATTCCGAGGCGGCGAGCGCGACCGGCACGGCGAATGCCTCGGCGCCGAAGCGTCCGCGCAGGGTGCCCGAGACGGGCGCGGAGGTGTGATTGGCGAGGGTGACCTCGATCGCCACCTCGGCGCGGGAGGTGTCGGGAAGCGGCAGAGTCGCGTGGACGAACGGGTTTTCCAGCGTCACCGGGCCGGTGGCTTCGAGGAATACGCGGTTCCAGATGCCGGTTTCCCGGCCGCGAATAGTGGGGATCCAATCCCAACCGATAGCGGCGTGGAAGGCGGGATTGTCGGCGCCCAGCGCGCCGCCGTTCTTGCCGGCGAATTGCGCCGTCTTTTCGGTGATGGCGCCGGGCGAGGCGGTCTTGAGAATGCGTACAGCCAGCGCGTTCTTCGCGCCGGGAAGCAGCTTGGAAGTTACCTCGAAGCGGCCGCGCATGAAGGCGCCATCGATGCGGCCGAGCTTCGCGCCGTTGAGAAAGATCTCGGCTTTCCAATTGATGCCGTCGAAGTTCAGCCAGACCCGTTTCCCATTGAATCCCGGCGGCACGGAGAACTCGTTGCGATACCAGAAGTCGGCCTGAAAGAAGGAGTCCGAGACCATCGACTGGTTGTCGGAATAGTTGGGGTCGGGGATGGCGCCGGCGTTCAGGTAACTGGTCAGCACGGTTCCGGGCACGGTAGCCACCAGCCACTTGGAAGCGTCGAAGCCGGGCCTGGATAGCGACGGGCCATCGGCCTTCACCAGCGAGTCGCGCTCCACGCGCCAGCCGCCGCCGGAGAGTTCCACGCGGGTCTCCGACGGTTTTGGCGCCGGCCTGGCTTCGAAAACCGGGCCGCCCCGGCCGAAGACCTCGAACTCGCTGAGGATGTAGCCTTCGGGCGAAGCGGGCTTCCGCATGAGGACGCGCACGTATCTCGCGTGTGCGGGCGAAGCGAGATGCAGATCGTCGTCCGAACCCGACGCCGGCAGAGCGGCGACGGCATTCCAAGTGGCGGCGTCGTCCGATACCTGGACGCTTCCTTCGGTGGCGCGCCGGATCCAGTGGAGCACCACGCGGTCGAACGCGCAGACAGCGCCCAGATCGACGTAGACCCACTCTTCGCCCGTTCCCGCGCTTTTCCACGCGCTGGAGAACTGCTGGGGACCGCCAACCTGGACGCGGCGGCCGGCGCGGAAGAGGGCAATTTCATTGACGCGCCAGGAGCGCGCGCGGGGATCGACGAAAGCCAGGAGGTAGAAACGGTGGCGCGAGGGAGCGGCGAACCTGATGGACGGGCGGATTTCGCCGGAGGGCCGCGACATGCCTTCGGCGCGTCCGAGTTCCCGCCAGGCCGCGCCATCGTCGGAACCGGAGACGACGCACGCCCAGATTTCGGGCTCGGCGGAGGGCGAGAGGACGGAGCCATCGACATCGACGCGGTCCACTTCGAGCGGCGTGGCGCCGCCGGCGAGTTCGAATTGCACCCAGGCGCCGGGGCCCGGCAGATCGACGCCGGTCATCCAATTGCCGTCGAACAGCCGTTCGCGTTGGTTTTTCGGAAGGACTCCCTGCACGCTGGTCGAGGTCGAGATCCAACGGGGCAGCGCGGTCTCCTTGATGCCATCGGTCACCAACTGGGCGGTCAGGTTGTAATCGTAGCTGGAGGAGTGGTAACTCGGCCGGTGCAGCGCCAGGTTACGGTAAGTGGTGGAATCGATCCGCTGCGCAGGGGCGAAATTCTCTTGCGGATCGCCGGGGTAAACCCCCACGCCGAGCGTATAATCCTGGGCCTGCAAGGCGAGCGCAACGAATGCGAGGAGGAAGCAGAGGCGCGTCATGTATGTCCTTTCCGAGGGCTGGGAACGCCGGGCGGCGTGGCGAACCGGAACCCGAATCTAGCTTAACCGCACGACCCCATGGGGCGCACCACCGCCGGCGCTTCAGTGCGCGAAACCCAAGCGCTGGAGCGTGGCCTCCGGTTCGGGGGCGTCGAAGCCGGTCAGCCGGGCTTTCTGCCGGCCGTTCTCCACCGCGACTCCGTAGGGGTACAACGTGTATCCGACCGCCTGCCGGAGTTTCTGAAAGTCCGTCGATACCACCGCCCGGAGACCGGTGTCGTCGAGGAATTGCCCCGCGAACTGCGGCTGCTCGATGGGGACCGCAATCACCGTGGCGTCTCTCCAGTCCAGCCGCGCCATGCGCCTGGCCGCGTCCGCGCAGTGCGAGCACATGGGGTTGAAGAAGAACAGGAAGAACCGGCCGCGCCCGATGGCATACGGCTGTCCGTTCACCGTCACGGCCGCGGGAGCCGGCGCGCCCGTCTGCCGCTGAGTTTCGACGCCGTAGGAAACCAGCGCGAACACCGCTACCGTCGCCGCAACCGCCAGTGCCGGCCGCGCACCGGCCGGCCGCCGCGCCCACATGCCGGCCAGCACGGCCAGCGCCAGCATGGCCAGGTCCCCGGCGAAGAACCCGGGACCGACCACGCGCCTGGCAAATGGGAAACAACTGCAATCGGCGCCGCGCAGCGCTTCATAATTGACCGCGAACCAGGCCATGAATCCCACCAGCAACAGGCCGATCAGGATGGCGCCCCAACGCCGGAAGCGCGGCACCAGGATCCACGCGGCGCCCACGGTTTCGGCGATGCCCACCACCAACGCCGCCGCCAGGCCGAACGCTTGCGGCACGCCAAGCTCCGCGATACGCGCCGCCCAAACCAGCGGGCTGGTGACTTTCCAAACGCCCGAGACGAGGAAGAGCGCCGTCAGCGGGACCGCTCCAACCCAGCTCAGACGGCTCTTCCAACTCGCCGTTTCAAGCGCGTCCACGAGGAGCCAACCCTCCCGGTGGCTGTGCCATACTGGCATGCATAGGGCCTATTGTAGCCCTTTGGGCCGTCCCCGATGATCCTCGCCCTGCTTGCGTTAGTCGCGGCCACCACGCGCCTGGAAGTGATTCCCAGCCAGACCATCGAGGTTCCGGCCCGCGACTGGGGACAATTCGAAATCGATTTGCAGCAGCGGCCCGCCCTGGTGGAAGCCGCTTATCGGGTGGAGGCGGGCTCGCAGCGCGTGCGCATGGCCCTGCTGCGCCGCGACGAGTTGCAGCGCCTGCGCGAGGAAGACGCGGCTGGCGTGCTGGCGCTGACGGAACCGGCGCCCTCCGGCAGCCTGCGGTACCAGGTGCGCGAGCCGGGCGATTACGTGATGGTTCTGGACAACCGTTCCGAGAGCCGCCCCGCCACGGTCCGCGTGAACGTGTGGCTGGATTTCGCCGAGCCCGCCGCGCCCGGCGTGGTGCAGCTTTCGCCTGGCCGGCGGCTGGGGGTGGTGCTGATCAGTTGCGCCGCCTTTTTCGGTGTGGCGATCTTCTCCGCCCGCCGGCTGCGGCGCGCCATCAAACGGTGAGGACGGGGCGGGGCGGACGCTCACTCCATGGGAACCGCGCGCTCGAATACCACGTCCACCGTGGAGCCCTGCCTCAATTCCACTTCCTTGCCGCGCGTGAGCAGCACCACCGCAATCCCCACGGCGCTACCGGCGCCGGCGCCGATACCTGCCCCCGTAAAGCTGCGATCCGCCATGCCGCCGATGGCCGCGCCGGTTCCCGCCAGGGTGGCGACGGTTTTGGCGTCCTCTCCGTGGCCCGAGCCCTGCTTGATCTGGCCCTCCTGACCCTCCACGTGCTGCGACGATTCGCCGGAATCGGCCGAACTCAGGCGCGGCGCGATGCGCACCACCCGCCCGTCGAGCAGGGTGAGCGTGTCGATTCGAATTTCCAGTTCGGCCTTGCCGCTGACGCGGCCGCTGCGCACCGATTTGGCCACCATACCCTGGACGTAGGAGCCCACCGGGACCACGATCTGGCTGTTGGCGGCGATCGGCGTGGCGGTTGTCATATAGATGTAGTCGCCTTGCCTGGCGGTCCTGGTGCTGATCGAATTCACCAGGCGCAACGACACGTGGGTGCCTTGCGGAATCTCAGTGGCAAGGCAGAGCAGCGGAAGGGACAGGACGAGAATGCCAATGCGCATAACACACTCCCATGGGCCGGTGAACCCGGCTCTCCAGCCTATGCTAACCCGCGGCGGCGCGGGAAGTTGTCGAGACTCCATAAAAAAAACGTAAGCAACAGCGTCAGCACGGCATCCGTGGTTTCGGGCGTCCGACCGGGGAGCCACCGCTGCGCCGCTTCGAGAACCGCCAGGACCGCTGCCACGGCGGCTCCGGCGCGCGCCCAGGAAACGCCGTTGGCCCGCAGGAGCCACACCATGGCGCCGTAATCGAAGGCTTTCCGGGCCAGGATCACGAGCGCGGAGTGGCGTTCGGAATCGAAGGTTGGCCGGAACGGAATCCATACAAAGGCGGACGGCGCGGAAGCCAGGTGAAATGGCGCCAGTTCGCGCAAGACGATCGCCGCACCCAACACCCAAACGGCGGCGCGCAGCCGGAGGCGCCGCCGGAGCAGCATCCACGCGAGCCAGCCCAGAAGGGCGCCCAGAACCTCGTGCAGCGCCAGGGTGCGATCGGGAACCACCATGCGCAGGGGAAGGCAGAGCGCGGCCAGCGTGGGCCATAGGCGGCTGGGGAGCAGTCCGGCGGCATCGAGAACGGCCTCGAGCACCACCAGCGCCGCCAACCATTCGCCCGCCGAGCACCACACCTCGTTGAGCGAAAACCCCTCCGCCGCGCGCAACCGCTCCACGGCGTGCAGCAGCCGGGTCTGCGAGAGGATCGGGAAGAACGGGTACAGTTGGTAGCCCGCGAACAGGGCCAGAATCAGCCAGCCGCCCGCCGGGATGGCGGCGCGCCGCGGGCTCCCGGTGGGCGCGGGGTGGTAGAGCAGAGCCACGGCAATCCCCGCGGCGCCCCCGGCCGTGTTGGACAAAACGTCGAACAAACTGCAAACCCGGCCCGGTACGTAAACCTGCGTCATCTCCATGCTGGCCGAGAGCGCCATTGCCCCGAACAGCGCCGCCGCCGCCCCCGCGGCGCGCGGAATCCGGTGCGGCAGCGCCCACATGGCGGCCGCCCCGAACGGAAGGTAGAGCAGCACATTCACGATGGCATCGCGCAGCGCGAAGCGGTCCCAGGCGACGGGCGGCCAGGCGTGGAGAAGAACCAGCAGAGGATTCGCCGGCGCGCCCGCGAACCGGAAGTGCCAGGGATATAGGGAGCCGTAGACGATCAGCGCGACGATCGGGATGACCAGCCGTTTCATGGGCTAGTCCGCCGCCGGGATCGGCTCGACCTTGCGCATCAAGGCGAACCCCACCAGCATAGCGATGGGCATGAGCAACCCGATGCCCACGAAAGCCGGCGCGTAGGAGTGCGTCCGGTCCACCGTAAAGCCCACGGCCCACGTACCGATCATCGACCCCACCGTCGACCCCGTCCCCGCCAAGCCGTACACCGAACCCACGGCGCGCGGCGGGAAGTAATCGCCCGGCAGGCTGTGTACCGAGATCGACCAGAAGATCCAGAAGAACACCGCCGCGCTCATCAGGCCGATGGTCCAGACGAGCGAGTGCGCGAACACCGCGAAAATGCCGATCGGCGACATCACCGCGGAAACCGCCATCAGCGTCTTGCGCGTGCGGTTCACGCTCCAGCCCCGGCGCTGCAAGCGCAGCGTGATGTAGCCGCCCACAAAGTTGGAAACGTCCGCCGCCAGAAACGGAATCCAGGCCACCATCCCGATCCCCGCCAGGTTGAGCCCGCGTGCGCTGGCGAGATAGGACGGGATCCAGAAAATGTAGAAGTACCACAGCGGGTCGGCCAGGAAGCGGCATACGAACACGGCCCAGGTCTGGCGGTAGCGGATCAGCGAGCGCCACGGCAGATTGCCCGGGCCAGTGCGCGTTCGCGCGGCCTTTTCGGAGCGCGCCATCTCCGGATGTGACCGGCGGAAGACCTGAAACGCCGCTACCCACAGGAAGCCGATCGCCCCGGTCGTGAGGAATGCCGCGCGCCATCCCCAGCGCAGGGTGACAAACGCCACCAGCGGCGGCGCAATCATGGAGCCCACGCTGGATCCGCTGTTGCACACGCCGATGGCCAGCGTGCGCGCCTCCTTGGGCACCCACAACGCCACCGCCTTAGCGAACCCCGGCCAGGCGCCACCTTCGCCCACTGCCAGCAGGCCGCGGAACGCCCCCAGGCTGAGCGGCCCGCGCGCCAGCGAGGTCAGCATACCCGCCCCGCTCCACCACGAAATTGCCACCGTCAGCCCGCGCCCCACGCCCAACCGGTCCAGCACCCAACCGGCGAAGGAATACGACACGGCATAGCTTGCCAGGAACGCGTTGACGATGGTGGCATACTGGCTGTTGCTCAAGTGGAACTCGCCGCGCAGCGTGGGCGCCAGCACGGAGACCACTTGCCGGTCGATGAAGGTGGCGGTAGTCTCGCCGAACAGCAGGGCGACCAGGAGGATGAGCGCGGCGCGGGTGAACACCGGGCGGAAGCCGTCATCGGCGGGGGTGTTGGAGATCATGGGCGCTTTTGCCAGCATAGCGGTTTCGCGGCGCGGGGGTGAAGGCTGTCGCTGGGAGCCGGCATCGCTCGGCAGGTGGAGGGTACGGGAGGAAATAAGAGCATCGATCCGTGGGGCTCAATTGTAGTTACAGATTTGGCGTTATACTGGTATCTGAATGATCCGGTTCGAGTGAGACCCGGTGAAAGCGCGGACCAACCGGCGTAAACACGGCGTCAGCTCCGAGGACGCCATGCACATCTTCGACGATCCGTACGCCCTATTCGAGCAGGACCGGACCGACGAAGCAGGCGAGCCGCGATGGCAGGCG
>Ga0326727_10021137_pt1 | contig 12795 bp, 8 predicted proteins | sample MB2enrmetagenome_FD_207643 | JGI IMG/M metagenome (GOLD analysis project Ga0326727, IMG submission 207643) | Lab enriched peat soil microbial communities from McLean, Ithaca, NY, United States - MB29MY | ecosystem: Environmental > Terrestrial > Soil > Wetlands > Peat | place: USA: New York...
TCGGAATCCGTGACCGGATTCATCCCGGAATCGTGACCGGATTAATTTCGGAATACTGACCGGGATAATTTCGCAATCGCGACCGCCTTGCCCCGGAATCCGCACCCAGGTCCAATCCCACCTTACCCCTTATGATAACAACATTGAAAACGACCTGAAGCGCGCAGGAAGTTTGTGCGATGCCGGTTTTTGTAGAAGTGGAAACTATCACGAAGCGATCGGGTTCTATGGGAGCCAATTTGCCCGTCGTCGGGCCAGGGCATTGGTTGGGTACTCTGAGGCCCTGTATTACGTCCTCTGGGAAGCAGAGAATGCGTGCGCCGCGAAAGAGAAGTGCCAAACCGACGCAGACTTAGATGTCGCGGAGCTGCCTCTGGACGACCAGGGATCAAAGCAGATGTCCTGGGTGGACCTTTTGACGATCGGCACAGGCTGTAACGCTCAGTGTCTAAGTGATGCGACAGCATTTATCAGCTACGTAAATTCACATGCAACACAAGTCCAAGCCTTAACTGGCTATCCACCGCGGTATCTACTGCCTGCCCGCGCAAGCGTGTATGCCGATCCATCGATACAGAAAGCTGCACCGCTGTACCGACAGATTCGACCGATTCTTGAGAAGGCCGATACTCCAACTGCACTGAAGCTTGATCAGACGCTGCGCACCTATGGAGCCACCTTGGATCACAACTTGCCCGCTCCACCAGCTCCCTAACGCGGCAAGCGCCGGACCGTTTCTGAATCGACATCGACCATCCATTCGACCGATTGACAATCGAGAACGAGCCTTTTGACTCGCGTGCTGTCTTAATAGGAAAACGCCAACCAGGCCAGAGAAGCGTTTCCGGTAATTCATTCATCGAATACAGGATACATTCGATCAATGGAAGACTTTCTGCAAGAGAAAGGAGGTCATGGCAATGTCATTGAACCGATTAAGTGATTCAGGCCAGCCAATTGTTCCGCCACCGGATGTCCAGCGTACGACCCTTGGGCTCGATGTCTTGGGCAGGTTCGTCTGTAATACATGGGACGAAGCTACAGCCGGGGGAACGCGCCAATTTGACGCCGTTGTAATCGGAGCCGGCATGTTCGGTGGGTATTGCGCCGAGAAAATTTACCGCTTTGGAGCAGCCAATAATCTCAAGGTTCTGGTTTTAGATGCGGGACCTTTTCTGATCCCCACCCATCTTCAAAATCTACCGGATATTGGTCTCGACGTGCCGGACCCGCTCTACCCTGCCAGCGACCCAGGCGTTGCCAGGGACTTGGTTTGGGGTATGGCGTGGCGCGGTAACGTCCCATTTATCGGTCAGGCCTACTGCATAGGTGGCAAATCCCTCTACTGGGGAGGTTGGTGTCCGCGCCTGCTCGCGAGCGATCTGGCATCATGGCCGCCAACGGTGGCTCAGTATCTTACCCAAAATTATCCCCTTATGGAACAGCAAACAGGTGTATCCGACAAGACGGAATTCATTCAGGGCCCGCTCTTCGACTTGTTGAAACAACGCATTTCCAACATCCTGCACGTCAACGCCGTGCCAAACCTCGATTCTGTCGAGGATCCCCCGTTAGCCGTCCAAGGCCAGTCTCCGGCTTCCGGCCTGTTCGGCTTCGACAAATACAGCAGCGTTGACCTCCTCATCGGCGCGGCCCGCGACGCAGCAAGCCAGCCGGATTCCCAGAGGCGCCTTTTTGTCGTACCTAACGCGCATGTGACCCGGCTGAATACGGCCAGCGGCTCGGTCGTGAGTCTCGATCTGAACGCCAATGGGACAAGCCACTCTCTGCCAATAGCTCCCCACTGCGCCGTCGTGCTCGCGCTGGGCACCATCGAGTCTACACGCCTCGCATTGGCTTCGTTTCCGACCAGCCCCAACAATCCCGCTGCGGAACTGATGGGTCGGAACCTGATGGCTCACTGGCGGTCCAATATATTCGTTCGCATCAGCCGCTCGGCCTTGGATCCTGGCAACACGCTTCCCACCGATCTACAAACAGGGGCGCTGCTCGTGCGAGGTTCGACGCCGCAGGGCAAGTTCCACATCCAGGTGACGGCGTCTGCGGATCCCGGTGGAAACTCCGACGCCCTGCTCTACTCGATGATTCCTGACATCGACCAGCTCGATGCCACGCTTGCCAACCAGCAGGCTGGCTGGATTTCAATCGGCTTTCGGGGTGTCTCGCAGCTGGTTGGAGATCAGACAACCAGCGTGCCGAACTCGTCCGGTCGTTGGATCAACCTCAGCCCGTACGAGACTGATGAGTTTGGAGTGCCCAGGGCGTACGTGCAACTGAATACAACGGCCTCCGAGGACGCTCTGGCCAACGCCATGGACGCGGCTATCCTCGCACTGGCGAACCAATTGGCCGGCAACAACGCCGCGAATCTCCAAGTCACAAGTCAGGACCGCGATGGTCTCGGAACCACTTATCACGAGGCTGGAACGCTCTGGATGGGCACGAGCCCTCAGACTTCGGTGACCGACACCAACGGCCAATTTCATAATGTTGCAAATGCGTACTGTGCCGATCAATCGTTGTTCGTGACGGTTGGCTCGGTGAATCCCACTTTGACGGGGCTCGTTCTCGCACGCAAGGTGGCACAAGCTGCGGTTGCTTTGGCAACTGGTCTGCCGTCTCCCCCGTAACACCGGCCCGGACCAACTTACCGCACAGCACCTTGGCTTTGAATCATCCCGGTATCGCGAACCCTATCGTTGTGCTTCTCTGCCGCTAGAGGGCGGCCAAGGATTTCACAATCTTGATGGTCTCAAGGCTCACGCGAATGACTTGGCCGAGGAGTCGAACGATGTATTCGGGGTCGTCGGCGCTGTTGGGGTCGGAGCGGATGCCGCTGCGCTTGTCTCCCGTCACCTGGTATTGGTCGATCACCCATTCGAGCGTGCTGCGATTGCCCGAGCGACATCCAAGGGTTTAGGGGTGTCCGCAGCGCCATGCTGGCTACCCAGGAGTTCTCCCCGTAATCGCTTCCAGCCGTTTGCGAAGGTGATCCTTAAGCTCAGTTACATTCCTGTACTCCGGAACATTATGGACCGAAAGGTCGAAATGAAGCCGCGTGTTCTCTCGTCTATACAGGATTGGGCGTTTGCCGATCGCGCGGGCGAACCCGACTTCGTAGTACACGTTGGGCCGCTCTCCGGTTAGGTCGGCGATCAGAAATTCAGCTCTCCTAATATATTGCAGAATCATCTCAGTTGTTACGTCTTGATGCTCGACGTCGTCCGCCCGATGAGCTTTTATTCCGAAGCTCCGGCACACATCCTTAATAGCGTTTGAAACATCTTCAAGCTCGGGTTTATTCTCGTCCATCGCCATCAGGATGAATGTCATGTCCGGCTCGTAGGATGGCTGAGCTTGGCTCCCCGGGACAGAGCGGGCGCCAGCCGTTGCAATGATGTCAGGAGGCGGCACAGATCGCACGTGGTCCAAAGCAGTGTCCATGCCATCGGTAGCTTCCTGCTTCGCAATGACCAATGCGGTCACATTCTCGACATCGCCTTGCCCAAAGGGATCGCTTAAACTCATTGCCGGCTGACCCACAATCTGGACCCCCATCCCAGAGCGTGGAGGAGTATACCGGCGCATTCGGATGCCAGCTTCCACGTGGCGCAAAGCGTAGTAAAGAGAGGAAGGGTCGTATAATATCATCGGTGCAATCTCTAACTTGAGAATATTGAACCACTTGCGAGCCTCAATTATGAGTTCATGCGCTGCTTCCTTGTGTTGGGAGTCCGTTTCTTTCCAGCCCACCTCCGCTCCCTTCGGTGTTCGGGGCCAATTTGATAGGAACAGAAGAATTCGTTCCTTGAGTTTCTCGCCAGCCTCAATCAAATCTTTGTGCGCTACATTTGGATAATCGATTGATCCTTCCATATAGCCCTCTTGGTGACCACGTGAGTTTTCCACCTAAACGAGGCACCTCCAGCCAAGTGCGCGGGTTCCGGCCAGGCCCCCCCCCCACGCGCACGCCTGTTGAACGGTCACCCCAACGGCAGTCGGGCCGTTGATTCTTTGCTTGTTGTGAAACAGGACGCCGGTTTGAGTGTCCTCAAAGATGATGTTGGAGAGTGGGTAGCCGCGCGCGATCTTCCTTTTGATTTCCCCGTCAAGATCGTCCTGGGTGTCTTTGGCCTCCCAGTAGCCACGCGGCAGGCTGTTGCGATCGCGCAGTGTGCCGTCAGGGCGAATGAGCCCGCCGCTGGACTTTCCCGAGAGCTCGGCGATGAAGGTCCAGTTTTTTAAGCCGGGCGGTCTCCTGGAGCAGGGACTCGAAGGGCGAACGCACGCTCATCTCGTTTAGCACACCCTGGTCCCTCAGCGCTGCCGCGTTTTCGTAATATTTGCGAATGGAGCGATGTCCGGGAGTTAGGAGGTTGTAACCGGTCATAACAGTGGGGGCAATACTAGCACTTTAGCCGGGAGCGGGCCAAGCACGAATGGGTAGCTCGTTTCAGCCTGCCGTCGCCCAGAATCACATGCCCAACGGCTGCCAGGTGTCGGCGGCCCTCCGCCTACTGCCTTTTGACCGCATCATCCTGCCACTCGACTTTTTTCGCTTGACAGTTGACGCGATTGTAGCCTAGAATCGTTCGCGTATGCCGCAGGCGCAGACATGCCGGTCGGAAGAGGTCCTGAATCGGCTCCCCAAGTGCCCAAGATCGCCGACAAATCCAGAAAAGATACTAAATAGTGGGAACGAACTCAAGGATCTGTTGAAATCAAAAGGGTTAGCGTTTTTCAAGCAGCAAAACGAACTGGTTTTTGAGCGTGAAAAGCAACGATTAAAGCTAACAAGCACGTTCCAAATGGCCGCAAAGCCAAGTTTCAGGCGTCAGGACTTAGGCATCGGGGAAGCACCGACGAGCGACGGGCGCAATTTGGAACGGGTCTTGGATCGGCCTCCCAAATGCCCAAGTTCGCCGAAAAACCCCAAAAGAATACTAAACAGAGGGAACGAACTCAAGGATCTATTGAAACAAAACGGGTTAGCGTCTTTCAAGCAGCAAAACGAACTGGTTTTTGAGCGTCAAAAACAACGCTTAAAGCTAAGAAGCTCGTTCCAAACGGCCGAAAAGCCAAGCTCCAGGCGCCAGGGCTCAGGTGTTGGGGAAGCAGTGACAAGTGAAGAAAGCAACTTCGAATGGCGAATCGCGAACCCAGGATTTCCTTGCGCGCTACCGCCGGGGTCTCTAGGTGCGTCGCTTGCTCACAACTACGGAAAATGAAGAAACAAACCGGGAATGTTGTTGAAAAAAAAGAGGAGCCTTTAAAAACCGGAGGAGAAACCGGGAATGTATATGAGAACAAAGTTACTTAGCCCCAATATGCGGGAATGTTGTTGAAAATACAGATGGTTAGAGGTTGCCGATGCGCTTGTTGCTTGCCATTATCGTCTTTACCATGTTGCCGCATCCGGTCATCCGCTTTGCCGGGTATCTGGGAGGGCGTCAGAAGGACATCGCGAATGCGGTCGGGGTGGATCGGGAAGGCTACATATACGTCGTGGGGCAGACGGATTCTCCGGACTTCCCTTCAACCCCTCAAGCCCTCAGAACACGCTCGGGCGTGAACAATGATGACTGGGTCGGCTTTGCCACCAAGTTAACTCCCGGCGCCGGCCGGGTTGTCTACTCGACCTTCGTCGGCGGAAGCTATCGGACTATCGCTACTGCAATCGCGGTAGACCAGGTTGGAGATGCCTTCGTGGCCGGCACCACCTGCTCCTCGAATTTCCCCGTCACGGCTAACGCTTTCCAGACGCGCGCTCCGGGTGGCGGGAAGGGCGTCGAGGCCTGCGCCGCGTTCGTGGCCAAACTCGATCCCACCGGTTCGCGATACCTCTACGCGACCTATCTCGGCGGGTCAGGGGCAGACGCGGCCACCTCGCTTTGGGTTGACCCAAACGGCAACGCATGGGTGGCCGGATTCACCTCCTCGCCGGACTTCCCAGTCACGCGGGATGCGATGGCGCCGCATCTCAAAGGTGCGACGGATGGTTTCCTTGCTGAGCTCGATCCGGAGGGTAAACACCTTCTGTACGGGACGTGCCTTGGAGGAGTTGGCGGCGACTCGGTTCAGTCCATCGCCAACAACGGAGACGGTGTTCTCTACCTCGCCGGAGCGTCTAATTCGGCAGACTTCTTGGGCACCGGCCGACGCAACGATTTCGAGGGGTTCGTCCTTCCCTTCTCGCTCCAGCGCCGTTCCCCCGCCGGTCCGGTTCTGCCGATTGTCGGCGCGAGGTACTTGACGGCGTCGGCGGTGGCCGTCGGGGCAAGCGCGGATGTTTACGTCGCGGGAACGACAGCATCCCGAGATTTCCCTGCCGCCGCCAATGCCCTTCAGCGTCGCCTGGCAGGCAGAACGGATGCGTTCTGGGCGAGGCTCCGGCGAGACAACCAGTCAGGGCGTCTGCGTATCCTCTACGCAACGCTGGTAGGAAGCTCCCGAGATACGTCAGGGGACGCGATTACCGTGGACCGGAATGGCTCGGTGATGGTTGCAGGACGCACCACTTCGACTGATTTCCGTGTGACAGCCACGGCGCTAACGCCAAAACTACGCCGGCCTGAAGATGGATACATTGTCCGATTCTCCCCCTCCCCGCCTCGCCTCGAGTTCGGCACCTTCCTCGCCGGAGGCTCCGCCGATACTTATTTGAATGAGGGAGTCAAAGGCCTTGCAACCGATGAATGGGGGAACCTCTACGTCGCAGCGACCGTCAACGAGCCCGCTTTCTCCGGGACACAGTGCGCCCTGTCGCCCCGCCCCGCAGGCAACACCGCAGCGTTCCTCCTCGAGGTCACTTTCGCTGAACACTAATTGCCGGCGACCTTGGAAAGCGCGCCTACACATGTCAAAAGTCGATGCCCTGCAAGCAAGTCCAAGCCATAGCGAGATAAACCGGCCGCCGGCCCTTGCCGCCGCGCGCCGGTAGGTGTACGATTCGTGACAGAGGCAGAATTGGAGTTGAGTAAACCGATTTAGGAGGTCGTCATCATGATTGCGCGCCTGCGCATTCTTGTCTTATCTGCAGCGGCGTGTTTATTAACACTTTCCGCGTACGGCCAGACGATGGGTGGCACAGATCCGATGGGGGGAAGCCTGCCCGGCAATCTCCTTGGCAATATCAACCCTTATAATGAGCTACAGAGACACTGGTCGGTCGCGGGCAAGGTGGTGACGCTGCACGGTGATCCGGTTGTCGGCGCGAAGGTCGGAGTAACCCCTACCGCCGCGGGTGAATTCCGAACCCTGGAGACCAACTTCCAAGGGGAGTTCCGGACTGAGTACTATCTGAACGCCCAATATGTCAAGGAATTCTCGATCGACTTGAAAGTGACCAAGAGGGGTTTCCTGCCGGCGCATGCACTCATCGATTTTGGCGGTTCCGAAAAGACCTGGTTAATTCCTGTTACGCTACGGGAACCCGAATCCGAGGATTCACAACTGCTCACGCAAACCGATCTCATGTCAGGACTGGTCCCGAGGCTGAGCAAGCTCAAAGCCTCCGACGGGCTCTCGGCCGGCTCGGAAAAGGACTACGCACGAGGCGTGGAGGAGTTCGTGGAAGCGGGCAAACCTGAGCGGGCACTGGTGCCTTTTACGAAGGTTACCCGCCGTGATGCTTCCTGTTTACTTTGCCGCACGACGTTGGCGCTTGCTGAGCTCGACTCGGGAGACTGGGACGGCGCGTACCGCAACCTCGCCGAGGTCTTCAATAAGATGCAGGCGAACCGAAGCCTCGGACGCCCGGAACCCTATCTCGCATTGGGGGTGATGGAGAGCTGGCGGAACCAGCCCAGGAACGCGGCGGGGTATTTTCTTGAAGCGCTCAAATTCGCGCCGCAAGATCCGCTCGCTCTCCAGGAACTCGGCCGCTCGCAGTTGCTGATGGAGAATTGGGGGCCTGCGGACGAATACTTGGCCAAGGCCATCGTGGCCGGGGCGAAACCCGAGGCGCGACTGCTTCGGGTAGAAGCTTTGTTGGGCGAAAACCAATCCCAGGCAGCCGCCGCGGAGATGACCCAATACTTGAACGGACGCGATGTGAAGAAGATGCCTGTTCAGGTCCGCAAATTGTGGGCGGAGGTTGAGAATCACAAGAAGATCGAGGCAACCTACGCTAAGGCGAAACCGAAGGGTGATCGAGGACTCGACTATATTCACCGCCCTCCGTCTGACCTCCCCGGACTGGTGCCCGCCACCGACCAGAAAGAGTTGGATTCCATTCTCAGCGCGGTCGGCAAGACGGTCGAGGAGTTTTTCGACAAGTTCCCGAATACCAGTTCACTGGAGGAGATTCACCAGGAGAAGACGCGCCGCAAGCAGAAGACGGCCACCACGCTCGACCAGAAGTTTCGCTATCTATGCTTAACCCCAGCCGAGGCCTTTGGGCCAGGCTTTGAGGAGTACCGTTCTGACCTGCTGGGACGCCGGGCATTTCCGCAGGGCCTGGGGGACGGCTTCATGCTGACTTCGGGATTCGCTTCGGCCGCGCTCGTGTTCCATCCCTTGTACCAACGGCAGGCCGACTTTCGCTACCTCGGGCGGCAGAAGTTGAACGACCGGGATACCTATGTGATCGCTTTCGCCCAGCAACCAGCCAAGGCGCGACTGAACGGGACATTCAAGTCCGGGGACGTCAGTCTGACGACCTTCACCCAGGGTTTGGCCTGGATTGATTCTCACAACTATCAGATCATCCGGCTTCGCACTGATCTTCTGAGGCCCTTGCCGGAAGTCAACTTGGAAGGTCAGACAACTGAGATCGCGTTCAGTGAAGTGCACTTCAAGGGCATGGAGGGAGGATTTTGGGTTCCACAGAAAGTTTCGGTTACCGTCGATTGGAACGGCAAACACCTCCGCAACGAGCATCACTACTCGGAGTACAAGCTCTTCCAAGTGGAGGCGACCGAGAAGCAAGGGAAGCCCAAACAGGTAAGTCAATCTCCCAAGTAATGTGGTAGTGGGTCAGGTTGATTCTTGTAGCGGCGGTCTCTGACCGCCGGTCTTGCATTCTCAAGGAGTTCCGGCGCTCAGAGAGCGCCGGTACAGCAGACTGACCCACTACCAGTAATGTAGCGGCGGCTTTATGCCGCCACCGGGCGAGGTAAACTCGCCGCTACAACGTTCGAAGTGACATGGGGTTTGGTGGGGGCAGCATATGAATATCCGCTTGCGAATCGCCGCGCTATTTGCAGCGGCGTTTCTGGCCCCGGTGTATTCATTCGCCCAGGTCGCGCCCAGTAACCCTGCGGGCGGCCTCAACCTCTATAGCAGTTGGGTGGTGGGGGGCAAGGTTAAGACGCTTCAGGGTGTTCCGGTTGCCGGCGCGAGGGTTGAAATAGTAGTTACGAGCGTCTCGGGCGGCATCCGTTCTCTGGTGACAGACGTGCATGGGGAGTTCCAGACTGATTACTCGTTAAACCTGGAAGTTGTCAAACACTTTGCTATTGACCTGAAGGTGACCAAGAAGGGGTTCCTGAGGGCTCATGCGCTTATCGATTTTGGCGAGTCAAACAGGACCTGGGTTATTCCCGTGACGCTGCGCGAGCCGAAAGAGGATCCCCGGCTACTTCCGCAGGCCGCATTGATTTCAGGGCTGGCGCTGAGGCTCGCGAAGCTCACCGCCTCCGACGGGCTCTCGGCTGCCGGGGAAAAGGATTATGCGCGCGGCATGGCGGAGTTCCTCGGAAAGAAAAGCTCCGACCGAGCCTTGCCGTCCTTCATGAAGGTGACTCACCGGGATGTTTCCTGCCTGCAATGCCTAACCATGCTGGCTCTCGCGGAGCTCGACTCGGGAGACTGGGATGGCGCCAATCGCAACCTCGCCGAGGTCTTCAACAAGGTCCAGGCGGACCGCAGTTTGGGACGCCCGGAACCCCTGGTGGCTTTGGGAGTGATGGAGAGCTGGCGGCATCAGCCCCGAAACGCGGCAGCGTATTTTGTTGAGGCGCTCAAGTACGCGCCTCAGGACTTCCTCGCCCTTCAGGAACTGGGCCGTTCGCAGTTGCTGATCCAGAATTGGGGAGCCGCCGCCGAATACCTGGGCAAGGCCCTGGCTGCGGGCGCCAATCCTGAGGTGCGCCTCTTGTATACCGAGGCTTTAGTGGGCGCGGATCGATTTCCGGAAGCGGACGTCGAGATGAATCGTTACCTCGCGGGCCGCGACGTGCGGAAGATGCCCTTCGAAGTGCGTCGGCTCTCGGTCCAAATTGAGAATCAGAGGCAGATCGCGGCAGCCTACAAAAAGGGAAAGCCAAAAGGCGATCAGGCGCTCGACTATCTCCACCGCCCTCCCCGCGATCTCGTCGGGCTGGAGCCCGCCAGCGACCAGGCAACATTGGACTCCATCCTCAGCGCGGTAGGCAAGACCGTCGCGGAGTCTTTCACTAATTTCCCGAACACGAGTTCACTCGAGCAAGTTCATGAGGAAAAGTCGCAACGCAAGCAGAAATCCGCCGTCGCGCTCGAGCAGAAGTTCCGTTATCTGTGTTTCACCCCACCCCAGACTTGGGGGCCGGGCTTCAATGAGTATCGTACTGATTTGTCGGGAAGGCAAACCTGGCTGCAGGGTCTGGAGAGTGGATTCATGCTTACTTCGGGATTCGCCTCGGCGGCGCTCGTTTTCCACCCGCAATACCAGCCGCAGGAGGAATTTCGTTATATCGGACGGCAGAAAGTCAACGGACGGGACGCTTACGTGGTCGCCTTCGCCCAGCAACCGGAGAAGGCGCGATTCACCGGGGCCTTTAAGTCCGGCGATACCACAGTGACGACCTTCACCCAGGGCTTGGCCTGGATTGATTCCGAGACCTACCAAATCACCCGCCTCCGCACCGACTTGCTGCAGCCTTTGCAGGAAATCAATTTGGAAAGAGAAACGACCGAAATCGCTTACGGCGAAGTGCACTTCAAAGGCATGGCTGAGGGATTCTGGGTTCCGCAGCAGGTCACCGTTACTGTGGACTGGAACGGCAAACACCTCCGCAACGAGCATCGCTACTCGGAATTCAAGCTCTTCCAAGTGGCGGCCACCGAGAAGCTAGGAAAGCCCAAAGAGCCGGCGAAACCTCCAGGCACTGAGTAGCACTTACCAATGAAGCGAACCCGAGACCGTTGCAAGGAGAAAATGCCGGTGAAAAACAGAAAGCCGCTGGAAATTGTGTGGCTTGTCGCGCGGGCAGTCTTGACTATGCTCGCGGCCATTTTAGGGCTCGTGCTCCTCGCTAATATGGGCGGTTCACAAACCGCCCCTGCCGATACTGGGTCCAATCCGCGAACAACGAATACCGGAACTACGCGCCCCGGTTACTACCGCGATCCCGCGATTCACGGCGACACAATTATCTTTACGGCTGAGGGGGACCTCTGGTCGGTCAGCGTAAAGGGTGGCGCGGCGCGGCGGCTTACCTCGAATCCTGGCCACGAGGGTGGTGCGGCCATTTCCCCGGACGGGCGGACCGTTGCCTTTAGCGCTGAATACGAGGGCCCGGTCGATGTGTACACCATGCCGGTAGAGGGCGGCCTGCCCCAACGCTTAACCTGGAATGGAGACGCGGCGGTGGCGGGGTGGACGCCCGACGGTCGCGTGCTGGTCCGCACCGGCCGTTATTCTACCTTGCCCGACCCCCAACTGGTGGTGATCGATAGCCACGGCGGGCGCGAGGTGGTGCCTTTGGCCCAGGCGGCGGAGGCCAGCTACACGCCGGACGGCCACACCCTATTCTTCACCCGCTACAACCGCCAGGGGAGTTCCACCAAACGCTACAAGGGCGGCACGGCAGAGAACATCTGGCGCTACGACGCCGGTTCGGAGGCCGTATCTTTGACGAGCGAGTGGCCCGGAACTTCGCACGATCCCATGTTCTGGGAGGGGCGAGTCTACTTCCTCTCCGACCGCGACGGCGTGATGAACGTCTATTCGATGGACCGAAACGGGCGCGGCCTGAAACAGCACACGCACCACCGCAGCTTCGACGTTCAATGGGCGTCGCTCTCGAATGGCCGTATTGCGTATCAATACGGCGCCGATCTCTGGCTACTCGATCTCAAAACGGGCCAAGACGCCATCATTAACATCTCGCTGGTCTCCGACTTCGACCAGTTGCGCGATCACTGGGTGAAAGTACCGCTCGGATACCTCACCGGAGTTCACATTTCCCCCTCCGGCGACGCTGCGGTTTTCACCGCGCGTGGCGAAGTGTTTACGGCGCCTGCCAAGACCGGGCGAATCGTCAAAGTAGCCGGGAACTCAGGAGTGCGATACCGCAGGGCCCGCTACATGCCCGACGGAAAAAGCATCATTGCGCTCTCCACCGAAAGCGGCGAAACCGAGTTTTGGAAATACCCGGCCAACGGCATCGGCGCGCCTGAGCAGTGGACGCACGACGCCAAGGTGCTGCGCTGGGAAGGCGTGCCCTCGCCGGACGGCCGCTGGCTGGCGCATCACGACAAGGACCAGCAGTTATGGCTGTACGACATCAAGACGAAGCAGCAGAAACGGATCGCGCAGTCGATGGTCGCTGACTTCGAGGACCTCACCTGGTCGCCTGACAGCCAGTGGCTGGCGTATGTGGAAGCCGCCACCAATACCTTCGCCCAGATCAAGCTACTGAACGCCAACACCGGCGCCGTTCACGCCCTCACTTCCGACCGCTACAACAGCTACAACCCAGCTTGGAGCGCGGACGGCAAATGGCTCTACTTCCTTTCGGACCGCATGCTCAAAACGGTGGTGGGTTCGCCCTGGGGGTCGCGCCAGCCGGA
>Ga0326727_10021138_pt1 | contig 12795 bp, 11 predicted proteins | sample MB2enrmetagenome_FD_207643 | JGI IMG/M metagenome (GOLD analysis project Ga0326727, IMG submission 207643) | Lab enriched peat soil microbial communities from McLean, Ithaca, NY, United States - MB29MY | ecosystem: Environmental > Terrestrial > Soil > Wetlands > Peat | place: USA: New York...
CGATAGAACTTTGGGAATATAGCTTGATTTGAGGAACAGGTAGAAGAATAGGATGGACCCGATGCCTAACAAAACCATGGCGACATTGAATTCTATCGAACGCGCGACAGTAAATAAATCCATAAATACCGATAATTGCGTTGCGTTAAAGGCATTCGCCGAATGGGCGCCAAGATAGAGATTCAAAACAGTAAAGCTGAGAATTCCGGAGGCACAGCCTATAGTAGACTCCGCCAGCCTGAAGAGCAAAGCGAACAATGCCAGGCTGCTGTTGATAGGCTCGACGGTCATATAAAGGCCCATCGCCAGAATGATACAGCACACACTGGTGATGAGCTGGCAGGAGAGTCCGAAACGATAGAGCAGTTCGGCCCCCATAATTCTATGGGCGGTCTCCGCGAACTCTCCGGGGGCTTCTAGGCGGCCGGTAATGATCATGCCGGTGATGGGCACAACATAGGTGAAGAGATACATGAAGCCCGCAAGCCTTGCGTATCTGATATGAGTTTTTTCGCTTTCAGAGCTTGTCATTCCATTTTCTTTCGTTTTGAAATACGTTTGGCGTTAGGCGCGGCGCTTGAGCCGGCGCTCTGGCCGCATTTTCGCGGAGCGCGGGATGCAAGAGTGAGCCGTCCTCAAGCTCGCCGTTCCTGCACTGCGGCGGCCTGTTCCTTCCATCGTTGAACATTTACGCCCCTCACGATAAGCCACAGACAAAGTGCTAGTTCCGCAATGCCGGAAGGCATGAGTATGTAGGGGTACAGATAGTGTTGCAGCGAAGGTGACAGGAGGTTCACGAAGCTGTTGGTCAGGTAGCACAAACCCGCGACCGCGGTCAGCCAGCCAAGAATTCGGGGAAGGAAGTTCGACCTGGAAATGAGGTATCCAAGCAGTACGCAATGGATTCCAAAAAACACCAGGCCGATGTTGTAGCCGATTCCGTGCATTTTGAGAGACGCCAGCGCCAGGGTTTGCAATTGATCTGTCTTGAACGCGGCCAATAAGTGCGTATCTCCCAGCAGGATCAGTGGCGCGAAGTGGTTCAGCGTATTGACGACTGCAATGGCGGCGTACAAAAGCCTGAAGAACGCCGCAAACAATGAAAGGCTCTTGCTCACCGGCCTGAACAACTCATAGAAGATGAGCGCCACGGCGGCGTCGCACGCGAATGTAATCAGATCGGTGGCGCCGGCCAGACGGTACAGCGTCTCGTGCGCCAGAATGTTGGCCGCCGTAGCCGCGGCGTCGCTGTAGATAACGAGCCTGCCGCGAACGAAGACCTCGGCGAATGGGGCCGCGACGATGATGATCGCATAAAAGGCGCCTGCGAGTCCGGCCTTGAGACGTGGCGACGCTTCTCGAATCCGTTCCATCATGTTATCTCCCCGATCGTGGCGCGATCGATTCTTGATCCTTCCTGAACGGCGGCGGAAAAGCCGCGCGGAGAATGATTCCACCCGGAAATCGGGCGTGCCTCGGTCTCGGAAGACATACGGGATGCGGAGACGGAAAGTTCCTCAATAATTAATAAGAGATTTCGGTGAGGCTAAGGAACCTCGCAAAACCATTCTCAATCAGCCGGCCGGTAGACCTCTTCGGCCTCGGGCGCGGGACGGTGTTGCTCTGTGTGTGATCCATAAGGTTTAAACAATGCAACAGCAGGCCGGGCTGCGGCGAGTGGGTACGCTACAGGCGCGGAACAGCCTCCGTCGTCCAGCAGTTGACACGCGGCGTTTGACCCTTGTCCAGCCGCTGTGCGAAAGTTGCGGTGAACTTCCATGAAAGACTTATATCGCCTGGCCGGTGTGAGGGAAGTGTCGCGGTGGAGTCATCGTCCCGGCTAGAGATTTTATGAATAGGGAGGTAGTATAGCGCCATGTCGACCCCCGTGATGAAGGCTGTTTCCGCAGCCATGCTGTGCCTTGCCGCCCTATCCGGAGGTCGAGCGCAGTTGCTCACGCTCCGGCCGATGGAGCCGCAGGCTTGGGTGCAGGTGCATCTTGAAACTACCGGAGAGGCTTCAATCAGCGTCTGGCCCGAAGGTGAGGGACTCGACCTGGCTCCGATGGCCAAGGCGGCCCTGCATTGCCGGGGCGAGGTAAACCCCGATCCCCTCGATTCCAGAACGATTCGCTGTTCACAGGCCCTTTCCCGCGACGGCCTTACGCTGGAAGGCGTGGTGGACTTGGCTCCAGTTGCCCGGCAATTTGACCTATCCAAAGGGATTCAACTCCGGCTGAACTCCCCGCGTCTGGGATTTGAATCGGTCTCCGTGCCTGTTGAGGAGCAGGGTGGGGTTACGCGCCAGAACCTGATGGCACGCTTCCCAGCCGGCGATATCCCTCCTCCAATCCACTTTCGCTTCGGTTACAACCCCGAGCAAGTGACGGCCATTTTTCTTCCACTCCTTGCCTTGGCGCTGGCGATCTTCCTGATCGCGGCACTCTTGTCGCGAGTTGGGCTGGCGGGCCTGAGCCGATCCATCATTTTGCTGAACACCATACTATGGATGGGAGCGGCCTCTGAGCTTAAGTCCGGTGCGCTGGTTCACATACTGCTCTTCGGTAATCCGCTCGCCAACCTCGCGGCGCTTTTGGTGGAGTTCTGGCCGCCGCTCTTCTGTGTCGCCGCCGGCGTAGCGCTGGGAAGAGGAAAAGTCGACGGATGGAATCCAATCGAGAAATTTCGGGAAATATCAGGCGGTTTTGCAGTAATTCCACTGGTCGTAACATGCGCCGTCGGGGCGCTTCCGCCGACCATGAACAACGACTGGATCACTGTAGTTTTGTGGCTCGCGGCCGCGCCCCTCTATGTTCTTGTGCGCCGCCAGTGGATTCGCAAAACCGCGGGCGCCAGTCTCCTGTTATTGAAATCGGGTGCGCTGAAAGAGCGGATATCCTACATGGCTGCCCGGGTCGGCCGTCCCCAGATCAAGGCCTACATCTCTTTCTCCGCGCGCTCCCAGGCCGCGGCCGCATTTACGTTGCCGGGAAAGAACATCTACTTGACCGCTTCGCTGGTTCGCTCGCTGAGCAAGCGTGAAGTGGATGCGGTTGCGGCGCACGAACTCTCGCACACCGGTATACCGGGCCGCGGTCAGTGGATGGCGCTGGCTTTTGCAATGTTATTGTTCGAGTTTCCGTTGCGCGAACTGCTCTTCACCGGCATCATGGGATGGTGCGTGGCCATGCTGATCCCGCTGACCATCTTTTTCGTATCCTTGCGGAAGACGCGCCGAAGCGAGTTTGCCGCAGACGCCGGTGCAGTCGCTCTCTGCGGAGATCCGAGAGCCATGATCAGTTCGCTGGCCAGAATCAGCCGCAACAACAAGTCTCCGCTTGAGTGGAACGCCGCGGTGGAGTGGTTCGCTCCGCATCCCTCGACACTGAAGCGGATTCGTGCGCTCGCCGCCGCCTCCAAAATTGATGCGTCCGAGCTGGAGGCCTTGTGCGGCAACGACCAACCGGGCGAGCACTACGAGATCCCGCAGGAGACCAGCGACGAGGCGATCTTTACGCTGCAATGGCAGAAAACCAACGGGGGAATCTATGGCTGGGCTGTCCTCTTTTCCTGCAGCGGCGCAGGTTTGTTGGTCGCCCGGCTGCTCATGGCTTTTCCCGGCGCCGGAGTCGTTTCTCTTCTGGCGGGAATTGCACTCGGATGCGTATTGACCAAAGGCTTCGCTGCAACCCTGATGGCCAGCAATTATGCCAGGCTGCGGCGGAAGTTGGAGACAAGGCTTGGCGTCAGTGGACAGTTGGTGGGCCTCGCCATCGATAGCAAGCCGCGCCTCTACAACAGTTTTCGCTTTTCCGATGCCGGTCTTCTGCGCTTCGAGGGGGGGAGGCTTTGTTACCAAAGCGAACGCATCGTGATCGCGCTCAATCCGGCCGACGTTGTGGAGGTGAGCATGGTGGCCGCGTCACCATCCAATTGGTTCAGACAGCAACCGATGGTGCGCTTTCGACTCCCTGAATCAGGCGATGTGAGTGCATTTATCCTGCATCCGGTGACATGGCTGCCCTCACAGGGTCGATTGCTGCGGTACCTCGAACGATGGAGAGTTGAGCAGACCTCGCAGGATCCCACGTCGATCAGCGGTTTCAATGCAATTGCCGGGCAGCCTTTCCGCAACCCGGCCATCACTGCGGTGGCACGCGCATTTCTTGTCTCCGGCGGAGTGGCTCTGGTGACGGCGATCTCCGCCGCCGTATTCCTTCAGGCTGAATGGTGGTACGTGGGCTACGCCATTGCCGTCACGGCCTGCGCCCACACATTCATCTTCCTGCCTGCCATGCTCTATCGGCCAGTTGCGCCATCTCCGAAACCATCGCCAACCACCGGTGCGAAGTCATGACTCAAAGCGGAGCAGTACAGAAAGGCGCGCCAACTCACTTCGTGTCCGGCGCGCTTGCCTCCCTCGACCCCAGCAGAATCTGCACGCCTAGATAGGCAACCCAGTTTGGCTCGCTGTTTTGCCGCGTTACTGCCTGGATGCCGCGCCCGCCCATGAACAGCAGCCGTAAGTGCCCTGCGCGATCCAGCGTCTGCCGCCCGCCAACGTCCACCGTCAGTTCGCGCTGCTTGGGCGTTGTGCCGATGCGATTCGCGTCCTGCAAGTCGTATATCTCGCCGTAGAGTTCCAGCCGCTCGCTGAACTCATGGCCCGCAATCAAGCCACGCCCCCAGCGGCTGGGCACATAGCGGTTGCCAATCCAGCGGCCCACCTCGCCGTTGAAATCGACAGGCCCCCATTTAGTCGTGAACTCAACCGGCAGATAATACTGTGGACCGTTCTCGACGATACCGCGCCGTACCGCGCTGGTGGGGTTGTTGATCGAAACCTGCGGATAAGTTCCCAGCGAGAAGTTCATATTTTCATCGGACTTGGGCTCGCCCGCCGTGTGATGCTCGTAAGGCCGCCACTTCACACCCAGCAGCGACTCGCCCAGCCCGGCCCGCGTGGTGTTCGCCGCATCCGTGGCCGCGGCGATGGGCAGTTCGTATTTGAGCTGAATGCGGTCGCCCCACCCAAAGTTGATGTCGAAGTCGGGCAGCTGATAGCTGGCGTGAGCCGGGTTATGGTCGGCGATCCAGCCCAGGTTGATCTCCCAGTGCCGGTTGCCGGGCGTGCCGGGGTCGTCAGTAATAAACGGCGGACCGCCCTGCGCGCTCACCGTCGCAACACCCGCGACCGGCGCAAGCAACAGAAGCAGTTGGATGAGTCTGCGCATCCTGGGAATCAATATCCTCCGCGTTTTGGACTTGCCGGAAATCCACGACCTACAAGCTCAAGGTATCATCCACTCCCCGATCAACCGCAGGCAAACGCTTTGAAGCACCAACAGAGCGGGGCACTGTTCCCTGTTGCCTATAAAATCGTTTCCATGGAGACAACAACCATCGCGGGCGTACAGGTTTCCCGTATCGGCCTCGGCACCTGGGAGATCGGTGGGACGGAGTGGGGCGCTGTGCCCGACGATGTAGCGACAGCTACCTGCCTCGGCGCCCTCGAGCGCGGCATTAACCTGATCGACACTGCGCCCATCTACGGCCATGGCCGATCCGAAGAGATCGTCGGCAAGTCGATGCGCGCCCACGGCCGCCGCGACGCTTTCTACATCGCCACCAAGGCCGGTCTGGACTGGAACGAGAGCGGCGTCTTCGCCAACTCAACGCCAGCACGCCTGCGACAGGAGCTCGAAGGCAGCCTGCGCCGCCTGGACACGGACTATATCGACCTCTACCAGGTGCATTGGCCAGACACGCGCACGCCCATCGCCGAGACTGCCGCACTGCTGGCCGAGTTTCAACATGAGGGAAAGGTGCGCGCGCTGGGGGTGAGCAACTTCAGCGTCGCGCAGATGGAGGAGTTCCGCAGCGTAGTGCCACTGGCCTCGAATCAGCCGCCCTACAACCTCTTCGACCGCGCAATCGATGAAGAGGGCGTGGAAGTTCCATCAATTCGAGAGTGGTGCAAGGAGCACAGTGTCGCCATCCTCACCTGGAGCACACTCTGCCGCAGTCTGCTGGCTGGGCGGGTTACGCATGGCATGAAGTTTGACGAAAGCGACATTCGCAGCGTCGATCCCAAATTCCAGGAGCCGCGCTTCTCGCAGTACATGACCGCCGTCGAACGGTTGGCCGCGCTGGCAAAGGAGCGTTACGGCAAGACGGTGCTGGAATTGGCCGTGCGCTGGGTGCTCGACCGCCCCGGCGTGAGCGTTGCCCTGTGGGGCGCGCGGCGGCCTGAGCAGCTCGATGCCGTTACTGGCGTGCTCGGCTGGAAACTCGACGCCGCCGCCATGGCCGAGATCGACCGCATCGTGAATGAATCCGTCACAGACCCCGTCGGCCCCGAATACCTGACCCCCAAGGTGCACCAGGGATGAGGAGTAAAACTCTGTTTGTCGTTGATTAGGCCCGATCCAACTCCGCGAAGAGCTCGCTCAACACAACGCGGATGGGCGTCTCCGGCACAATGAGTTCGCCGGTATGAATCTCTTCCAGCCCAGATGACGTGTAACGGTATGCCATGCGCGGCTCAGGGTCGATGATCCAGATATTTTCAATGCCGAAGCTGCGATACTCGGCGGCCTTGCCTTGCATGGTGCGCAGCGAATCTTCCGGTGAAAGAATCTCGACGGCAATTAGCGGTGGACGCGTGATGTAGCGTTCAAAGGAATCTCCCTTACGCACAACGAGCACATCCGGTACCCGGAAGTTCCTGGCCGCGGTCTGCGTGCGCAATTCAGGAAAGACCTCGACGCCCCATTCTTCTCGTTTCAGCATGAAGAGAAACGTCAAATACCGCTGGATTAGAGAGTGCTCTTTCTCGCCCAAGTTCCGCTCCTCGATCCGCCCATCCACGAACTCGCGGTCCGGGCTCCAACTCGTGGAGAGGTATTCCCGCACGGTCCAAAGTTCTTCGGAGATGGGCAGCGTCGCCATGAGCCTATTATCTCCCCAAACCAGCAACCCCGCCAGCGGAATCTAGTGCCGGCGCGCGCTTGCGCAGCAACGACACTCCAATAGCGATCATCCAGGCAGCCAGCGGAAAAGTATTGGCGAAGGCCTCGACGCCCAGGCCTGCCGGGTTGTAAAAACCCAGCATATCGACGTGCCGCACGAACATCGCCGGAATAAAGGCCAGACAGACGAGCGCGCATGCATAGCCAAACCAGGCGGACCATCTTGGCAGAGCGCCGCTGGCCAGAGTGACATAGCTGAGGATGGCCATGAGCAATGCCAGCAACCAGAGGGCGGCTGCTCCGTACATCAGGATCGTGCTTTCCATCATGGCGCGGACGACCACACCGTCGGCGGGAGGATTAAACCCGTCCACTGCGGTCGCGCCCTGGAGCGAATCGGCTACGACGGTGAGTGTAACGAAGACCAAACCGACGCCGAAGAAGAGACTGGCGAGCCACTCGTGCTGCGGATTGGTATGGCGAATGAGGTGACGGACGCCGGCGAGGAAGATCATGAGGAGGGTGAGGATGATGAAGTCCAGGAAGACGCAGCACATGATGTTGGTTCCGTTGCGGGCGGCGAAATCGCCAAGTTTATCCGATGCCGCCAGGCCGGGCCAGGCGGTGCGCACGAGATAGAAGGGGAACTCGATGAAGCAGGTGGCGATGCAGGCCAGCGCGCTGACGCCGGCGATGCGGTAGATTTTTGGGTCGTTCATGGGTAGTCTTCCTTTCTTATGGAGGCGGGTAAAGATTACGCGGGCGGATAGAAGAAGATCGCCCCGATCATGGCCAGGTTGCAGGCAGAGTGGGCAATCATGGCGGCATAGAGAGAGCCCGAGCGCAGGCGGCAGAGAGTGAACACAGCGCTGAGGCCAGCCATGAGAAGGACCATGAGGGCGCCGGAGATGAGGCGGAGATGAAAGCCCGCCGCGTCGTGCCAGATGCCGTGGACGTGCAGGTGGACGAGGCCGAAGGCAAGCCCGTTGACGACGGTCGCAACAGAAACATTCCAGCGCAGAGTGAAGCTCTGCTGGAGGAAGCCGCGAAAGAGAATCTCCTCGCCGATGGGGGAGACGATCATGGCGGGAAGAACCACCGCAGCAAAGGCCGCGGCGAGAGGCATGGCGGCGCGCAACTGGGCAATCTGGATGCTGTCGCGGATGCTGACGCACCAGTTGTCGGGCGAGGCGCCGTAGAGCGCCATGCCGGCGGCGTAGACCATTAACCCGCCGCAAGCTCCCGCTAGGGCGCTAAGAGCCAGGACGGAGGCGGAGTTGCCCTGCTTGCGCAGGCCGATCTGCCTCCGTCCCTGCGCGCTGAGGACAAGGAATGGCAAGGACCACATCGCCAGAAAATCAAGAAGGAAGAGGATGCGGCCCCACGGCGTACCGCCGAATACAGCGTAGAACCGCATAGCGGTCAGCAGCACCAGCACCAGCAGCGAGAATAACCAGGGCGCGATGCGGTTCCACGGGGCGCATAGAAAACCGCTTGGAGCGGGGGATTCACTGTTCATGAAGATGGGTCCTCCTGGCGGTGGTATTTTGTTGCTAGCCATGATCGATCCCGGCGCGGCGGCGGGTCTGTGCCCCGAATCACGGCTCAGGCCACAGCCGAGGAAAGCTTTTTGGGTAGTGGGTCAGTTTGAATTAAGTTCCGGGGGCTTATACTTGGCTGGCAAACATCCGCCCTTCTGTTCCCCGCTACCGGAATCGCGCGCCGACTATAGAGCCGGTACTTGCTGGCCTTTTCTCATTTACTTGTTACGGTAAACAGGAATCCGCCAAGCCTTCAGGCCATACTGCTTCGCGTAGACCCGGACACCATTTCTGGTAATCCAAGTGCGGAAGATATAACCGAAAGGCTTATGCTTGTCATTGGGCATAGTTTTAGCCTCTACTAGCTGGGCCACTAGCACGACAAGACAGGCCGCCCCGCCGAGACGAACCGGCGGCCCTGGATTACCGCCTTGCGGCGGGCAATAGATTTGCTCGAACAAACCTATTGCAGGGAAATCATATAGGGAAGAGGCCACGAATTGGCGCAAATTATGAGTTCTTTGCAATTTTTGTTGACATTCTGCCGTAAAGAAGCATCTAATTCTTGAAAGCATAGTTGGAAGCCTTTACGAAGCGTCAATCCGGGAGGAAGGATGTCAGTAAAGCCTTTCTTAAGGGCCACAAGGCTCGAATCTTGTGGCCCTTCTCATTTGTTTTCTAATAGATAAACCATATACTTAACTGTCCAAACATGATCTGTAAGACCCGCTTCCATGGCGGGAGTGACCCTAAGAGTCTGATGGACCCGGCAAAAGTTGTAGTACATAAAATACAGCGAGATCGCGGCGGCATGATTCTCCAGCTTCTTTGAAAAGGCGTTCGTTAGCCGGGTAAACCGCCTCATGCTCATACGCATGGTCAGGTTTTGGCGTTCAACGTAGGACGTGCTGACATGCGCCGGGTCCGGTACGCCACTGACTGTCTTCATATCGCAACCGATACATTTTGCGGGGCTGTAGCGAGTTTCAGGCTCATTTGAAGCCCCGTAAATTTTATGCAATTGAGCATAATCAGCATCGCCTCCGAATGCCTCTTCAACGGCTTTCAGGTACGGCTTGTGCGCATCCGTTGTGATCTGCGGATTCCCAACAATCCGTTCCCGGCAATCCAGCATGAAATCTCTTGCCCATCCTGTAGTCCGTCCGCCAACAAGGTAGGAGACGCACAGTTTGGTATCGGCGTCGATGGCCGTCCAGGTCCAAACATCTCCCCACCCTTCCGCTTTCTGCTCGACAGTTGCATTCTTGGCTTTCGCGCCAATAAAGCTCCAGATTTCATCACACTGCAACCTGCGGACCCGCACGCCGCGTACAGCCCGGTCGTGGTAATCGGCGCAGACTGTGCCCATATTGTTGAGGAGATTCACAATTGTATTCTTGGCAACGCCCGTCAGACGGACCGTACCACGAATGCTCATGCCTTCACAAAGGCACTTGACGACTTGGACTTGCCGGGATGCTTCTAATCTGTTCATACGGACTATTATGCTTGAACGCTTATGCATTGTCAACATAAAAATGCACCCACCTGTATGAAGTGAGTGCATTTTTAGACTCTCTTATTGAATAGCGACAGGCTGCAATCCAAAAGGAGATGGGATATCCAAACCGGCAAGCACATCAGGGTTTATCTTGACCGATTGAGAACCGGCATATCTGTCCTCGATATGTTCGAGTACAGCAGTCAGATTCAATTCTTTGGTCACGTTTGCGAGACGGCTAAGGTTCTCAGCCAATCCGCAATTAGACCCGGCCATATTCTCAACGATCTTTGCAAAACAGGCCAATCGAACCAACCTATCTGAATCCTTGCCGATTGTTTTAGAATCGGATTCCCAATGGGAGACGCTTGTATTCTGCATTCCAATTACTCTCGCAAAATCCGTTGCAGAATATCCAGCGACTTTCCTCAAGAACCGAACTTCCTCACCAGATAAAAGCGTTTTCTTTTGCAAAACCTTCATCGCAATCGATACGTGCAAAACGCTCGGCGATGGAATTTCCGGAACAATCGCACCGCACTCGCAGTGATAAACCAGGATGCTCAAAAGAATCACACTTCGCAATCCGCACTCACTGTACGTGTAGTTCTCCCTTCTGCCATGCATTGTCTTTCCACAGTCGTAGCATTTCCTCTCCAGGACATGCTCCCTCAAAATTTCCTTGCCTTTCATAGTCTCCTCCGCGAATGGCGCGTACATGAGGCACCTGTCACCTCCAGTATCCAGTGATCGGAATGATCAAAGGCGATGCGTGATAGTCCTCAAAATCATCGAGGGCTATCACAATTTCCAGGCGTTTCCCTTCAACAGGGCCGATGATACGACACTTCCAATTCGAGAATTCTGGGCATTGCTCAGGTGGTTCCCTAAGCTTCCCGAATTGAATAGCGTTTTCCACATCCAGAACATCGAATCCTCTTTCAAGTCCCCTCATCCTGAAGTGATTCGTTATCTGATACCGCCCTATGGTCCAAGCTCGAACGATAATCAGATGTAAATTCTCTAGAGAGAGCATCTTAGGAGAGCTAGCGAAAGCTTTCCGTTCGTCCGGTTCAGGCCCCACATAGACAAACCCAAGACTCGTTTCGTCGGACACCATTAGAAACCCTTTCCTTTGATCAGAGTTGTCTGCGAGACAACACTTGTCTTGAGAATATGGCTACCTACGTTAAATGTCAAGGACAATCTTTGTCTACTGGACAACTATTTTTGGTTCCAGCGTGTGTGAGCAGCTTTTTTCGCTATCGCTTTTCGAGTTTCAGGCGAGAGCTTAGCGGCTCTCGCCTTTCCACCTTTAGCGCCGCCAAGCCGACCAAGGGCGACGGCGGCCGGGTTCTTCCCTGCGTCCGGGTCTTCTAACGGAGTTCCGTCCATATGTTCGCCAATGGCCTGTTCCACGACCCGAAAAGCTGTGACGGCGAAGTCCCTGTCCGTGCTTGAGCGTCTAGGCATACATCAAGTGTGAACCAGCCGAGCGAAGGGCGCAAGCCTGTGGAAATCCAAACTGACCCACTACCGCTTTTTGCAATTCTTCGCCCATCCCCCGCCCGGCTCTGCGATACTGTTTTGTTATGCCCATCCAAGATCTGCAGCTAGCCGCCCAGAAGATTGCCGGATTCCTCTCAACCCTCAACAAACTCGGAGGCCTGCGCCTCAAGTACCGCATCAGCGCTCCGGAAGCCGCGCCCGGCGACGAAGAGAAGGCGCCCGCCCTCTGCGTCGAGCTGGCTGGCCCTGACGTGCTGCTGGTCACCCAGCACAACGGCGAACTGCTGCTGGCTTTGGAGACCATCGCCGCGCAGATTCTCCGTCTCGACCCGCGCGAGGGCGACCTCGTCAGCTTTGACGCCGCGAATTTCAAGGCACTGCGTGCCGCCGAACTGCGCCTCACCGCCGAAACCATCGCGGAAAAGGTTCTCCGCTCCGGCATTCCCTACGCCTTTGCGCCGACAAATAGCCGCGAGCGCCGCCTGATGCACATGGCCTTCCGCGGCATCGAAGGCGTCGAGACGGCCAGCAATGGCGAAGGCCCCGATCGCTTTCTCGCTGTCTACCCGGCGGGCAAAACCAGCCTGCCCGTCGCACCGCCCGTCAAGCCGCGCTCCTTCGGCGATCGCGGACGCAGCTCGGGCGATCGCGGACGTCCCCGCCGTTAGCGCGGCCGTCTCAAACGATGTTTGAAAGAGCACGGCTTTCAGTTCACACGGTTTTTTCAGGAGCTTTATGTCGAAATTGAATCCGTACGTCGTTATGCTGACCCTCATCGCTACGCTGGGGGGATTGCTTTTTGGATATGACACGGCTGTAATTAACGGCGCGGTGAGCAGCCTGAAGGCTTATTTCATCGATCCGCGATTTGCGGATCTGGCCAACCCCGCCCAGGCCAACGCCGCGAATTCGCTGCTCGGCTTTGTGGTTTCCAGCGCGCTGATCGGCTGCATTATCGGCGGCTTGATGGGCGGCTGGGTGAGCACCCACATTGGCCGCAAACGCGGGTTGGTCATTGCCGCCGTGCTTTTCCTGCTCTCGGCCCTGGGCGCTTCCGCGCCGGAGTTTCCTTTTGCCCCCATCGGCCACGGCGGACCCGGCTACATGGGCTTTTTCGTTTTTTATCGCATCCTAGGCGGCATGGGAGTGGGATTGGCTTCCATGCTCTCGCCCATGTATATCGCGGAGATCGCGCCGCCCAAGGTCCGGGGAAATCTGGTGGCGTGGAACCAGTTCGCCATCATCTTCGGCATGCTGGTGATCTACTTCGTCA
>Ga0326727_10021139_pt1 | contig 12795 bp, 8 predicted proteins | sample MB2enrmetagenome_FD_207643 | JGI IMG/M metagenome (GOLD analysis project Ga0326727, IMG submission 207643) | Lab enriched peat soil microbial communities from McLean, Ithaca, NY, United States - MB29MY | ecosystem: Environmental > Terrestrial > Soil > Wetlands > Peat | place: USA: New York...
TGAAAGATATCGATTTGTCACTGAATTTCTCGGCCTTTCGGAGCAGACTTTGCTTTTCTCGCGTCTGCACATGAGCGATATTGACAATCAAAAGACACAGCTGGAAAAATCGGATCTTTCCCGCGTTATTGGCAATGGCGTGGTTTCTTTGATACAACAAACTCCTCTTACGTCTGACTCGATAGTGCTTTTTTCTTATCACCTGAAAAGAAAAACGGGAAGCTTTGAAAAGAAATTTCTGGACAACGGCGGCGGACCTTGGCGCACTGCGATGGACGTTAAAGGTGATCATTACTCAATGGTCTGGAGTTCCCATCATGCGGAGCCAGCATCTTTTGATTCAAAACAGCAGACGGAGGCGCTTTTCGATTCTTTTTCCGCTTTCCTCCGGCGATGCGATCTGAACGTGCGGAATAACCTGGTGCGGACCTGGATATATGTGAATGACATCGATAACCGGTACAACGGCATGGTCGAGGCGCGAAAAAACTTTTTCCATTCACAGGGGCTTTGCGCCGAATCGCGCTTTGTGGCAAGCACGGGGATAGAGGGCAAGAGTGCTCTTGCCGGGGTTGTGGTCACTATGGACAGTCTTTCGTTTGGCAATATCGACGAAAGGCAAATCTCCATTATAGATGCACTGGATCATCTCCCGCGCACCATCAGGTATGGAGTAACCTTCGAGCGCGGTCTGAGGGTAAAATTTGGCGATCGTTCTCACCTGATGATTTCAGGAACTGCAAGCATCGACAAATACGGGAAAGTAGCATATGAAGGCGATATCGAGAAACAAACTCATCGGGCGTTCGACAACTTTGAGGCGCTTTTGCGCAGCCAGGGCGCTACGATGCACGATATTGCCTATCTGCTTTGTTATTTGCGCAACTCCGGGGATTATGAATGTGTAAAGGAGATAGTAAACGAGCGCCTTCCGGCCCACATACCCATTATTGTGGTCGAGGCCGCTGTATGCCGGCCGGCGTGGCTTTTTGAGATGGAGGGGATCGGGATCATCGACGATGCCAACTCCTTCCCTCCTTTCCTGTAATACCGGTGATGAGTAGTGTGTGAATGGTGAAGAGTAAATCCTGACGCCTTCAGGCATTTGCCAATCCCCGTTAATTTTCTCGACAGCTTTTCATGTCCCTTCGGGCCATCCTGAAACCATGAAAAGTCCGGTCCCCGGGGTGACCCCGATACTCATGATCCGGGGCGTGAAGCGCCAAGAGGAGCGCGCGTACAGCGGAACTTCCCGGAAAAGAGGTCAGCGGAGTTTTATAGATGGTTAATAAATTGAAAATACTGGGGGTTATACCGGCGCGCTATGATTCCACCCGCCTTCCAGGTAAGGTGCTGAGGGATATAGCCGGCAAGCCGATGCTCTACTGGGTGTATAAAAATGCTCGTAAGTCCGGGCTGCTGGCAGATTTGCTGGTAGCCACCGACAGTGACAAGGTCGTGGAGTTTTGCGAGCGGGAAGCGATTCCGGTTATTCTCACCGGCCGGCATCCTTCCGGAACGGACCGGCTGCGGGAGGTAATGCGGAGGATTGACGCTGACATTTACATCAACATTCAGGGAGATGAACCAACGCTGCGGCCGGAACATCTGGATGCCATTGTATCGCCGTTTCTGACAGGAGATTCGCAGGTTCGGGTTTCGACACTGAAAGTTGCCGTCGATGATTCCGCTGCACAGGACCCTAACAATGTGAAGGTCGTGGCTGACGATTCCGGGCGAGCGCTCTACTTTTCCCGTCACCCGATTCCCTTCGACAGGGACGGTACGGGCGCGGTTAAGCGTTACAAGCACATAGGCGTCTACGCATATACGAAGGCGGCGCTCACCCTTTTTCATTCGCTTCCGGAGTCATCCCTGGAATCCGCGGAGAAGCTCGAACAGCTGCGTTTTCTGCAGAATGGAGTACCAATTTACGTTGTAGAGACCCCTTACGACACGGTGGGTGTTGACACTGAGGCGGATCTTCAACGGGTCAATCGTCTGCTTTCAGGGTCTGAACGCGGGTAGAGGCAAATGTATTTTTTGTATAGCCTGCTTCTTAGCGCCTGGATTGTCCTCATGCTGCCGGTTTTCCTGTACAGGGCATTGCGCTACGGGAAATACCTGCAGGGCCTGGCGCAACGGTTTGGCCGGCTTCCCGACAGTCTGCGTTCGGACGGCCGGCCGACATTTTGGTTCCATTCATGCTCGGTGGGTGAAACTCTGAGCATCCAGCCGCTGGCAAGTGAGCTTCACGCTCGCTTTCCGGAAGCTCGCTTTGTCTTTTCAACTATAACCAAGACCGGCCAGGCAATGGCCCGGCAACGGTTTTCAGCATACGGTCCGGGCAATATCTTCTATCTTCCGGTCGATTTCGCATTTGTTTGCCGTCGCTTTCTTGACTGGATCAGGCCGACGGTCATCGTGATCATTGACACCGAAATCTGGCCTAACCTTCTACGCCAGGCGCACTTGCGCGGCATCTCCGTTATAATGGCCAACGGCCGCATTTCTCCCAGATCTTTCCGTCTCTATCGCCTCGTCCGCCCGGTGCTGCGAAATGTGTTCGCCAACTACCGTGTCCTTTTGATGAAATCCGAAGACGACGCCGAGCGTATCCGCAAGATGGGCGCTCCTCCGGATAAGGTCTTCGTAAGCGGCAACATCAAGTACGATAAAGAACTGGTTGAGCAGGAAATGAGGGAGGATGTGGCTCAAGCGTTGGACGAAGTGCTTGGGCTCACCTCGGAAGATGGGCCGCTTATCGTGGCCGGAAGCACCCATGAGGGCGAGGAAGATGTTTTGATGGAGGTGCTGCGCCGGATCAGGCTCAGACCTCAACTCGAAAAAGCCAGGCTTCTTTTGGTCCCGAGGCACCCGGAACGTTTTGATGCGGTCGCAAATTTGGCGGCCCGCAAAGGCTTTTTGGTCAAGCGCCGGTCCGAAGACAATAAAACAGCGGACGGGGCGCAGATATTGTTGCTGGATACGATCGGGGAACTTGCCACGGCCTATAGGTTCGCCACAGTCGCCTTCGTGGGCGGAACTCTCATTCCGCACGGCGGGCAAAGCATCCTCGAACCTGCGTGGTACGCAAAGCCCATCGTAATTGGGCCTTCGATGGAAAACTTCCGGCAGATAGCAAGAGACTTCCACGATAGGGGGGCCGTAAAACAAATCCAGGCGCCCGAAACAGACAGGGAAGCACAGATAGAAGAGCTGACGGATGCGTTCGTCTCGCTGCTCGAAGATGAGGAGCAGCGAAACGCCCTGGGGCAGGCGGCTTATTCGGTTTTTGAAAACAACAGAGGGGCCGCTCGGTTTACGGTTGACAGGATCGCGGTCATTTACAGGGGAGCTTGCAGGAAGGCGTCGATCTAATGAGTTTTCTCGGGCATATCGGCGTATGTGAAACTCACGGAATCCGTAGATTTTTTTACCCTGTTTCCGTCGAAATCCCCGCATCGATGCTCGACCCGGCGGGCTGCCCTGACGGCGTTCCCATCGCCTCGCTCTTCATGCCCGATGGTCGTCAGGTTCCTCTCCAGGTGACGCCGGGCGCCTCTAACCCTGAACTGGATTGGAGGCTCGATTTCGCGGTCTCGCTTTCACCCTTCGAAAAACTGGAACTAAAGCTTTTCTCGCCGTACCCTGAATTCGCGATGATAGAAAAGAAGGGCAGGGGGGCATTGAATTGTGAAGCCTCTCCCCCCGCTTTGGACGATCCATTGCACACGATTGAGGAAAAGCGGTTCAGAAGCTGCCAGCGGCGCTTTTCGACCGAGTTCGACCGGAGTGGGACTCTCCACGTGGTCGAGTATGATTCGATACCGCATTTGCGGGCGCCGGCCTCCTTCATCCGTAACGGATTGCGGGCCTCTCTCGAAGGTGTCTCGGCATTCGCGGTCGGCTTTCCCCTGAGCGCGCGTGTGAGGGCGGCGGGAAAATACCCCGACCGCTGCGCGGCCGAAACACTTCTGGAGACAACCGCCTGCAAATCCTGGGTCAGGCTCACACATTTGCTTTCACGAACTCAGACCGATGACGAACTGACCTTCAATCTGCCGTTGACCGTTTCCTCTTCCGTTGTGACCTGTGACTTCGGAGCAGGTGGCGGAATTTACGGAAACCTGCATGTCGAAACCTGCCCGGAGATAATCTGGCACAGCCGGTTTTTACCCTCGGGAGGAGCGAGTTGGTCAATATCCTCCGGCAGCAGAACCGATTACATCGGACAAGCCCAAACGGCGGAAGAATATCTGCCTCAGAGATGGTTCCACCTGATCGACGGACAGAAGGCGCTGGCCGTTGCAATAACCCATGTTCCCGACTGTTGCCGGGAAATGAAGGCCACGATCGGCGCTGATGGGGATGTCACCGTCGCATTCAAAATCGGAGAGGCGGCGGGAGAACCGGCGGCTTTCGGCTTATGCTGCCACTTTCTGAACAATATCCCTGCGATAGCTGCGGCCACAAACCCCCAGTCGATCCTCCTGCCGCCGGTAGTAACCTGGGAATGCTAAGGTCTCGGTGACTCGGAGAATTTGAACGCCGGGGCGCTGAGACACAGTGACACGGAGAGGCGTTGACCCGCAACCCGCAACAAAGAGTCAACCACAGGCCGCCTCTTTATCGCTTCACCCCTATGTAATTCCTCACCGGCGTATCTCCGGCCGGCACAAAAACACCCTCGGCGGTCCTGTCGAACAGAAGCGGCTCCATCATCAATACGCCCCCAAACGTATCGTCTGCGCTCATGGCATGATCGCTCTTGCGATAAGTGAAATGGTAGCTGATCAGGAGCGTATCGTTACTCCTTTCCCACAAGGTGAAATATGTGCTGTCAGTCGGGATCCGTTCTTCCGCAAACAGTTCGCTCAGCCAGAATGCGTCAAAACTCTGCGGGCGGATCTTGCGATATACGCAGTACATCTTTCCCCTTGGATCGATGATTTCTACCTTGTATTCGCATTCCCTGTCGTAATGCTTCCAAAGAGAGCAATTGGTCACGATGTAAAGCGTGTCGTATTCCTCCGAAACTATGCAGGGGCCGAACCTGTCTGTAACCTGAACGGGGCTGTATTCGTACTGGTGGCACATAGGATTGACTTTGTCCATATAGAAGGGAAGGTTCGGGTCTTCGAAACCGCTGGCCGGCGCGGTGCAAATGTAAGGGTAGTCCTTATGCTTGAATCCTACGATGCTGATTGCGCGCCGGGGCACCTCTTTCAATCCTTTTCGAGGGGCAAGTCCGAAAAGCCCCGAATCTATCGTAACGCCGTGCTGACGGGCGTAATCCTGCAGATTCAAAAACTGCGGACTGCGGCCGTCGATGGTCTCCTCTTTCGTGAAAACGACCTCGCCGTTGGAGTTCCTGAAAATAAAGGTGAAATCGTTGATTTTGCAAAACGTGGAAGAAAGCAAACCGAGATAAGTATCGATTTTGAAACGCTTGTCGAGCATCGGAAACTGGATGACCCATGGGTCGGTGTCGAACCTGTCGAGCATCTGGAGATAGTCCTCCTGGTAGCAGTCGGCAGCGGTCGGGACGGCCCAGTGGCAGGCATCGGAGCCGGTTTGATGGCTCGTGTTGATGTATTGCTTCGTTCCCTTGGGATGTATGTAGTAATTAGGGCGGTGAAGAGGCGTGTCGAGGGTTATCAGGTAAAAAGCGCTTTTTGCGCCCTCCAGCGATACGTCACGGAACAGCTCGGATATGTTCTGGTAGGACATTTGCCGGCCCGGAACGGTGGCTGCGGGTCTCTCTATTGCCTTTTCCTCGCCGTTCTGGTTGAAATGCAGGAGAATTCTGGGGTGGGATTCCACGTCGTTTTCGTTCCAGAACGAAAGCGTGAGATCCAGGTCTGGCTCAACGGGCATATAGCCACGTGCGAAAATTACATTGGCCGCCCACTGGTCCCAGCCTGACTGGTGATTTCGGCAAAGCCCTGCTTCGCTGATGTAATCCGCCCAGTAATGCATGAAAGGCTGAATCCTGGACTGAAGATTCTCAACCTCTACTATCACTCGCATATATCCTTCGAATTGGCCGAGGTTGAATTTCCTGCTGTCGACCATAGTCAGCCCGCCGGGGGGGATGATGCGCTGGCCCGCAGCTCGAACTGTGCCGTCGCACTCCCTTATCGTGTAGCGCAAATCCATTGGGAAAAGCGTCCTGTACTTACGGTCGAAATAGTTGCTGATCTGGACCAGCGTTTCCGTCTCACCGGAAAAGAAGTCCATGTACGTGCTAATGAGAGTGGGCTGGCCTCCATAGAGCCTGCAGATAGCTTGTCGTTCGTTGCCCGTCGCCATCAGGGCATGATTTAGGGCGAAAGTGGCCGCTCGCAGGGTGGATAGGATCAGCCAGCCGTCACAAGACGGCGCCGGGCCGCAGCTCTTTATCAACTGGACCTCGTGCCCGGCCAGTTTTGATCCCGCCAGGTTGATATCGAAAGTAAAAAACCCGCACAAATCGAAACCGCTCAGGTCGGGCAGGTCTTCGGCCGCCGAAGTGTGATCGGCGAGTACGGCGTAGCGCTTTACACCGTAAGTGTCGAAAAAGTCCCGCACATATTCGGCGCCCCTGCTCGTGTCCCTGTCGCCCGATCTAAGTATGCCCTGGACCAATGATTTCTCGCGAAGCATAATTTTTCTCTGCCTCCTTTATCTGAGCGAATGTTAATCGGCCTGGTGACGGCCTCACGACTCTATCATTCTACCTTAACGGCGAACCTTCCGCAAACGCGTTCAAGAGACTCAACAGTGCCGGGGCTGGAGCAGTCGTCTATATTTGGACTCATATGGAGTTCGTCCGGCGGTAATCGAGGAATATCGACATTAAAATCAAAGTAATGAGAAAAGGAGGCGAACTAAATGGGTGAAACGTAGTAGCGGCGCGGATGTCTTACCTTTCATTCGGAGCAGAACATGGAAGGGTCCCTTCGCCGTGAAATCCCGGGATTGAGGATAGTCGGACCCATCGAGGCTTGTAAACATAATGCCGGTTGCTTGACTACTCGTCCACCAAAGACACCGGTCATCCGCGCTCGCTTGCCCCGGCCATGGCAGAAAGGCAAATCCGGGTAAATAAGGCGGCCCCGGGCCCATGTGGAGTCTTCTTATATTTGAAAGCTTTCGTTTCCTTTATCGATCGTTTCCTGACTGAATTTCTCCCGCAGCATCTTTTCCGTGCTCTTCAAAAGCTCCTCACCGGCCTCACCGGCCTTTGTCAGCAAGTCCGATTTCCATTCTTCCACTTTATCGGAATCCACGCCTGGAACAACGCCCGACATAACAGCGCCCAGGACCAGCGCTGACAGTCCCAGGGCTATCTTATTGAAAGACTCGGACCTCGCTTTTTCCCTTTCTGAATCTCCGATTTCTTCCGGCTCTCCGTAGGGATCCGCGCCGGCAGGCTGCGGGCCTGGGGGCTGTTCGCCCGTGACTTCCTTCCTGTTGTAAAGACTCAGGAGCACCAGGCCGGCCCCCGCCCCCATCATCAATACAGGCAGCGGGTCTCGATTTACAGCGTCCAATACTTTCCCTAACATCTCCTTCATTGTATCTCCTGTCCCGTTGACAAATGGTTGAACTTTTTCGCCGATCAGCTTGCTTCCCTTGGCTGCGGCGGCTCGCCAAAGAGCTTCCGAAGTAGGCCTTTCTCTTATTTCCCGTATACTTTCGGTGATCTGCTTCTTAGTGAGTTCGATATCTTCCCTGAGTTTATCCATCGGGTCGCTGCTGTTGCGGGATAAGCCTTCCATCATGCTGCCTCCGTGAACCGCTCCACCTGTTCTTGGATAAGTTCGATAGTTCCAACCGTCAATATCGGCCATATGGTGTGGAAAATAGCTGTACAGGCAAACTGAAACCTGGCAGGAATTACATCGCTGATGACCGGTTCCATGAGCAGGCCTCGAAACGGAGATCTGCCACTCCTTGCTAGCGTAGAAGTCAATTAAAAATTCCCCATAAAATTTCCAAATAATTTTCTTTGAACAGATAAAATAACAATGGTGACAGGTCCTTAGGAACGGACATGCCTCCCTCTTATGGAAACTGGCAATGGAAATAGCCACAATGTGTCTGCGTGGCCTTGGAGCCGGCAACCCTCTAATCTGAAATATCCGATCGCTTCACCTGAGCCGGAAATGCATGGTTGTGATTGCATCGTCTCCTCCATTTAGAGGCTATTACGAATATCTTGAGCCTCGTTTGATTCCCCGGTATGATGCATATCTTTCGTTTACCGGCGGCCCGGTGCTCCGGAAGCTGGAGCATTGATTATGGGGCAAAAATGGCGAGGGCGCCCAAATTTCCAGGTCTACCGAGGACACACCGAACTGCCTCCTGGAAATGCCCTAGAGTGAAGTTCAAAGCGTTGCGGAGCGCGACAGGGCAAAAGTGATGACAAATCAAACGTCTATGCGCAAGGCAGAGGAACTGTAAAAAGTTGATTAAGGAATTGATGGATTGAGGAGCCTCGGTTATGCCCATTTTTCTTTTGATTAGACATGGAAACAATCCTGCGATCGGAAAAAGAGTTCCCGGAAGGATGCCGGGCTTTCACTTGAACGAAGAAGGAAAAGCCCAGGCCGAAAATCTTGCCGAGAGGCTTTGCGGAATATCGCTCGACGCTGTCTACTCCAGCCCGCTGGAGCGCACGATTGAAACGGCCCTTCCCCTGGCCAGGCGCCTCGGACTGGAAATCATCACCAGTGAAAAATTGGCCGATGTCGATATAGGCGACTGGAGCGGGTTGGAGTTCGAGCAGTTGATCAGTCATCCCCTCTGGCGGCCGTACAACAGGTTTCGCACCGGAACGAGGCCGCCAAACGGGGAGCTGATGGTTGAAGTTCAGCAGAGGATGGTCAGCGAAATAGAAAGAATTCGCAGAGACCACCCCAAGGGCATACTGGCCGTCGTAAGCCATGCGGACCCCATTAAAACCGTCCTGGCCCATTATGCCGGGATTCCCCTGGATTTTATCCTGAGGCTGGAAATCAGCCTCGTCTCGGTGAGTATCCTTTCAATCAACGACTACGGCGCGAGAATCCTCTGCATGAATTGCCTGGGTGAGGTCCCTGATTTTCTTCTGTCGCTATGATGGCTTCTCATGGCTCGAACTCGCTCCTGGCCACTTCATGAACGAGATGCCCCTCAAAACAATGTCCTTGCCGCCGCTTCCGTAAGAGACACGAACTGATCCGGGAAGAGGCCAAGATACAATGTCATTACTACCAGGGCGATGCACAAACAGCGAGTCCAGAGGTCAACCTGCAGCGCCGGATATTCATCGTTTGCGGGTTTGAGCAGATAAGCGGCCTTTATGACCATCAAATAGTAATAAAGGGATATGGTAACGTTTACCATGCCGATGATGACCAGAAAGAGGTAGCCCTTCTCGATCGCCGCGCCGAATACGAGGAATTTGCCCGTAAAGCCTGCTGTGGGCGGGATTCCGGCAAGTCCGAAAATGCCCAGCATGAGCGTCATGGCCAGCAACGGAGAACGTTTGTGCAGCCCTGCCAGTTCGTCTATACGCAGGTTGCGCCCATCATCTGCGACTTTCATGATTACCATGAACACCGAGTAATTCATCACCAGGTAGGCGGCCGCATAGTATATCGCAGTGGCATAGCCTCGCCCGGAAACCGAAAGTATCCCTATCAGTATATATCCAGCGTGGGATATGCTGGAGTAAGCAAGAAGCCTCTTTATATCCTTCTGAACGAGTGCCACAAGGTTTCCGAAGGTCATTGAAAAGATCGAGAGCACGATCAGCAGCTTTATCATTCCGGGGCTGGCCCCGGCGGAGAGGCTAATGAACCGGATTATCATCGCTGCTGCCGCCATCTTGGATGCCGTTGCAATGTAAACCGTGACCTGGTTTGCAGACCCCTCGTAGACGTCCGGCGCCCAGATATGGAAGGGAACGAGGGCCAGTTTGAAAAAGAAACCGGACAGGACCAGCATGAGTCCGATTACCGCCGCGGGCTGGCTGATAATGCCCGGCAGTGTCTTGATCAGTTGCGGCACATAGGTCGTATGCGCAAGGCCGAAAAGCAGGCTGATGCCAAAAAGCATCAGGGCCGAGGCCGTAACGCCGATCATGAAATACTTGATGCCGGTTTCTATGTATTCGCCGGCATTGCGCCTCATTGGCACGAGCAGGTAGAGGCAATAGGAGGAAAGCTCTATCGACACGTAAATCGTCAGCAACTCGACCGAACTGACCAGCATCATCATGGCCGCCGTACAGACGAACATGAAAAAGTAAAACTCGGCATGCTGTCCCGGATCGATTCCCTTGAGTTCGCCGGATGAGAAAATGACCCAGACCGTACCCAGGGCGAGCAGGATTTTGAATATCTGGCTGAACAGGTCTACACGGTAGCAGTCGAAAAAAAGCATCCCCTCCCGGGGCGAAGAGGCAACAGTAACCAGCAGCCCAATTCCAGCCACGACGAGCGCCCACTTGTTATACCGCGCGGGGTCGGCCGTCTTTCTCAACGAGAAGGCAAAAAAAAGGAGTGAGCCGAAGATGAAGAACAACTCGGGAAGAAAAAGTATAAAATCCCTTGTCACGTGCGGTTTACCTCGCCTCTATAACCGATTTACAAATGGAATAACCGTGCTTTGAATAATATCGAGCATAAGCTTGGGAAACATTCCGAAAAACACTATGAGGCTCACTAGCACTATTCGCGGTACGGCAAGAAAGCCCGAGATGTCGGGTATGTGCTCCCAACTGGGGTTTTCGGCCCCGTAGAAGGTCTTCTGGACGACCCGAAGCAGCAGTTCCGCCCAGAAGCTCGCCATAAGCGGCACGCCGATACCTGCCAGAGCGGCTGTTATGAAAAAGGCGGAGGCGACCGGCATTGTTTTGGACAATCCCCCCAGTTCGGGAATCATCTTCGTGTGCGTGCGGTCATAGATGTAGCCCACGGAAGAAAAGAGGAGGGCCGTCATGAGGCCGTGCGCAAACATCTGAAATACTGCCCCGTTTATGCCGTTTACCGACATGGTCGCAAGTCCCAGTCCCACTACTCCCATATGCGACACGCTGGAGTAACCGATAACATACTTCAAATCGGTCTGAGCGAGGCCAACGAGCGCCCCGTAGACGATTCCGACACAGGCCAGAAGGGCCATGAGGTCCGACCAGTACCCCAGTCCGGCAGGACACAGAGTCATTGCGATGCGCAGGATTCCGTAAGCGCCAAGCTTCATGAGCACGCCCGCGTGAATCATGCTCACCCCGGTTGGGGCCGCGACATGGCCAACCGGCGACCATGTGTGGAACGGCCATACGGCGGCCAGGATTCCAAACCCAAGATACAGCATTGCGAAAATCAGTTTCTGGTCGAAGGCGCTGAACCCGATTCGCTGAAGCTCAAAGAGGTCAAATGTGTGTGCCCCGCCCTGGACCCAGAGATAAATTAATGCCGGCAGAATGAGGGCGCTCCCGGCAAGCAGGTACAGTGTCAGCTTCAATGCACCGTATTCTTTGCGCGTGCTTCCCCAGATGGCGATCAGCGGATACATCGGGAACAGTGAAACGTCATACCAGACAAATATCCAGAAAAGGTCCATCGACATGAAGAAGCCGTAAACGCCGGCAACCAGCAGGAATAAGAGCGCAAAGAATTCCTTTACCCTGTATTCCAATTCCCACATTGTCCAGATTGCGGTAAAGAGGACGACGGAAGTAAGGAGCAACATGGGGAGGTTTATTCCGTCAACCGCATTGAACCAGTATATTCCAAGGCTTTTCACCCACAAGACCCGCTCCACGAACTGGAGTCCGCCCTTCTGGCGATCGTATGAAAGATAGAGCAAAATACAGAGAACCAGTCCCGCCGATGCATAGGCAAGACTGACCTGTTTTATCAGCTTGGATTTTTGCTCCGGGATAAAGAGGATCGTTAGCAGTCCAAAGACCGTAGTCATAAGGATCGCGGAAAGGAGCGGAAAACCGGCTATATCCATCAAGTCACCTGACTTCCTTGCTCATGTGTGGCCCAACTCCGTATTAAACCTAAACCAGGAAAAAGAGAGCTGCCGCCCCGGCCGCAGCCAGCATCAGCATAAGATTGTACTGTAGCATCCCCGACTGGAGGAAGCTCAAGCGCCGCCCGCCACGCTCGGTAAGAGAGCAAAGCTCGTCAATGCCGCCATCTATTATGATACGGTCGTTTTTGGCGCAAAGGTTTGTAAGGCCGCCATAGACAAACCTGTCAAGGACCTTGCGGTAGAAGACGTCCAGATACCATCTGCTGTCGAACAGGTTCCATACCGCGGGAAAGCGGCTGAGGAACCCGTCGCGGCCGGCGTGCTTTCTTCCGAATTCGAACCATGCCAGGAAGATACCGAGAAGACCTGCGGAACTCCCCATAATTACGAGCAGGCGGCCGCCGTGTTCAGCGGTGTGCTGAACCAGGTGTACCTGAGCAGTGTGCCCGAGAAAGCGCTCGATTGGATCCTCAACGAAGCCCAGTACAAGGGTCACACAGGCAAGAATCATTACGGGAATTGCCATTGCCCAGAAAATATAGCTGTGAGGCTCATCTTCATGCTCGTGAGATAAATGAACGGGCCCATCATGATGCTTCCCCTCTATCCCGCCTTCCGGAAACAGAATGAAGAAGATCAGACGGAAGCTGTAATAGGCCGTGAGAAAGGCCCCCAAAAGCCCGGCGGCAAGCCAGATTTTATTCGGATGCGCCGCAAGAACTCCCAGGATAGCCTCTTTGCTGAAAAAACCCGAAAACGGGTAGACCCCGGAGAGCG
>Ga0326727_10021140_pt1 | contig 12794 bp, 9 predicted proteins | sample MB2enrmetagenome_FD_207643 | JGI IMG/M metagenome (GOLD analysis project Ga0326727, IMG submission 207643) | Lab enriched peat soil microbial communities from McLean, Ithaca, NY, United States - MB29MY | ecosystem: Environmental > Terrestrial > Soil > Wetlands > Peat | place: USA: New York...
ATCGCCCACGGCTTCCTGACGCTGGCGATGTTGTCGGCGATGGCGAACGACGCGCTGCCGTCGATCGCCGGCCTCGCCGTCAGCGTCAATTACGGCTTCGACCGCGTGCGCTTTCTCGCGCCGGTGAAGGCCGGGGCGCGCGTGCGCGGCCGCTTCGCGCTCGCCGAGGCGACACAGCGCGCGCCGCGCGAGTGGCTGACGCGTTACGAGACGACGGTCGAGATCGAGGGCGCCGACAAGCCGGCGCTGGTCGCGCTATGGCTGACGATGCTGACGACGCGAGGGTGAACGCGTCCGTCAGGCGGGAATCTGGATGTGGTCGGGCGGCAGGTTGGCGAGGCGACGCGCATGCATCGCCTCGAACGCCGCATCGAGGCGGCGCGTGTAAAGCTCGGCGTCGAACAGCGGCGCCGTCGCGCGGTTGCGCTCGAGCTTCTCTTTGAGCGCCCGCAGCCGGTCGGGGTTCGTGGCGAGATCGATCGCTGTCGCGACATAGGCTTCGCGGCTGGGGGCGATGAGTTCGGGCAGACCGACCGCGGTCAGCAGGCTGGACGCGACGCGGCTTGCGAAGGTTTCGCCGACGCGCGTGAGCACCGGCAACCCCATCCACAGCGCGTCGCTCCCGGTCGTATGGGCGCCGTAAGGCCAGCTGTCGAGGAAGAGGTCGGCCAGCCGATGGCGTGATAGGTGTTCCGGCATTGGGATCTTCTTGGCGAAAGTCAGGCGAGCCGGATCGACGCCCCGCGCCTCGGCTTCCCGCTTCAGATTGCCGATCGCTGTGGCGCTGTCCTGGATCAGCCAGAGCACGCTGCCCGGCGTGGCCGACAGAATGCGCGACCATTCGTCGAACGTGTCGGGGTTGAGCTTGAAGTTCAAGTTAAAGCAGCAGAAGACGAACGCCCCGTCGGGAAGGCCCGCCTCGCGCCGCGAGATCGACCGCGCCGCGATCTCGCGCTTTGAATCATTGGGCTGGTAGCAGTCAGGCAGATAGGCGATCTTCTCGGCAAACCACTGTCTGCTATCCGGCGGGATGACGATCGGATCGGCGATGAAATAATCGCAGCTCGGCGCCGCTGCGGTTCCAGGCCAAGCGAGATAATTCACCTGCAAAGGCGCAGGTCGCCGCAAATAGACGGCGTCGCGAATCCGATCGCTGGAGGCGTCGAGATTGACCAGGATGTCGATCTCTCTCTCGCTGATGAGTTCAATAAGACGATCATCGTCAAACTCGTACACGTCGACGAACGATTCGACGGCGTCGATGACGCGTTTCTGTATCGGGGAATGGTCACGCGCCGCATCGTTCAAGACCGTGATCTCGAACCGGCTCCGGTCATGACGCTCGAGCACGCCGACAAAGAGGTTAGCAGTTGCGTGGTTCTGCATTTCGCCGGAAAGATAGGCAATGCGAATTCGCCCCTGTCGCGACGACGGCCGTTCGCGCGAGACGGATCGACGACGGGGGAGCTTCGCCTTGACTCGCGCCTGCGCGGCGGCAAATTGTTCGGCGGCTGAAAACGGGAGCGCGACGCAAAGCGACGGCTCAACCGAGAGGCCGGACCGAATCTCGTTCCTCAGCGCGTCCAAGTCGATTTGATAACTCGACCACTCGCAGATCCAGAGTTTCCGTTCGACGAGGTCATCTCGCCAACCCTTGTTCGACGGACTGAGCGACAACGCCTTCCGCGTGCACTCGATCGCTTCATCGAAGCGGCGCAATTCCTGGCAAATATCCGAGCGCACAGCCCAGCCCATGGCGACATTGGGAGCGAGCGTGGTCGCCGTTTCGACGCTGGCGAGCGCCGAACCGAATTGACGCAGCTCATAGAGAGCCCGAGCCTTGTTCAGGTGCGCGGTAGCGAACGAGGGTTCGATCCGTAGGCACTCGTCCAGGTTGAGCAGCGCCTCGGAAAATCGCCGCAGTTCGAGCAGCGCGGCGCCCTTGTTGCTGAAGGCGAGCGCGTAATTCCGATCGATGGCGAGAGCGCGGTCGAAGGAGGCGATCGCCTCTTTCGGCTTGCCGCTTTCCAGCAGCACGCTGCCGCGGCCGAACCAAGCGTCGGCGCCGCCCGGGTTCTTCGCCAGCGCCTTGTCGAAGGCGGAGAGAGCGTCCTGCGGGCGGTTCAGGTTCTGCAGCGCGAGGCCATGATTGAAGAGAGTCGCGGCGGAAACCGGAGGAATCTTCGCTGCGGCGCGCAGAACGGGCTCGGCTTCCTGGTAGCGCTCTTGCGACGCCAACAGAACGCCGAGAAGATTCAGCACGCCGGGATGCCGCGGTTGGGCCTTCGCCGCCGCCCTCAATCGCCGCTCCGCGTCGGCATGATCGCCGCGCCGAAACGATTCGAGCGCGGAGCGAAATTCAAGTTCGGCTGAAGTCATCGGCAAAATGTCGTCTCAGGCTGCGCCGCTGCAGGCGGTCGAGAAACGCACGCCCCACCGCCCTATATCGCGGCAAAATGGCGCGGTAAAGCAGCCGACCTCGGCCGTGGCGATTGCGTCGAGACTGAAGCGCGGCCCACTTTCGCCTTCGATTGCAACGCGGTCGCTCGCGCTCGGTCGAGCGAGACGGGGGCGGCGCGGACTGCGCGCGGCGCGTCCGCGGGCGACGACGCCGACGAATGGCGGGAGTTCTGAGCCGCCGCGGGAAAGCAAGCTGTTCACGAAGGCGGCGCAGAGGTATCACTACGCCAATAAAGCGACGTCGCTGGAAGATCCGCTCCTGTCAGTGACCGCCAAATGTCAAAGCGCCGCACGCGTTCGCTCCACGCGCTTGCGCCCGGCGCGCTGAGGGACCGAGACCGGCTTGGGGGCACGGACATGACCAGATTGCTGGGCAGTCGGATTTGCTGGATTTCCTGCACGCTTGTCGCGCTGTTGTCAGCCGTCGCTCCGGCTCAGTCCCGACCTTGGTCGCGCAACCCGATCAATCTGGCTCAAGATTACTTGACGATAAATGACAATGACGGCCGTGGCGACATTATCCTGATCATATGGATAGCCCCTCCAATGGTCCCGAGCGGGCCGACAACTCAAGCCGTTCGGGATTTGCTTGATAAATACGCGATCATTGGCGCCGTTCACGCTCATGCGTCTAACGAAGGGACGTTCACGTTCGACAAGATCACTGACCTGGAAGTCGCCGATGGGAGCGGCCAACCGCTGAAATCTCTGAGCGCAGATACAATGCCCGCGACAGTGACCGGCTTACTTGCCACGTTGCAAAGTGTTTATGGTCGTTCGCTGGGCGCCGTGGGACAGGGGATGCAACTGTTCGCTTTCGATAGCGGCGCGGCGCACGCATGCGCGAAAGGGGGCCTGGCTGTGTCGTACGGCGGCCAGAAGTACACCTATGACACCCCCGTTCCGGGCTGCCCGTGACGTCATTCGGGAGCGCGATATCGTTTGCCCGGATGGGCTGCCCGGCGTGCGCGTCAAAAGCTCCACGCCGAGGACGATGTTGGGAGGTCGCTCGGCGTTTTCTCACGCAAACCTAACCGCCGCTCCTTGCGCGGGCGTCACGATCTCGCCGTCCCCCATCGCCTTCCGCCCGCGCACGAAGGTTCCGACCGGCCAGCCGGTCGCCGTCTTACCGTCGTATGGCGTCCAGGCGATGTGGCTGACGACGATCGCGACGGCGGAAGCGTGAAGCGGCGCGCTGTGCGGCAATGCGCCGCATTGGTCGACAAACGCCGAAAAATCAACAGCAAAACCGGCTTCCAGGGGCGCGACGAAAGGAATGGATACGACGCGCGAGCGGTTGAGCGCAGGTCACGTACGAGTTTATCAACCGTTCGATGCTGCCATTGCCGGCATGACGCGTCGACCTGTCCGGCGGAAAGCCGCAGGATCGAGGGCATGACGCCGGGCGCTCATTTCGGTTTCAATCCGAAATCCCCCGTCCACTTATCAGGGCCGCTCGCCGCCGTTCGACCGGTTGCGTGCGCCGCGCACGGCCCCAAAGGACGCCATGTTCAATCGCTTGAGAATTGCCCCGAAGCTCATTCTCGGGTTTGGCGCTTTACTGTTGCTGGTCGCCTGCCTGGCGTCTTTCGCGGCGATCAGCAGCGTCAAACTCGAGGGGTCGCTCGAAGACTTGGCCAGACGCAAGTCGCACGAGGCGTTGGACCAGCGCGCCGAAAAGCGCTTCCAGGATGCGCGCATGTTCGGTTGGGCGGCCTTGGCGACGGGCGATCAAGATAATTGGTCGAAGTCGGACGAATCCATGAAGACCGTGCGCGAGGACCTCGACTCCCTCGCGCAAACTACAAAGGATCCAAGCCGCCAGGCCAAGGTTCGGAAGTGGATCGGGCTGATACAGACTTACAATGAGGCAGCAAGCAAATTCCGAACCCTCCATGGGCAAAACGACGCTTTGACCACTCCCGAAGGCAAGGCGGCGACGGCGAGCGCCCTCAAGATCGGCGACGACATCGCAAACCTCAGTCGAGACCTCTCGAACGAATACCAAGCCGCCGCCGACCAGACGGAGCTCGACGCGCACGCGTTGGCGGGCTCCGTCGTCCGTCTCGCGGTCGGCGTCGGCGTCGCGAGCTTTCTCATCGGCCTGGGTCTTTCCATGCTAATCGCTCGAAGCATCCGGCAGCCGATCGACCGCCTGACCCGCTCAATGAGCGCCCTCGCCAAGGGCGATCTGGAGGTATCGATCTCGAATGCGAACGACGGCAACGAAATCGGCGAGATGGCCAACGCCGTGCTCGTCTTCCAGCAGGCGGCGGTCGCGAACGCTCGTCTCGAGCGCGAGGCGGCCAAACATCGTGCGCAGTCGGAAGCGGAGCGCGCGCGCAACGAACAGGCGCAGCGCGAGGCGATCCTTCAAGAACGGGCGATCGTGGCCGGTTCGATCGGCGCCGCGCTGTCGAAACTCGCGGCCCAGGACCTGACGTATCGCTTGCCGGCCGATATCCCAGAGGCCTATCGCAAGCTGCAAGTCGATTTCAACGCGGCGATCGGCCGCTTGGAAGCGGCGATGCACAGCGTTCTCGCCCGCACGGACGCGATCAACTCCGGAACACGAGAAATATCCGCGGCCTCCGACGATCTTTCGCACCGCACCGAAGAGCAGGCGTCGAGCCTCGAGGAGACAGCGGCGGCGCTCGATGAGATCACCACGACGGTGAAGAAATCGGCAGAGGGCGCGAGCCATGCGCACGAGGTGGTCGCGGCCGCCGACGACGACGCCAAGAAGAGCGCCGAGGTCGTGCGCCAGGCGGTCGAGGCCATGGACGCCATCGCCAAATCGTCGCAGCAGATCAGCCAAATCATCAGCGTCATCGACGAGATCGCGTTCCAAACCAATCTGCTCGCGCTCAACGCCGGCGTCGAAGCGGCGCGGGCGGGCGACGCCGGACGCGGCTTCGCGGTGGTGGCCTCCGAGGTGCGCGCGCTGGCGCAGCGCTCCGCCGAAGCGGCCAAGGAGATCAAGGGGCTGATTTCGGCTTCGACGACGCAGGTCGACCACGGCGTCAAGCTGGTGGCGGAGACCGGCAAGTCGCTCGAGCGCATTGCGGCCCAGGTGGCGGCGATCAACGATGTCGTCGCCGAGATCGCCGCGGGGTCCCGCGAACAGGCGACCGGACTCGAACAGATTCGCATCGCGATCAACCAGATGGATCACGCCACGCAGCAGAATGCGGCGATGGTCGAGCAATCGACGGCGGCGAACCATTCGCTTTCGGCGGAAATCAATCAGCTTTTCGGATTGATCGGGCAGTTCCGAGTCGGGGGGGCGGCCGACGACGACGCGTTGCGCAGCCAATTGCAAAAGGCCGCGCCGCACGCGTTTCGCGAGCCGCCAAGGGTTGCGCCAGAGCCCGACGCGAAACCAAACGTCATCGCGAGCAAGGTGCGCGATGCGGCGCCGCGGCCGGCGCGCTTGGCGTCCAAGGCGGCGGCGAACGGCGAGCCGGTGAGCGACCAGTCTCGCGATTGGAAAGAGTTCTGGGCCTTCTCAGAGATACAAGCTGACCGCTTAGGCGGCGCGGCGCCTTGTGCTGCAAGGAGAGGGAGCGGTTCGCAGCCCTCTCACGCAAACCTCACCGCCGCCCCCTGCGCCGGCGTCGTCAGCTCGCCCTCCCACATCACCTTCAGCCCGCGCACGAAGGTTCCGATCGGCCAGCCGGTCACCGCCTTGCCGTCGTAGGGCGTCCAAGCGCTGCGCGAGGCGATCCAGGAATCGCGGATCGTCTCGCGGCGCTTCAAGTCGACGACGGTGAAGTCGGCGTCGTAGCCGGCGGCGATGCGGCCCTTGCCGACGATGCCGAAAATGCGCGCCGGCCCTGCGCTGGTCAGGTCGACGAAGCGTTGCAGCGTCAGCCGTCCCGCCGCGACATGGTCGAGCATGATTGGGACGAGCGTCTGGACGCCGGTCATGCCCGACGGACTCTCGGGATAGGGCCGCGCCTTCTCTTCCAGAGTGTGCGGCGCATGGTCGGATCCGAGCACGTCGACGACGCCCTGGGCGAGGCCGCGCCACACGCCGTCGCGATGCTCCGTCCCACGCACCGGCGGGTTCATCTGCAGCTTGGTTCCCAGCCGCGCGTAGTCGTCGGCGCTGAGCGTCAGATGGTGCGGCGTCGCCTCGCAGCTGGCGACGTCCTTGGCGTCTTGCAGCAGCGCGATCTCCTCGCGGGTCGAAATATGCAGCACGTGGACCTGGGCGCGCGCCTCGCGCGCGAGCCGGATCAGCCGCTCGGTCGATTGCACGGCGGTCGCTGCGTCGCGCCAAACGGCATGCGAAGCGGGGTCGCCGGCGACCCGCAAGCCTTTGCGCTCGATCAGCCGCGGCTCGTCCTCGCTGTGGAAGGCGGCGCGGCGGCGCGTCCGCTCGAGGATCGCCAGCACGCCGGCGTCGTCGGGCACCAGCAGCTTGCCGGTCGACGAGCCCATGAACACCTTGATCCCGACCGCGCCGGGCAGGCGCTCGAGTTCGGGGATGTCGACGAAATTGTCGTGGGTTCCGCCGACCCAGAAGGCGAAGTCGCAATGCATGCGGCCGGTCGCGCGCTTGACCTTGTCGGCGAGCGCCGCGGCCGAGACCGTCAACGGGTCGGTGTTGGGCATCTCGAACACCGCGGCGACGCCGCCGAGAACCGCGCCGCGCGAGCCCGTTTCGAGGTCTTCCTTGTGGGTCAGGCCGGGCTCGCGGAAATGCACCTGGCTGTCGATCACGCCGGGCAGGACGTGCAGCCCGCGGCAGTCGATCCGCTCGCCCGCCGAGGCGGCGTAGAGGTCGCCGATCTCGGCGATCTTGCCATTTGTGACGCCGATGTCGCGCAGGCCGGCGCCGTCCTGGTTGACGACGGTCGCGCCGGCGAGGATGAGGTCGAAATGGCGGGGCATCCGGGTTCCTTCCTTGCGCGGCGGCCCGATCGGCCTAATTAACATGGTTCGCCATGGCAAGCGGCGAGGAGGCCTTTCGATGAGCGCGACCGCCGCTTTTCTCGCCGACCGCGGCGTCGTTCGCGTCGAGGGCGAGGATGCGCCCGACTTCCTGCAGGGGCTGCTGACCAACGACGTCGTCGGCCTCGCCGCGGGCGAGGCGCGCTATGCGGCGCTGCTGACCCCGCAAGGCAAGATTCTGTTCGATTTCCTCGTTCTGCGCGCGCCCGGCGCGCCGCCGGCCTTCCTGCTCGATTGTTCCAAGGCGCTCGCTGTCGACCTCGCCAAGCGGCTCGCGATCTACAAGCTGCGCGCCAAGGTCGCGATCAAGGACGAGAGCGCTGTGCTTGGCGTCGTCGCCGACTGGGGCGGCGCGGCCGAGATGCCGGCCGATGCGCTCGTTTACCTCGAACCGCGCGCCGCGACGCTCGGGCGGCGCGCAATCCTGCCTCGCGGCGCCGCCGAAGCCTTTGGCGAAGCTGCGCTGCCCGCCTATGAGGCGGCGCGGATCGACGTCGGCGCGCCGAAGGGCGGCGTCGATTTCGCCTATGGCGACGCCTTCCCGCACGACGCTGACATGGACCTCTTCAACGGCGTCGATTTCCGCAAGGGCTGCTACGTCGGCCAGGAGGTCGTGTCGCGAATGAGGCACCGCGGCGAAGCGCGCAAGCGCGTCATGCGCGTGCGCCTTTCTGGCGCCGCTCCTGCGCCGGGGACGCCGGTCATGGACGGCGCGCTCGCCGTCGGCTCGCTCGGCGCTGCGGCGGGCGACAAGGCGCTGGCGCTGCTGAGAATCGACCGTGCGGCGGAAGCGCAAACGGCGGGCCGGCCGCTCGCCGCCGCCGGCGTCACATTGACGGTGGAAGAATCGTCGGCCGAGTCGTGACCCGCGGCGGTCCGCCTATGGTCTTGCGCGGCGGCGGCGGGTAGAGTTGCGCGTCCCGTAAGCGGCGAAGCGCGTCGAGCGCCGTCGCGTCGCGACGCGAGGGGGGTCCATCATGATTGCCGGGTTTGGCATCGTCGCGATCGCGATCGCGCTGTTCGTCATCATCACTGTCTTGATGGGCGTGCGGCAAGTGCCGCAGGGCTACAACTACACCGTCGAGCGCTTCGGCCGTTTCAACAAGACGTTGACGCCCGGTCTCGGCCTTATCATTCCCTACGTCGACCGCATCGGCCGCAAGCTCAGCATCATGGAGCAGGTGGTCCCGGTCCCCAGCCAGGAGATCATCACCAAGGACAACGCCACCGTCGGGGTCGACGGCGTCGCGTTCTATCAGGTGCTCGACGTCCGGCGCGCCTCCTATGAGGTCGCCAATCTCGAGGTGGCGCTGCTGAACCTGGTGATGACCAATATTCGCACCGTCATGGGCTCGATGGACCTCGACCAGTTGCTGTCGCATCGCGACGAGATCAACGCGCGGCTGCTCGGCGTCATCGACGCGGCTTCCGAGCCGTGGGGCGTCAAGGTCACGCGCATCGAGATCAAGGACATCGCGCCGCCCAAGGATCTCGTCGAGGCGATGGGCCGGCAGATGAAGGCCGAGCGCGAAAAGCGCGCGGTGATCCTCGAGGCCGAGGGCATGCGCCAGTCCGACATCACCCGCGCCGAAGGTCGCAAGGCCGCGGTGGTGCTTGCAGCCGAAGGACGCAAGGAAGCCGCGTTCCGCGACGCCGAGGCGCGCGAGCGCACCGCCCAGGCCGAGGCGGTGGCGACGCGGGTGGTGAGCGAATCGACCGTCCACGGCGACGTCGCGGCGCTCAACTACCTGATCGCCGACAAATACGTGCGCGCGCTGCAGGCGATCGCGGAGGCGCCCAACCAGAAGGTGTTCATCGTGCCGATGGAGCTTTCTTCGCTCGCCGGCACGCTCGGCGGCATTTCGCAGATCGCCGCGAGCGCGTTCGGCGAAGGCGCGGCGCGCGCGCCCGGACGCCCGGCCAGCGTGGTTCCCGACTCGCCGCCGCCGCCGCCAGCGCCAGCGCCGGGGCAGAGTTAGGTCGTGACCGACCTCGACCTGTTCACCGTCCATCCTTACGTCGTCTGGCTGGTCGCCGGGCTGGCGCTCTGCGCCGCCGAGACGTTCGTTCCCGGCGCCTTCCTGATCTGGATCGGCGCGGCGGCGGTCGTCGTCGGAATCGTCGAATTCTTCCTCTCTCTCGACCTGACGCCGGCGCTGTTGCTGTTCGCAGCGCTGGTCGTCGCCTTCGTCTTCGTCGGCCGGCGGGTCTACGGCTCGCTCGCCTCCGGCGCGCCGCAATTGCCGCTGAACCGCGCCCAAGCGCTGATCGGCAAGGAGTTCTATCTCGAAGACGCCATCGAGCGCGGCTACGGCCGCATCCGCGTCGGCGACAGCCTGTGGCGCGTCGCCGGCGACGATCTGCCCAAGGGAACGAAGGTGCGCGTGGTCGCGGTCGAGGACGGCGCGGAAGTCAAAGTGAAGAAGGCGTGAGCCCGAGCGCTCAGACCTTCGCCGGCTTCACCCACTTGCCGTTGGCCTTCGACGACTCGACCGCCGCCTCCATGAACGCCATGCCCTTGACGCCGTCGACGATGGTCGGGAACTCGACGCCCGCCGGCGGCGGCGCTCCTTCGCGCGCCGCTTTGATCGTCAGCGCGACGTCGGAATAGAGGTTGGCGAAGCCTTCGAGATAGCCCTCGGGATGGCCGGCGGGGACGCGGGTCGCGCGCGCCGCCGCTTGGCCGAGCGACGGCCCGCCGCGCGTGAGGATGCGGGTCGGCTCGCCGAAGACCGAATAGAGCATCGCGTTGGGTTCGGCCTGCGCCCATATCAGCGAGCCCTTGGTCCCGTAGACGCGGAAGCGCAGGCCGTTCTCGTGGCCGGGCGCGACCTGGCTCGCCCACAGCGCGCCGCGCGCGCCGCCGGCGTAGCGCAGCATCATCTGCACATTGTCGTCGAGAATGCGGCCTTCGCCGAACGCAGTGAGTTCGGCCGACAGTTCGACGAGCTCGAGCCCGCTGACGTAGTCGGCGAGATTGAAGGCGTGCGTGCCGATGTCGCCGAGCGCGCCGCCGAGCCCGGACTTCGCTGGATCGACGCGCCACAGCGCCTGCTTGAGGCCCTGTTTTTCGACTGGCGCGGTCATCCAGTCTTGCGGGTATTCGACCTGGACGAGGCGCAGCGCGCCGAGCTCGCCCGCGGCGATCATCGCCCGCGCTTGGCGCACCAGCGGGTAGCAAGTGTAATTGTGGGTGAGCGCGAACACGCGGCCCGAACGCGCGACCGCCGCTTGGATATTGCGCGCCTCGGCGAGCGAGGTGGTCAACGGCTTGTCGCAGATGACGTGGATGCGAGCGTCGAGGAAGGCGATCGCCGCCCCGGCGTGGAGATGGTTGGGGGTGACGATCGCAACCGCCTCGATCCCGTCGGGTCGCGCCGCCTCCGCCTTCGCCATCGTCGCGAAGTCGTCGTAGATGCGGTCGGCGGCGAGGCCGAGCGCCTCGCCGGAGCGGCGGCAACGCTCTGGCGTCGAAGACAGCGCGCCGGCGACGAATTCGTAGTGGTCGTCCATCCGCGCCGCCAGCCGGTGCACCGCGCCGATGAAGGCGCCTTCGCCGCCCCCGACCATGCCGAGCCGGATGCGTCCGCCGCGGCCGGCGTCGCTTCGTCCCTCGATGCTCATCGCTAGACCTCCCTGCCGACGCGCCAGAGCGCGTCGCGGCGCGAGCAATAGCCCGATCGGCGGCGCTTGGGAACGCGCGGGGGTGGGCGCGGATCGTTCGCTGGCGAAGTCTCCGACCGGCTGCTTTTGCGGGCGTCGCCGGGAAAAGGCGCGGGCGCGCCGGGATTCGACCTGAGGCCGCGCTTCGCGTTACGGTGGGCGCCGAACCGGACCGTAAACCAAGAGGGGTCCAGCGCGGATCGGCGGCGCGAGCCGCCGTCGCGTTGGAAGAGGAGGCTTCGGTGCGTGCGACGACCTTGGCGAAAGTTGCGAAATTCTGCGCGGCGGCGCTCATCCTCGCCGTCGCGCTCACAGCAGGCGGCGGCGCATTCGCGCAAACTGAAGGTGGGGGCCACCACTCCGCGCCCTCTGCGCCCTCTGCGCCCTCTGCGCCCTCCGCGCCGGGCTCCCATGGCGACCTGTCGTACACGAGCCCAGGCTCGTGCGACGCCGGGCTATCGCTGCCGCAGCCGCCGATGTTCGGCGACGCAGGCGATGCGGTGAAGGAGATGTCGGAGGCGACCAAAACCTATATCCGCAAATGCAGTTGCACGACGCAGCTCTGCATCGCCGACGCGCTCGATCAATACGCCCAGGCGTTGGCTCTGGTCGCGCCGCGCCTGCCGCCGCACTTGCAGAATGCGGCGGGCATCGTCGCGACGGCGGCGGGGCGGGCGCGCGTGGCGCGCACCAAGGCGGAAGCCGTCCGCGCCCTGCACGACGCGATCGCCGCCATCCACAAGGATATCGAGCTGGTCAAGGCCGAGGACCCCGACAATCTGCGCGCCACCCGCGGCGGCGATTTCGTCGCCGATACGCTGAACGTCGCCAGCCTGGCGCTGGAGAAGGGCGGCGGGCTCTGACGCCGCGCTGGAGCGTGTTGCACTCCGTTCGAACAACAGTGCGGCAATCCCCTCTCCCCGCAAGCGGGGAGAAGGGAGACGGAGGGCGCTGCTTCCACCTAACTGCAATGCGCTCTAACGCCCAGCTTGACTTGGCGAAGCCGGAACGGCATCCGAGCGTCGAGGTGACCGTCATGCACGCCTCGAAAGAGACGAGGAGATCCCGCGTCCGGCTTCGCGCGGCGCTGCTCAGCCTGTTCGCGGCGGCGCTGTTCCTCGCCGCGGCGCCCGCCTGGGCGGAGACCCGGGTGGCGCTGGTCATCGGCGAGGGCGGCTATCGCTCGGTTCCCGAACTCGCCAACCCGCCCAACGACGCGCGCGACGTCGCCGATGCGCTGACGGCGCTCGGCTTCGCCGTCACGCTCGGCGTCGATCTCGACCAGGCGCGGATGGAGAAGGCGATCGGCGAGTTCGCCCTCAGCGCCACGAGCGCCGACGTCTCGTTGTTCTATTACGGCGGCCACGGCCTGCAGGTCGCCGCCCACAATTACCTGATCCCGGTCGACGCCGAGTTGCGCAGCGTCGACGACATCGACAAGCGCACCGTTCCTCTCGACGCCGTGCTCGCCGCGCTGGCGAAGGCGCGCGGCGTCCATCTGGTTTTCCTCGACGCCTGCCGCAACAATCCGATCAAGGACCCCAACGTCGCGCTGCGCACGTCGGGCCTGGCGCGGGTCGGCGACGCGGCGGGTTTCCTGATCGCCTTCGCCACCCAGCCCGACAACGTCGCCTACGACGGCGCCGGCCGCAACAGCCCGTTCGCGCGCGCGCTGCTCGGCCACGTGGCGGCGCCGGGGGTGGACGTGTCGT
>Ga0326727_10021141_pt1 | contig 12794 bp, 12 predicted proteins | sample MB2enrmetagenome_FD_207643 | JGI IMG/M metagenome (GOLD analysis project Ga0326727, IMG submission 207643) | Lab enriched peat soil microbial communities from McLean, Ithaca, NY, United States - MB29MY | ecosystem: Environmental > Terrestrial > Soil > Wetlands > Peat | place: USA: New York...
TAGAGGGGAGTTGAGAGAGGGGGGTGAGGTGCGGATGCCACATCTCCTCACCCCCTCTCTCAACTCCCCTCCAGATAGCCGGGTCCAGGGGTCGCTCGACCCCTGGCGGGGTCCCAGGGGCGGAGCCCCTGGCCGCCCAGGTACGCGCCCTGCACCCGTTCGTCCGCGGACAAGGCGGCGGCGGGACCTTCGAGCACGATCCGGCCGCCTTCCATGACGTAGCCGTAATCCGCGACCTTCAGCGCCGCGCGGGCATTTTGCTCGACCAGCAGGATCGCAGTTCCCTCGGATCGGATCCGGACGATCAGGTCGAAGATCACCTGCACCACCAGCGGCGCCAGGCCAAGCGACGGCTCGTCGAGCAGCAGCAGCTTCGGTTTCGCCATCAGCGCGCGGCCGATGCACAGCATCTGCTGTTCGCCCCCGCTCAGTGAGCCCGCCTTCTGGCGCAGCCGGTCGGCGAGCGGGGGGAAGATCGACAGCACATGGTCGAACTGCGAGGCGGCATCCTTGGGCGGCCTGGAGACGGCGCCCAGCACGAGGTTCTCGCGCACCGTCATGGCCCCGAAGATCATCCGGCCCTCCGGCGCCTGGACCAGGCCAAGGCGAACGATCCGATGCGATTTCAGGTTGGCGATCGGCCGGCCTTCGAAAACGATCGTGCCCGCCATGCACCGGTAGATGCCGGAAATGGCGCGCATCAGCGAAGTCTTGCCGACGCCATTGCTGCCGATGACCCCGACCACCCCTCGCTCCGGCACCTCGAGCGTCACGCCCCGAAGGATCTGTTGGGAGCCCATGCGGACACCGACGTCGTGGACCCGAAGAATGGCCATACCGCGCTAATTCCTCACGCCCAGGTAGGAATCGAGCACGGCGGGATCCCGCTGCACGGTGGCGGGGTCGGCGTCCGCGATCTTTGCGCCCGAGGCCAGCACGATGACGCGGTGGCAGATGCTCATCACCAGGGCCATGTCGTGCTCGACGAGCAGCACCGTCAGCCCGCGACCGATCAGGCCACGGATGAAGTCCGCCAGTTCGGCGGTTTCCGACTCATTGAGGCCGGCGGCCGGCTCGTCCAGGATCAAGAGCTTCGGCCGCGTCGCCAGCGCGCGCGCGATCTCCAGGTATTTGCGCCGCCCATAGGAGAGATTGGCCGCCAGTTCCCCCGCCCACGTGGTGAGCCGCACCTGCTCCAGGACGTCGCGCGTCAGCTCGCTGATTTGCCGCGACCGCGCGCGGCGTCCGGGCAACAGCGCATGCCATGGCGCGTGGCCGAACGTGCCCAGCGCGCCGATGGAGACGTTGTCGAACACCGTCATGTTGGGGAGGATGCGCAGGTTCTGGAAGGTGCGGCCGATGCCGAGCCGGGCAATGCGGTGCGGCCGCATGCCCACCAGCGAACGGCCTTCGAACCGGATGTCGCCTTCACTCGGCGCGATGAACCCGGAGATCAGGTTGAACAGCGTGGTCTTGCCGGCCCCGTTCGGTCCGATCAAGCCGACCAGTTCGTGGGCGTTGACGGTGCTGCTGACCGCATCGACCGCGATCAGCCCCTGGAACCGGCGGGTGAGATTGACGATCTCGAGCATAGGCGCGCCGCTCATCGCCAGCCGACCCGCCCCCCGGTTGCCCCGCTCCAGGCCTCGCCGAACTGATGGCGCAGCAGTCGAAGCGCGGACGCCTCCCCGAGCAGCCCCTTGGGAAGCAGCAGGATGCTGAAGAACATGATCGAGCCGATGGCGATCATGCGAAAATCGCCAATGCCGCGCAGCGCCTCGGGCAGGATGATGAGCAGCAGGGCGCCGATCACCGCGCCGGGCAGGCTGCCCAGGCCGCCCACCACCACCATGGCGAGAATGTTGATCGACTCGCCGAACTGGAACTGGTCCGGGCTGATGAAATTGGCCGTGTGGGCCAGCAGGGCGCCGGCGACGCCGGCAAAGAAGCAGCTGGTTCCGAAGGCGACGATCTTCAGCTGAACGACATCGAGCCCCATGGCGGCGGCACATTGGTCGTCTTCGCGCACCGCCCTGAGCGCGTTGCCGAAGTAGGAATGCGTGAGGCGCGACAGGACCCAGAGGGAGACTGCCGCGGTGGCGGCGACCACCATGTATTGCTGCATCGGCGAGGCCGGCTGCCAGCCAAACAGTTCGATCGGCGGAATGCCGCGAATGCCCATCGGCCCGCGGGTGAAATCGATCCAGTTGAGCAGGGTCACGAAGATCATCTCGCCGATCCCGAGCGTGGCCACGGCGAAATAGATGCTGACCAGCCGCATGGTCGGCAGCGCCACGAGAACCCCGATCGCCCCGGCGATCAGCCCTGCCGCCGGCATGGTGACGAGAAAGGGGAGGCCGAGCCGCGTCGAGATCAGCGCCGCGGCGTAGGCGCCGATGCCGTAGAAGCCGGCATGCCCGAGCGACAGCAGGCCGGCGGTGCCGGTCACCAGGTTGAGGCTGGTCGCGAGAATGATGAAGATCAGCGCGGTGATGGCGATCTGGTAGAGATAGCCGCCACCGATGGCCGACAAGGTCGCCGGCACCGCGACGAAGGCGACCAGGATCACCAGGCCCTTGGCGAGGGCCGGCGGCATCGCCGGCCAGCCCCCTCGCTCAGGCGCGGTCGCGGCCGACACCGAACAGCCCCTGCGGGAAGAATACCAGGGTGGCGATGAGGAATGCGTACGCCACCAGGTCCTGCCAGCCCGAGGCGAGGAATTCGGTGGTGATGCTCTCGGCCACGCCGAGCAGGAGAGCGCAGATGACCGCGCCGGGGATGCTGCTCAGCCCTCCCATCACCATGGCGACGAACGCCTTGATGCCCGGGGCGAAGCCCATCTGGGGCGTGATCGTACCGCTGTACAGGCCGACCAGGATGCCGGCCACGGCGCCCAGCATCGAACCCACGGCGAAGGTGGCGATGATCGCGCGGTCGGTGTCGATGCCGACGAACTGCGCGCCGAGCGGCGAGTTGGCCACCGCGCGGATGGACAGACCGATGCGGGTGCGGAACAGCATGTATTGCAGTGCGCCAAGCATGACCACGGAGGCCGCGAAAATCACCAGGTCGCCGTCGGTGATCATCAGCGCGCCGATGCGGATCGGATGCTGCAGCAGCCAGGCCTGCGGAATGGTCTGCATTTCCGAGCCGAAAATGTGCGTCATCACTTCGCGGGTGACGATCGAGACGGCCAGCGAGGACAAGAGGGTCGCCTCGCGCATGGCGCGCGAGCGCAGCGAGGCCTCGTCGCGGAAGCGGCGGAACGGCTTGAACGCCAGCCGCTCGAGACCGATGCCGGTTGCCGCCCCGACCGCCAGCACAAACAGCACGACCCCGAGCAGCGGCGGCGCGCTCCAGGTGATCAGCATCAGGCCGGCGAAGGCACCGATCATGTAGACTTCGCCGTGGGCGAAGTTGACCACGTTCAGCACGCCGAAGATCAGGGTGAAGCCGATCGCCATGAGGGCATAGACGAGACCGATGCTGAGGCCATTGATGATTTGTTGGAGGAGGTAGATGTCCAGCATGGCTTGCCCGTTGGGCCTCTGAGGCTGCTGTCGGCGCAGCGGGGGGTCCCACGGCCCCTCTCGGGAGAGGGGCCGTGGTTCAGGAACGTGCTACTTTGCCAACACGTACTGGCCGTTGGCGATGGTCATGCGGACCACGGTCTTCTGCGGTTCGCGGGTGACGGGGTCGAACGTCGTGGCGCCGGTGACGCCGGGGTAATCCTTGGTCTGGGCCAGCGCATCACGCAGCGAGTCGCGGGTGACATTCGGCCCGGCTTTCTTGATCGCCTCGAGCATGATGCCCATCGCATCGTACGCCTGGGCAGCGAACTGGTTCGGCACGGAGCCATACTTCGTTTTGTACTCGGTGACGAATTTCTGCACCTTGGGGTCCGGGTTGGTCGGCATGAAGTTCGACGACAGGAACAGCCCGTCCGCCGCCGGGCCGGCCAGCTTCACCAACTGGTCCTCGAACAGCGAGCTGGCGCCAAAGAGTTGTGCCGTGTTGCCGAGCTCCTTCCGCTGCTGCATGAACGATGCGCCATCCTCATAGAACATGCAGAGATAAAGGGCTTCCGGCGCGGCACGGTTGAGCTTGGTCACGATCGAGCGGAAGTCCCGGGTGGCCGGGTTGAAATACTCCGTCGAGAGCACGGTGCCGCCCTTGGCCTTGAACGCATCGACGAAATTGCCGGCGCAGGACTGCCCCCAGTCGTTCTGGATGGCGACGACGCTGGCCTTGGAAATCCCCTTCTCGCGCATCCAACCGGCGTTGAACGGGCCCTCGTAGGCCTGCGTCGTGATGTTGCGGAACTGCCACTTGCTGATCTTGACGAAATCCGGGTGCGAGGCGGTCTGCGACAGCTGCGGCATGCCGGCCTTGGCGTAGATCTCGGCGGCCGCCATGGAGACGGTGGAGTTGAAGTCGCCCAGCACGCCGACGATCGACTTGTCGTCGACGAACATCTGGGCGATGTTCCGCCCTTCCTTGGCGTCGTTCTTGCTGTCCTCGTAGCGGACGCTGATGTTGGCGCCGGGCATGCCGCCGGCGTCCTTGAATTCCTGCAGCTTGATCTCGGCGGCGTTGCGGAACACCTCGCCGTAGTGCGAGCTGTCGCCGGTCAGGGGCAGCTGGTAGCCGATGACGATCGTTCTGGTTTGCGCGCCCGCGGGAATTGCCCAGGCGAGCAGCGCCGCGCCCATCACGGTGCCGAGGAGGTGCTTCATCATGTTCACTTGCCTTTCTGGCCAGGACGGATGTGGAGATGGCAGCAGCCGCGACGGCCGGGCTTCCAGGTATCGGGCTTGAAGGAGAAGCCGGCGCCTTCGAACGTCCCTGCATCGACCACGCCGGCGATCTCGGTCATGGTCATGATTTCCTCGTCGGTGAGCCCGGCCTCCTGCCAGGCGTCCTTGAGCGGGCAGGTGGTGAGCTGGATGTCGAGCCCCGCCGCGTCGCACCGTTCGAGTTCGGGATTGAATGTGCCCTTGGGGTCGGGGATGTTGCCGAGGAACGCGCCCTTCAGCCCGGCCATGTCGGACGGCCCGAACTGCCTGAATGGCTTGCCGATCTCCAGGCCGCGCCTGTAGATGGCCCGCTTCATGATCTCCGCGGTCCTCGCCGGGCCGATCTCGGCGCTGAATTCCTTGTAGAGTGCGTAGTAGAACATCGCCCTGGCCTTGATCGCGTTGACCAGGTGTTCCCGCATTTCTTCTTCCTTCATTGCAGACCTCACAGGTTGTTTGCAATCGCCGGCACGGCCAGCCCAGGACGCCAGATGCTTGGCAACGGAAAGAAATACAGCCTGATAGAACCGGCTTTTTCTTGGAGTTTCGCGAATTTGCTTCCAAAATTTCTGTACAGCGCCTGTTATCAACCATTCGCTGCACGGCGCTGTGCTGTTTTGCCTGATATACCTGCGTCGTCATTGACTTAGATCAATCGAGAGGCCGCCGGCGACGAAGATCGCACGCGGCGGGCGTCGATGCTGGCGACGCACTGCCACATCAGGCTAAAAACCTTGGCCTCGCTCGGCGATGACGGACGCCGGGCCGGCGAGGACGGGCGATGGAACTTGACGAGCAGGCAGTTCGGCGGCTGATCGGCGCGATGGCGTCGACGATCGCGACGCATGCCGACGAGCTGACGAGCCTCGATCGGGCGATCGGCGACGGCGATCACGGCATCAACATGCAGCGCGGTTTCGATGCCGTGCTGGCGGATCTGGACCGGATCGCGGCGAAGCCGCTGCCCGAGGCGCTGGCGGGGGTCGGCATGACGTTGGTGATGAAGGTGGGCGGTGCCTCCGGCCCTCTCTATGGCACCCTGTTCATGCAGCTTGGCCGCGCCTTGCCGGCCTCGCCCGGGCTGGCGGAGCTGCTGGCGGCCGGCGAGGCCGCCCTGGCCGCGGTCAAGGCACGCGGCAAATCCGATGTCGGCAGCAAGACCATGCTCGACGTGCTGGCACCGGTGCTGGCGGCGCTACGCGCCTCGGCGATTGCCGACCCGGCGCAGCGCGCCGCGCGACTGGTCGAGGTGGCGGAGGCGGCCGCCGAGGCCACCACGCCCATGCGCGCCTTGCGCGGCCGCGCGTCGTTCCTCGGCGAGCGCAGCATCGGCCACATGGACCCCGGCGCCCGCTCGAGCGCGCTCCTGATCGCCGCCGCCGCCCAGGCGCTGGCGCCGCTGCCCGCGAGCGGGGTTGCGCCATGACGGACGGGGAGAACGTCGGCATCGTCATCGTTTCCCACTCGCCGGTGGTGGCGCGCGGCACCGCGGAGATGGTGCGGCAGATGATCGGCGAGGGGGTGAAGATCGCCTGGTGCGGCGGCGATCCCGGCGGCGGCCTGGGATCGGACGTCGAGGCGATCCTGGCGGCGATCGATGCGGCCTGGTCGGAGAGCGGCGTGGCCGTTCTGGTGGACCTGGGCGGGGCCGAAACGCACAGCGAAATGGCGGTGGAACTGCTGCCGCCGGAGCGCCGCGGCCGTGTGGTGATCTGTGATGCGCCGCTCGTCGAAGGCGCGGTGGTCGCCGGCAGCGTGGCCTCGGCCGGGGGCGATCTGGCCGAGGTGCGGCGCACGGTGGAGGAGATGCTGCGTGGCCAAGGGTGAGCCGAGGCAGCCCGACGCATCGGGCACGGTCCTGCTCGCGCACCCGGTTGGCCTGCACGCGCGGCCGTGCGTGAAGCTCACCAGGCTGGCCCGCACGTTTTCCGCCGTCATCGAGCTGGCGGCGGACGCGGCGGGGCCATGGATCGACGCCAAGAGCATCGTGAAGGTGATGGCCGCGAAGCTGCCGCAGAACACGCTGCTGCACTTCCGCGCCACCGGGGTGGATGCCAGTGGCGCGGTCGGCGCCCTGGTTCGCCTGGTGCAGGACGACTTCCGCGATGCCGCCGACGATGGCGCAAACGGGCGCGGCGATGGCTGCGCGGCTTGAACTGGCGGGCCGCCCGGCGTCCCCGGGGTTCGCCATCGGGCCGCTGGTGAGCCTGCCGGATCCTGCGTCTCCGGGCGCCACCGCCGCCGGCGATCCCGCGGCGGCGCGCACGGTGCTCGCGGCGGCGATCGAGGCGGCCCTGGCGCAGCTGGGAGATTTGCGGACGGCAACCGAGGACGCCGATGCCGCCGGCATGATCGGCTTTCAGATGGCGATGCTCGAGGACGACGCACTCAGTGCCCCGGCATTCGCGGCGATCGCCGCGGGCGCGCCCGCATCCCTGGCATGGCACCAGGCGCTCGGCGCGCAGCTCGCCGATTACGAAGCGGCCGAGGACCGCTACTTCCGTGCGCGCAGCGCCGACCTCAAGGACCTGCACGACCGCGTGCTGGCCTGCCTCCACGGCATGCGAACGGCGGCGCCGGCCCTCCCACGCGGCGCCATCCTCACCGCCCAGGACCTCGCGCCGTCGCGCTTCCTGGAGCTCGACTGGAGCGGCGGCGGCATCGCGCTCGCCGCCGGCAGCGAAACCAGCCATGTTGCCATGCTCGCCCGGGCGCGCGGGGTGCCAATGGTCGTCGGCCTTGGCCGGATCGAGGTCACCGGTCATGCCATCGCGGCGCTCGACGGGGACGCCGGCACCCTGGTGCTCAGCCCCGATGCCGCCACACGCTCATCGCCGCGGGCGGCCGGTCCCACGGCAGATCAGGCACTCCTCCGCCGTCCCGCCCTGACCGCGGACGGCGAGCCGGTGAAAGTGCTGCTGAACCTGTCCGACCCGCGCGAGCTGGACGGGCTCGATCCGTCGATCTGCGATGGCGTCGGGGTGGTGCGCACGGAGTTCCTGTTCGCCGGCGCTGATCTGCCCGATGAGGAAACGCAGTACGCCATCTATCGCCGCATCCTCGATTGCCTGGACGGACGACCGGTCAGCATTCGCACGCTGGATGCGGGGGGCGACAAGCCGATTCCGGGCCTGACGCCCGACGGCGAATCCAATCCCTTCCTGGGCGTGCGCGGCCTACGCCTTTCGCTGGCGCGGCCCGACGTGTTCGCCGTGCAGTTGCGCGCGCTGGCCCGGGCCGCGGCGCACGGGCCACTCAGGATCCTGCTGCCGATGGTCACCGTGCCCGCCGAGCTCACTGCCGCGCGGGCGGCCCTGCACGAAGCGGCGGCGGCGCTGGCGCGCGGTGGCATCGAGCATCGCATACCGCCGCTCGGCATCATGGTGGAGGTGCCCGCCGCGGCGCTGGACATCGGGCGGTTCGCGGCGGATTACCTGTCGATCGGCACCAACGACCTGACCCAGTATGTCACCGCCGCGGGACGCGACATCGGCGCCGTCGCTGGCCTGGCCGACCCCGCCAGTCCCGCCGTGCTGCGGCTGATCGGTGAGGTGGCGCGCCACGGGGCCCGCGCCGGCATTGAGGTCAGCGTCTGCGGCGACATGGCCGCCGAGGCGGAGCACGTGCCCCTGCTGCTGGTCGCCGGCATCCGCGCGCTGTCGCTGGCGCCGCGCCGCGTGGGCGCCGTGAAGGCGGCGATCGCCGCGTTCAGCTTGAACGCAAGCACCGGACAGGGGACAGAACGATGAAGAAATTCCTCAACAGCGTGGAGTCGATCCTGCAGGAGAGCCTGGACGGCTTCGTCGCGGCGCATGCCGGCCTGGTTGCCATGGGCGAAAACCGCGCGTTCGTGCGCCGGGCAAAGCCCACCCCCGGCAAGGTCGCGCTCATCTCCGGCGGCGGCAGCGGGCACGAACCGTTGCATACCGGCTTCGTGGGCTACGGCATGCTGGACGCGGCCTGCCCCGGGCAGGTGTTCACCTCGCCCACGCCCGACCAGATGCTGGCGGCCGCGCAGGCGGTGGACGGTGGCAGAGGCGTGCTGTTCATCGTCAAGAACTACGAAGGCGACGTCATGAACTTCGAGATGGCGCGCGAGATGGCGCCGGGCGAGGTGGCGATGGTCGTCACCAACGACGACGTCGCGGTGGACAACTCGACCTACTCGACCGGGCGGCGCGGGGTGGCGGGAACGCTGGTGGTCGAGAAGATGGTCGGGGCAGCGGCCGAGGAGGGCCGCAACCTGACCGCGCTGGCCACCCTGGGCGAGCGGATCAACGGCGCGACGCGCTCGCTGGGCGTGGCGCTGACCAGTTGCACCGTTCCGGCGGCTGGCCAGCCCACCTTCGACATCGGCCCCGAAGAGATCGAAATGGGCGTGGGCATTCACGGCGAGCCGGGCCGCCGGCGGCGGGCCATGGCGCCGGCCGACACGCTGGCGGCGGAAATGATCGACGCGATCGGTCCTGAGCTTGGTGACGATCCGGGCGAGGTGCTGCTGCTGGTGAACGGCCTCGGGGCCACGCCCTCGATGGAACTCTACGTGATGTATCATGCCGCGCGGCGGTTGCTGGAGGCGCGCGGTTTGCGGGTTACGCGGTCGCTGGTGGGCACCTACGTGACCTCGCTTGACATGGCCGGCTGCTCGCTCACCGTTACCCGGCTCGACAGTGAACTGATCGCGCTGTGGGATGCACCGGTGGTGACACCCGTGCTGCGCTGGGGCATGTAGAAGGCCAGGGGGCGCTGCCCCTGGCCTTCAGCTACGGCGCCACCGCGTCCAGCAGGGTGGCCACGGCCCCCCGCTTCGAGCCGGCCGGCCACGGCCGCAGCACGCCCTTGCGGGCCGGGTTCAGCAGCGTGCCGTAATCGGCCCTGACCATTGCCGCCACGTCGCCTGCGGGCCGTGGCCTGCTGATCAGGAAGCCTTGCGCCTCCGTGCAGCCATGACGGCGCAGGTGCGCAAGCTGCTCCACCGTCTCCACGCCCTCGGCGGTGGTGGTCAGACCCAGGCTGTCGCCAAGCCGCGCGAGCGCCCGCACGATCACGTCCGCGCAATCCTCCGACGGCGTCGCCCGCCGGCACTTGACCGCGCAGAACGCGCAGTCCGGCAGCCTGCCAATGTCGCTGACGAAGGAACGGTCGATCTTGATCTTGTCGAAGGGAAAACGTCGGAGGTAGCTCAGCGACGAGTAGCCGGTGCCGAAATCGTCCATCGAGATCCGCACCCCCAGGCCGTGCAACCGCTGCAGCGTCGACATCACCGCCTCGGTGTTCTTCAGCAGTGAACTTTCGGTGATCTCCAGCTCCACCCGCCGCGGATCCAGTCCGCTGAGGTCGAGCGCCTCCTCGACCGTCTGCACCAGGCGCCGGTCGCGGAACTGGACCGGCGAAAGGTTGACCGCCAACCTGATGTCCTCCGGCCAGTCGGCGGCCTCGGCGCAGGCGGCCCGCAGCACCCATTCGCCGATCGGCACGATCAGGCCGGTCTGCTCGGCGATTGGAATGAAGTCGTTCGGCGGCACCAGGCCGCGCGACGGGCATTTCCAGCGCAGCAACGATTCGAACCCGGTGACACGGCCGTCGGCGAGACGGAGCAGGGGCTGGTAGTGGAGCTCGAACTGCTCGCGCCGGATGGCGGCGCGCAGGTTGTCCTCCAGGCTGCGGCGCGCCCGCAGGCCCGCGTCCATCCCGGGGCGGAACAGGCGGACCGAGCCGCGTTCCTCCTTTGCCCGGTAGAGCGCGATGTCGGCCTGCTTCAGAAGATCGTCAGCCGAGGTGGCGTCCTCGGCGCTCGCAACGCCCACGCTGGTGCTGGTGACGACCTGGTGGCCGTCCACGAGATAGGGGGCGGCGAGGCGCTCGACGAGGCGGGTGGCGAGGCGCGATGCCCGTGCCCCCGCGTACGCCGTCGTGATCAGCACTGCGAACTCGTCGCCGCCGAGCCGGACGACCATTTCTTCCTTGCCCACCGATCCGAGCAGCCGTGTGGCGACCTGTCGCAGCAGGGCGTCACCGGTGCCGTGGCCGAGCGTGTCGTTCACGTCCTTGAAATGGTCGAGATCGAGGCAAAGCACGGCCACGCCGCGAGCCGCCTCGGCGGAGCCAAGGGCCTGCCGCAGCCGTTCCTGCAGCATGGTCCGGTTCGGTAGCCCGGTCAGCGCATCGTGGCTGGCCATGTACGCGACCTTCTCCTCGTGACGACGCTTCTCGGTGACGTCCTCGAAGGTGACGACGTTGCCCCCGTCCGGTAGCAACCGGCCGGAGACGCGAATGTCGAGCCCTGGGCGGAACGCTATTTCCGCCTGGAAGGCGCGGCCCGAGCCCAGGATCGCCTCAACCTCGGCAAGCACCGTTTCGACATCCTGGCCCGGATGCAGCCCTTGGCGAATGCTGGCGGCGAGCGTCTCGCGCAAGGACATGCCCGGAACCACAGTGCCCTCCGGCAGGCCCATGATCTCCAGGAACCGCCGGTTGACGATCCGCAGCCGACCTTCGCCATCCCATACGAGCAGACCCTGCTGCATGCAGTCGAGTGCCGTGTGGAACTGCTCGTTGGTGCGCTGCAACGCCTCCTCCCCCTGGCGCCGGGCGAGGGCGTTGGCGCGGAACACCTCGACGGCACGCGCCATGGCGCCGACCTCGTCATGCCGTTCGGTATCCGGCACGGCCACGTCGGTATCCCCGCCGGCCAAGCGCTGCGTCAGCGCCGTCAGGCGCCTGAGAGGGCGGGTGATGCCGCGGCCCACGGCGACGGCGCCGAGCAGGGCGAGCGCGGCGGTGACGGCGGCCAGGGCCGCCAACCGCCACCGCGTGGCATCGCTGTGCGCGATGGTGGCCGCCGTCACCGCCTCCCGGCGCTGCGACAGCGCCGCCACCAGCTCGTCGAGGTGCGCATTCAGGCGCACGAACTGGTCGTCGGCGCCCCCGGCGAGCAGTTCGCCCCAGCTGGTGTCATAGGCGGCGAAATCCAGGGTTTTCTTTACCCGCTCCTCATAGCCACCGAACTCGAGCCGGAGCTGCTCCGCGGCTGGCCCAAAGGACGCACGGGGCGTGGCCAGCAGCGCCTCCAGCGCGGCACGCCGGGTCCCGAGCGCGTCCCGCAGCGCCGCCTCGCGGGCCTTCTGGGCGGCCAGGTCGGACTCGTTGGCTCCGGACGAAAGCAGCGCAAACAGCCGCGTGTGCAACAGGGTCACCCCCTCCTGCATCGCCCGGGCGCGGTCGAGCGGTTCAAGCACGTCGGCATCGAGCGAGCGCAGGGCCGCGGTGCTGCGCAGGTTGAGCTGCACTCCCCCCGCCAGCATGACGCCCATCAACAACAGGGTCAGCACGGGAATCAGGGCCACCTTGCGCGCCAGCGGCAGATCGGCGAATGCCCGGCCCGCCCGGCTGCCGAGACCCGGTGCCGGCGCTGTGGGGACGGCGGTGACGGACGCGCCGGCCGCCATCCCAACGGCCGCCATCATCGGCCTGCCGGGGCGGGCGTGTCGGGCCGGTAGTAGCCCGATCCGCACACGGTGTGATCGTCCACCTTGAGGACGTAGGCGACCTTCAGCTCGATGCGCCGGGTCGCGGGGTTCGGCCAACGGAACTCCAGCCAGCCGCTCCCCTGCGTCAGGCCCAGGTGGTTGATCTCATCGTTCGGGTAGTGACCGTCGGGGTCGCGGACACCCGCCAGGTTGCGGCCGACCAGGCGCGGATTGCCGCCGTGCGCGACCACGGTGCCGTCGGCGTCCTGGCAATAGACGTAGAGGTCGCCATCGACGAAGCCGCCATCCGGGCGGCTGAAGTCGGCGAACGCCTGCGCGCGGCCGACCTGGCGGATGTGCGCCACTGCTCGCTCGGCGAGGGCTTGCGCATCGTCCGCGTCGTGGGCCGAGACCGCCGGCCCGGCCAACAAGGACATCAGGCACAGCGCGGCCAATCGACGGAAGGATTCGAAGTTGCAGGGGAGCATGGGCACCTTGACAGGCTGCCACCTGCTACGCCGGATTGGTT
>Ga0326727_10021144_pt1 | contig 12791 bp, 14 predicted proteins | sample MB2enrmetagenome_FD_207643 | JGI IMG/M metagenome (GOLD analysis project Ga0326727, IMG submission 207643) | Lab enriched peat soil microbial communities from McLean, Ithaca, NY, United States - MB29MY | ecosystem: Environmental > Terrestrial > Soil > Wetlands > Peat | place: USA: New York...
CCAGGTTTCTGCGCGCAGGGCTGGGATATGGCGGCTCCTGTTTCCCGAAGGACGTGGCTGCCTTCCACTGGGTGGCGCAGGAACGGGGCGTGAATTTCCAACTGCTCGAAGAAGTGCGCAAGATCAACGAGACGCAGAGGGAAGTCTTCTTCAACAAGGTGCGCTCAGCATTGTGGACCTTGCGCGGCAAGCGGCTGGCCGCATTGGGCCTGGCCTTCAAGGGCGAGACCGACGACATCCGGGAGTCACCGGCCATCAGCATGATTCAAATGCTGCTGCATGCGGGTGCGATTGTGACCGCATTCGATCCTGCGGCGATGGAGCGCGCCAAGGAAGTGCTGCCACCCGCGGAGAATATGCGTTATGCGAACGATTTGTATGAAGCTGCGAAAGACGCCGACGCGGTGCTGATTCTGACCGACTGGAAGGAGTTTGCCACCGTTGACCTGGCGCGGCTGAACCGGGCCATGCGCTTCCCGATCGTGATCGACGGTAGAAACCTGTACAAGCCGCTGGAGATGCAGAGCCGCGGATTCACTTACGTGAGCGTGGGCAGACCGACCGCGTATCATGCGCAAGAAGGCAAACCGCGCAGGGCGTAAATGCAGGGACGTAGGGACTGGGGACTACGGGACTGGATCGGCAGCGGCTGATAACTGATCACTGACCACTGACCACTAACCACTGACAACTGACAACTGACAACTGGCACTGGAGCACTGAATCTTGACCATGCATGTTAAAACGCCGTAATGCTGGCAATTCTCAATGTGGCATGTATCCAAGAAGCGTGGAGTGTGCAGCGCCTTTCCAGAACGCATGCGGCGCTGCAAGAGCAAAAGATCGGAGAGCGCGGTGCCGGGCGCGAGCATCCATGAGTAGGTTACGCTTGTGTTGACTGTGCTTTAGAAGCGACTGGACGGTCGCCGTGAAATTCTGTCTGGCCGGCTAAGGAAAGTCGTTGAGAGAAGCGAGGATTGGGGAAAAGACGAAAGGTTAGATGATGCAGTGCCCAACGTTAGCAGATTTGCCAAAGCCACCGGCGAACAAAGCGGGGTGGCCGTGGACTGAAGAGTCGAATCGTCTGCCCGACTTAATGCCGAACGGACAGACATGGCCAAATCTAAGTGTTGTCACACCGGTATATAACCAGGAGAGTTTTATTGAGGAGACAATTCGTTCCGTTCTTTTGCAGGGGTACCCGAATTACGAGCATATTATCATCAACGACGGCTCAACCGATGGTACCCTTGCTGTCATAGACAAATACCTGCCCTGGGTTAGCTGCGTCACGCAAAGGAACGCGGGACAATCGGCCGCCTTGAATCGTGGGTTCCGAATGGCGCAGGGAGAGTTGATCGGATGGCAAAATTCAGATGATTTGTACGGCCCCGATAACTTTAAGGAAGGGGCGATCGCATCGGCTCAGTTCCCGGATTATGAAATTTACAACGGCACCACAAGAGGCTTTCAGGAGATGGAGTTTCGACCGCCATGGTTGTTTGAAGTGTGCGAGGAGTTTTCGCAAGCCGCCTTGCTGGAGCGGATGTGTGTGATGAACCAGAGTATGTTCTTCGGGCGCAGAGTCTTCGAGCGGGGTGTTTTTGTCAAGGAGGACATGCACTATGCCATGGACCTGGATTTGTTCTGGCGGCTGTCGCTCGAGGGCTTTCGCTACAAGCTGGTTCCTTCAATGATCGGCTACTACAGGCAGCAAGCGGCGGCAAAGAGTACAAATTACAGCTTGCGCGGTAATTTGGAGGCTTATGGAATTCTACGGTGGCTATCCCGTGATAAGAGACTTTCTCGTGAGCTGCGCCGTGCTGCGCGCTCAAAATTGAGGGCCAACTTTTTGCGGTCCTTCACGAATGCGCGACGCAGCTTGCCTCGAAAGCTCGTGCCGGAACTGATTCTTCCCATACGATTGTTTGATTCGTGAACCGGCCTTTGACAGCGCCGAGGCGCAGGGACGATCGGTGGGCAGCGTACTGACCCCTCAAGAACATTAAGGAGAATCAATGAAGAAGATACTGGTGACAGGATCGTCGGGCCTCATCGGATCAGAGGTGTGTCTCCACTTCGCCGACGAAGGCTGGCAGATTCACGGAGTTGATAACAATCAGCGGGCGGTTTTTCCGGTCCCAAAGGAGATACGCGATGGAATCAACGACGCCTTGAGCGCACCATCAAGGACTTTACCCAGCATGAGTTGGACATCCGCAACCGCCCCGGGGTAATCGAGCTTTTAAAGCAACTCAAGCCGGATGCGGTCGTGCACACCGCGGCTCAGCCGAGCCACGACCTTGCTGCCTCCATTCCGTTTGATGACTTCGATACGAATGCCGTCGGGACACTGAACTTGCTTGAGGCCGCGCGTCACGCTGTGCCGGAGTCACCGTTCGTTTCCATGTCAACGAACAAGGTATACGGAGATGCGCCGAATGAGCTGCCGCTAAAGGAACTTGAGATGCGTTGGGAGTACGCGGACGCGGCCTACTGGGAAGGCATTCCTGAGACGTTCCGCATCGATCGGTCGAAACACTCTATCTTTGGCGCCTCCAAGGTTGCCGCGGATGTGATGGTGTAGGAATACGGTCGATATTTCGGGATGCCGACCTGCGCGCTGCGCGGTGGCTGCCTGACGGGTCCGAGCCACTCAGGCGTCGAGCTGCACGGCTTCCTTAGCTATCTTATAAAGTGCAATGTATCTGGAGCGAAATACAATGTTGATAGCTATGAGGGAAAGCAGGTCCGCGATAACATCCATTCGTACGATGTCGCGCGCTTCATTGCTGCCTTTATGGCGAATCCACGAGCCGGTGAGGTATATAACCTCGGGGCGGACGCGCGAACAGTTGTTCTATTCTTGAGGCGTTTACGATGGCCGAAGAGATCTCCGGTAAGAAAATGATCTTTGAATACGTGGACCGAAACCGCGCGGGAGATCACATCTGCTATATCAGCGATCTGCGGAAGATGAAGGCGCATTATCCGGACTGGAGCATCTCCAAGTCGCTGAGTGAAATCTTCAAAGAGATTCATGAGTCATGGGCAATGCGTTCCGAGATGCCCCAGTAGCCGTTGCGCAATAAGTTCCCGCAGCGGCATATTGTTGCAGGAATCGCACCAAAGGCCAGACGGATTTAATGTCGGTCGGTGAGGGCGGGCGATAGGCCCTGCTGAGCTGCGGTAGAAATGGGTTGACCGAGAGTGAAGCGCATCTTCAGAAAGTTATCTACGAAGCCGGTCTGGTGGTGGGAGCGCAGGCGTAGCTATCCGATTCGATCGCGCTATCACCAATTGCCGCCCCTGCCTGTAAAACGGGGGCGAGTACGCTTTGTCGTGCTTACGACGCCAGAAACGCAAAGCGATGCGCTATGGACTGCGTGGAGCTGGTATCGCTATCTCCGCCATGAGGATTGCGAGCTGGAAATCGCAGTGGATGGAGTCGTGTCTGCTGCCCAGTCGGCAGCCGCCGCTCAGTTGTTCCCGGGTATCGCGATTTATCCAGCGGAATCGGCATGCCGCTATGTGTGCGAGAGAGAACCGGCGCTTGAAACTTTTCTTCATAGTCACCCGATGGGCAGGAAGTTAGCTTTAATCCTCGCGCTATCCGACCAAGGCCCGGTTCTCTACTCTGATTGTGATGTGCTCGCATTCAACCCGCCACATGAATTGCTCGCGTTCATCAGAAGGAATGTCGCTTGCTACTTTCCCGAGCAAGTGGATGGAACGCGCGACGCGAGTATCGTTGAAAGGGCAAAGAGTCTCGGCTTGGAATACATACCGAAGTTCAATGCCGGGTTCCTGTATATCCCTAGGGGCACACTGCTGATGAAGAAGGCCGCGGAGATCCTGGCGACATGGAACCCTCCTGGAGATTCGTGGTTTCCCGAGCAAACCGTGCTGAGCTTTATGTTGCGCAACGTGCATGCGGAGGCGCTTCCGTCCGACCGGTATGTGATCAGTGTCTGCCGGCAGTTTTATTGGGAACAGGATGTGGACTATAAGACAATTGCCGCGAGACATTTTACCCGTCCTGTGCGGCACGTAATGTATGGAAGGGGAATGCCTTGGGTTCTGCGCCAAAGCAGGCAGATGGTAAACGTGTAGAGGTGAATCGCAGATTCATAAGAAGAGGCGTGATCATTCCTTTTCAGGCCACCTTGATTGAAACGGTGTGCCGTAGGGACCGCAAAGGCCGGGATGCGGCAAAGTTTTCTGAGGGAGCGTGAGGATGACGGAACGGGACAAGACGACCGCACAGGCTGCAAGCGATACGGCAATCTGTACGCTCTTCGAGGGAGATTACCATCTAGGGCTGGCGGCATTTCTCAATTCCCTGGTGAGGGCGGGGTACGCGGGCACGGTTTGGGCGGGATATCGCGGTGCGCTACCTCCATGGGTAGTGCAGTTGACACGCATCGACGGCGGGGCGGACGCATTTTGGGTAGCGGATAAGGTCCGGCTTGTGTTCATGAAGCTCGATATCAGCATCCATCTCACGAATTACAAACCGGAATTTATGCTGAATCTGCTGGCCAAAGAGGCTCGCGACTGCGAATATCTCTGGTACTTCGATCCGGATATCTATGTACGCGCCAACTGGTCATTCTTTACCGAATGGCAAAGCAACGGAATTGCGTTGTGCCAGGAAATTGCCAACAACATACTTCCCCCGGACGCCCCGCTTCGCCAGAGTTGGATTAGAGCCGCTGCAAGCATCGGCTATACTAACCCGCATCCGCTCTGCTATTACTACAACGGCGGGTTAGCCGGAGTGCCGCGGGAATACTCTGAGTTTCTGGCAACATGGAAGTGCATGATCGAACTAGCGGGGTCGAAATACTGCGATCTAGGAAAGTTCAACCAATGCAATCCGGAAACGCCCTTCAACAGCTGCGATCAGGATTGCCTGAATATTGCTGCGATGTATTCGAAGTTTCCACTCTCCACTCTGGGACCGCAGGGCATGGGATTTCTCAGGGGTAACGTGATCATGTATCACACCGTGGGGGAGAAGCCTTGGAGAGGCTCGCTTCTGATGAACGCGCTCAAGGGTATGCCGCCTTCGGATGGCTTCAAATACTACTTTACGCAGGTGTCGTCTCCCATTCGCCCATATTCCCGTGGCGCGCTTGTCGCAAAGAAGCTCGCTTGCAAGATCGCGGCGTTCGTCGGACGCTTTTATCGCAGAGGTTGAATGCGCCGGATGCGGCGCGCCCGGTCTTTGCCGGTGGTTCGTAACCGCAGAAAACGGAAACCGGGGCAAGAGATCGCTTGCAGTGCATTTGGTATAAAAGAGTCGTAACCCTGACATACACAGTGAAATCCCCGGCTGCATGCAGGGGGCGTAGGAGAACGCGTTCATGATTATTTCCAGAGCGCCGATGCGCATCAGTTTTGTCGGCGGAGGCACGGACCTTTCCGATTTCTACGAGCGGTATCCGGGGCGGGTGATTTCGGCGTCGATCGACAAGTTCATTTTTATCGCTATCAATCACGCGCCTTTCACGCATCATGTTGCGGCGCGGTACTCGGTATCCGAGGAGGTGTCGCATCCCTCGGAGCTGAAACACTCGCGCATCCGCGAAGCGCTGCTGGACCTTGGCATCCACAGCAACATCGAGATTGCATCGTTTGCGCCCATTCCCGCGCGCAGCGGGCTGGGCTCGTCTTCCAGTTTCTCGGTGGCCCTGCTGAAGGGACTCCACGCATACATCGGCAAAAGGCTGGACAAGCGAGGCGTTGCCGAAGCCGCGTGCCGCCTGGAGATTGAGCTCGTCAAAGAACCGATCGGGAAACAGGACCAATACGCGGCGGCGTTTGGTGGACTCAATGTGCTCCAGTTCAACGCCGACGGATCGGTGGACGTGGAACCGGTGCTGCTAGACTACAAGAAACGCCTGGACTTGGAAGAGCGCCTGATCCTGTTCTTCCTCGGGACTACCCGCGATGCCTCCTCGGTTTTGACAGAGCAGAAGGCCAACACAGAACGCAATCTCGAAATGTTGAAGCGGATGTCGGATTCGGTTCCGGTCTTCAAGGAAGCGCTTCTCCGATCCGACTTCAAGCGTGCCGGCGAGATGCTGCTGGAGGGCTGGACGTTGAAGAAACAGCTCGCCTCTTCGATCTCGAATCCGGGCATCGACACGTTGTACGAAGTGGCGATGAGCCAGGGCGCATGGGGCGGCAAGATCCTTGGAGCAGGCGGCGGCGGCTGCCTTATGATGCTTGCACCCGTGGAAAGACGGGCCGGGGTCGTGGAGGCGTTGCAGAAAGCCGCGATTACCGAGGGATTCGAGGGCGCCGGCGAAATTCCCGTTGCCTTCGTTCAGACGGGCGGGGAAGTGCTCTTCAATTCCAGCGGGATCTATAGTGTGATCAAGTCCTAAACACCAGCAGGAGGCAGGTGAACAGCGATGGAAGAATACATCCGTCAGTTTTCAGACAAAGCGATCGCGCTGCTCCGGAATCTCCCTACGGTGGAGATTGCCAAGGCGATGAACATTCTGCAGGCTGCGTTCGAGCGTGACGGCCGCATCTATGTCATCGGCAATGGCGGCTCGCTGGCGCTGGCCACGCATTGGGTAGCGGACTTCAACAAGACCGTGTTCAGCCACAACCTGAGCGAGCAGCAGCGCCGGTTCCAGGCCATCCGCCTGCCCACCACCGAGGAAGAACTCACCGCGTGGGCAAACGACATCGGATACGACATGGTGTTTGCCGGGCCTCTCGGGAACTACATTCAGGAAACCGATGTGCTGATCGCGATCTCGAGCTCGGGCAACTCGGAAAACATTATTCGCGCTGTCGATCTCGCGCGCTCGCACCAGGTGCCTGTCATTGGGATCTCCGGCTTCGATGGCGGCAGGCTGAATCCGCTCTGCGACGCGAAGATCCTGATCGCCACATCCAAAGGCGAGTACGAACTGGTTGAGGGAATTCACGCCGTGGTCCTTCACCTGTTCACAAAGTATTTCAAAGACTACTTCGGCTACATTCATCACCGGGGAGATCATGTGGCGCAGACGCCCGCGCCGGCCGTGAACGCGGTCGCCACCGTGAATTGAACGCAGGGTACGCGCCGCAAGGCGTGCTGCGTTGTCGCGGCAGAACCAGGGCCGGCCTCAAGTTCGGATGCGGATGGGCCGGGATGGCGCAGCCATCCCGGCCACGCAGCCATCGAGGGCGCCGCCCGGAAGGGCCTTCCTGGTGCATTTGAATCGCAGTGCAATGGGGTCACAATGAAGCAAAGAGTGCTAGTTACCGGTGGCGCCGGTTATGTCGGCTCCGTTTGTTCCGAGGAGCTGCTGCGGCAGGGGTATGAGGTAACGATCGTCGATGACCTCTCCACGGGGCATCGCCATGCGGTTCCCCAGGGAGCCGAGTTTTTCCAGATGGACATTGGCGATGCGGCGGGAATACGGAAAGTGCTTGCCGCGAAGACCTTTGACGCGGTGCTTCACTTCGCGGCCAAGGCGCTGATTCCCGAGTCGGTGACGAACCCCGCGCTCTTCTATCAAGTCAACGTGGTCGCAGCGACCACGCTGATCGATGCCGTCCGCGATGCCGGGATCAGGCGCTTCGTCTTTTCGTCCACCGCCGCGGTGTACGGGGATCCTGTCGAGGTGCCGATCCCGGAGGACCATCCCAAGGCGCCTGTGAATTCATACGGCGAGACGAAGCTCGCTTATGAGCAGCTGCTGGCCTGGTATTCGAGAGCCTATGGCATCAGCGTTTGTGCGTTCCGCTACTTCAATGCCTCAGGCGCGACGCTTGCGCATGGCGAGGAACACGAACCGGAGACGCACATCCTACCCATCTTGTTTGAAACGGCGGTGGGCGAGCGCGAGTTCTTCACGATCTACGGTTGCGACTATCCCACGCCCGATGGCAGTTGCGTGCGCGACTACGTCCACGTGCTCGACATCGCGCAGGCGCACATCCTGGCGCTCAGCAAAATGGATGCGCCCGGCTTTTCGGTCTATAACATCGGACTGGGCAAGAGCTTCTCGGTGCGCGAGATCCACACGCGCGTCGAGAAGATCATCGGCCGCAAGATTCCCATCCGGGAGGGCAGCCGCCGCGCGGGCGATCCCGCGGTGCTCTGCGCAAGCCCCAAGCGCCTGATGTCGGAACTGGGCTGGAGACCGCAACACTCCGATCTCGATCACATTATTGAAACCGCGTGGGCCTGGAAGATGCGCGGCCATGCCGGCGCGCTCCCCGCGGAGGCTGCGAGGAAATCGTGAAGGGCTTTCTTCTGGCGGCGGGCGTGGGGACGCGGCTGCGGCCGCTGACCAACGCCATCCCTAAGTGCCTGGTGCCTATTCAGGGCGTGCCGCTGCTGGCCATCTGGCTCGAATGGTGCGCGATGTACGACATCGATGAGATTCTTCTGAACTCGCACGCGCACAGCGAACGCGTGCGCGAGTTCGTCGACGCCTATCGCGGGCCGGTGCGCGTGACGCTGACGCACGAGCCTGAACTATTGGGCAGCGCCGGGACTGTGCATGTGAATCGCGATTTTGTCGCCGGAGAAAAGGAGTTCGCGGTTTTGTACGCAGACGTTCTGACTAATTGCTGCTTTGACCGGCTTTTGGATTTTCACCGAATACGCCACTCTCCAGTCACATTGGGGACCTACCGCGTTCCCAATCCAACGCAATGCGGAATCATCGCCACGGACGAATCGGGGAGGGTAGTGGATTTCGTGGAGAAGCCGCAGTTCCCGAAGGCCGACACGGCCTTCTCCGGAATCCTCATTGGCGGTCCAGCGCTGCTCGACCGCGTTCCGGAAAAAATTCCCTCTGACATCGGCTTCGATGTGCTGCCCCAGCTGGTCGGAGAGATGTTTGCGTTTCCCATCGCCGAGTATGTCTTCGACATCGGCACCTTGGAAAAGTACGAGCAAGCGCAGCGGGAGTGGCCTAGACATGCCAGAACATCACGAATTCACAACTGGTAGCCCGATGCCTGCAACTTTTGCTCCCAGTTCCAGGCCGAATGCAGGATTTCGCGCAGGTCGCGCGTAGACCGCCAACCCAGCACCTTTCCTGCCCGGGTGGGATCCGCGTATAACACCGGAGGGTCGCCGGGCCTCGGGTCGGCGTAGGAATGGGGCACTTTTCGCCCGCTGATTTCCTCCACTGCGGCAACCAGGCTTGCCACCGAGGTCCCCTCGCCGGTGCCCAGATTCAGGTACGTTGTCTGCCCGCCTTTGGCCAGGTATTCAAGTGCCAATACGTGCGCTTGGCCGAGGTCTGAGACATGGATGTAGTCGCGGATGCATGTTCCATCCGGCGTGTCCAGGTTGTTGCCGAAGATGCGCAGAGGCGGTCCGACCCCCAGCGCGGCCTTGAGAGCGAGGGGAATCAGATGCGTCTCCGGGATATGCAGCTCGCCGATTGATCCGCTGGCATGAGCGCCGGCTGCATTGAAGTAACGCAGCGAAACCGATCGCAATCCGTGCGAAACAGCGTAGGCAGCCAGCGCGTGTTCGAAAAACAGTTTTGTCGCTCCATAAGGATTGATGGGCGCCTGAGGGTTCGACTCGGTAATGGGCAGGGTTTGCGGAATTCCGTAGGTCGCGCACGTTGACGAGAAGATGAAGAGACGAACGCCGCTGGCCAAGACCGCATCGAGCAGTTTCAGAGCCGATTCGACATTATTGCGGAAGTATTTTCGCGGATTGGTGACAGATTCGCCGACATAGGCAGAGGCCGCAAAGTGCATCACTGCCTCAATTCGATCGAGCGCGTTTGCGAGTCTGGTTTCGTCGGCGATGTCCGCTTCAATGAATTCGTAGCCCTCGCTGAATCTGCGATGGCCCGTACTGAGGTTGTCATAAATAACAGCTTCGTGGCCTGCAGCGTCCAGTTCGCGCACGGCATGCGATCCAACGTAACCACTACCACCAGTAACCAAAACGCGCATTCCTGCCCTCGCCAGCGTGACCCAGTGCTTGTTGTGATGATGCTGCCGTTCTTCCCAGTATAGTGAACGATCGAACAATCCCGAAATTGTCCCCCGACGTCGGCTCTGATGCGCTGCCCCACTTGGCCGGCGAAATGTTCGCATTTCCCATCGCCGAGTATGTCTTTGACATCGGCACCATGGAATAGCACGAGCAAGCGCAGCGGGAGTGGCCTGGATTTGCGGGAAACAGGTGACTCATGCGAGGTGCGGCGGCATGCGCAGCTGAGTGCGGTTCGGAAGGGATGACTGCGGCGGGCGCAGAATCGGTTCAACGGATGTTCCGCTAATTGACGGTGAAGATCGACACGATTGCAGTTACATCGGTTCAAGATCCTCGGGAGATGAGTTCCTGGAGCGCCATTCCGGCGCATATTTGTTTTGCCTTTGAAGATGCTGGCGTGCAGATTGTCCGAGGCGGGCCGCTGGAGGTCAAGGAACCACCTTTCTACCGGTGGTTTCGCTCTGCATACTGCCGCCTTGGTCTCAAGTGGTCCTTCGTTGCAGTGGAGCCGTATGTCCTCCAGCATCAGGCTTCGATTTTGCAATCGATCGTGCGCCAGAGCAAAGCGCAGGTGGTCGTGTCGATTCTCCCAGAGCCGATCGTCGCGAAGCACCTGGGAATGAGGATGGCTCTGGTGCACGAGTGTCGCAACCGGATTAAGAGACGGGCACAGGAATTCAAGCTCGATTTGTAGAACGAGGTTTGCACCGCATGATACTGACGTCATCACTGCGTAAGCTGGGCGATCGCGCCGCCTCCTGCTTTGGTTATCGTTTGATACCTCAGTCCCTCCTCGATCTTTACCAGATCGACGACGGCGTAAGTCGCGTTGCGGCAAGACTTGAGACCGGGCCCGCCGCAGATGCCACGGTCTATATGCGACGTGACAATCCGCGCCTGCTGGAACTTCGTAGACTCTATGCGGGCCTCGATCGGGCCCTGAAGTCGACGCTGCTGTGGACCGAAGAATATACGTCTCAGACGGACCTTAGGAATTTCCGCGGCCATAGCGCCTGGGTCTGGCAACGCGGCAACCCGAGCCTCAACGAGAGAGCGTATCTGCTCGCGGCCTATTATGTCCTGGCCCAGGACCGGCTGGGGTTGTTGGATAAACTCACCGAAGACGGGGCGTTTGGTGCGATTGCCTACGAAATGGCCGGACGCAGGGTTTCGAGAGATCTTCTGGATTCGATCCTGGAGATCGACTTTCTCGACCGGCACCTGCACATCACCTCGCGTCCCCCGCTTTCCGTCTTAGATATCGGAGCGGGCTACGGGCGGCTTGCGCACCGCATGCTGACTGCTCTTCCTTCTCTCCATCAATACTTATGTGCGGACGCGATCCCCGAATCTAGCTTTGTCTGCGAATACTACCTCCGGTTCCGCGGCCTTGAGGGCAGATTCAAAATTGTTCCGGCGACCGAAGTCGACGCGGCGTTGGAATTGGCGCGTGCCGACCTCGCCATCAATATTCATAGCTTTTCCGAGTGTTCGCTGATGGCCGTGCAATGGTGGCTGGACCGTCTCGCGGCGCACGCGGTGAAGCACTTTATGATCGTTCCCAACGCTTGCGGCCACGACGGGCAATCATTGCGCAATAACGCCGGCGAGGACATGCAGCCCCTCATTGAGCAGAGCGGTTACCGGCTGGTGGCGATGGAGCCGAAGTACTCTGACCCGGGGGTCCAGAAATTCGCATTGAACCCAACCTGGTTCTGGCTTTTTGAGCGCAGCGGCGAGGCGTAATCCTCGGCCGGCAAACGCCGCGTCCGCAACACGATGGAGAAAGGCCCTCGCGTTTGCCCGGTCACCCAACCCCGAAACCATGGAACACACACGGATAAAACAGTAAACGAGCCTGCAAAATGGCGATAACCTGGATGCACTTGCGGATCAGGTTAAGCGCTATCTGCTGGATCCAAGAGAATACCGAAAACTCTCTCAAACATCGCGCAACGAATATGAGCAGCGGCTCAACTGGGTGCGCTTCGCGGAGAAAACACTCCGCTTGCTCGAAGGCGCAGAGGCCTAGCACCGTTCCAACTGTTTCAACTGTTGTTATCGTTGTGCGCACAGTGATGTTGCGCAAGAGGATTGGACATGCCGGACAACCGGATCAAAGAGGAACTGCGTGGTCGCGGAGCGACCGGCTCTTTGACCTGCTGGCGATCGTCGTTGTGCCGTGTTCGGTGGTTTTCTGGCTGATTACCGGAGGATCGCCCGATAAACGTATCGTGGCCTCGCTTGGATTGGTGCTCGCGAACGTGAGCTTTGCTCTGATTACTTATGCGCTTATCCGGCATGCTGGCGGTGGCCAGCTATGGGTACGCATCTTTCGCGCCAAATGGCTGCGCTCGATCGGGATGGTCAGCTATAGCCTCTATTTGTTCCACTACCCCCTGGCGACTGTAAGGGAAGAAGTTGTGGCTAAGCTGCATTCGCCGCGACGCGCAGATGCCGTCAGTGACGTCTTTCTCGGTCTCGCGCTGAGCTTTGCCGTTGCCTATGGGCTGTGGTACGGCATGGAATCGTGCATTCTGCATTGGAAGGACCGATTGGTGCCGAGTCCGGCGCATCCTGAGGCCTGATCTCCCCCATACGCTCCGTTTGTCGCCAGTGAGCCGCCTAAAAATCACAAACGTTCGTAATGTCGTAAAGGGATTGCCAGCCGCGATAAACTAATCTGAACTCCTGTTGAGCAAGGGCTATATTGTGCACGGCATCAAGCGCCGCTCTTCGTCGTTCAATTCGGCGCGCATCGACCATATGTACCAGGATCCGCACGTTCCCGGCGCGCATTTTCAGATTC
>Ga0326727_10021145_pt1 | contig 12791 bp, 9 predicted proteins | sample MB2enrmetagenome_FD_207643 | JGI IMG/M metagenome (GOLD analysis project Ga0326727, IMG submission 207643) | Lab enriched peat soil microbial communities from McLean, Ithaca, NY, United States - MB29MY | ecosystem: Environmental > Terrestrial > Soil > Wetlands > Peat | place: USA: New York...
CGCAAGCTCGACGGCTGGATTGAGGAGCAGAAACCCCGGTTGACCACGCAGCACGAAAAAGAACTGTTGCAAAAAATGAGTGCCGAGTACCAGGAGTACCTGCGGGTGGCCCGGGATTTGCAGGCCCGGGTGCAATCTCTCGGCGGGCAAAGCGTTTCCCTGGCCGACTTTAATCCGCTTCGGGCGCAGTCCCAGAAAGTTTTCGATCTGGGACAGAATCTTGGGAAAGCCCATTACGATTCGCGCAACCAACTGCTGACCCAGGCCAATGAAACGCTCACCCATCTTCGCTGGCTGGTGCTCGGCTCGCTCGGTTTGTTGTTTGTCTTCGGCCTGGTCCTGGCCGCGGTGGTTTACCGGGACATGATCGCCCCGCTGCGCGTCAAACTGGTGGAAAGCCAGTCCCTGGTGGAACGGCACGAGAAGCTGGCCTCCCTGGGCATGCTGGCGGCCGGCGTGGCCCATGAAATCCGCAATCCGCTCACCGCCATCAAGGCCGCTTTGTTCATGCAACAAAAAAAATTCCAGCCCGGTTCCCCGGAGCACACCGACGCCAGGCTGGTGCAACGGGAGATTTCGCGCCTGGAGCGGATCGTCAATGATTTCCTCCATTTCGCCCGTCCGAGCGACCCGGAGCTGGCCACCGTTCCGGCCGACCTGCCCCTGCGGGAAGCCCAACTGTTCCTGGCCCCTTCCCTGTCCGGCACGCGCATTGAACTGGTGCTGGAAAAGTCGGCGCCGATGTTCATCAACGTGGACCTGGCCCAAATCAAACAGGTGCTGATCAATCTGGTGCAAAACGCCGCCGACAGCATGCCGCAAGGCGGTGCCATTACCCTGCGCGCGCGTCACGAGCGGAAAAGCCTCCCCCGGGGCGAGACCGAGGCCGTCATCCTGGAAGTGGCGGACACCGGCGAGGGCATTGCGCCCGAAGTGGAGAAGCGGCTCTTCGATCCGTTCTTCACCACCAAGGAAACCGGCACCGGCTTGGGCCTGTCCATTGCCGCGCGGATTGTGGAGAAGCACGGCGGGGCGCTGCAATATCAAACCCAGGTCCATCATGGCACCACCTTCGGCATCGTCCTGCCCCAAGCGATCCGATGAGCGCCGCCGCCAAGATTCTGCTGATCGAGGATGACGCCGGCATCGCCGATACTCTGCGGCGCGTTTTGATGGAGGAAGGGCATGAGGTGGCGGCCCAACAGCGCGGCGACGATGGTTTGGCGCGCGCCGCCGCCGACTTGTTCAATGTGGTGATCACCGATTTGAAATTGCCCGGTCTCAACGGCCTGGAGTTGGTCCGCCAGTTGCACGCCGCCCAACCGCGCCTGCCCATCATTCTGATCACGGCCTTCGGCACCACCGAAACCGCCATCGAGGCCATGAAGCTCGGCGCCTACGACTACCTGCTCAAGCCTTTTGACATATCCCAGATGCTCGAGGTGGTTCGCCGGGCGGCCGACAGCAACCGCCTCATGTCCGAACCGGTCATCCTGGGCGAAACCGGCGCGGCGCGCGCCGCGCTGGTGGGCCAAAGCGCGCCCATGCAGGCCCTCTACAAGGAAATTGGCCGCGTCGCCTCCAAGCCGGTCAACGTCCTCATTCGCGGCGAGACTGGCACCGGCAAGGAACTCATCGCGCGCGCCCTTTACCAGCACAGCGACCGGGCCAAGGCCCCGTTTATCGCCATCAACTGCGCCGCCATTCCCGAAACCCTCCTGGAAAGCGAGCTGTTCGGCCATGAACGAGGGGCCTTCACCGGAGCCGAAGCCCGGCGGATTGGCCGGTTCGAGCAAGCCGACCACGGCACCATCTTCCTGGATGAAATCGGCGACATGACCCTCCGCACCCAGGTCAAACTGATGCGGGTGCTGCAGGAAAAGAGCCTGCAACGGCTCGGCGGCAAGGAAACGATTTCCGTGGACGTGCGCGTGGTGGCCGCCACCCATCACGACCTGGAAACCGCCATCAAAGAAAAACAATTCCGCGAGGATTTGTATTACCGCCTTAGCGTGGTCGTCATCACGCTGCCGCCGCTGCGCCAGAGAAAAGAGGACATTCCCGCCCTGGTCCATTATTTCCTGCAAAAATACGGCCCGGAATTGGGCAATGCCGGGCCTTCCATTCATCCGGATGCCATTGAATTCCTCGAGGCGCAATCCTGGCCGGGAAACGTGCGCGAATTGGAAAATGTGGTGCGCAAAACCCTGCTCCTGGCGCAAAGCTACACGATTAATCCGGACCATGTGCGCGCGGCGCTCAACCAAGGCGGCGGTTTCACCGCTTCGGCCTCGCGGCCCGTGGGCGAGTATGTGGACGACCTGCTGGCCGCGGCCCGGCGGGGCGAACTGGCCGATGCGCACACCCGGGCGCTGGAAACGATGGAGCGCGAATTATTCACGCGGGCCATTCAACAGGCTCAAGGCAACCAGGCCAAAGCCGCGCGCTGGCTCGGCATTTCGCGCATCACCATGAAGGCCAAACTCATTCAATTCGGCCTCCACCCCAGCCAGGAACACCAAACGCCGTCTCAATAACCGCCGCCTTCACCGCTCTAAGGCAGCAGCAGAACCGATAGTTTCTTGGGGCCGTGGGCGCCAAGGACCAGGATGCGCTCGATGTCGCCGGTGCGGCTGGGGCCGGTGATGAAGGAGAGAAAACTGGGGAACTTGTCGCGGAATTTGTCGCTGACATGTTGCAAAGCGGCGGTCAGGTCGGAAACCATTTGGTTGCGCCGCGCCAGGACAACGTGATGGGGCGGCAGGACGGACAGGGCGCGCCCGCCGGCCGAAGGGCTGGACACAAGGACGCTGCCGGTTTGGGCCACCAGGACTTCGCATTCGGTCAGCGCGGCGTCGCAACTTTCCAGCTCCTCCACAGAGTAGCCGCAGTCGGTCCTGACCTCGCGCAGGCCGAGTTCGCGCGCCACCGGGCCGGTCAGGCTCCCGGTGTGCAGGCCGATTTTTTTCCAGCCCCCCGCGGCAGCCAGGGACCGGACATGGCGCGCGGCGGCGGGGAGATCGGGGAAGGTGTGGAATTCCGCCTGGAGATGTTGAGCATTCTGACGAAACAACTCGATTTGCTCCTCCAGCGTTTCACCCGCCGGCGGCAGCCAGGCGCGCGCGGAGGCGCGCATTTCCGCGCCCTGGCCGGGAGGGGGCGCGGGGTTTTTGAGCGCCTCGCGAATGCGGGCCAGAATGGTTTCGCGATGGGTCATGGGCGCGGCCTTTCGCGCCAAAGCCGGCCGAAGCTCTTGGGGGCCAGGCGCGGCAAGGCGCGGGTTTTGGTCCAGGCGCGCGCGGGGTCCACGGCGGAGCCGCCAATCCAACGATGCAGGGGCTGGATCAGCCGGGCGAGGCGGGCGGAGATTCGATACCAGGCGGGGCGGCGCATGACGAAAGCGTAAGCGGCGAAGAGAAGTTTTTCCCGCCAGAGCGGCGCGGCGCGCATGGCGTTGCGGCGGTTTTGCAGGAGGTGATGGTGCAAATGGATGCCGACAGGACAGGCTTCGGCGCAGGCGCCGCACAGAGAGGAGGCCTGGGAAAGATGCTTCCACTGTTGCAGACCGAGCAAATGCGGCGTGATGACGGCGCCGATGGGGCCTTGATACACCGTGCCGTAGCTGTGGCCGCCGATGCTTTTGAAAATGGGGCAGACGTTGAGACAGGCGCCGCAGCGGATGCAGCGGAGGGCGTCGCGCTGTTCGGCGTCGGCCAGGAGTTCGGAGCGGCGGTTGTCAAGAAGGACGACATGAAATTCCGCCGGGCCGTCCGGTTCTCCGGGCTGGCGCGGGCCGCCGAACAGCGAGTTGTAACAGGTGAGCGGCTGGCCTGTCCCGGCGGTGGCGAGCAGGGGCAGAAAGAGCGCGAGGTCGGAAAGTTTGGGCAGAATTCTTTCGATGCCGACGACGGCGACGTGGACTTTGGGGAGCGAGGCGGTCAGGCGGGCGTTGCCTTCGTTTTCGGTGATGGAAATCATGCCGGTTTGGGCGATGGCGAAGTTGGCGCCGCTGATGCCGATGTCCGCCTGGCAGTATTTCAGGCGCAGGACGCGGCGGGCGGTCATGGTCAATTCCTCGGGGTCGTCGGTGGGGGGGGAGCCGAGCTTTTCATGGAACAAATCGCTGATCTCATGGCGGGTCAGGTGCATGGCGGGGAAGACCAGATGATAGGGCGCTTCGTGGCGGAGCTGGACGATATACTCGCCGAGATCGGATTCGACGACCTGGAAGCCCTCCTTTTCCAGGGCGGCGTTGAGATGGATTTCCTCGGTGGTCATGCTCTTGGACTTGATGATCAAACGGGCCTGGCGGTCGCGGGCCAATTGCAGGATGTAGGCGCGCGCCTCGGCGGCGGCCGGGGCCCAAAAGACTTTCGCGCCGCGGGCCTCGATCTTGGAGGCGAATTCCTCCAGGCAACTGTCCAAATGATTGACAGCATCCTGTTTGACGGCGGCGGCGGCCTGGCAAGCGCGCGCCCAACTGCGAAAGCGGTTTTGGCACTCGTCGCGTTTGGCATAATAGCCGGCCAGCGCGGTCTGAATGAAATGGCGATGGCGGAGATCGGCGGCGCAAAGCCGGGCCTGGGCGCGGAATTGGGCGGCGGCGGCGCTCATGCCGAGGCGAGCACCTGGGCCAGGTGGAGGGTTTGGACGCGGCTGCCCTGTTTGTCAAGAATGCCTTGCAACTGCATCAGGCAACTGGAGTCGTTGGAAATGACAAAGTCCGCGCCGGTTTCGGCGATGGCCGCGCATTTGGCCTCGCCCATGGCCGTGGAGATCATGGGGAACTTGACGGCGAAAGTGCCGCCGAAACCGCAGCAAGTTTCGCGGTCGTTCATTTCCACCAGTTGCAAACCGCGGACGTGCTGCAGCAATTGGCGCGGCGGCTTTTTCAGGCCCAGTTCGCGCAAACCGTGGCAGCCGTCGTGGAAGGTGGCCCGTCCTTCGAAGCGCGCCCCGACGTCGGAGAGGCCGAGCCGGTTGACCAGGAATTCGGAGAACTCGAAGGTGCGGGCAGCCAGGGTTTTGGCCCGGGCTTCCTCCGGGCGGCCCTGGAAGAGCATGGCATTGAAGATTTTGATCATGGCCCCGCACGAACCGGAAGCGCTGACCACCACTTCGGCGTCGCCAAAGACCTCCATCTGGCGGCGGGCGACGGCGCGGGCTTCGTCCCAATAGCCGGCGTTGAAAGGAGGCTGGCCGCAGCAGGTTTGGGCCGGCGGGTACTCCACCTGGTGCCCCAGGCGCTCGAAGACGCGGACCATGCCCATGCCGGCTTGGGGATGGAATTGATCCACGAAACAGGGGATGAACAAGGTGATCTTCACGCGCAAAAAAAGGCTGCCGGTCTGTCATCCATCGCTTCTTTACGGCTGCGCCGCCGGTTGCGCCGCGGCGCCCCGGAGGATGATCGGCTCGCCTTGGGAGACCTTGAGGTCCAGGCCGGAAACATCCAGGCCGTTGACATTCTGAACGTCAAGGCCGGCAGCGCCGTCAGCGCGAGCAGGACGATCCAGACCGGTTTGGCGCCTTTCGTTTTGACAACGCCGGGCAAGCCGTTCCGGCCGCGCTCCAAGTTGCGTTGTTGTCCAATCGTCGCGTCTTCGGGGCGGGAGCCGCAAACCACGATGGGAGACAGGATGGGAGACTTGATATTCATGTGCGAACAAGTTTGCAGGAGGCGGCCGCAAAAGACAATCCCGTCTGGCGGTTCCCGGTCTTCACAGGGCGATGGGTGATGCCTGCTTCGCCTGGAAATGTCAGGCGAGACGCGATTGGCCGGCGGTTCGCTTGAGCCACTTGTAGCACCGGATCGAATTGCGCCAGAAGTATTTCTCCGCCGCCGGCCGGCCCTTGCCCATGAAATACTCCTGCACGATCTGGAACCCGGCTGGGACCGGCCGCCATTGATCGCCGTTCGGCCAGTCGCTCCCGTAGAGCACGCGGTCAATTCCGAAAACGTCCAGGATTTCGTCCAGCCTGGGGCGGTAGAATTCGGTGTCCGTGCGCACCTCCTCGTCGGGGCCTTTGGGAAAGGAGGCGGTGGCATTGCGCAACACCTCGGACACCTTGGCGTAAACCTGCGGCCGGTCCCGCAAAGCCTTCATGCTGGCATCGTATGACGCCCGCGCGGCCGGTTCGGCGGGGGGCAGCATTTGCGGCAGATGATCTATGACCATGCGCAAATGCGGAACCTTGTCGCTGACGCGCACGACATCGGCCAGCAGCGCCACGCTCGGATTGGCCGTGTCCATAACCAAGTCGGCGTCGGCCAGGTATTTGAGGTCGGCGACAAACTGCGGCCGGGCGAATTCTCCGCCTGACTGCCTCCCCAGGCCGTAACGAATTCCGCGGAAGAGCGGGTTCTTGTGGAATCGGTCGAGGTTCGCCCTGAAGTCGGGGTCGCCGGGCGTCAGATGCCCGACGGTTCCCACCATGATGTCCTCCGGGGCGCAGACATCCAGCACCCATTGGTTGTCTTCGAGCAAGGGGCTGCACTCGATTTCAATCGCGCCCACAATGCCCAGCGGCTCGGCGATGGGCCGGTAGCGCCCGGGCAAAGAGGTCTTGTACATCACCGCGTGCGCGGGGTTTGTCTTGCTGGGCCAGGGCGAGCCTCCGGGGCGAAACGGATCGAACAGGTGAATGTGAGTGTCAATAACGGGGATGGCATCCGCCGGGGCCGCGGCGGAGGCCGGGGCGGAGGCCGCCGGCGCGCGGTTCCAAGCGCCGGGGAGCGCGGCCCCGGCCAGGGCGGCCGCGCCGAGGAATCGGCGGCGCGAAATCTTAACGTTCATCATAATTTTTCACCGGTTCGCCCGGCGCCCAAACAATATGATTGACAATACGGGGCGGCCGGTCAAACCGGCTTCTGCCAGCTCGTGATCTGCTCCCAGTTGGCCGGCAGTTTGTAGGTCTTGGCAAGGTCCTTGATGGCCGGGCCGAGGATCTCAATCCTGCTTAAATCCCCCTCGCCCCGGTCTCCCGCCTGGGCGCAATAGGCCAGGTAGCCGATCTTGCTGAAGTCCACGCCCATCAGTTCCGCCGCCACGCGGTCGGCGGCCAGCCAATCCAGGCTGGCCACGCAGACCTTCTGGTCCACCGCCGTGCCATGCACCGGGCCGGTGCCTTCCATGCCTTCATAACCGTCAATCACCGCCAGGTGCGGATGCAATTTCGGCGAGAGGGCGAAGAGATTGTAATTGATGCCGTGCGCGCCCCCGCCGTGGATAATGGACTTGTCGGACCTGCCTCCGCCGGCGCCGCCGCGGCCCAGCCCGGCCGCCGCATCCTTGATCCCCGCGCCGACGACGATGTTTTTGAGCGAGAGGGTGATGCCTACCAGGTCATGCGTCTTGAGCTTGGCTGCGGAAATGATGAAGTTGTCCGGGTCGAGCATCAGCTTGGACACGCGGCAGGGATGCGGCCGCAGGTCCTTCTCGTCAATGCAGTGAACGACCTCGAAACCCTCCGTGTCGAGGTTGACCAGCTTGAGGCCGTATTGGCCGGCGAATTTGTTGTAGCCATAGTTGGCGAAACCATCCAGGGCCGACCCGTTGGCCGGCGACTCGGCGATCACCACATTGCTTTTGCCGATGGACTTGAGGAATTCGAGGATGCCTTCCAAATTGTCGGCGTGGCTGGCGCACAGGGGCACGTTGATGATGACGTTGTTGGGCTTGACGATGACGCGCTTGTTCCCAATGGCGGCGGCGATTTCATTCTGGAACGGCTCCAGCGCCTTGAAGGCCAGGTTGGCGCGGTCGCCGCCGGCAGTCAGCGCGACACGGCTGGTGAATTTGCCTGCGGCGGCGGGAGCGGCCCCGGCAGCGGCTTCGGCGGCCTTTGCCGGGGAGAGACGCCAGGCGGCCAGCGCCGCGGCGCCGCCGAGCAATGAAGTTTTCAGGAAATTTCTCCGGGAGGTGAAGCAGTTGGTTGTCATAATTCAACACTTTCTGAACCGATTCTTACCCGCTGGAGGAGCCAATGTCCAGCCATTTCGGTGTGGAGATTTCAGTGTGGAGGCGGAGGCCGGGGCGCATGTGATTTTGGGGGGCAGCGGTTTGCGGTTCTTAATCTTAATCTGGCTCGTAATCTGAATCCCGAATTTCGATGCGCATTTCATCAAAGCCAAGCCTGACTTGCTGGATTGGGCTTCCGGGGACCAGCCCCCGCCCCCGCCGGGGGAGTGGAAATAAGTGGAACCAGGTGGAACCAAGTGGAATTAAGTGGAATCAAGTGGAATCGGAAGTGGAATTCTGCTTTGCTGTGATGGCGGGGATGGCCGGCGCCGAATGAAGGAGGAATGGAGCGATGGAGCGGCGGAGCGCCGCCGGCAGAACGCAAGCTCCAGAAAAGTCCCGGCCTGCCGGGACCTTCCTCCCGCCGCCGCCGGGACCTCTGCGCCCTATCTTCACGAGCACAAGATTAGCATATTAGCTTGGATTGTCAAGGGGAAAATGGGGATTTCTGTAATGCGTCAGTGAAGAGAGAGGAAAAGGTAGGGCGGGCAGTCCCCTGCCCGCCCCGGCGCGCACGGAGTGCGCGCCCTACCAGCCGAGACTGAGAAGCTGTGAAAAAATTGAAAATCGTCAGAAATCGCTTGCGCAAGTCGTTGATTATCAACGGGCACATCTTGTGTTTTAAGCTTTCTGCCAATTTTTTCACAGCTCCTGACGCATTACGAACAGCCGGCTTGTTTGATTGGCAAAATGCTCCGTTCGTTCTATGATTTGCGGAAATGACCGTTCCAGAAATCATTGCAGCGCTCACCCCCTACACCGGGCATTTCCCCAGGGCCGCCGTGGAAGCGGCCATGGCGCAACAAGAAGAAGTGACGCCCCGCCTGCTCCGCGCTTTGGAGGAGGCCGCCCAGGCTCCCGGGAAGTTCGCGTCTCAGGAGAATATGTTGCACATGTTCGCCACCTATCTGCTGGCGCAGTTCCGGGACAAACGCGCCTATCGTCCCTTGACCGGGATTCTCGCCGCTCCCGGCGATACCGCGGATCAATTATTCGGAGACACGATCACCGAGCGGATTGACAACATCCTGGCCTCCGTCTATGACGGCGACCCGGAGCCGGTCAAACGGCTCGTCGAAGGCGATGACGTTTACGATTACGTCCGCGGAGCCGCGGTGGACACATTTATGGTGTTGACCCACACGGGACAAATCCCGCGCCAGGAGGTGGTGGACTATTACCGGGACCTGTTCCGCGGGAAATTGCGCCGCGAATGCAATCAAGTCTGGAATGCGCTGGCCTGCGCCGTGGCGGACTTGCCGGCGCCGGAGTTGGCGGCAGATTTGCGCCAGGCGTTTGCGGATGGCTTGGTGGATCAGAGCTTTGCGGATTTGGACGGCCTGGAGCGGGACGCCCTTGTGCCGTTCGAGAAAAAGGAGCCTTGGAAACGGGAAAAACTATCCTCGCTCGTTTCAGACGCCGTCTCCGAGATGTCGTGGTGGGCCGCCTTCGAAGCCGATGACAGGCCGGAACCATCTGTGTTGCCTCAAGAACCGATTGCGCCAGCGCCGCCGCTCCGCGCCATCGAACCCGTTGAGCCTGCAAAGGCCGCCCCCGAAACCGCGCCCGGCGCGGGCATCCGGCGCGGTCCCAAAATCGGCCGCAACGATCCCTGTCCCTGCGGCAGCGGCAAGAAGTATAAAAAGTGTTGCCTGGGCAAATGAAGGGAGGATACCGCATAATGATGATGCGTAGCGGAGTCAATTTCGGGGAAAGGGGAACGTCTTTCGGAACATTTTATTACGAACGGAAATCAAAGCAGCCCACTACCGGGGCGCGGGCGGAGGGTCTTCCTCCCCTTTATCCACAGGCGTGACCGGATCAATCCATATCCAGCACAGGCCGCCGACGGCGTAAACGGCGGCGGAAATGACGAGCGCGAGCGTCCAGTTGCGGTTCAGGTATTGGAGAATATAGCCCACGGCCACCGGGCCGGCGACGCCGCCCATTTGGCCGGCCGTGTTCATGCTGGCGGAAACGGTGCCGGCGTATTTCCCGCCGACATCCATGACCGTGCGCCAGGACAGGGGCAAGGTCAGATCGAGTGAGAAACTGGCCAGGCCCATGGCCAGCATCGCCCAGACGGGGTCGGCGATGCGGGGCGAGAGCAGCAGCAGGCCTGCGGCCCCCCAGTAGCCTGCATACGCCAGGCCCCGGCGGACGCGGGCTAGGGCGAAGCCGCGCCGCGCCAGCCAACTGGCCAGCCAGCCGGAAAGGAGGCAGCCAAACCCGCCGAAAAAAAGCGGGATGCCGGAGAGCAAGGCGCTCTTTTGCAGTTCCACGCCGCGCGCCTCCCGCACGTAGGTCGGCAGCCAGGTGATGTAAAAATACCAGCCGTAACCGAAACAAAAATACTGCACGCCGAGCAACCACACGGTGCGCGAGCGCAGGATTTTCGACCAGGGAACGGCCCGGCGGGCGGCAGCCTTCGGCGGCGGTTCATGCAACAGCCCAAGCTCGGCCGCGTTCACACCGGGGTGGTCGCGCGGGTGATCGCGGAACCACCAGTGGAAAATGGCCGCCCAGACGATGCCCAGGACGGCGAGCACGGTGAAGGTCCACCGCCAACCGGCCAGGGAGATAATCCACATCACCAGCAGCGGGGTGATCGCTCCGCCCCAGCGCGCGCACAACCACATTACGCTGACCGCCCGGTTCCGCTCGCGGGCCGGCAGCCAATGGGTGAAGCACTTGGCCAGATTGGGAAAGGCGCCGGATTCGGCTCCGCCGAAAAGAAACTGCGCCGCCAGCAGAGAGGACAGGCTCCAGGCCCGCCCGGTGGCGGCGACGAAGAACGACCACAGGAGCACTATGCGCGCGAGCACCTTGCGCGGGCCGAACAAGTCGGCGAGCCAGCCGCCCAAGAGGCCGAATGCGCCATAAGCCATGGTGCTTGCGGCAAAGACGCAGCCCATTTGCACGCTGGTCAGACCCAAGTCCGCGGCGATGGGGCCCTTGGCCTGGGAGATGCAGACGCGGTCAATGTAGGTGATGACCGCCAATGTCGCCGCGAACACGACCACCCAGTGGCGGGCGCCGGTCGGCTGGAGCGGCCCCGCTGTCGCGGGCGGAGCGTCGCGCCGGAGTCCGGGATCGGGAGGGTTCATGTTCCGTGCGTTAAGCCGGGGGCGGTTGGCCTGGGCAATCCATAAGCGATGGCCGGAGAGTAGGAGTATTCCCGGTGGATGGCAACGCCATTTTGCTTTTTGCCGGCCACAATCCGCTCACACCCCGCCCCGGAAACGCGGCGGGCAGCCGTTGGGCTTGCCCAATGGGTTGGCGGGGAGTTAAATGGCAGGCATGGCGCACGCCGATTTTGTTCATCTGCATCTGCACACCGAGTACTCGCTGCTCGATGGGGCCTGCCGCCTGGACCGGCTGATGGACAAGGCCCACGAACTGAAATTCCATTCCCTGGCCATCACCGATCACGGCGTGCTTTACGGGGCGATTGATTTTTACAAGGCGGCGCGGGAAAAAGGGATCAAACCAATCCTCGGCTGCGAGTTGTATGTCGCGCCGGGCAGCCGCCTGGAAAAAAAATCCGGCGGCGGCGGCCGGGATGCCTATCATCATTTGGGCGCGCTGGCCCAGGATGAGACGGGCTACCGCAACCTGGTCAGGCTGGTGACGGCCGCGCACTTGGAGGGGTATTATTACAAGCCGCGGGTGGACAAGGAGATCCTGGCGGCGCACAAGGAGGGGCTGATTTTCCTTTCGGGCTGCCTGAAGAGCGAAATTCCCGAATTGATCGTCCAAGACCAACTGGCCCGGGCGCGCGACACGATTGATTGGTTCAAACAAACGATGGGGGCGGAGAATTTTTACCTGGAGCTGCAAAATCACGGCCTCAACGACCAGGCGAAGGTCAACCGCCAATTGATTGCCTGGGCCGGGGAATTCGGCTTGAAACTGGTGGCGACCAACGACGTGCATTACATTAACAAGGAAGATTCGCACGCGCACGATTGCCTGATCTGCATCGGCACCCAAGCCCTGCTCAGCGACACCAAACGGATGCGCTATGAGCCGGAGCAGTTTTATTTGCGTTCCGCCGGGGAAATGAAGGCGCGGTTCGCCGAGGTTCCGGAGGCGGCGCTCAACACTCTGGAGGTGGCGGAAAAGTGCAACGTGGAGATCGAATTCGGCAAGCTGCATTATCCGCTTTTTCATCCGCCGGGAAACGCCAGCCGCGAGGGTTTCCTGCGCCAATGGCTGGTGGAAGGGTTGCGCTCCCGCTACACCATCCACGCCCGCGCCCAGGGGGAGCAATTCCTGGTGGACGGAATCGAAGACCCAACCAAGCTGCCTGCTTGCCAGGCGCCCGCCGCATCCGGTCGCGGATCGCGGATTGCGGATTGCGGATTGGACACCCCCGAGGTTGCCGCCGCCGTAAAACTGGTCATGGACCGTCTGCAAACGGAACTCAAAGTCATCGAGAAAACGGAGTTCATCAGCTATTTCCTGATCACGGGGGATTTTGTCCGTTATGCCCGGAGCCAGGGGGTGGCGTGCGTGGCGCGCGGCTCGGCGGCCGGCTCCCTGGTGACTTATTTGCTGGAAATATCCAATATGGATCCCATTCGCTACGGTTTGCTCTTTGAACGTTTTCTCAATCCGGAACGGGTCAATCCGCCGGATATTGACATTGATTTCGCGGACGACCGGCGGGGGGATGTGATAGAGTACGTGCGGCAAAAATACGGGCGCGACTCGGTGGCGCAGATCATCACCTTCGGCACGATGGGGGCCAAATCGGTCATCCGCGAC
>Ga0326727_10021146_pt1 | contig 12791 bp, 8 predicted proteins | sample MB2enrmetagenome_FD_207643 | JGI IMG/M metagenome (GOLD analysis project Ga0326727, IMG submission 207643) | Lab enriched peat soil microbial communities from McLean, Ithaca, NY, United States - MB29MY | ecosystem: Environmental > Terrestrial > Soil > Wetlands > Peat | place: USA: New York...
CCGCCGATCAAATGCAACGCTGGCAGGAACGCGGCGAGCCGGTCGTCGTGCGGCTGAAGATGTCGGCCAAGCTCCTGCCGGACGCGCACTCGCGGAATGTCGTTGCCGAAATCGTCGGGCGAGAGAGACCGGAGGAGATTGTCCTGGTCAGCGGCCACCTGGATTCGTGGGATATTAGCCCGGGTGCGATTGATGACGGTGGGGGTGTGCTCTCCGCCTGGGAGGCCGTCCGGCTGATGCACACCCTGCGATTGCGGCCGCGGCGCACCGTGCGGGTGGTGCTGTGGACGAACGAAGAGAACGGCTTGCGGGGCGCGAGGAATTATGCGGAACGGCATCGGCCGGAATTGCCCAGGCATGTCGTGGCCATCGAATCGGACCGAGGCGTCTTTCAACCCACAGGGTTCACCTTCAAAGGCGGCCAGCAGGCCAAGGAGATCATCGCACAAGTCGGGGCGCTGCTCGGACCGCTTCGGGCAGATCAATTAAGCCCCGGCGGTGGCGGCGCCGATGTGGCGCAACTGGCTCCAGCCGGAGTGCCTGTCATGGAGTTGACCGTCGAAGACTCCAAGTATTTCTGGTTCCATCACACCACGGCCGACACGCCGGACAAGGTGAATCCGAAGGAGCTTAGCCGGTGCGCGGCGGCCATGGCGGTGATGGCCTACGTGGTCGCCGACCTGCCGGAGAGTCTGCCTCGCTGAGCAGGGCGCGTTTAAGAAAGGGGCGGGGACGGCTCGTCCCCGAGGAAGGTCGCTCGAAGTTGAGAGCACGGGGACGACCCGTCCCCGCCCCAAATTGGCGCTGTTCTTGAAAGTACCCTGCCTCGCTGATGGCTCGCCTTCGTCCGGCTTGCCTTTTTAACGCGACCTGCGCAGGATAGCGACATGAAGACCATGCTTTCTCGTCGTGACTTCCTCCGAACCTCAGCCCTCAGCGGTACTGCTCTGCTCGTCTTGCCGAGAGCCAGACTTGCCTTCGCCTACGAAGCCAATGGCAAGCTGAATGTAGCCGGCATCGGCGTCGGCGGGCAGGGCCGGGGCGACCTCGACAACATTGCCGGCGCCGGTGCCAGCCTCGTGGCGCTGTGCGACGTGGACCAGAAGCGCGTGGGCGACATCTACCAGAAGTATCCCGCCGCCAAGCCGTTCACTGACTTTCGGCGGATGTTGGACGAGATGGACAAGCAGATCGAGGCGGTGCTGGTTGCCACGCCCGACCATACTCACGCCGTTACCGCCGTGGCCGCCATGAAGCGCGGCAAACATGTCTATTGCGAGAAGCCCCTCACCCGCACGGTGCATGAAGCGCGTGTGATGCGTGAAACCGCGCGCAAGCACCGAGTCGTCACCCAGATGGGCAATCAGGGCAGCGCCGAAAATGGCCTGCGCCGCGCCGTCGAGTTGGTTTGGGGCGGCACGATCGGTGAGGTGGGTGAGGCCCACCTGTGGTTCGCCGGCGGCAATGGCCCTCAGAAGCGCCCCACGGACAATCCACCGGTGCCCGAGTCTCTGTCATGGGATCTTTGGCTGGGCCCTGCCCCCGAACGGCCCTACAACCCATGCTACGTGCCAGCGACCTGGCGGGGCTGGCGGGCTTTCGGCAGCGGCATCGTCGGCGACTTCGGCTGTCATACCGGCAACCTGCTGTTCCGGGCCTTGCGCCTGGATCAGTTGTGGAACCCGTCCCCTGGCGCCAAAGTCAAACGCAATATCATCCGCGTAGAAGCCAAGCCGTCGGAGGTGGACCAGGAAGGCTATCCCTCTTCAATGACCGCGGTGGTGGAACTGCCCGCGCGCGGCGAACTGCCCCCGGTCAAGCTGACCGTTTACGCTAAAGATAAGCCCTCCGAGGAACTGCTCCTGGGACATAAGCGTGATGACTGGGGTGATCTCCTCGTGGGGTCCAAGGGGTCCATCTACTCCGATTGCCCATGGAACACGCGGTTTGTCCTGCTGCCCAAGGACAGGTTCGTGGGCATCAAAGCCGGCCCGCCGGAGACGCTTCCGGCTGCCAATGGTCACCACCGGGAATGGGTCGAGGCCTGCAAGGGCAACGGCACGACCTTCTCCAGCTTCGAGATCGGCGGCCCGCTCACCGAGCTGATGCAATTGGTGAATCTGGCCACGTTGGTGGAAGGGCCGGTTGAATACGACGCGCTGAGCGGCAAGGTCCTGAACTCCAAGACCGCCAGCGCGCTGGTGCACCGGACGTACCGCAAAGGCTGGGTGCTTTGAGCCCCAACGCGCTGTGCAAGCCGTTCCCCGCGTCGAAGCGGGGGTCGTGAGACGTTTCTCACGCCGCAGGACCAGAAGATCTATGCAAACATCTACTCTTCGGCGATTCTGGTTTCTCTCGCTCGCAATGGTGGCGGGGGTTTGGTGGGCGAGCGCCAGCCTCGCTCGCGCTGACACGGTTCGAGTCTCCGACCAGGAACTCTCCATCCCGACCTATTTGGCGGGAGAGCCCGAGCCGAATCCCATGTTCTATTTCGGCGGCAACTCCCAGGGCGCCGAAGGGCGCGTTTATCCCTACCCGTTGTATGACACACTTACGCACGTCAAATCGAACAAGGTCTATCGCATCGTCTATCTGGAGAACGAATACGTGCGTATCGGCGTGCTGCCGGAGATTGGGGGGAGACTGTTCGAGGCGGTGGACAAGAGCAACGGCTACAACTGGGTTTATCGCCAGCACGTCATCAAGCCGGCGCTCATCGGCCTGATCGGCGCCTGGATGTCCGGCGGGGTCGAGTGGAACATTCCCCATCATCACCGCGCCACGACCTTCCTGCCCGTCCAGTACCGCATCGAAGAAGACCCCGACGGCAGCAAGACCGTCTGGGTGGGTGAACTGGAAGTCCGGCAGCGCATGCGGTGGGCGGTCGGCTACATGCTGTCGCCCAACAAGTCCTATCTCACCGCCAAGGTCCGCATTCTCAACCGCACGCCGGTGGCCAACACAATGCTCTGCTTCGCCAACTTCGCGGTGCACGCCAACGATCAGTATCAGGTCATTTTCCCGCCCGACACGCAGTTCGTCACCTATCATGGCAAGCGCGAATTCGCCACTTGGCCCATTGCCACTGGCCGGTACGCGGGAGCGGATTTTGGCGACGGCACCGACGTGAGTTGGTACTCGAACCACATCAGCGCCAACTCCATGTTCGCCTGGAATTACACGTCCGACTTCTTCGGCGGTTACGATCATGGCAAACAGACCGGCACCTTGAGCGTGGCGGATCATCACATTATTCCCGGCAAGAAATTCTGGACCTGGGGCACCGGTCCGCGCGGGCGCATGTGGGAGAAGATTCTCACCGACACCGACGGCCCGTACATCGAACTGATGACCGGCGCGTATTCGGACAACCAGCCCGATTACAGTTGGCTGCAACCGTTCGAGACCAAGTCGTTCGAGATGCATTGGTATCCATTCCGTGACATCGGTGGCGCGAAGAATGCCAACCTCGACGCCGCGGTGAACCTGGAAGTGACGACGAATGGCACTGCGAAGGTGGGCTTCTGCACGACCGCAGAGCATCGAGCGGCCACCGTGCTGTTGAAAGCAGGCGACCGAATCCTGTGTCAGCAGGACCACGTCCGCATTGATCCCGGCAGACCTTATGTCAAAGAAGTTCGCATTCCTGCCGGCCTGGACGAACATTCATTGCGCGCCTCGCTCTCCGCCGAGGGCAATGAACTGATCGCCTATTCGCCCGTTCACCTGGAAGCGGATCCGATGCCGAAAGCCGTTGCCCCTCCGCCTGATCCGAAGGACATCAAGACGGTCGAAGAGCTTTATCTGGCAGGTCTCCGCATCGAGCAGTTCCACGATCCCGGGCGCGAGCCCGAGCCGTACTGGGAGGAGGCGCTCCGCCGCGATCCCGGCGACGCGCGGGTGAACACCGCGCTGGGCATCCACGAGTTCAAGCAGGCGAAATTCGCCGAGGCCGAGCAGCACCTTCGCGCGGCACTGGCGCGGCTCACGGCGAACTACACTTCGCCGAAGAACGGTGAGCCGTTTTATTGTCTCGGCCTCGTGCTGAAAGCGCAGGGAAGGAACGACGAAGCGTTCACCGCGTTTTCCAAGGCGACCTGGAGCGAGGCGTGGCGTGACCCGGCGTACTTTTCGCTGGCCGAGATCGCCACCGGGCGCGGCCAGTTCCCGAGCGCGCTGGATTATGTGAATCGCTCGCTCGACGCCAACGCGCTGGACGTTCGCGCGCTCACGCTCAAGGCGGCCTTGATGCGCCATTCGGGACATCCCAATAAAGCGCTCGAGGTCCTGCGCCTGGCGGCGCGCAAAACCGATCCGCTTGATGTCGGCCTGATGGCCGAGCGCTGGCTCGACGGAGACAGCAAGGCCGCGGGCGAACTCACCTCGACCTTGCGCGCTCATCCGCACAACGGCTTGGAGGCGGCGACCGAATATGGCAATGCCGGTTTGTGGCAGGATGGCACAGCAGTCCTGAAACAGATGGTGGAGGCCGCGCCAGACAAGTCCCGCGCGTCGCCGCTCGCCTACTATTATCTCAGCTATTTCGCCGAACGCCGGGGAGATTCGCCGCAGGCGGCGCAGTACCGCGAACTCGCGATGCAGATGCCGCCCGATTATGTGTTTCCGTTCCAGTGGGAAGTCATCCCGGTTTTGCGCCGCGCGTTGGAGTTGAATCCGCGCGATGCCCGCGCGCCGTATTACCTCGGCAATCTGCTCTTCGATTCGCAGCCGGAGGAGGCGTTGCGCCTCTGGGAGAAATCGGCGGCGATAGACCCTTCGTTCTCCATCGTCCACCGCAATATCGCGATCGCCTACGAGCATCAGAAGCCGACCAACGATGTCGCCCGCGCCATCGCCGAATTGGAAAAGGCCGTGGCCCTGCCGGACAAGTATGCCCGGCACTTCGAGGAGTTGGACGAGCTTTACGCCAAGGCGGGCAAGCCGCCGGAGCAGCGCCTGGCCTTGCTCGAGCAGAACCAGGCTGTTGTGGCCAAGCGGGATGATGCCCTGTCGCGCGAGATCGGCTTGAAGGTATTCGCCGGAAAATACGACGAGGCCATCCAACTCATGACCGGGCGGGTCTTCTCGGTGTGGGAAGGCGGGACACTGGCGGTGGCTGAGCATTGGGTGGATGCCCATCTGCTTCGCGGGGAGCGGGAACTGGCTGCGGGGAAGGCGACGGCGGCGCGGGCGGATTTTCAGGCTGCGGGCAACATTCCCGACAACCTGCCATCGGATGCCGGTGCGGCAGGCGGGCACGAAGCTGAACTGGCTTACTGGGCCGGGCTCGCTCAGGAAGCGCTGGGGGACGCTGACAAGGCCAGGCAATGCTGGCAATCAGCGGCGTCACCATCGAAGGAAGGGCGAGGCCGCGGCAGTTTCGGCGGCCGGTTCAGTTCCAATCGCTCGACTGAACGCTACTATGCCGCTCTCGCGCAACGGAAACTAGGCCAGACCGAGCAAGCAGACGCCGTGCTCAAGAGCCTTCTGGAGGGTGCGAAGGCGGACTTGGGCCGGGAGCCAACGACCGGCCAGCAGACGCCGAGGGAGAGGAGATCTCGCGGTGCCGGGCCTGGTTTCAGCCATTATTTGGCGGGGCTTGCCTACCTGGGGCTGGGCCAAAACGAGGCCGCCAAAGACCAGTTCACTGCCGCGCTCGCCGCCGGTCCTGATCTCCTCGGAGCGAAGGCCGCTTTGGACGGACTGCGCTGATGTCTGGCTCCACCACCGCCTGCCTTCGGCCGCCTTAAACTACTCCCGCCGTGCCGGTTGGCCAAGTCCAACTCCTCGTAAACGCCTGTGGGGCAGGGCTGCATCGAGCTCTGGTTCGAACCGCGAGCCGTCCCGAGCCGCGGCAATGGATCACCCTTCCCGGCGCTCGGGATATTTCTCCGGTTCCGCTTTCCGCGCCACGCGTAACTGCCGGGCGGACTTCCGAATCCTCTCCGCCATTTGCATCTTCTCCGGCCAGGACAACGCCTGCCGCGTCTTCTGCCAGCGGGCCTGGCGCTCCAGCAGTTGGTGGATCTCACTCATTGGGGAACCTTGTCTCGTTCACGGTTCCAGACTAGACGGCTCCGGGCGCGCCGTAAAGCGCGCGTTTGTTACGCCGGAACCTCCGCCCGGGAGTGAACAAAGGAGAATACGGACCAGAACGCCAAAGTGTCCCGCTGCATAGTTATTCACAAGCGGTCGGGCTCGAACCCACGCCTCCACCGTGCAGAAACGGCCAGGGCGTTCTCCCGCGTTCAACTGAGTGCGTTTCGCGTTTCGTAGGTTTGATTGCGCATGGGCACCCCCGGAGCGGTCCCCTGTCCTGCTTAAAAAACAGGGCTTGCCAACACCACCCTCCACGGCAACAAGACGCAATAATGCCGCCAATCTTCTCCGCGTTAAGCCGTAGCCTGTCCAGTCCCCGGCGGGTCGGCGCGTGTACCCCACCCGCAGGCCGACGGCGGGAGGTTTAGGTGGCCGAGGGAGGTCGCGGGGGTGTTGGGGCGGAGGGCAGCAGCGAGGCAGCGAGCGAGGGCGGTTTGGGAATAACGAATACGGCATTGTGCGTTATATTCTCGTCGAGCGTCGCCAATCTCATTCCGTGGCACTCAGCCAGATGTGCCAGGTAGAAATCGGTCGTCTTGCCGCCGGTGGGTGCTTTCCGGCCCGCGAGCGCCCGCTCGTCACAGGGAATGAAGTTCGGGCGGCGTTTCTGGAGCCAAGCGGAAAGGGATTGGCGGGCATCGTCCATGGCCGCGCCGAAACTCTGGGTTGAAATCCGCAAGAAACCCAACTCCGTGATCGGACAAACGGCCAGCCCCTCATTCTTCGCCCAGGCTTGGACACGGGCGTGGCTCAGATGGTTCTCCCACAGCAGGGCCAGTACCGACGACACGTCCAGCAGGTATCTCATGGGAATTCATCCATCGCTTTGCGGGTTTCTTCCCAACTGATCGGGCGCTTCGAGGACAAGAGCAATAGACCGTTCTTGCGGACGAGCTTTGCCCTTGGCCGAGCGGGCTTCTCCACCCGGGTCAGCACAATTTGGTTGGGGCCGATGACTTCTGGTATCCAGGAATCCTTGGCACGGGCCGGGGCCGGGAGCGTTACGCGCTTGCGGTTGTCAGAATGCAACACTTGCATGTTGTGGGTATAACCCACAGCCCTCTGCTTTGCAAGCACTTTTCCGCTGGCGCAGGCTGTCGTAGGTCCCATTCATGATTTTCTCTGCGCTCGTCGCGTCTCTGCGGTGCCTTTGCGCGCGCCCCGACTGAATAGACACGACCTAAAGACCCCACCGGCGAATGGGTTGCGCGAGCAGGGAGTGTAGCGGTATGATCCAGCCCTCGGTTGACAGGTTCAGGTTTAGCTCCCTGTCGGCCGCGCAGGCCACAGCCACTTGGCGTTCGGGCCGCGCCACCGCCGGGGGAAAGAAAGTAGTGCCATGAAGACTCTTGATGGACCACAGGTCGGCGCGCAGGGCGAAGTCGTCGCCAGCAGAAACCACTACGGCCAGCACCTGCGCAAAAAGGGGCATCCCAAGAAGCGGCTTACGGTGGCTAGAGACCAGGCAGACACGGCGATGCGCCTGGTGGCTGAGGCGTGGAACAATCTCACCGAGGAGCAGGCACATCGTTGGGCTCTCGCCGGCCCGTATGTGCCAAGCCGCAAGGTTCTTGGCAAGGCCGGTCATTTGGATGGGCGCGGTTTCTTTTTCAAAGTCAATCTCCCGCGGGCTCGCCTCGGTCAGGAACTGTTGCTGGAGCCACCCGCGCAAGCCGGCTTCGGTCCCAACCCGGCGCTGGCGTTCACCATCACCAATGACAAATGGGACTTCGCTATGGAGCTCACGCTGGCCCGCGCACCCACCGAGGAAATCATGCTGTGGGCCTCGCCGCCGTGCAACCCAGGCAAGCGACGCAACTGGGACTACCGGGTGCTCGGCCTGTTGCAGACGCCGGTGGAGGGCGCGAATAACTTCAGGAGCTTGTACGTCAAGAGGTTTGGTGTGCCGCCGGTGGGCAAGCGCGTGTTTGTTCGCGTCCGGCTACAGACGAATGGCTGGCGGGGCGAGCCGTGGGAAGGCAGCGCGGTTGTCCCCCCGAGAGAGGGCGGAGCGGAGAGCCGAAGCAAACGGCCGGACAGAGGAACGAATCGAGGAGTATGAGCGGAATACAAGCGGAATACGAGCGGAGCACAAGCCGAACACAAGCGATCAGCACGCCGGCTCCAGGCTATGCGCGCGCCATGCGCGCTCCAACCTTGCCATGGTGCGGCGTGAATCGTCCCTCTCCTCGAGCACCGGTGTTCGACCGGATGGACAGTTGGCTGCTCCTGGCATCATGAAAGCGCTCCTCCTGCTGGGCGCGCTGTTGGCCGTGGGGACGGCAGGGATCGCCTCCGAGTCGTTCTCCACAGAAACCGAGATGCTCGTAAACGGCGGGATGGAAGCCCCCTTCGCAAACGGCCTGGCCCTAGGCTGGGTGCCGAACTGCTATGGTTCCAACGAGGTCGCCTTCGCACAGGAATCATCCGATGTTCACGGAGGTAGCTCGGCCCAGCGTGTGACCTGCACGCGTTTCGATTCGGGCGGCGTGCAGTTTCACTCGAGCGACATTGCTGTCGAAAGGGGCAAACCCTACACCTTGCGCCTGTGGATGAAGGGCGACGTAAAGGGCCCGGTTTACGTCGGCATCCGCAAACACGGCGCGCCCTACACGCCCTATCTGAAGCGCGACGTTCGGGTCAGAAACGATTGGACTCCTTACCTGATCATGGGCCAGCCAAGCGACTCGGACCCAAGCTGCGGCCTTTATCTCATGTTCGCCGGGACGGGCACTTTGCTGGTGGATGATGTCTCGCTAAGACCAGGCCTTCACGAGGACGCCATCCTTGAGGCGGGCGGACCCCCGCAGAAAGGCAATCGCATTTACAACAGCGGCTTCGAGGCCGGGCCGGAAGGCTGGACGCCAGTGAACGGGCTTGTGCTGGACGACCAGCAAGCGCATTCGGGCCGGTTTAGCGCGCGACTGGAGGCCGCCCAGTTCCAGGGCGCACCTGGGGGCATCGAGTGCCGGCCTTTCCCGGTGCGTACGGGCCGCCGCTACACCCTCAGCGCCTGGATCAAGGCCGCCCAACCCGACACGCGGGTCCGGCTTCGGCTCTTCGAATGGGCTGACCGGGGCGGCGATTTCCCGGAAAACCGTCATGAACGGGAGGCCACCATCAAGGCCACGACGCAATGGGCGCGCTACCAACTGAGCGGCATCGTGCTGCCGAACTTGCACGAGGGCTATGTAGCGCGCATCGTGCCTTCCGCCAGAATCTGGCTTGACGACGTGCAGGTTGAAGAGGGCACTCAAAGTGATTACCAGCCCGCGCAAGCGCTCGAGGCCGGCGCGGAAACGCCCACGCGCTGGTGCCGTGTCGGCCAAACCGTGGAAGTCACTGCCCGGGTCGCCGCGACCTCGCAGCCCGACCCACTGGCTGTGCGATACACCCTGGAGGACCTGTGGTCGCGCCCGCTGACGAATCTGGTGCATCGGATCAAGCCTGGCGAATCGGACCGCGCTCAGTTCCTGCTCACGCAACCGGGCATGTACCGGGTGCGCGTGCGGGCCAACGAGTCGCCCGCAACCGGCGAGGCGTGGTTCGGCGTCTTTCCGGACCGCGATCGCCGGCTGCGGCCAGACTCGCCCTTTGGCACGCACCTGACCTCGGGGGTGCCTGAGCCGAGCCAGGCTATGCTGGTCTCGGAGGCAATGGGCGCCCGCTGGGTGCGGTTGCACGATTTCGGGGACTTCTGCCACTGGTGGGTGGTGGAACCCGAGAAGGGCAGGTTCGTCTGGCACGACGCGGAGATTGACGCGCTCCGTAACCGCGGTTTCCTGGTGTTCGCCAACCTCGGCCATCCGCCCCGTTGGGCCGGTCGCGACCAGGGAAGGAATCAAGGCGGCGGCTCCTGGACTCCCTCGCCCCCGCGGGATATGGCGGAGTGGGAGAACTATGTCTTCCGGACGGTCGAACATTACCGCAACCACATCCAACACTGGGAAGTGTGGAACGAACCCTACTGGACAGGCTTTTTCACCGGCACGCCGGAAGAGTATGCCCAACTCTTGAAGGTCGCTTACGGCGCAATTAAGCGGGCGGACCCAAAGGCGGTGGTTGTGGGTGGGTGCTTCACACCTACCGCTGAGACATGGACTCAGCGCGTGCTCGACGCCGGCGGCCTCGAGTTCATGGACGCGCTCTCCTACCATATTTATTGGAGCCCACCCTTGACCGAGTTCACGCCCGACGGCGGAACCCCGTTGGTCGCGCGACAGGTGCAGCGCTTCACCGAACTCATGCGCCAACACGGGTCCGTCAAGCCGATTTACATGTCGGAGGGCGGAATCCGGTGTCCGCCTTTTGCCTCATGGCTGCTGCCGGAAGGCTTCGACCGCAGCGCGCCGTTTGGGCCGGACATGGGCGCGGGCAATCCCCTGACCGGCCTTGACGCCGCTGCCGGCCTGGTGCGCGGCATGGTGGAAATGCTTTCGGCCGGAGTGGAAAAGATCTTTTATTATTACACCGGACACGATGGCGGGGCCATGCCTTGGTTCTCAGCGATGGCCAACGGATACTACGTGCTGCTGGATTAAGACGGCCGCCCCAAACCGACCATGATGGCTTATAGCGCGCTGGAGTCCTGCCTTGGGGATGCCAAACCCGCTGGAGTCACTCGCCGCGATGGCCTCTCGGCTTATTTGTTCGAGCAGGCCAAAGGCGCGGTTGCGGTCGCCTGGAGCGCTCGCCCACGGGCGTTGCCAATGCCACGCGGCGTCTCCGTGTTTGACCTGATGGGCAATGAGATGAAGTCGCCCATGCTTAATGCCAATGAACCCGTCTTTGTCGTCGCGCCCAGGCTGAAACCAGCCCAACTCCAGGCAGTTCTGCGCTGAACGCTCTGCTGTCTTAGAGCCAGCCTGAAAACTTACGCGTCCGGAGGGCGAGCCGAACCGGCGCATCGGCGGTTGACGGCGGAGCTGCCTTCAGAGAAGACTCCGCCTATATGCGCAAATCTGAGCCGCGATGTGCCACGAACCGGAGGGCACGGAATTCCCTTGAGCTCGGGCTGCCCGGATTGCTGTCCTTAATATTGGGATTGGGCTTCACTCTAAGCACCGCGCTTCCGAGCCGCACGGCCCAACCCGCGTTCGACTGCTTCGCCGCCAGTGACCTGGACCGCGCATTTGAGGACGGCTACGGCTCGTTGGAGCCCCGGCAGGGCGCCCTCAGCCTCTTTGGCCTTCGCAGTGAGACCCTTTCAGCGCAGTGTGCGATGCTGGCGCACGAGGATTTGGAAGGACTAACGCTTTCCATCGGTGCTCTCCACGAAGCGCAGGGTTCAGGAGTTATCCCGGCGGAGTATGTTCGCTGGAATTTCGTCGGCAGCATTTTCATTGAGAAGAACTCACCCAACCGGCAGCGAGACGGCTTGTTGCGGCCAGCTCCGGCACGGTTTCCGGATGTGCTCACCGAGGAGCGGGCGTGTTCGATGCGAAGAGGGACGCGCAAGGCCGCCTATCTTACGCTCAAGATCCCGGCAGGAGCGCCGGCGGGGGAGTATCGGGGTGCCGTCACTGCAACCGCAGGTGGCACCAGCGTTTCCCTGCCGATCGTCCTCCAGGTTTATCCGCTCACCCTCCCAGCCGAGCGCCATCTCCAAGTCACCGAATGGTTCTCGACCTCGGAGTTCAAGAAGCATCATCAACTGGACTCGTACGAGAGCGAGCGCTTTTATCGCCTGCTGGGGCTCTATGCCCGAAACATGGCCGAGCACCGCCAGAATGTCTTCCGCGTGGAGCTCGGAACCATCGAATCGCGTCGTGCCGCGGGTGGCAACCTTGAGTTCGATTTCTCCCGCTTTGACAAGCTGGCCCAGGCGTTCTGGGACACCGGTCAGATGGACGCGCTTGAAACGGGATTCATCGCCCGGTTCGGCAAAGGGGGCTGGTCGGGCAGCGAGATCGTGCTGGATGATTTTCCGGTGAAGACTGCGGAAGGCCGGCGCGCCTCCATGCCCGGCGAGGACTTCCTGCCGCAATTCCTGCCGGCGTTCGTGGGGCACTTGCGCGCCAAGGGCTGGCTCACGAAGACCGTGTTCCATATCAGTGACGAGCCGTCCGACCACAACGTCATGGCCTGGAGGGCGGCCTCCGATGTCGTCCACCGCCTGGCGCCCGACTTGCGCCGCATAGATGCGATCGAGACGCCCCACTGCCTGGGCGCGCTGGAAATCTGGGTGCCGAAGCTGGACCACCTGGCCACATGGCATGAGGCGTACGAAGAGGCCCAACGCCAAGGCAACGAACTGTGGTTTTACACGGTGGGCATCTTCCAAGGCGGCTCGCTGCTGAACAAGACGGTGGATGTGCCCCTGATCGAGACCCGCCTGATGCATTGGCTCAACTACCGCTACAACTTGCGGGGTTATTTGCACTGGGGCTTCAATGCCTGGACCGACGACCCCATCAACCAGCCCGGTGAACACCGCGGTGACGGCTGGCATGTGTATCCCAAGAAGGATGGCCTGCTCGATTCGCTGCGCTGGGAGCAGATGCGCAATGGCCTGCAGGACTACGAATGCCTTTGGCTGCTGGAGGACCGGATTTCCCGCATCAGGAGAACCCTGGCACCGCGGGTCGCGGCTTTGATCAATCCGCGGCAGCGGGGCGTGGAAATCGCCTCGCAGGTCGTGGCCGACTACTACGAGCACACGCGGGACCCCGAGACGCTCTACCAGGCCAAAC
>Ga0326727_10021148_pt1 | contig 12789 bp, 10 predicted proteins | sample MB2enrmetagenome_FD_207643 | JGI IMG/M metagenome (GOLD analysis project Ga0326727, IMG submission 207643) | Lab enriched peat soil microbial communities from McLean, Ithaca, NY, United States - MB29MY | ecosystem: Environmental > Terrestrial > Soil > Wetlands > Peat | place: USA: New York...
CGACTCCGTCAGGAGCCGGCCGAATAACCGCTCCTGGCTTCCCATCCGGCTCAGCAATCCGCTGTCCCAGACGCTGTGCAGGTTGGTCGGCTTGCCGAAGAATTCCACCTTCACATCGTTGCCGCCCTTGTCTTTGTTATCCGCGCAGTGCAGCGGCTGGTGCATGTCGCCGATGAAGTGAATCAAGAACATGAGATCCTCGCGGCGCTGGTCCGGAGTGATGGTCGGGTCGTTCAGCGCTTTCCGGAAATCCTCGATCTTGGCGAGGAGGCGGGGAAGCCGTAGGCGTTGAACCGCGGTTGAGTGTCCGAACATACACCCACATATCAGCCACGGGCGCACCAAACACGGAATCACTGGCTGCTGCTGGCGGAGCTCCATCTCAGCGTTGCACGGCAATGTACAGCGTCTGCGTTCCTGCCTGCCCCGCCAGGCTGAAGGTGAGCGGAACGGCAGCGTTGTCCGCAACGTTGGGAACGACCACGTTGAACTGATACAGGCCTGTAAGATTCGGCGCCAGACCGTAGTAAGCAAGCGTCGCCGCGGTACTGCCGAAGAACATCTGGAAGGGGTTCGACAAGGAGTTCAGTTGTCCCACCAGCGTGCCCGCTGCCAGGTTTGGCGTAACCGGACCGAAACCGATCCCATATAGGATGATTGTTTCCCCCGGCTTGGCTGGCCGCGACGGCACGCCTGGTATGGCTCCCGAGGGCAAGACGAAGGTTTGCCCGTCCGGGAACAGCGCTGCGGCGTACTGTTTCCCGCTCACCTGGAATGACGGCGGGGCCAGCAGTCCGGGGCGCAGCGCTTCCACCAGCACGATATAGGCATCACTGACGCCTGCCGGGCCGCTCACCACCACCCCCACCTGCCCCAGCGGCGCGTCCGATGGCACCAGAGCGTTGACTTGACCGGGACTGACATACGCCACATAGGCCGGCCGCCCGCCCACCGTGACGCTGACGCCATCCAGCGAAGTAGGAGCGCTGGAGCCGCTAAAATCGGCGCCAGACCAGGCGCGGGTTGTGGCTGACAGATTCGAACCATAGATCTCAATCCAGGAGCCGGGAGCGATGGTGGGAAACGCGCCGAAAGCGCCGGCGCTGATGACCCCGTTGGGCACGATGTAGGGCTTGGTGGTCGAGGGCGCGGCTATGTGATCGGCCAACAAGATGATGGCATCAAAAGCACCCAAGGTGAGATCGCCGGTCACCGCTTGGCCGTTGTTCACATCGGGCGCCTGCGTGCCTTTAATTCTGCGAATGCCGGTGCGTTTCAGCGCGCCGGCGAGATCCGCTGCGGTAAAGGTTCGCGGTTGCAAGAAGGGGTTCACCAGCACAAACCCATTCTCGAAATCCCGCCGCCAGGAACCCACTCCGCCGCGGTAAAGCTGAATGTTGTCAATGGCCACTTTCCCGCCGCCGCCCCAAATGCCAAACCAGATCGTCCAGTTCCCAGCCGCCGGGATGGTAAATGGAAACCGCATCGTTCCCGAATCTCCCGACACAATTCCGGGAACGCTGATACTATCCAGCGGCTGGCTGCCAGAACAACACACGTAAACCGAGAACCCCGCGTCCAGTGTCTGCAGAATTTTCCAGTCGAATACCAATAGATACGTGCTCCCGGCAGCCAGCGGAACGGCGCTCGGATTAGTGGAGGCGGTGACGGAGGCCGGCTGGGTGTGATCCGGGTTGCTGATGACCAGGCTTCCCGTGCCGGAGATCACTTCGCCGGCCGCGTGCGTGATCGAGACCGCGCTGGGAGGGTTGGCGCTGAGGGAAGGCGGAAGAGTCCCCCCTTCGAATCCCTCCTGCCAAATCAACGCGCCGCTGTCCGTCAATTCGGAGGCGCCCGACAGAGCCTGGCCCAGGTAGCCTTTCTTGGCACGGTCTTCCACGGCGGTACCGCTGGAATCTACCGAGAACTCGTCAAACCACAACGGCGCGCTAAGGTTCCCGTGGAGATCGTACCAGTAAAAGCCGTCGCTCAAGAGCGCGGTGCCCATGGTGAACCGGTGGTTCTGAATGTCGGTAGCCGTCGGGGCGCTATAGCCCTGGCCGGCTTGGGTTGCGAAGCCGCCGCCGCCGCAGCCTTCCAGCACGTTGATTCGGGGAGGCAAGGTGTTGGTTTGCATGGTCCGGTAGGCTTCAAACTCGGTTCGCCAACCGGCCGGCGACAGGGTCGCCGGGCTGGACGGCTGCCAAACGCTGCTGTTCCAGCCGGCGGTCATGCACTCGAACACATAGCCGTTCACGTAGGACGCGAGACCAAGCTCGGGCAGCGGGCCGGCGTTGCCCACGACCAATTGCATGTCACCATTGGAATTCCAAAATTGCTGGAGCATGCCAATGGCGGCGCTTCTGGTCATATCGCTGATCCAGGCAGGCGTTTCGTCGCGCACGCCGTTCCGGTTGTAGTCGGCGTCAATCAGCGCGGGGTTAGAATTATTCACCATCTGGATATTCGTGCGGCCGAAGAGGTCGTCAAAGAAAACGCCATCCCACACCCCCGAGGGGAAGACGACATGGTTCAACCAGTCCAGGAGGTAGCTGATATAGGTCTGGCCGTTGACCACCGGGCAGTAGGGGGAGATGTTCATCAGGCGATTCCCTGGATAAGTCGGCTCGGGTACGTAATTCCCCTTGGAGTCTCTCAGGTACCAACTATCCGGAATGCCCTGCAAAAACTGGTAATCCAGGCTAGTATTGCTGGTTGTGGGAACCGAAATAGAGCCAACCGACTCCTCAAACGCAGCGCGGTACGGCAGGATGACAACGTCAGGGTTCATTTGGCGCAAGCGGCGCACCTCGTCCGGCGTCCACGTCGCCATATCAATCTCGGCCCCGAGAATCACATCCGCGAAGGCCAGCCGGCTTTCAACCTGATCTACCGACACCCGCAATGGCGGACCCTCCGCCAGACCCCCGGCTAGCGCCTGCCCAAAGGACGTGCCCAGGCTGTACTTGCCGAGGCGTGGATACGGCTTCGTGGCCAGCTTGCTCCAGGCTGCCGGCTGGCTGCCCGACGGCACGGCATCCTGGCGGAAAATGGCGATGTTGTCCACAACCACATCCGAGTCGCTGGAAGCCGCAATGTAGAGAACATAAGATGCCGCCCCGGCTGTCAGCGCCCCGCTCGAAAAGGTTCCGCTGACTGGGGCGTTCTTCAGCGGCTGGGAGAGATTCACGTTAGTGCTCTGGCTATACGCGGCGCCCGCCGGCTGTAGCCACAGGCCCAGCACGTAGTCGGCGCTGCCGACATTGAGAATCCGGTATTGGAACTCGACGATGTAGGTCGTGTTCGGCGCAAGGCTCCAGGCAGACGGATTTGTGGTCAATGCCCCATAGTTCTTCAGCCGCACTGACGCTTTCCCGCTGATCACCACAGCGGGATCGGTAACCACCGCCGCGGCGTTCTGCAACTGGAGGCCGGGGCCGGCGACAGGAGCGCTCTCCTCGCAGTCCTCCGTGGCAATGGCCGTTCCGGTGGCGGCGTCGGTGATCCGAATCTCGTTTATGGCTATGGCGCCGGTGCCGATGATGTTCCATTGCGCCCGGTAGTCGTTGTACGGGCCCAAGGTATTGGTGAGGGTCGCGGTTCCCGTGTCCCCGGACGCTCCGGTTATGGTAAACCCCGGCAGAAAGCTTCCCGCAGCGCCTCCAGTCAGAGAGTAGAACGAGACCAAGAAGCCTTGGTTCGGCGTCACCAGAATCCGATAACTGAACGTCACCCGATAAGCGTGGTTGGGGGTCAAGGGAATAATTGCCGGATCTGTATGCAGGTAAGATGTGTAGGAGCTTGACCCGACGTACGAGCCCTTGATTGAGTAACTGCCGGAGATCACCTCCGAGGGATCTGATGTGAGCGTGCCGGCCGTGTCCAGCACAAAGCCCGCGCCAAGGGTCGGCGCAAGGCTCTCGATATCGTCGAAGTAGATCCGGGTGTACTGCGCCTGATACCGCGTCGGCTGGCTGCCCGGCCCGGTCTGGGCGGACACAATAGAGTTCAGGAGAAACGCCAGGAGACAGCACCCGGCCATAACGGGGGTTCTCGACTCCACGAGCAGGCTCCTGAGCAGCGATTATACACCTGTTTGTCTGAGCCGTAGAGGAAGCAGAATCGACTAGAGACGGGCGGAGCGCGTCATGGCCGGTACTCAGACCGCGTTGTTGTCCCCCTGAAGGGCGCAGCGTCCCCTTGACTGCTATCAACGACGAGCGCAGAGGTTTCGGTTCACTTGGACGTATAACGCGCCACTCGGAGATTGGCGGATTCTGCCGCCGGCCAAGTAGGCATCCACAGACGCCCCTGTGGCTTCGTCTCCCCGATCGGGAACGCCGCGTCTCAAATTGCCTCTTTTCCCACTGGCCCGCCGCTGAGCCACTCACGATCTTTTTGCGAGGGCTTGAGCGCTTTCCGAGAGGACTTCGCAAGCAATTCCGCCAGGGTATAGCGCGGCTTAATCCTGGGATCGAAAACGACCCGTCCGTTCTCGACACCAATCCACACTTTCGACCCGGCCTTGAGGACTGCCACGGCGCCGTTCTCCCCTACCGCAGCGCCGCGTTCAACACCGCCGCCAGCCGCGCGCCCGCCCTTTCGAGCTGCTCGCGGATCAGCGGGTCGGCCTTTTTCTCATACGCCGCGCCGATCGGAACCGGCGTGCCCGCCGCCACTTTCGGCAGCCGGCCGTAGACCACCTTCTGCGCCGCCTTGTGCGCTTCTTCCGCCCAATCCTCCACCGTCCCCTTGGACCACTTCTTCGCGTGGCCCGTGGACTCCGTCAAGAGCCGGCCGAATAACCGGTCCTGGGTTCCCATCCGGCCCAGCAATCCGCTGTCCCAGACGCTGTGCAGGTTGGTCGGCTTGCCGAAGAATTCCACCGGCACATCGTTGCCGCCCTTGTCTTTGTTATCCGCGCAGTGCAGCGGCTGGTGCATGTCGCCGATGAAATGAATCAGGAACATGAGATCCTCGCGACGCTGGTCCGGCGTGATGGCGGGGTCGTTCAGCGCTTTCCGGAACTCCTCGATCTTGGCGATGACGCAATCGCCCTTGGGACAATCACGCGCCATATCGAGGTGCGGCTTGTCAATGGGTATATCGATGAAGTGCCACGGCGCGGTGTCGGGACGCGACCGGCGAACCTCGTCAGCCCAACTGGCGATCGAAGCCATGGTGGTCTTAGGCCCCAGGATCTCGTCCACCCGCGCGCGCGCCGCGGGCGTGAGCTGGGCGTGGGCGATGCGGGCCACCAGGCTGTGCCCCTCGGGCCCCCATGCAAAGCTGGGCAGGCAGCTCGCGATAACCGCAACTACGACGAACTTCCGCATGAAAGCTCAGGCGTTTGTGGGGCAGCTTGGCAAGCTGCGCGCCGGTTGGTAACCGGCGCGACTGGCGGGTTGCCAACCCGCCGCAGGTTACCAACCTGCCCCACAAAGGCGCTGTCCTGCTGGTCGTCTTCCTCGTCGCTTTCCAGGTACATGTGGCAATAGTAGCTGGCCAGGCCGCAGCCCACCAGCAACGCCACCATGATCCCCAGCCACTTCAGCGTCCGGCCGTTCCACGCGCGCTCGTGTGAAACGGCGGCCGCCGTGGCTTTCACCATGGCGAATGCCGCCCCTGCCCCAAGAACCAGCTTGAGGTACCAGGGCATCAGGTCCAGGTGGACCTGGCCGCCCACTTCGCTCCACAACACAAAGACGGCAATCAGCGCGATCAGGAACTGCGTGGCGTAAGCGAGGCGCAGAACAGGCATTGGTGGTGCCGAGCCTTCATCATACGTTATCCTGAATACAGATGTCCCAATCCGGCCCGGGGTTTTCCCGCTCCTGGCATCAATTCCAAAACGCATTTTGGCTGGCGATGGATTCCATCCGCTCGCACAAATTGCGCAGCTTTCTCACGCTGCTGGGCGTGATTATCGGGGTGGCCAGCGTCATCATGGTGGGCGCCGCCATCGAAGGGCTGGGCGTGTACGCCGACCAGAGCACCGCCAAGGCTTTCGGCTCGGAGTCGTTTCTGGTGGCGCAGATCGCCGCCACCGGCCGCCTCAGCCGCCGCCAGTACTTCGACAAGGTGAAACGCAACAAGCCCATCCGCACGGACGACTATCGCTTCCTCGAAGCCGTGAACGGCGATAGCGTCCTTTACAGCCCCTACCGCAACCACGTCTCCGACGTCAAGCGGGAAAACCTGATCTGCGAAGACACCACCATCCTCGGCGCTGCCGCCGACATGGCCAGTATCCGCGATATCGGCGTGGTGGACGGCCGCTTCTTCACCGATCAGGAGGAGCATTCCCGGGCCTTCGTCGCCGTCATCGGCGATACCGTCCGTACCACGCTGTTCCCAGGTGATGCCTCGCCGCTCAACCAGATCGTCCGCATCGAAGGCATCGAATTTACGGTCATCGGCGTCGAGGAGCGGCTCGGCTCCGCCTTCGGCCGCGACCAGGACAAGTCCCTCTACATCCCCATCACCGCCTTCAACCGCCTGTACGGTTCCGGCACCGGTTTCGCGCTCTTCGGCCGGCCCAAGCCCTCGAGCGGCCTTACTCTGAACGGCGCGCTCGATGAGACGCGCGTAGCGCTGCGCACCCGCTTCCACGCGCGTCCCGGCGAGGAGGACAATTTCGACACCCTCACGCCCGATGCCATCCGCGGCTTTATCGACCAGTTGCTGGGCATGGTGGCCGCGGTGGTGGTGCCGGTCACCTGCATCTCGCTGGTGGTGGGCGGCATCGTCATCATGAACATCATGCTGGTGAGCGTGACGGAGCGCACGCGGGAAATCGGCATCCGCAAGGCGGTGGGCGCGCGCCGGGGCGACGTCATGCTGCAAATCCTGATCGAGGCCGTCGCGCTGGCGACTTTGGGCGGCGCCTGCGGCGTGGGTCTGGGCGCGCTCGCCACCATGCTGCTGGGCCGCATCTTCGACCTTTCGCTGCATATCACCGTGGGTTATGTGGCGCTGTCGCTGGCGGTCTCCAGCATTGTGGGCATCGCTTCCGGCTGGTATCCGGCGGCGCGCGCGGCCAAGCTCGATCCGGTGGTGGCCCTGCGTGCGGAGTGAACGGTGAACATCAGCGTAGCGGAGAACATGCAAGTGGCCGTGGGCGCGGTGTGGACCCACCGCTTCCGTTCGCTGCTCACCATCCTGGGCATCGTCATCGGCATCACCACGGTGGTGACGGTGGCTTCGCTGCTCACCGGCTTGCGCCAGGGGGTGGTGACCTTCTTCCAGCAACTCGGCCCGGACAACATTTTCGTCTTCAAGAGCTCCGGCGACCCGAACATGGACCCTCCGCTCAAGGAGCGCAAGCGCCGCGCCATCAAGCCCGAGTACGCCGAGTATATCAAGCGCTGGTGCAGTTCCGTGGAAGACGCCGGCCTGGTGCTCTATATCCCGCCCGTGGTGGATGGGAACCCCATCACCGCGCGCGTCCCGGGCTACGAATCCGACACCATCAACGTCTCCGGCGTGTCTCCCAACATGATCGAGATCTCGCCGCGCGATCTGGACGCGGGCCGCTTCTTCACGCCCGAGGAAGACCAGCGTACCGCCCACGTGGCCGTTATCGGAGCCAGCGCGGCGGAGGCCCTTTTCCCCAACGGTCATGCCGTCGGTCGCACCTTCATGATGGATGGCGCCGAGTACACCGTCGCCGGCGTCTACGCCAAGGCGAAGGGCGGGTTTTTCGGTGAGAACGGCATGGACAACGAAATCGATATCCCGCTGCACACCGCCCAGAGCCGTTACCCGCAGGTGGACCGTTTCATGATCACCGCCAAAGCCCGGCCGGGCATGCGCGAGGGGGCCTACCAGGAGGTGGAAGGCGTCATGCGCCGCATCCGCCGTGTGCCCACCGGCGCCGAAGACGATTTCGCCATCTCCACGCCCGACCAGATCATCCAGCAGTTCGACAACATCACCAGCCTCATCGGCCTGGTGGCCATCGCGATTTCGGCTTTGGGCCTGCTGGTGGGCGGCATCGGCGTCATGAACATCATGCTGGTCTCCGTCACCGAGCGCACGCGGGAAATCGGCGTGCGCAAGGCCGTGGGCGCGCGCCGCCGCGACATCATCGGCCAGTTCCTGGTGGAAGCCATGACGCTCACCGGCGCCGGCGGCCTGCTGGGCATCGCAATCGCCATTCTCATCACTATGCTGGTAGGCGCCCTGGTGCCTTCGCTGCCTTCCGTGGTGCCCGCATGGGCCTTGGTGACCGGGTTCACGGTTTCGGTGGCGATCGGCGTCTTCTTCGGCGTCTGGCCCGCGATGAAGGCCGCGCAACTGGACCCCGTCGAGGCGCTGAGATACGAATAGATGGCTCTGCTCGAAAGCTGCGCGTCCATCTCCAAAACCTTCGGCTCTCGCCCCTTGTTCGAGAACATCTCGCTGGGTATTTCCGAAGGGGAACGGCTGGGCCTGATCGGTCCCAACGGCGCCGGCAAATCCACGCTGCTGCGGATTCTCTCCGGCCAACTGGAGCCGGATTCCGGCTCCATCTCCATGCGCCGCAACACGCGCATCGGCTACGTGCCGCAGCAGGTTGCTTTCCCGGCGGGACAGACGGTGGCTGAGATCGTCGCCGAGGCCATCGCCGGGGAGCGTCTCGACCGTCTGGAACGCGCCGCGCGCATCAACATCACCCTCGGCCGCGCCGGCTTCACCGACGGCGCCGTTCCTACCGATTCCCTTTCCGGCGGATGGACGCGGCGGCTGGCCATCGCCCGCGAACTCGCGCTTCAGCCCGACCTGCTGTTTCTGGACGAACCCACCAACCATCTCGATCTGGAAGGCATCCTGTGGCTGGAGAAGCTGCTCGCTACGGCGTCCTTCGCCAGCGTGGTGGTGAGCCACGACCGCTACTTCCTCGACAACGTGGTCAACGACATGGCCGAAATCGACCGCGTGTATCCCGAGGGCATCCTCCGCGTGGAGGGCGGGTACAGCCATTTCCTGGAAACCAAGGAGGCGTTTCTGCTGGCGCAATCCAGCCGCCAGGAATCGCTGGCCAATAAGGTCCGTAGGGAAGTGGAGTGGCTGCGCCGCGGTCCCAAGGCGCGCACCGGCAAATCGCGCGCCCGCACCAGCGAGGCCGGCCGCCTCATCCGCGAATTGTCCGATCTGGAATCGCGTTCCGTGAAAGGCGTGGCGCAGATCGATTTCACCGCCAGCGACCGCCGCACCAAGCGCCTCGTCTCCGTCGAGAAAATCGCCAAGTCGCTCGGCGGCCGCACCCTGTTTCGCGACCTGAGCTTCACCCTCATGCCCGGCGCGCGCCTGGGCCTGCTGGGCCGCAATGGGGTCGGCAAGACTACGCTTCTGCGTCTGCTGGCCGGGGAACTGGAGCCCGATGCCGGCCGCATCGAGCGCGCCGCCGCGCTGCGCATCGTTTACTTCGATCAGGCGCGCGAGCGTCTCGATCCCGCCCAAACGCTGCGCCAGGGACTCGGCGCGCGTGGCGACACGGTGATCTTCCGCGACCGCCCCATTCACGTCGCCGGCTGGGCCAAACGCTTCCTCTTCGACGGCGGCCAGCTCGACCGGCCCGTATCGAGCCTCTCCGGCGGCGAGCAGGCGCGCGTCCTGATCGCGCGTCTCATGCTCCAGCCCGCCGGCCTGCTGCTGCTCGACGAGCCCACTAACGATCTCGATATCCCCACCCTCGAAGTGCTCGAAGACAGCCTCACCGATTTCCCCGGCGCGTTGGTGCTGGTCACCCACGACCGCTACCTCCTGGACCGCGTTGCAACCGTTGTGCTGGGCCTCGATGGCCAAGGCGGCGCGCAACTCTACGCCGACTACTGGCAATGGGAGGAGGCAGGGCAGGGCCGTGCCCCCGCCAAGCCCGAAAAACCGGAGCCTCCACCGAGAGCGGCCCCCGCCAAGAAGAAACTCTCCTACCTCGAAGCCCGCGAGTGGGAGCAAATGGAGCCTCTCATCCTGGAAGCCGAGCGTGCGCTCGATGCCATCCGCGCCGAAATGCATTCGCCCGAGGTGGTCTCGGACGCCCCGCGCTTACACCTCTGCTACCAAAACCTGCAATTCGCCGAAGCGCGCGTCGAAGCCCTCTATGCCCGCTGGGCCGAGTTGGAAGCCAAGCAGCAGTAGGCGCAGGCGAGGGGGGGTACTGGGTCTCCCATAACATGGGCGTAACAGAACTAAATTCTAAACCATTTAAATATAGTCAGTTACCAAGAGCGACTTGGAATTAGTAGCCGATTAATAACTAATTCGAACCTTGTTCCTTGCCTTAGGTCCATGTGACCCTGCATACGTACCATGGTGAGAGGAAAACTGACTCTCGGGCCCGCGGCGCCGTGGCTTCTGCTGGCGCTGGGGAGTCTCCCGGCCGGCGGCGGCACGGGGACGGCAACCGAGACTCTCTCCGCGGTTTTGAATCCCGCTGGCGCGCTAACTACCCCCGCTACGGCCACTCTGACCACGAGCTCGCACACTTTTCAGTCTTTTGCGGCGACCTTCCCGGTGAGCTACCAGGTGCGAACTACGCCTGGGGGCAGCGGCGGCAAAATTACGCTTCAAGTAACCAACGATTTCTCGCCAACGGGAGGCCCCACGGCGGCAAGCGGCGCGCTGACCTACGTCTGTGGCGGCGCCAACCTGGGCACGGCGTGCTCGGGAACCCAAACCGCATCCACTACAACCTCAACCCCTGTGCTGACCGTGCCGGCTTCGGCGTGTACGGGAGGGGGCGGCGCGTGCAGTAGCCAGAATCCGAACTCGATGAACCTGACGTTCACCCTGACCGACAATCCTGTCTATCCCACCGGCACGTATTCGGCAAACATTACATTCACCATTAGCGCAACGTAAAGGAGACAACGCATGACAAAGAAGAGAACCCTGATTATTCTAGCCTGCGCATTGCTGGCCATGGCCGGTCTGGCGCAGGCCCAGAGCGCCACTGGAACCACGACGCTTTCGGTCACAGTGGGACCGGAGGCGTCGCTGACTGTCACCAACGGTACCACCACCCTGGCGACGGCTGGCACAGTTTTCAACGCGTATACCGGGACAACCAACCTGGCTTACAAGATCCGCACCACGAAATCGACCGGTAGCGGCACGGTGGTGCTCGAGGTGACCACGGACTTCGCCGGCGCGGGTGGCCCCTCGGTGGGTACGCCGCCTACCGCGGGCGACGCTTTGACCTACACTTGCACTGTGACCGGAACTGGCACGGCTTGCAGTGCCCAGACCGCATCCCACTCAGCCACCACCCCGGTGGTCAACTTTGGCGCGGGCGCAGGCTCTTCCACGAGTACGGCTGCTGTAGCCTGGTCCCTCACCAACGATCCGGTATACGCCACCGGAACATACACGGCGACGACGACGTTCACCATCGCCTCCACCTAAGGCGATGACCGGCTGGCTTTCCATTGCGTTGCTGGCGGCCGTGGCGGCGAGGCCCCCCACCGTGATCCCGGTGGGGAAACTCCGCCCCATGGCCGCATCGCCCCAGGCGAACGACTTCACCCTTACGGTCAGTCCGGCGACGATCAGTTTCAACGCCACCAATCCGGGGTCGGCTCCGGTGGTCGCGGGGAGTCCCGCGGCGACAGCTACGTGGAGTGCCCTCAGTATTGGCGGCGGCAATTGGAGCCTGACCGTCCAGGCGGCCGCCCCGACATTCACCAACTGCTCGACCGTGCCCGTTTCAGCGGTCACGGTAACCTGCACGGCGGCGAGCGTAGGGTCGCTGGGAGGATCGGCGTCGTGCGCCCCGCCCGCACCGCTTTCTTCAACCCAGGCGGTGCCGGTGGCCAGCGGCTCGGAGGGCCTGGTCTCTATGAATTATTCGGTCACCATCAGCTTCACTCTTGCCGACAACTGGAAATATATCGCGGAAACGAGTCCTGCATGTACGCTTTCACTCAATTATTTAGCAAACGTTCCATAACGATTCTCGGCTTATTCACCACTCTGGCACTGCCTGGCGTTATGCCCGCGCAGATGGGCCTGGGCTTGTCGCCCATGCGTGAAGAGCTCAAGCTGGCGCCGGGAGCGGCGCATTCCGGGGTTCTGAGCCTGGCTAACACCACGGACGAGAAAGTCCGGGTAGTGGCCCAGACGCTGGATTTCTACCTCGACTCGACCGCCACCCCGCAATTCAGGCCGGAATACAAACAGGAAGCCGAGTTCTCCTGCCGGCAGTGGCTGGTCGCCAATCCGATGGAGATCGAATTGAATGGCACAGCGCAGATCCCGGTGCGCTACACGCTGCGCGTGCCCGCAACGGCGACCGCGCGCAGCTACCATTGCGCCATCGGTTTTACCACCCAGCCGACGGCCGAAAATGCTAGAGCCATCGGTCTGCGGTCGGCGGTCCGGATTGTGGCCGCCATCTATGTCACGGTGGGGGAACCGGCGCTCGAGGGCACGGTCAAAGACTTGAAGTTGGAGTATGTGCCCAACCCCCAGAGCCCGCTCTGGCAGGCGGTGGTGACCATCACGAATGCCGGCCTCATGTACTTCCGGCCGCAAGGCGACCTGGATGTGCTGAACGAAAGCGGGGCGGTGGTGGAGACGGCCCATTTCGTCCCCATGCCCGTGCTGCCCAAGCGCGACCAGAATTTCCTGTTTCCACTGAAGCTGGCCGCTGCGGGCAAGTACACTTTGCGGGCGCGGGTAGACCTGGGCGGCAACGAAATCCAGGAGGCTACCGCGCTTGTTGTGGCCGCAAAACCAGCACCGTAGCCGCGTCAGGCGGGCGGGCGGCGTTACGGCCATCTTGCTGCTGGCCGCGGCCGCCGCATA
>Ga0326727_10021150_pt1 | contig 12788 bp, 12 predicted proteins | sample MB2enrmetagenome_FD_207643 | JGI IMG/M metagenome (GOLD analysis project Ga0326727, IMG submission 207643) | Lab enriched peat soil microbial communities from McLean, Ithaca, NY, United States - MB29MY | ecosystem: Environmental > Terrestrial > Soil > Wetlands > Peat | place: USA: New York...
TCATCGACGAGATCGACCGGGTTCTTGCAAAGCACTATAGGCTGACAGACGAGGAGCTCGACTTCATCGTCAACTACGACATCAAATACCGCCTGGGCGCAGATGCGGATGAAGATGAGGAGTAGGAATGATCCTCAACGAGCAAGTCGTTGCCGTTCGCCCCGGAAGTTCGGGTTTCCCACAGTCTCTGCTTGCGGGGCCTGGCAGCGACGCGCCCGCTGAGCTTTGGGCCGCAGGCCCGCTCGAAGTTCTCGATCAACCCAAGACCGGCTTCTTCTGCTCTTCGCAATGCCCCGGCTCCATTGTCCTCAAGACCTTCGATGCGATCACCCGGATGCGCGACGAAGGCCAGATCCTCATCGGCGGCTTCCACTCGGTGATGGAGCGCGAATGCCTTGGCATTCTGCTCCGTGGCCGTCAGCCCGTCATCTGGGTTCCCGCCCGCTCTATCGTCGGAATGCACCTGAAGCCGGAGTTGGTTCCCGCCTTCATTGCCGGTCGGCTTTTGATCCTATCCCCATTCCCACCCAAAGACAAGCGCATCACCGCTGCTCAAGCAGAGGCTCGCAACCGGTTTGTCGGCGCCCTCGCCGACCGTGTCTTCGTCCCCCATGCCGCACCAAACAGTCGAACCCTTGAACTATGCCGCCGGTTAAACGGGCAGGGCAAGCCGCTTCTGTCTGTACAAGACCCTCTGAACGCGGAAATCGCAGCATCAGCTTCATGGGCCTGAGAGCGGATTCTGTTTGGAATCTATCTCACGTGAACGGATTGGTTATGTTACCGCTTTTGCAGCTTAACTTCGGAGAACTGTGCCGGACAGGGCTTGATTTTAGTCGGGTCGATGGCACCGACACTGACGCCCTCAGTGACGCGCAAATCGAGGCAGCGTGCCGCGTCTGCACCGGCGAATCCTATGCGTACAGGGAAGAACAACTACGTGAGGAAGCTGTAGAGACAGGGCAGAACTTGGACCAACTTCTGAGCAGGGAATTGCTGCATGGATTCACCTTCAACCCAGTCAAGCGCCGGAGTCTCATCTGGTTTGGCCGCCGTTTCGGCTGCGTAATCCTAACGGTCTGCGTTGCAAAGGGACAGCTAAGCCCGGAGTGGTTGTACTCGGTTCCAGGCTATCTAGAATCAGGCAGCGACTTTGTTGGCAGAGCCGATCGTCCCTACGCTTATTGGGATGGCCATAACCTTCACCGAATCTACCCGAACGTGCAAATCAAATCTCCTACGGGCATTTTGATCTGCGATTTTGGCAATGCATTTGGATGGTCTTTAGGCGAAACGGAGCCGGAGAACGTCCCGGCGATATTAGCAAATGCCCCTGAGTACTGGGAATACTCTTGCGTACCTTCGGTCCATGAAGAGATTGTCGCGGTGAAAGGCACCCGATGCGTTCTACTGCACAGCCTCTACGGGAAAGCATAGTGTTGATCGTCAGACGCTCAGCATAGACTGAGATCAGTGGAGGAATTGGTGAAAGACATTCTGGAAGCGCTGCATGAGGAACCGCTTTTGAGACCGACAGTGCCGCTCCGGGTGATCGGCATTGACCTCGGCACAACGAACTCAACGGTCTGTGAGATCGTGTGGGAGTCTGACCAGGACAAGCCCGGTCCTCCGCGGTGCTTGAACATCGATCAAGCGACGACACAGGGTCGCTACACGCACGTGCTCGTTCCGTCTGTGGTCGCGCTGCATGGCGATGAGACCTGGGTAGGCGAAGGTGCTAAACGGTTGCGCGCTGTGCAGGGCGCCGGTCTTGAAGAGTACAAAACCTGGTTTGCCGAAACGAAGAATGATATGGGTGTGCGGCGAACCTATCACCGCGCGCCGGCCGAGTTCAGGTCTGCCCGCGCCGTGGCCGCCGAGATCCTGAAGTTTCTTCACCAGGCGGCATTGTCCGAGAGCGACATCCCGGTCTCCCGTACCGTGGTCACCGTTCCAGCCAGCTTCCAGGCGGCGCAGCGGCACGACACCGTTGCGGCCGCGCAACGCGCCGGAATTACCCTGGCCGATGGTGAGCTGCTGGATGAGCCGATTGCCGCATTCCTGGATTATCTGGTCGAAGGCGCGAAGGATGGCGACGAATTTCTTCCGAAGGGTGACGCCACCAAGAATCTGGTTGTCTTCGACTTCGGTGGTGGCACGTGCGACGTGGCCGTTCTCCGGTTGGGCCGGCAACCACAAGGGCGTCTGACGGTAACCCCGATTAACGTCTCGCGCTACCATCGGCTTGGCGGTGGCGATATTGATCGCGCCATCATTCATGAGGTGCTGCTACCGCAGTTGCTTGAACAGAACGGGTTGGATCAACACGCTTTGGGGTTCGAGGAAAAGCGGCAGCGAGTCCAACCGGCTTTGCTGGCCGTAGCCGAGGCGCTGAAGCAGAAACTGTCGATCGAGATCGTGAGGCTGAAGAAGTTCGGACGTTGGAATGGGACCGATAAGGCTACGCTGGTTCAAACGCAGCCGGGTGCATATCCGGTGGAATTGAAAGATCGGACGTTGACGCTTCAATCGCCCAAGCTCTCCGCACTCGACTTCGAGAAAGTTCTTGCTCCATTTCTTGATCGTGATCTGTTGATGCCAAGGGAGGACGAGTACCGGGTGAGTTGTTCGATCTTCGCACCTCTGGAAGATGCGCTTACACGGAGCCGCCTTGATCGTGACGAGATTGACGTCTGCCTGCTGGCTGGAGGCAGCACTTTGATTCCGCAGGTTGCAGAAGCTATTGGCGAATACTTCACAGAGGCTCGCGTTCTGACCTTTCCCAGCCGCGACGACACGCAGACTGCAATCGCGAAGGGTGCCGCGCTTCACGCGCTCAGTCTGGCGCTGACAGGGAGGGCGATGTTTCAGTCGGTCTGCCACGATGACGTGTGCTTTCAGACGAGCCGTGGTCCTGTTGTCCTGGTCCCGCGCGGTGCTGAATTACCCTACCCGTCCGACGGCGGCTTCAAACAGCGTGAAGATTTCAAGGCACCACAGGCGGTCAGAGCCGGCGCCGAAGGTGAGATTCGAGTCCAAATCCTGGCCGGCGATGAGCATCGATCATTGTTTGAAGAGATATGGAAGATCAAGGGACCTGTGAAGAAGGGTGCGCCGCTACTGCTTGAATTCCGGTTCAACGAGAACCAAGTGCTGGAGTTGCGGATGGGGATGCCTGGGGTTGACGGCGCATTTGAAGCAACGCTCGAAAACCCTCTGACCCATGTGGTAAATCCCAATGCGGACAGATCGAAGATCGAAGATATGGAAGAGGCACTTCGAAGTGGCAAAGTGACTCGGGAGGAAATGCCAGATACGTTTGAAGAATTGGCGGAACTCTACCGCAAACTCAGGCAATATGAAAAGGCGCTGACTTTCTATGGACGAGCAGTCCAGCTTCGAGTGTCCCCTTCGGCCCATTTGCTGAATCGAATGGCGTTTTGTGCTAGAGATTTGGGGGATCGGGAACGAGCCGAACGCTTCTTTCTGGAAGCTGACCGCGTAGCACCGTGGTCGGGCACATGGTTTAACTGGGCACTGGCCAAGGAACAATGGGGCAGTCCGACGGAGGCGCTAGATTTGGTTGAAAAGGCGATCACTCTGGAAGACGATCCACCCTATTCAGTCTTACAAGCGCGCCTGATACAGAAAAGTGGCGATGCTGAAAGGGGTATTCGGTTGGCCGACGATGCGCTGAAGCGCTTCGCGCCCCTCTCTACCCAGGACGAATTTGAACTGCACTGGTTCCGAATCGCCGCGCGAATTACGGGTGACGACGCATTGTTGCGAGAAGCTGACGCGATGGCTCGCAAGCTAACGACACGATCAGACAGGCGCACTCTCGATACAGGTGAGTTTCCCGACTTGGAACGAATGCCCAGTGAGGACGACGAATGAGCTGGCTCATCCCACGCGACGAATTGACGGCGGAGCAGATTCGCGCCGTGGAACTTAGCCCGAACGAGCACCGCGTCATTCTTGGCGCACCTGGGTCAGGAAAAACGCAGATACTCCTGCATCGGGCACGATACCTCAGCGATGAGCTCGGGGTTCCGCCGGCGCGCCTTCGGGTCTTCGTTTTCACGAATGTTCTGAAGCAATACATTCGAAGCGCTTTGATCGATTTGAATCTACCGGAAGACTGCGTTACTACGTTGGATGACTGGTGCGCACAGGTATACAAAAAGCAGGTACGCCCAAGCCTACCCTGGGATGCTGTGAACCGCTGTCCAGACTATGCCACAGTTCGAAAGGAGGTCCACCAGCGCATCAAGGGTCAGAAGCCGTTCGACTTCGTGCTCGTCGATGAAGGGCAAGATCTGGATGGCGACGCCTTCGCACTGATTAACGATCTGGCGCCGCACGTAACCGTGGCAATGGACCATAAGCAGCAGATATATGACGAGGGATGTGGCGAGACGGAGATCATTCGCGCTTTGGGCCTGCGCCGAAGCAATCTGACATTGCTGGACGCATTTCGCTGCTGCCCGTATATTGTCAGGGTCGCATCGGCTTTGATTGAAGATGCTCGTGATCGGGCGGCGTTCCTCAACCAAAGCCGCACATCCCAAACGGAGATCCAAACACCTTTATTGTATGAAGCGGATGGCTTTGAGGACGAACGTGCTCGGCTCATTGAAGTCCTGCGGGAGAGGCAGATCGTGGACCGAACGATCGCCATCTTGTTCGCTCAAAATCGCCAAGTGGAGGGCTTCGCCAAAGGATTGCGTGAGGAAGGGATACCTGTTGAGACCAGGAAGAGCGGATTGAATTTCGCGAACCAGCTTCCGAAAGTCCTTACCATCCATAGTGCCAAGGGGCTGACTTTTGATTCAGTTTTGCTGCCGCGGCTCGTGTCTGCGAGCTTCTCTGGCAGGCTGGATGGAATGGCAGATCGCCTTTTATATGTTGGGATTACGCGGGCCACGAAGTGGCTCTACCTGAGCACGGTGACGGGCAAGTCGGTCTCGACCTTGAGCCGAATTCGAAAACTTGCGGAACAGAAGCCTCCGGTTGTTACCCTGGGCCAGCGAACTGCAGTACAGATTGGCAAGTCCAATCTTAGCAATCAGTTAAAGGGAGATGATCCGCTGGATATCCTGTGATCGTTCTACCTCTACTACTATTGGTGGGACTGGCTGAAACGCTAGGGCACAGCAATCCGCTTGTGCCCCATAATAAGGATCGCCTCAGATAGAAGGTACTGGCACCGCTTGCCACGCAACTGGCAGGTGACCGCGGTTGACAGAAAGGGAACTCCATTACCCCGGCGGAATATCTCGGTGGCACCGTTTGCACGGCACGACAATGTGCGGCGTAGACTTTGTGTATGGCAAAGAGAGTGACTGATCCGGAAATCGTCAAGCGCATCCTTGATCGGATGGAAGGCCAATCGAATCAGCTGAAAGCGGACAAGATCGTTCGGATCTTGGGACCCCGAATCCGGAAACGGGCTCGCATGAGAGATGCCACGCGCCGTTAAGACGGCTTCAGGCCGGAGTGGGCCAATCTCCACTCCCTCAACGTATCAGCTTCGCGTACTGCTCCTCTGTCAGGCTTAGGAATACCCCGCCCCTGCCAATCTTGATCGCCTGGTCCAGCGCCTGTCGGCTCTCCAGGTTCGACAAGCCGCCGCCGCGCTCAACCAACTCGACGATCTTGTCGGGTGACGCGAAGTGCAGTTTCCTGGGCAGAGGCGTCTTCAAATCTTGCTCCAGGAACTGGCAGTGCCAGCCATAGCGGGACTGGAACGCCATGTAAACCCGGCGGCGATCATCTTGACGGGGCATGGAAACAGGATAGGCGAATAAAACACGAACGTCCAGCTAGGGCGAGACGGGGATTAGGTTACCAATCCCTTCCCTTGAGAGATTTCTCCACCCCTTTTCCCCGAGACTGCCCGCATGGATTTGACAGAGTGGTACGAGTATGAGATCATGTTTTTGTTTACTAATGACTCGTACTGCAAGTCGTACTCATCAAAAGAAAGGAGACAAGCATGGGTTTACAGACATCAATCGAGAATGTATCTCGTACAGAGGACGGTCCGTATACCTGCTATGACGCCGTCATGACGGCCCACGACATCTCGCAGCTCTTCAAAACAGGATTCCTGAAGGTGGATGACGAGCGCCAGCGCGGCATTGACTCGGTAACCGGAAAACAGGTCCGGGACGATGAGAAGGTCGAGCGATGGGCGGAGCAGCTCCTCAAAGGCGAAGCCTATCTCGGCCAGCTGAGCTGGAACTTCCGGAAAGACGAGACCACCCTTGAATACGACGAAGAAAAGCGATCACTGAAGATCGGCGCAGGTGCGGCCACGATCCCGGATTCGAGCCACCGTCATATGGCTCTGCTGAAAGCCGCCGAAAGTGTCAACCGCGGCAGCTCTTTCCGCCTAGACCGCAAGGTCAGTGTGCGAATCTACAACGTCCCCGCCGCCGAGGAGAATCGCATCTTCTACGCCATGAACCAGGAGGGCAAGAAGTCTGACCCAACCCGCTCTAAATGGCTACACCGTCTGGGAGCCACCAAGATTGCAGGAGCATTGGCGGAGCAGTGCCCATCGCTCAAAGACAACGTAGATACCATCCGCGACCGCCTCAGCAAAAGGAACAACCGCCTGTGTGCCTTTAACACGCTCAGCGTCGCATTTGAAATCTACTGGGCAGATTGCAACCCCGAAGAAGAGGAAACCTTCAAGGCATCCGTCGACTACGTGATCCAGTTCTGGAATAAGCTGGCCGCAGTCAGGCCTGAGCTAGCCAGACTCGACATCGCCCGCCGCAAGCGCGTGCGCGAAACGCTGCTAGTCGATTCCGCCCTGGCGATCTCCGCCTATGTGGCGATCGCGCGCAAGATGCAGGATCAGCAAATCGATCTCGCTCGACTAGAGCGGCTTGGCAAACCAGTCAACGTGACCGTCAAGAGCGCCGCCGGCGAGGAGCAGCGGGAAATAGACCTGTTCTCGCGGGACAACCCAGTGTGGGAGCAGATTGGCATCCTCGTTCCGTCCACAAAGAAAGGCGGCCAAAAGGCCTTTACGCTGCGCAACGCCCGGCAGACGCGCGAGGCGATGTTGAAGACCTTGGAAAAGGTGCTGACACTGAACGCCCAACTCGATCTTCAGCCTGCACCGGAAGCCGTCGCGGAGCGCGTAGGTTGAGGGGCAGAGTCAATAACAAGTAAATGCAACGAGGATTTCCTTATGGCTCAATTCACAGTCAGGATCGAACTCCACGAGGCCCATCGGGCCGACTACGAAATGCTGCACGCCGCCATGGAACGCAGGGGCTTCTCCAGGCTCATCACCGGCGACAACGGCGGCGTCTATCAACTCCCTTGGGCCGAATACAACGGCACGGCGAACCTTTCAAGCAGCGAAATTCGCGACATTGCACACGACGTCGCCAATACCACCGGCAAGACAAATTCCGTCCTTGTAACGGAAGCGACGAGTCGCGCATGGTCAGGCCTCACGCTGGCGAGGAGCTAGACATGGCAAGCTTACCCTCTTCATACCGCAACTGGGAAGACGTCTTCTGCACCTGGGGCGGAGCCCCAAGCGCGAGCGCACAGACGAAATACGAAAACGCAGAGCGGGCCATCGTCAAGGCGGTCAACGCCAGCCAGAAGCTCAGTGCGAAAGATATCGAAGTCTTCGTGCAAGGCTCCTATGCCAACCGGACTAACGTCCGTCAGGACAGCGACGTCGATGTCTGCGTGTTATACAAGGGCGCGTTTTTCCCCGACTACAGCATGAGCCAAGGGTTAACCGGCGCGCTGCTCGGTTTCCCCGACGGCCACTACCTCTACACGGAGTTCAAGAACGATGTGGAAGCGGCCCTCAAGTCCTGCTTCGGCGCAGCTTCTGTTACGCGCGGAAAGAAAGCTTTTGATGTGCATGCAAATACCTATCGCATCGACGCGGATGTGGTGCCGTGCTTCGAACACAGGCGGTACCTGGGCGACTTGTGGAGCAACCGGTACGAATCCGGAACAGAACTTCACCCGGATAGTGGCGGGGTAATCGTCAACTGGCCGCGGCAAAACTACGGCAATGGCGTTGTAAAGAATAATGCCACAGGCCGTCGGTTTAAGGCCGTCACTCGAATCCTCAAGAGTCTGCGAAACGAGATGGTGGAAAACGGGCACGACGTGGCCGCGCCGATCCCGTCCTACCTGATTGAATGCTTGGTCTGGAACGTTCCCGATGCGAGATTCGGTGGCAATGAGTTCCGCGACGACGTACGATCCGCCATCGCCTTCCTTTGGAAGGAAACTCTCAGCGACGGTGCATGTGGGGACTGGGGAGAAATCAACGACCTGAAGTACCTCTTCTGGGCTGGGCAACCGTGGAGCCGGGATCAAGTAAACAAGTTTCTCTATGCCGCTTGGAACTACATAGGATTCAAATAAGATGACAACATATCTCAAGGCGATCATTTACTCGACTGTAGCCATATGGGCGACAGTTCTGCTGGCCACTGGCCAACACCTCTCGCTGGGATGGTTGCGCCCGTTATCAACGGTCACAAGCGCAGTTTTGCTGCTGGGCATGGCATTCGAGCTCTGGCTCTGGAAGCTTCCGCTGCTGCACGGATGGTTCGTGAAGCGGCCGGTCATCGAGGGAACCTGGCGAGCTCAACTCCGCTCAAACTGGAAGGATGCCAGCGGTGCCGCCATTCCGCCGATAGAAGGATATGTCGTCATCCGTCAGACCCTCCTGAACTTGAGCCTGCGGCTCATGACCAAAGAGTCCGCATCCCATCTAGTCGGGACAGAAATTGTTTGCGCTTTGGACGGTCTCTACTGCGTGAGTGGTGTTTACCGAAATGAGCCACGCTACCAGGATCGCACCCACAGCCAGATTCATTTCGGAGCCCTCTGGCTGCGAGTGATCGACACTCCCACGCAAATGCTCGAAGGGCACTACTGGACTGATCGCAACACAGCAGGTGAAATGCAGCTCACTGAGAAGCGAAGGGAGAAGTTTCAAGACTTCGAATCGGCACGGGCTTTTTACGCGCAATTGCCGCCAACGGGGAAGCATTAGTGACGGCCCATGTAGCCGGGAGGGACAGTGGATTTACACAAGATTCCCAAACTGTGCTTCGAGGGCGAGCGGACGTGGAAACGCGGTTTGGCCTGTTATCGCTAAAGGAGAGCATAATGCGACAAAAGCCGAATACGCTCCTCCGCCAAATTCGCTCCCCTCACACTGAGGCTATCGGTTGGCATGGAAGAAATGTGCGGCTAAAGCAGAAACACGTTTCGCCCTACAGGCCAACGGAAACGCAAATCTCGTTCCTGACAATGCACTAGAATTGATGCAGCAAAGGCAATCGGACGTTCTATGACCCAGCGCGTTGGTGGACCCAAAAAGATCGGTAAGGGCGACATTACGGGTGCTCTTGGCGTCAACATCATTGAGCGCCGCCTGTTGGAGATGGGGTATCTCTGGTATCCCTCCGGCGGCGTCGAAGCCGGCATCGACGGTCGGCTCGAAATCCGTGCGGAGTCCGGCGAAGTAACCAATCTGGTGGTTTCGGTACAAAGCAAGGCGACCGACGTCCCATTTCAAGCAGAAACATCGACCCATTTCAGCTTCGGTTGCAGCGACAGGGATCTCCAATACTGGCTTCGAGGAAACCTCCCGGTGATTTTGGTCTGTTCACGGCCAAGAGCGGATGAAGCGTACTGGGTTTCGATCCGCGACTATTTTGCTGACCCGCAACGAAAGGCCAGCAAGACAATTCGGTTCTCCAAGGCTGACGACGCATTTGACCTGTCAGCCAAGGAACGAATCAAGCGAATCGCCGTTCCGGGCGACGGCGGGTTCTATTTAGGTTTGCAGCCGCGCCGAGAGACCCTCTTCTCCGACCTGTTGCCGGTTCGCGAGTTTCCAAATCGGTTTTACCGGGCCCGGGCATTCCATTCGTCACGCAAGGATGCTTTGCACACACTCTACGCCGCCTACCCAGACGGGCGATTCGCACAGGCTTTCACGATCCACGACGAAACTATCTTCTCCTTCCTGGACCTTTCTGAAAGGCGGTGGGCAACGGTCGCTGAAAGAGGAACAGTGGAGAGCGATCTCACGTTCGAATGGTCGATCAATACCGACCCTGTCCGACGGAACCACTTCGTAGAGCTATTAAATGTGACGCTTCAGGCGCAGCTTCGAGAGGACGGCATCCTATTCTCGAAGCTGAACGGGTACTTCTACCACCGCGCGAGCGATGACCTCTCAGATGTTCGCCGGAACTACATGAGCAGGCGGAAGGAGGCGAGTCGTGATGTCTTTAAGCGTTATCAATCGAAGCTCGACCCGGAGAAGACCTCCTACTACAGGCATTCGGCGTTTGTTGGTCAGTTCCTCCAATTGGACGGGAACTGGTTCCTGCAGATCACACCAACCTATCGTTTCACGCACGACGGCAGGAACGACAGTCGATTCAGTGCAGACGCTCTGAGCGGTATCAAGCGTCTTGAGAAGAATCAGGCGGTTCATGGGCAAGTTGTCATGTGGGGTGCCCTTCTGCAAACTGAAAACTTATTCAACCAGGCCAACATGCTGAAGTTTCTGCCTCTCATGAGATTTGAGACGGAAAGCGGATTCAATGACTCTGACTGGCTCAAGCGAGAGGATGAAGAAAAGCAAATGAGCATGGAGGATGAGGAGGCACAGGATCTGGAACAGGGGGACCTCGGTTTATGAACCTGTCGATATTGGAAGAGCCGGAGCTGGAGTTCGGTGGGAACAGTAGGCATGTCGACATTCGGTTCGGCATTCGTGATTACGGCCCCTTCGATCTGGGCTCGCCGCGGTCGCCGAAGCAAATTCAGATCGGGCTGATTGGAACGACTGAGACAACGGAGGCGGCCTCTCTGTGGCTGGAGAGATGCAAGCTTGGCATTGAGCGGAAGGAGAGTAAACAGCCGAACCTGTTCCCGGCATTTCCTCCTGTGTCCACATCAAGCTCGTTTTGTTGCCTCTTTGAGACCCCACGAGCACTAACAAGAAACATCGCCGGAAGCTCGATATCGAGTTTAGCGACGGTGGCCGGGATGAACCCCCGAGTTGAAGCTGCGGCTCAACTCTTTCTCGGTGAAATCGAAGTCCTCTGCGAGAACGCGAAACCGGACGTGATAGTCTGCGCCCTTCCCCTTGAATTGCTGGAGGTCCTCTTTGAGGAACGACGTTCCCCGGGAAGGATGGACCTGCACCACCTTCTTAAGGCGCGCTCAATGCAGTTCCGCACACCGATCCAGCTGATTCTGCCAGGAACCTACGACGAGTCAAAGGCCAAGAAGCAGAAACGCGCAGGAACACCGCGGCCGCTCCAGGATGAGGCGACGAGGGCGTGGAATTTCTTCTCCGCCCTCTACTACAAGGCTGGCGGGACGCCGTGGAGGCTTCAACGAGACCCATATCAACTCGACGCGTGCTTCGTTGGCATCAGCTTCTTCGAGGCTCTGGACCAGTCGCGCCTGACTACTAGCATGGCCCAGGTCTTCAACGAACTTGGTGAAGGTGTCGTTGTGCGCGGCGGAGCCGCTGCACTTTCAAAAGAGGATCGTCAGCCCCATCTGGGGAAGGAAGATTGCGAGGAGCTACTAAGGAACGCCTTGGCCCGGTACCGCGAAGTACACAAAAACCTCCCGGCGAGAGTCGTCGTTCACAAGAGTTCTGCATTCTCAGCAGAGGAGCAGGTGGGAGCGAAGGCCGCAATTCTCGGGGCGGGAGTTGAGATTTACGATCTTCTCCACATCACCAATTCCGATATCCGACTGTACCGCGATGGCGTATATCCGCCGCTGCGTGGGACATTCCTGCAAACGAGCTCAAAGAGATTCTGCCTTTACACAAGGGGCAGTGTCCCATTTTTCGAGACCTATCCGGGCCTCTATGTCCCGCGCCCCATCGAGGTCACCACTGCTGCGGGTGAGGAGACACCACTCTCAATTGCCAAGGAGATTCTCGCGCTCACCAAGATGAACTGGAACAGCACACAGTTTGACGGTTCCATGCCATTGACCATTACGGCAGCGTCGGGCGTCGGAAAAGTCCTGAAGCACTGCACAGAGGGCCAACGCGTGGAGCCGCGATACAGCTTCTATATGTGACCATTTGCACCATGAAGATGTCCCTGATCTTGGGGGACTGGCAGGGTGAAAAACTGAGACACTCGCAACTTCGTCCATAAACTCCGAGCAGAACGGATCCTCGGTTGGCGCAAAATCGCGGAGTATCAATTCGAGCAGAGGCACAACGAACGAGAGGAATCTATCCGCCTGATCAGTGCCACCCAGGATAGATCCCTGAAACGCCGTTGTCTTCGTGGAACCCCGCCGACTCCAGGGAACGTCGGCCACCACATAGGACTCTTGGTGGGTTCCTCGCTCACAGTTGACAACGGCCCTAAGGATGCCCTCCTTAGGGCCGTTCTGTATTCAACTTGGATTCCTGCGCTTTGGCGAATTGGCGAGTTGTAGATGGTCCGGACTGCAGCAGGCATGGCCGATGCATCGCTCCGGGGGCAGGTGGTGCTGGAGATACTTGCCATCCGGGAGCGGCCCCTCAAAGGCCTCATAGAACGCCCGGTGGGCTTTCACTTCCTTGTTGCCGGAGTATAGGCGGCCGTATCCGTAGGCATCGAGGGAACCGGTGAACTGCCAGCATTTCGTGTCGGGCAGAACCTGGATCAGGTTGACCAGGTTCTTTGGCGTAAGTTCCATGAATTCAGTTTAGCCGGATTCAACCGGTTTGGCCTTTTCGGTGTCAG
>Ga0326727_10021151_pt1:0-2500 | contig 12788 bp, 8 predicted proteins | sample MB2enrmetagenome_FD_207643 | JGI IMG/M metagenome (GOLD analysis project Ga0326727, IMG submission 207643) | Lab enriched peat soil microbial communities from McLean, Ithaca, NY, United States - MB29MY | ecosystem: Environmental > Terrestrial > Soil > Wetlands > Peat | place: USA: New...
CTGTTATCCCCGGAGTAGCTTTTATCCGATAAGCGACGGCCCTTCCATTCGGAACCGCCGGATCACTTAGCCCTGCTTTCGCACCTGCTCGACCTGTCCGTCTCGCAGTCAAGCTCCCTTATGCCTATGCACTCTAACGAACGGTTTCTGACCGTTCTGAGGGAACCTTTGGGCGCCTCCGTTACTCTTTAGGAGGCGACCGCCCCAGTCAAACTGCCCACCTGACCATGTCCTACGACCGGATCACGGCCGCTAGTTAGAATCCCAAAACTATCAGGGTGGTATCCCAACGTTGTCTCCCCAACGACTAGCGCCGCTGGATCATCGACTCCCACCTATCCTGTACGGACAATTTCAGAACCCAAGATCAGGATACAGTAAAGCTTCACGGGGTCTTTCCGTCCTGCTGCGGGTAACCAGCATCTTCACTGGTACTGCAATTTCGCCGAGTTCCCCATTGAGACAGTGTCCAAGTCGTTACTCCATTCGTGCAGGTCGGAACTTACCCGACAAGGAATTTCGCTACCTTAGGACGGTTATAGTTACCGCCGCCGTTTACTGGGGCTTCAATTCGCAGCTTCGCTTGCGCTAACCGCTCCTTTTAACCTTCCAGCACCGGGCAGGAGTCAGCCCCTATACGTCTGCTTTCGCATTCGCAGAGACCTGTGTTTTTGTTAAACAGTCGCTTGGACCTATTCTCTGCGACCACCATTAGCTTACGTGGTAAACACTTCACCAACGGTGGCACCCCTTCTCCCAAAGTTACGGGGTCAATTTGCCGAGTTCCTTAACAGGGATTCTCTCGTCGCCTTAGCATGCTCTGCCAGTCTACCTGTGTCGGTGTACGGTACGGGCACCTATGATCCTTAATAGAGGCTTTTCTTGGCAGCGTGGAGTCAGCCACTTCGGCTCCGAAGAGCCTCGTATTCGCTTCTCGGCCTTGCAACGCGGATTTACCTACGTTACGGCCTACCAGCTTGAACGCCCACATCCATCCGGGCGCTGACTTATCCTCCTGCGTCACCCCATCATTTCATAGACTTTGACAGACGGTACCGGGCGCTGCTCGCCTTTTCGCTTGTCTCGTCGTCGCTCGTTCGCTTGCGATCGGGTAGATCGCGGCGCTCCGAGCTCCTTGATACAAACGAAAACGCTTCGCGAGTTTTAGCAACTCGTGAAGTGTGGCGAAGTCATTGCTCGACACTGTCCGGCAAAGTCTAAACGGTCATCGGTGGTAGCAGAATATGAACTGCTTGTGCATCGCCTACGCTTCTCAGCCTCGGCTTAGCTCCCGACTCACCCTGAGACGATTGACGTTGCTCAGGAAACCTTAGACTTCCGGCGTGCGGGGTTCTCACCCGCATTTGTCGCTACTTATACCTGCATTCGCACTTGTGGTTCGTCCACACGTCCTCACGGTCGTGCTTCAGCCTACGCCACAACGCTCCCCTACCGATTAGTTGTCTAATCCCAAAGCTTCGGTTAGATGCTTGAGCCCCGTTACATTTTCGGCGCCCCATCACTCGACTAGTGAGCTATTACGCACTCTTTCAAGGGTGGCTGCTTCTAAGCCAACCTCCTAGTTGTCTATGCGACGAGACTTCCTTTACCACTGAGCATCTATTAGGGACCTTAGCTGTTGATCTGGGCTGTTTCCCTTTTGACCATGGAGCTTATCCCCCACAGTCTGACTGCTGTGTAATACGCCGCGGTATTCGGAGTTTGATGGGGTTCGGTAATCTGGTAAGACCCCTAGCCCTGTCAGTGCTCTACCCCCGCGGGTTAACGCACAACGCTAGTCCTCAAACTATTTCGGGGAGAACCAGCTATCTCTAGGTTCGATTGGCTTTTCACCCCTATCCACAAGTCATCCAATGTTTTTTCAACAACAACAGGTTCGGGCCTCCACGTGAGGTTAATCACGCTTCACCCTGCTCATGGATAGATCACCTAGTTTCGGGTCTACTGCAACGGACAAGCGCCCTATTCAGACTCGCTTTCGCTACGGCTCCGGCTCAACACCTTAACCAAGCCCGTTACAAGTAACTCGCAGGTTCATTCTTCAATAGGCACGCGATTAGCCTTGCTTGCGCATTGGCCTTTCACGGTTTGTAGGCACACGGTTTCATGTTCTATTTCACTCCCCTCCGGGGGTTCTTTTCACCTTTCCCTCACGGTACTAGTTCGCTATCGGTTTCCACAGAATATTTGGCCTTGGAGGATGGTCCCCCCAGCTTCAGACAGGGTTTCTCGTGCCCCGCCCTACTCACGAACAACTCCATAAGACCGAACGATTTTACCTACAGGACTTTCACCTTCTTTGGTGCGGCTTTCCAGCCGGCTTCTGTTATCGATCGGTTTGGTAACTTATGCCCAGAGATTCGGCTCTGAGATGGTTGCCGTACAACCCCGCTCATGCAACGCCCGAACGCTTGCACATGAACGGTTTAGGCTGTTCCCAGTTCGCTCGCCACTACTACGGGAATCTCGTTTGATGTCT
>Ga0326727_10021151_pt1:5000-12788 | contig 12788 bp, 8 predicted proteins | sample MB2enrmetagenome_FD_207643 | JGI IMG/M metagenome (GOLD analysis project Ga0326727, IMG submission 207643) | Lab enriched peat soil microbial communities from McLean, Ithaca, NY, United States - MB29MY | ecosystem: Environmental > Terrestrial > Soil > Wetlands > Peat | place: USA: New...
AGCGCGATTTCGAAGTATTTTCGTCGCGCAGTCAAAGGTCGCAGCCCGTCAGGGCCGGACTTACAGAGTACCACAACGGGTACTGCGACGCTAGTCTGGGGCCTTCGATCGTTCCCGAGCGCGGCGACGTTCCGCTTTCACGCGGTTGCCGCAGACGGCCATGTTGCACCAGGCGCCCGAGCCGTTTTTCGAACGATCGTAAAAGGCGAAAAGGCAGGAATGCTTGCGGCAAGCTTTGAGCCGACGCCACGAGCCGTCGCGAACGGCATCGTAAATCGCTGCTGCGAGTGAGCCGCGCAGGGTCGCCGTAGCGGAATCTCCTCGCGGCACCAACTGCACGCCGCCCGAAGGGGCGAACACCACCTCCAACCCCGTCCCGGCCAGAAGGGTTGCGACCGCCGGCCAGGTACGCCCGCCCGACCCTGCACCGCCGTGCGATACGAGGTCCGCCCGAAGTGCCTCCCGCAGGTCACGCAGCGCCTCGAGCTCGACTGCCGAGGGCGCGTTTGCGGCAAAACCGCGCGCTCCCAGCCACTGGGCAGCGGTACCGCCGGTCAAGAACGGATCGTGCTCGGGGTGGTCGAGATCGAGCGAGTTCACGAAGAGGCGTACGAGCTCCAGGGAGCCGGGCGCCGACTGATCCCTAGACATTCCGAGGGCAGCATATCACCGGCAAAATAAAATGACAAGTTACCTGCACCGGCAATCGACGTTCGCTGGTGCAGGGAGCTCTACGCGCGCAGAAACAGCGCCTTGAGGTACTCCGTCTCCGGCATTGCCGGATGCACCGGGTGGTCGGGCGCATGGCCGTGACGCTCGAGCACCTGCAGGCGGCGCCCACATTCGCGCGCGGCCTCGTGCGCGACGCGCTGCAACCGCTCGGCTTCCAAGTGGTGCGAACACGAGGCAGATGCGAGAAAGCCGTCTTCTTTGAGCAATCGAAACGCCGCTTCGTGCAATCGCCGGTAGAGACGCTCGCCGGCGGCGGAGTCTTTGCGCCGCTTGATGAGCGCCGGCGGATCGAGCACCACCACATCGTAGCGACGCCGCTCGCCGTGGAGACCCGCCATCACCTCCAGCGCATCGCCGACCAGACCGTCGACCTCCTTGCCGACGCGTCGCGCGTTCGCATCGGCATAGTCGAGCGCGAGTTCGGATTGATCGACGCAGGTCACGCTCTGCGCGCCGGCCGCAAATGCCGATACAGCCCACGCTCCCACGTACGAAAACACGTCGAGGACGCGGTCGCCTTCTTTGACGTACCGGCGCAGCCGCGCGCGATTGTCGCGCTGATCGTAAAAGTAGCCCGTCTTCTGCCCGGTTCGCAGCGGCGCGGAGATCGTCATATCGCCTTCGATCACGTCGATGCGTTCGGGCACCTCGCCGAGCGCCACGTCGAGCGGCTCGATGCCTTCGAGCGCACGCGTCGAGCCGGTATTGCGCAGCAGCAGTCCTCGCGGCGCCAGGATCTCCGTTACCGCGCTCACGATCGCTTCGCGAAAACCTAGGATGCCGGCCGTATTGAGCTGCAGCACGCACACGTCGCCGTACCGGTCGATGACCAGACCCGGTATGCCGTCGCTCTCACCGTAGACCCAGCGGTAGTAGGGTGCAGCGAAGAGGTGCTCGCGCAGCTGCAGCGCTCGCCGCAAACGTGACGCAAACCACTCGGCGTCGATCGACGCGCGCACGTCGCGCGTGAGAATGCGACCGGCGATGAGTGCGCTCGGATTGACGTAGGCAAGCCCCACCGGATTGCGCGCGACGTCGACGACGCGCGCCATTTCACCGGGTTTGAAAGCCGTCAGCGGCGTCTGAGCGATGTCGACTTCGTTCGAGAATATCCAGTTATGACCAAGGCGGACCCGACGGTCCGCCTTGGCTTGGAGTCGCAGTTCGCGCAAGCGTTTAGACCTTGCGCGACATCGTCTTGGCTTGCATGAAGAGCAACAGATAATCGCGGCCGCCGGCCTTGCTGTCCGTGCCCGACATGTTGAACCCGCCGAACGGATGGACGCCGACGAATGCGCCGGTGCTCTTGCGGTTGAAATAGAGATTTCCGACGAAAAAGTCTTCCCGCGCGCGTTCGATCTTCTTCTCGTCCGTGGTGTAGAGCGATCCCGTCAAACCGAACTCGGTGTTGTTGGCGATCTCCATCGCATGATCGAAATCCTTGGCCTTGATGATCGCGAGCACTGGACCGAAGATCTCTTCCTGCGAGATGCGCGCCATCGGATCGACGTCGGCAATCACCGTCGGTTCGAGAAAGTAGCCGGTCGTTCCAATACGGTTGCCGCCGTAGATCAAGCGGCCTTCTTTCTTACCGATCTCGATGTATTCGGAGATCGACGTGAGCGCCGCTTCGTTGACGACCGGGCCCATGTAATTACCCTGTTCGCTCGGGTCTCCGACGGTAATCTTGGCCACGCGCGCTTTCAGTTTTTCGATGAACGCATCGTAGATCGGCTCCTCCACGATCGCGCGCGAACACGCCGAACACTTCTGACCTTGGAAACCGAACGCAGAGACCGCGACGCCCTCGACCGCGGCGTCGAGATCGGCGTCGGCCGACACGACGATGGAATCCTTGCCACCCATCTCGGCGACGACGCGCTTGATCCACTTTTGGCCCGGCACGGTTTTTGCCGCAAGTTCGTTGATGTGCAGGCCGACTTCTTTCGAGCCGGTGAAGGAGATGAACCGGATCTGCGGGTGCGAGACGATCAGATCGCCGATCTCGCTGCCCGAGCCGGGCACGAAGTTGAGCACGCCCTTCGGCAAGCCGATCTCGTGCATGAGGTCGACGAACCAGGCTGCGATGATCGCCGAGTCGCTCGACGGCTTCAGCACGACCGTGTTGCCGGTCACGATGGCCGCTGCGCTCATCCCCATCATGATCGCACCGGCGAAGTTCCACGGCGGAATCACGGCTCCAACGCCGAGCGGGATGTAGACCAGTTCGTTGCGCTCGCCTTCGATCGGAACGACCGGGTGCGGCTCGGCATACCGGAGCGCCTCGCGGGCGTAGTATTCGAGGAAGTCGATCGACTCCGCGATGTCGCCGTCGGCCTCCACCCAGCTCTTCCCGACCTCGAGCGTGAGCAGGGCATCGTACTCGAAACGGCGCCGGCGGACGAGCTCGGCCGCCTTAAAGAGGAACGCCGCACGCTCTCCCGGGCTCGTGCGTTTCCAGCTTTCAAAGGCCCGGGCGGCCGCATCGATCGCGGCGCGAGCCTGGTCTTTGGAGGCCGAACTCGTGACCCCGACCACCTCGGCCGGGTTGGACGGGTTGAGGGAGCGGATCTTCTTCTCCGTCTCGATCTTCTGCCCGTCGATAACCAGCGGGTAGTGCCGGCCGAATCCCGAGCGAACGCGGGTCAAGGCCGCCTTCATGGCCTCCGCGTCGGCCGGATCGGCGAACGATTTGATGACTTCATTCTTAAAGGGCGCGATGCGCTCGAGGGTGCTCGTCATGAGAAAAGCCTTCGGGCGCCCGTGCCACTATTCCGCTAGCGGGCTCCCCTGCGGAATGGGAGAATCTTCGCTGTTATGGTATACGACATCGCTATCGTCGGCGGCGGCATCGTGGGTCTGGCGACCGGCCGCGAGCTCCTCATCCGCCACCCCCATCTCAAGCTCGTCGTCCTCGAGAAAGAGGACGTTCTTGCCAAACACCAGACGGGGCACAACAGCGGCGTCATCCACTCCGGCATCTACTACAAACCGGGCTCCCTCAAGGCCAAGCTCTGCGTCGAAGGCCGCAAGCTCGCGTGGGAGTATTGCGATGCAAAGCAGATTCCGTACATCAACTGCGGCAAGCTGATCGTCGCGACCGAAGAGCACGAGCTCCCGCTGCTCGACGATCTCTACAACCGCGGCCTGCAGAACGGCATCGAAAACCTCGAGGTTGTCGATGCTGCCGGCATTCAGGAGCGGGAGCCCCACTGCCGCGGCATCAAGGCGATCTTCTCGCCGGTAACCGGTATCGTCGACTGGGGCCTCGTCGCTCGTTCGTACGGCGAAGACATCCTCGCCGCCGGCGGCGAGATCTTCACCGGCCGCGAAGTGCGCGCCATCGAGCGCGGCAACGGATCGACCCTCGTGAAAACGACGAACGGCGACTACGAAGCGCGCTACGTGATCACGTGCGGCGGTCTGCAATCGGATCGCCTGGCAAAGATGACCGGCGGCGGCAGCGATCCGAAGATCGTCCCCTTCCGCGGCGACTATCTGATTCTCAAACCCGAGAAGCGGTATCTCGTCAAAGGCAACATCTACCCGGTCCCCGATCCCAACTTCCCGTTCCTCGGCGTACACTTTACGCCCCGTATGAACGGCGACATCTGGCTCGGCCCGAACGCGGTGCTCGCCTTCGCGCGCGAAGGATATACGTTCACGACGATCAACCCCGGCGATCTGCTCGAGACGCTGACGTATTCCGGCTTCATCAAACTTGCGTCGAAGTATTTCAGCACCGGCATGGGCGAGATGTATCGCGACCTGCTTCGCAGCGCGTACGTCAAAGCGCTGCAACGCTACATCCCCGAGCTCAAGGTCGAAGATACGCTCCCAGGCCCCTCCGGCGTGCGCGCGCAAGCGATGATGTCCGACGGCACGCAGGTCGACGACTTCGTCTTCGAAGGCGAGGGCTCCACCATGCATGTTCGCAACGCGCCCTCTCCGGCGGCAACGTCGTCGCTGGCGATCGGAAAATACATCGCCGACGATGCCGACAAGCGCTTCGGCTTGGGCACGACGGCAGCCGTGGTCTGAGCGTTGACCACGACCATTCGGACGATGAGGCACGGCGATCTCGACGCCGTGCTTCTTCTTTTCGATCAGGTAGCCGCCGAGGGTTTGTGGATCGGCACCGAACCCGGCTACGACCGCGAGCGCTATCGCGAAATCTTCGGCTTTGCGATGTCAGTAAACAACGGCATGTTCGTCGCCGAAAGCGACGGCTCACTCGTCGGGATCTTAACGACCTACCGCCATGAAGAGTACGGCTGGACCCTCGGCATGATGGTCGACGAGCGGCACCGCGGCCGCGGCGTCGGACGCGCGCTCATGGACGCGCTCTTCGCGTGGGCGCGCGGCAAGGGCATTGCGCGGCTCTCGCTGCTCGTCTTCCCGCATAACGAGCGGGCGCTCGCGCTCTACCGCAGCAGCGGCTTCGTCGAAAAGGAACGCTACCCCAACGACGTGATGCGCCGCAACGGCGAGCATTGGGATTCGATCCTCATGCAAAAGGAACTCACGTGAGGGCGCGCATCGACGTCGCGATCGCCGCGCTCTTCCTTGCCGTCGGCGTTGCGGGGCCGCCGCTCGAACCGCTACGCATCCTTGCGGCGGCGCTGCTTGCCGGCGGCGTGGTGGCTGCCGGCCGCTACTATGCGGCGGTCGCGCTCGTCGCCGTCATCGCGGGCGGGTGGCTGCAACACGGAAAAGTGCGGCTCGCGCTCCTCGCCGTCGCTGCGATCCTTGCTATCGCCACGCACGCGACGCGGAACAAGCCGCTTGCGTCCGGGGCTATCGCCGCCGGCTCGGCGGCGACGGGCTTGGCGTTTCTGTTCTTATCGTAGACGGGGGAGCAGCGGCGAGAAATCGCTCGATCCGGTACGTGAGCTCGTCGGCGCCCATCCCGCCGATCTGCATACAGTAGAGATACCCGTCGGGATCGATGAAGAGCGACACGGGAAACATCTCGTGCTTATCGCTCGTACCCACCTCCAAGGCCCGGACCATTCCGCCGCGCCGATCCATCGCTATCGGGTACGTAATGCCGTACTTTTTGCGATACCGGCGCACGTCATCGTCTTGCTCGGCGCTATTCACGCCGATCACCGCCAAACCGGAGGCAGCATACTTCTGCGCGGCAGCGACGAGCGCGGGCTGCTCGTGATTGCACGGTCCGCACCATGTCGCGAAGATATTGATGAGCACGGAGGTCCCGCGATACTTCGAAAGTTCGAAATCGGGGCCGTCGAGCACCTCGAGCTTGAAGTCGAGCGGGTGATCGTACGGCAACGCGGTGCTCTTGTCGCAGAGATCCCAAGGGCCGATGGAGGGTGACGCGGAAGGCGCCGGACTTGCTGCGGCGGCTGCGGCCGCCAGGACACCCGAAAGAAACTCGAACCGGTCCACTACACCTCGCCGTACCGTGCCGCAGCAATCAGGGGTTGCACGAAGCTTCGCACCCTCCCGACCGCGTCCTCTCCTCTCGTTCCTTGGTACGCGTCGATCAGGGCGCTTCCCACGATGATGCCGTCGGCAAAGCGCGAAACGGCGGCGACGTGTTCGGGCGCGCTTACGCCGAAGCCGACCGCGAGCGGCTTCCCGGTCATCCCGCGCAACGTAGCGACCTGCGCGCGCAGCGCGTCCGTAGCGGGCTCGGTTCCCGCGCCCGTAACACCCAGACGCGACACGACGTAGATGAATCCTGAGGTGCGCTCCGCGATCAGACGCGCGCGGGACGGTGTCGTCGACGGAGCGACGAGCAGCGGCATGTCGAGCCCCTGCGCTTCGAGCGCGCGCGCGAGCTCTTCGCTCTCTTCGAGGGCGATGTCGGGGATGATCGCTCCCGAGGCTCCCGCTTTTGCCGCGTCCTCGGCAAAGCGTTCCACACCGTATTGGTAGACGGGATTGAAGTAGGTGAAGAGCACGATGGGCGCCCCGCCGCGAGCCTTGTGGCGGGCAAGAAGTTCCAGGACGTCGGCGATGCCCACCCCTCGCTGTAACGCGCGGTGCGCCGCTGCCGCAATCGTCGGTCCGTCTGCTAGCGGATCGCCGTAGGGAATGCCGAGCTCGATGACGTCGACTCCGGCATCGGTCAGCGCGCCGAGCATCGCATCGGTCGTCTCCACGTCGGGGTCGCCGGCCATCACGTAGGGGATGAACGCCGCTCGATGCTCGTCGCTCGCCCGCTGAAAGATCGACTCAAGCATCGCCGGTCATCGCTCGCACCTGCGCGATATCTTTGTCGCCGCGGCCGGAAAGGTTCACGAGAATCAGATCGTCGGGCCCGCGCTCGCGCGCGAGCGTGCGCGCGTAGGCAATCGCATGCGCGCTCTCGAGCGCGGGGATGATACCCTCGCTGCGCGAGAACTCGAAGAAGGCATCGAGCGCTTCGGTATCGGTCACCGGGACGTAGGTCGCACGCCCGCTGGCTTTGAGATAGGCGTGCTCTGGGCCGACGCCGGGATAATCGAGGCCGGCGCTGATCGAATGCGTGTCTTGCACTTGCCCGGCCGTGGTCTGCAGCAGATACGAACGAGAGCCGTGCAGGATGCCGACGCTGCCCGCACCGAGCGCCGCCGCCGTGCGCAGCGTCCCAACGCCCTCTCCCGCCGCCTCGACTCCCCAGAGGCGTACGTCCGGATCGTCGATGAACCCGGCGAAGATGCCCATAGCGTTGCTCCCGCCGCCGACGCAGGCGACGACATCGCTCGGCAGCCGTCCGTACCGCTCCAAACACTGGCGGCGCGATTCGATGCCGATGACCTTCTGGAATTCGCGCACCATGTAGGGGTAGGGATGTGCGCCGACCACGCTTCCGATCACGTAAAACGTCTCTTGCACTTGCGCGGCCCATACGCGAAACGCTTCGTTGGTCGCGTCCTTGAGCGTCTGGGTACCGCCGGTGACGGGATGCACGGTTGCGCCGAGGAGCTTCATGATGTAGACGTTGAGGGCTTGACGCTCCACGTCGACCGCGCCCATGTAGACGTCGACCGGAAATCCGAACTTCGCGCCGACCGTCGCGGTCGCCACACCATGCTGACCCGCGCC
>Ga0326727_10021153_pt1 | contig 12787 bp, 9 predicted proteins | sample MB2enrmetagenome_FD_207643 | JGI IMG/M metagenome (GOLD analysis project Ga0326727, IMG submission 207643) | Lab enriched peat soil microbial communities from McLean, Ithaca, NY, United States - MB29MY | ecosystem: Environmental > Terrestrial > Soil > Wetlands > Peat | place: USA: New York...
ACGGCCCACCAGATAGAAAGCCAGAAAGATGGACACCACCGCAAATAGAATTGCGCTGGCACGCATCCAGTTGACATGCCTCACGGAACTGAATACATTCTTTAACCGGTCAAAGTCTCGATCAAAACTACGACCGATTCTACGGGTACTGGGTTGAACATCCACCACTTCCGGACGGAACTTTTGAACGGTGGTGTTTCCGCCCCAAGCCGGCTTCTTATCGAGCGTAGCCTGCGTCGCGCGGTCTTGAATAAATGCGCGCAGGTCGCTTTCAAATTCAACTGCCGATGGGTATCTCCGGTCGATATCGGCGGCCAGCGCCTTCTTGATGATCGCCGCCAGAGCGCGGGGGCAATCGTCCGGTAAAGACCGCGGTGGTCTCTTGGATTGGATCAGATTTTCCAGCTTCCGTGTGTCCTGCGCCTGATAGGGCGGGCACCCGGAAACCATTTCATATAAGCTGACCCCCAACGCCCAAAGATCAGATTGCGCGTCCACTTCCCCTTTAGCCAAACGCTCCGGCGAACAGTAAGTGGGGCTGCCCATATTGTGCTGAGTCAGGTTGCGTGTGTAAGAGATGACTTTGGCGATTCCAAAATCTAGTAACCGAACCTCATCGTTGCGTCCGATTTGAATATTGGATGGCTTGATGTCTCCGTGCACCACCGCGCACTTCTTACCGTTCAGATCTGTCATGAAGGAGTGCAGGCGCTCTAGCTGACTGCAAGTCTCCGCGGCATAAGTTGCCGCCCGCTTGGCTTCCAGACGCCGCTCCGTATGGAGAATCTCCTCGATATTGCGCCCCTCGAAATACTCCATCGAGACGAAGAAACACCCGTCGTTTTCATCGCACTCATACACTTCTAAAAAGCGCGGGTCAATCCGATGCAGGTCGGCCTGAATCAATGCACCGCGACGTTCCGCCTCGATCACGATCTTAGAGAAATCATCCTGTGATTGCTCCACTAACTTCAGGATGACATTGCGTCCCAGCCGCTCATCATAGGCCAGGTACACATCCGTCATGCTTCGGCCGAGTTTACGAATGATCTCGTAACGTCCGAAACGTTTCTTCTGTACCGCGAGTGTGCTCATCGCGAAACTCCCGCCCCGCCCGCCAGAACGATGTTCGCGCGAACAAGACCGGCAACTGTTGGCTGCGGCACATCGCCTCCTATCGCCGGTCCGTTTCCTTCGAATACGTTATTCACCAGAATCGGTAAAGAAGGTACATGGATTTCCACGCCTGCCCGCGTTGGCCGCAGGCCCGTTCCGTTTTTCGAAATGCGATTGCCGCTAAGCCGGGGACTCGCGCCGCCTTCAATCAAAACGCCGCACCCACCGTTGCCATAAATGAAGTTGGCGCGAAGTGTGGCCTTCGCGCTCCCCTCGATCCGCACGCCGCACTCAGCCGCTCCGGTGATTTCATCGTCGCTGAAATCGACAGAACTGTCTTGGATCAAAACCCCGCCCACGATCAAAAATCCACTGAACCGCGCCCCGTTGATGTTCCGGGCCACAACAGCGGCAACCCCCGGCGCAGCACCATCCAGATGAATAACGCTCTCTCCCGGCATAGCGCTCAATAGAGATACACCATTACGCAGTTCCAAGGGTCCCAGAAACGTTCCCTTCGGGGCTTCAATCACATCGCCGGGGCGCGCGCTGCTCAACGCTGTCTGCAGGGCCCGGGGATCCGCCGCGTTCACTCGAACAATCACCGGTGGCTCGGCAGTGGCCGCCGGAGCAACAGAGGGTGCGGGTAGGTATCTTTCCACTTGCGTCCAGGCGGCCGCCCCCAGCACCACGCCAATCAACATCCAAAGGAGTGCCGACAGCGCTCTTTTCCACCAACCTCCGCGTCGCATGCGAGTGATGGAATGGCGCCCTCGCGCTTCGGCCAGCGGCCGTGCCTGGGTCCCGACGAACTCCGGCCCCGCAACGAACACCACGCTGATGTTATCCTTCCCGCCGGCTTCGTTCGCGGCGTCCACCAGCTCCTCAGCCAAGCGCTGCGGATCCCCGTCATAGCGCTGCACAATCGCATTCATCTCGGCCGAAGTCAGAACGTCGCTTAACCCATCGGTACAAAGCAGGAACGCGGCATCCGGGCGAAACGGATAGCTGCGCGTTTCAATAAACTCCTCATCGGCGGGCGCGTGAGGCCGTGAACCCACATCGCGGAACACCACATTGCGGCGCGGGTCATGCATGGCTTCTTCTTCCGTCAGATCTCCCCGGTCTTCTTTCTCGCCAACCGGAGAATGGTCCGACGTCAGCTTGCGCAGCCGTCCCTGCCAGGCCAAATAAAGCCGCGAATCGCCCACATGCCCCACCGTCAGCTTGTCGGCGTGAGCTACCGCCAGCGTCAAAACGCAAGCCATCCCGGTCCATTCAGGATGTACGCGGGCCAGGTTGAAAATCTCGTTATTCGCCGCCGTAATCGCCTGACGGATTCTAGGCTCTGTGTCGCCGCGCAGCCGCTCCAATTCATGCGGAATGATCGCCACCGCAGTCTCGGCGGCCTTTTCCCCCGCCGCGTGACCGCCCATTCCGTCCACTACGAGGAAGATGCCGTTGGCCTCATCCACGTGCGCCCGATCTTCATTGCTCGTGCGCTGCCGGCCCACATCGCTCGCCTGGCCAACCCGCCATCCGGCCGCCACCCGGCTCATGACCGGCGCCCCTTCCGGTTTGCAATCCACAGCACGGCCGCGAACAATGCGAACGCGATCACCACTGGGATATGCAAGCCGTACACGCTTCTACCTCCGAGCTCGAAACGAAAGCGTCAACACCTCGGCCAGACCGATTTCAGCCGTGTCCGGCAGCGCCTCCTCCGCATTTCGTTTGAGCCGCTTCCCGTTCAGCCAGGTTCCGTTGGTGCTTTTATCAATGATAAGAAAAACTCCCGTGGCGCCGTCGCGCCGCAACTGTAAGTGCTCTCGTGATACGTCGTCGCTGGCATACAGCGCCAAATCCATCAGATGGCCTTCCCCGCCCCGGCCAACGGAAACCTGATTCTGCGTCATCAGGAATGTCTGCGGCCCGGAATCGTCCACATACTGGATTTCAGCGAATACCTTGTCGGCCGACTTGCGCGTTTGTGAGGTCCCCAAAACCGTCCGGACTTGCCCGGTAACCGATGGCTCGCGATTCATCAGCGTCGTCTTAGTCCCGCGGAACCCCGGCTCCACGGTCTCGTTCAGTTCCGAGTGAATCTCCACATCACCCAGTGGCACTTCCACATTCGAAAGGAAATCGATCACCCAGTCGCGACACGCGATCTTGTACTCTTTCGGAGCTTTCCCAAGGTTCATTCCGAGCATGCTGGGCCGTTTATTCAGTTGCGCCACACGGTTGCGAAGCGCCTTCCGCGCGTCATCCGCAATCAGGCCGAAGACACCGCTCAGCCGCGCGTGGTCCTCCGGATGCAGGTAAACGCTAAACACGCAGGGCAGCAGAACACTATACGCAAGATCGAACCGCCCCAGTTCCATATTTCGAAGCAGTTCGCCTATCACCGACTGGCCGCTCAACTTGCCGACCGTCAGCCCACCGCTATCCTGATCGTTTTGGGCCAAGTAGTTCCCTTCCAATCTATTTACGTCTAAATATACCGAGAGATTTCACCGGACGTGCGGTTTAACCCGTTAAAGTCTGTTCACGTTCGTGCGAACCCTGCTACCTCTTCAAGCGTATCTGTTTTTGAAATGCGTATTCTCGTCACCGTTCTCAGCCTGGGTTTGCTTGCCGCCCCGGTGTTTGCCGAGACGTCCGGCCGGTGCGGCCAGGCGTTCCAAACCGGCTTCCTGGGTGGGGGGAAGCTCTCCATTCACGTCCGTCCCGGTGATGTCGAGATCTCGGGCGCCGACGTTTCCACCGTGCGCGTGACATGTACTACCAGCCACTCGGATGAGGATTTGGGGCGCATTGCCATCCACGTCCGCGGCGGCGGAAGTTCGGGGAAGCTCGAAATTGAGGGCGGCTCAACACATAATTCAGGCGTACGGTTCCGGATTGAAGTGCCGCGCCGCAGCAGTCTCTGGGTCCGTTCCAAAGCTGGCGACATGAAAGTATTCAATGTCACAGGCGACAAGGACATTGAACTATATGCCGGCGATTTGCAGATCGGCGTGGGCGACCCGGCGGATTATCGCCACGTCGACGCTTCCCTGCTGGCGGGTGATATCACGGCCTCCGCCTTCAACGTCTATAAGGACGGATTGTTTCGAAGCTTCTCCCAGGATAATCCGAACGGCAAGTATACGCTGCATGCACATTTGCTGGCCGGCGATTTGATCCTGCGGTAGGTCAGGGACGCAGGCTTATGAGTTCCGTGGGGAGCTGCGATGGAAGCGCTTTCGCCGCGATCGCCTTCCACAGTTTATAAACGCGGGTGGTGTTGTCTCTTGGAATGTCGCCGCCCGCAACCGAGGCGTCCAATCTCCCAGCTCTGTTGCACGCTGCGATGACGGACGTGATAGGAAAATCCTCAGCCCTAAGGTTGGTCTTGTTGTACCCTCCCAATTGCGAGCGAAGCGCGAGTTCCACTTGCTTGGCGCTCGACAGATTAGCCATTTGCGATTCCTCGGCATGATGCAAAAGAAGCCAAAGCTCAAAGCAAGGTTTGCTTAGAGCGACGCGAACTCCTTGCCGCCTCGCTTCCGCGATCACCGACACGAAGCTCGAAAGGTGGGTGCCTTGCGTGTAATGGTCGGTGTCAAGTAAAATCCAGAGTTCATCATCGTTTTCGTGTTCGAAACCCAGCAGACGATCGAGCACGTTTCCCGCCGCAGACCTTCCGCGTTCCGCGGGAACCACGTGGATCTTTACCCGGGTAAACCCGAAGAAATCAAAATACTGTTTCGGCGCGTAAGTGTCATCGCACGCCACGATGAATAGGCGGTCATCCCGAAGGCTACCGGCATCGCGGGTCAGCGGCCTTGCTTTCCGCTGGACCAGGCTCACACTGGCTGGCCTTTCTCCATCAATCGATCAAGATTGCCGAGGAAAGGGATTGCTCCGAAACGGCCCTGCAGGTAGTGTTTGCGGATTTCGAGATCGTTTCGAACCTTGAAGTCCATCAGGGAATAGAGGTGCGTGGCGGACTTGCCATCTTTCTCCGCAAACCAGATCTCATCACGACGCAACAAATCCAGGTCGAGCAGATTCGACTCATGTGTGGTAACGATGATCTGATGCCCACACGAGGTCAGGAACAACTCGAGAAACCTCCAGACCAGCATTGGATGCAAGCTGCGGTCGATTTCGTCGATGAAATAGACTTCGTCGCTTGGTTCGGAGTGGTGAAGCGCCGGCGTCAGACCGAGGAGGCGCCGAGTACCGTCAGATTCATCCGCAAGCTCCAACGGAAAAGTCCGGCCGATGTGATCCTTGTGCGCGGCTTGAATTCCAACACGATAGAATTTTCCCCCTTCGAACATGACGTCACCCGCTCCATCGTCGAATAGACCACTTTGGGGCCGGCTCACCTCATCTTCTGAAACCTCCCTCTTAACTACTTCCAAATGGTCGACGCCCGTCGAGGCGGAGTTGAGAAATCTGCCGGCGAACGCGACGCGATCCGGATCACTGGAAAGCCATGACACGAGCGGAAGAATCGCCCCACCCGGGTCTACGAACCTCAGGCTCCACTGAAACCAGATGAGAACCGCGTCCAACTCCCGGCTGATTCCCGACCATTCGAGCGTCGCCTCGATAGTAGCGAGGAATGACTGATTCTGAGGCCCGCCCACCTTGGCCAGTGCTAATAGCTTTTCCCCCGCACCTTTAAGACCTTGCGCATCGACCGTTACCTTGCCGTTGCCGTCTGTGACGCGCTCGTAGAGCGTCCTGTCCCGTCCGCCATCCACATGGACAAGCCACTCTTCAATCACGCGCTCATCATCAACCTTGAAACCAAATCGGTAGAGCCGCTCACCTGCGATAAATTGCAAGTCAAATGTTGATGGTTCGTTGGCCATTCCTCCGAATCGGAATACTTCCCGACCAGTCCCGCCATTCTTTTCCCTTCTACCCAACGCGACTTCCTTCACGTATCGAAGGGCCTTGAACAGGTTCGATTTCCCTGCCCCATTCGCCCCGTAGACTACCGCGGTGCGAAGCACCTTCTCTTTAGAATCGGGGATGCCGGCAAGGTGTTTCTCGTGGCCCGTCAGCCGGTTACTCGCCACCAGCGAGAAGGTTTCCTCCAATGAAAAGGACCGAAAATTTGATACGGAAAATGAAACGATCATCTCGCCTTACGTGATATTATCACGTAACTGAACCCACTGAGGCATTCTGATTGATCTCTTCGTGGCCTCTCGCGTGAAATTTTCACCCTAATTCCGCTTCGTCAACAACACCTCCGCCTCAAAGGCCTTGCCATCCCGCATCACCTTCACCTTCACCGTATCCCCAGGCTTATGCGCCCGCAACGCATACGTGAAATCGTACAGATTCTGAATCGGCTTGCCATCAAACTCCACCATCACGTCTCCCGCCTTGAACCCCGCCTTGGCCGCCGGGGAGCCATCACGCACATCCGAAAAACGCACCCCGTTCGCGGGGCCGCCGAAATCCGGAATGCTCCCAAAGTACGGGCCGTACCCGGAACTCCCCGACGACGAAACGCTCCCCGCATGCGCTGGTTCCTGCACGCGAAGGAACTCCGGTCGTTGCGGCGCCTCCGCCAGAGACTCCGCTATATCCGCAATCTCATCCAGTAGCCGAACCGCATCCGGAGCATTGATCTTATCCGCGGTGTCGCTCGCCTTGTGATAGTCGCTATGCAATCCCGAGAAGAAGAATAGTGTCGGAATCTGCTTAGTTGTAAATGAGGTATGGTCGCTCGCACCATAGCCGCCCATTTGCGATTCGTCGGCCGCGAAGTGCTCCTTGTCCGTCGCCGCGGCCACAATCGGCTTGAATGTGGACCCGGTCCCGACCCCACCCACATAGACCTTGTTATCGCGTAAGCGCCCAATCATGTCCATGTTGATCATGGCCGCGGCGTCGCTCAGAGGCTTCAAAGGATGGTTCACATACCACGCCGATCCCAGTAATCCTTCTTCCTCGCCAGAGAAGCAAAGGAACATGAATCCCCGCTTCTGCTTGCCCATCCGCGCAAAGTGCCCAGCCAGTTCAATTACTCCAGCCGTGCCTGAAGCGTTGTCATCCGCCCCCGGATGCACCGTGCCTGTCATTGACGGGTCCAGCGAATCCTGCTCTCCTAAGCCCAGGTGGTCATAGTGCGCGCCGATCACAATATACTCCGATGTTTCGCCGGGAAGGTATCCAACCACGTTCCGGGTGCCGCGCTTCTCTTCAGTCAAGTCAACTCGCAACTCCGCCTTCTCGTCTGGAATCGCAAAGGTGTGCGGTTTGGTTTCGCGGTCTATCTCGCCCACAACCTGGGTGACGCTTTCATGCCCGGGAGCTAGTAACTGGTCCGCCACAGGCCTCGAAATCTGGTCTACTTCAATTCCATAATCCCCCGTCGCCGTCAGCACCGCGAACTTATCCAGCGCGTCGTCATCTGAAGGACGGTTTACCAGCAAAACCCCTCGTGCTCCATGAAGTTTTGCATTCACCACCTTGCTCTCAATTGCCGAAGCCGCGAACTGATTCTTGTCGGTAAGCTCCTTCGGTTCATGCCGCAGAATCAACACGACCTTGCCTTCCGCCTCCACGCCCGCGTAATCGTCGTAATGGTATTCCGGCGCGCTGATTCCATATCCGGCAAACACCACCTGCCCGCTCACCGAACCGTTTCCGCTTAGGTTCAAAGGAACGAAATCCACGGTCTCGCGAAGACGTTTCGACTCCCCGCCATTTGAAATGACGAGCGCATCTTCCTTACCCAACCCGGTTTTTGCAGTCACCTCGTACTGCTGAAAGTAACTCCCCCCGATTGGTTGCAGCCCAGCGCGCTTGAACTGTTCCCCAATATACTCAGCAGCCCTGTCGCATTCCGGAGTCCCCGTCCGTCGTCCCTTGAGTTCGGGTGAGGCCAGAAACCGGATGTGCGCCATGTACCGATCCGGAACCATGTCCGAAGCCAGCGCCATCGCGGCGCAAACAGCTATCCAACCAGAGCGTTTCATCTACTTCCAGTCCGCCGTGAATACATTGAACTCATACCGCGCCGAAGCCTTCCAGTCGGTCACAAACACCAGGGTCTTTCCGTCCGGAGAGAATTCCGGGAATGAGGTGAAGGTGTCATAATCCGTCACGCGCTTTAGTCCGGTGCCATCCACGTTGATGATGTAAAGCTCGAACTTGCGGCCGTCGCAATCATGCATGTTTGATGAGAATAGGATCTGTTTGCCGTCCGGTGTGAAAGTGGGCGCGAAAGACGCACAACCCGTATGGGTGATCTGCCGGATATTGTCGCCCTTCGAATCCGCGACAAACAATTCCATCTTCATGGGACTCGTTAGGTTGTCTTTCAGCAAGTCTGCATAGGTCTTCTTCAACTGCGGCGTTTCGGGATGATTGCCGCGCCAGACGATCATCTTGCCATCCCGCGAGAACACGCCGCCGCCGTCATACCCGTAGCTCTTGGTAATCTGCTTCTTCCCTGAGCCATCCAGGTTCATCGTCCACAAATCCAGATCACCCGAAGCCATCGAAGTATAAAGGATCTTCTTGGTTTTCCAATTGACCGTGCCTTCGGCGTCATAACCCGGCGCGTCCGTGATGCGCTTCAGATCGGTTCCATCGTCATTGGCCACAAAGATGTCATAGCTTGCGTACACCGCCCACAGGTAGCCCTTTGAACGATCGGCCGGTGGTGGGCAGGCGTCTCCAGCCAGGTGCGTCGAGGCATAGAGAATATGTTTCCCGTCCGGCAGAAAGTAACCGCAAGTCGTACGGCCTTTGCCCGTGGAAACAAGATGCTGGTCGGACCCATCGGCGTTCATAATGTATTCCTGATCGCACTGGCCTCCTCCGCGAGTCGATTGAAAGATCAGGCGCTTGCCGTCCGGCGACCAATACGCCTCGGCGTTTTGCCCGCCCGACGTCAGTTGCTTCACATTCGATAGATGGCCGGCTTCCAGTTCCACATCCCCGCCTAATAGCGAAGCCGCTGAGAGAATGGCGACAGTTGTGAGGGAAATAACATTCATAGAAGAACCCCAGCTTATCGCAGAATGGCGGCGTCGCGGATTCCGTTCAGCACAAATTGGACGGCGATCGCCAGCAGCAGAAGGCCCATCATGCGCGTCAGAATACGAATTCCGCTCTCTCCCAGGTGGCCGCCCACCCAATCCGCCCCGGAAAGCACCACATAGGACACGGCCGAGATCACCGCGATCGCAGCAAGAATAATGACCGCGTGCGGCCAGTCGGAATTCTGGCTCATCAGCACCATCACGGAGGAAATGGAGCCCGGCCCCGCCAGCATCGGAATGCCCAATGGAACAATTCCGACATCTTCCTTGCCCATGGCTTCCGCCGCATCACCCGGAGTTTCCTTCGTCGGTGATCGCTTGGCCTGCAACATATCCAGCCCGATAATCCCCAGGATCAAGCCGCCCGCTATCTTGAACGCCGGTAGGGTGATCCCGAAGAGTTTGAAGATCAGAGTGCCCGCGAATGAAAACACCGCGAGCACTACAAAACACGTCCAGGCCGCGCGCAAAGCCATGTGCCGCCGGCTAGGGCCATCTGCCTCCGCTGTCATGACAAGGAACGTCGGAACGGCGGCAATGGGATCCACCAGTACGAATATCGACGTGAAGGCAATGAACGCGAATTGAAGCAGAGGAGGCAATCTTTTATAGTGTCGCAAGCCTCAAAATCTTTTTCCTAACTAACGACCTACTCAGCCGTCTCTGTACTATGATGTCTGAGTATGCGTAAACCGGATTCCCTGCAGGGCTCGCTTGATCTGCTCGTACTAAAGATTCTTTCCCGGCGTCCGCGCCTTCATGGGTACGCACTGATGATGGCCATCCAGGACTCGTCAGGTGACGTGCTGCGCGCCGAGGAAGGCTCGCTCTATCCCGCGCTTCACCGCATGGAAGAAGCCGGCTGGATTCGCGCCCAATGGGGCGAGAACGAAGCGGGACGCAGGCTGCGGCGGTATGAAATCACGGCGGCCGGCAAGAAGCAGTTGGAAGCCGAAGAGTCCCGCTGGCTGGCTCTAACGGCAGCTATAAACCGTGTTCTAAGGACGGCCTGATATGCCATTGTGGTCGCGCATTTGGAATGTATTTCGAGCGGAGCGGTTGAACCGGGAGCTTGACGAAGAATTCCATTCGCATATCGCGGAAGCCATTGAGCAAGGCCGCGATCCCGTCGAAGCCCGGCGCGCATTCGGCTCGCCGCTCAGACAACGCGAGGTAAGCCGCGACGTCAAACTCATCGCATGGCTCGATTCGCTCCGTGCCGATATCATCTTCGGATGGCGTCAGCTGATGAAGCGCAAGGTGACCTCAGCCGCCGCGATCGCGTCGCTTGCTCTGGGAATCGGCGCGTGTGCCGCCACCTTCCGGCTCATCGACGCGCTTCTGCTTCGGCCTCTGCCTATCGCTAATCCCGAACGCCTGTATGCGCTGTTTCGCCAGGGAGCCGATGCAGACGGGAAAACCAGGATCAATGACAGCTACGAGTATCCGCTGTTTCAGCAGATGCGCGAAGCCGTGAAGGGCCACGCGGAATTGATCGCGGTATCCGGCGCTGCAAGATCGGACCTCACCTTCGGTACCGATCAGGAAACGGAAAAGGCCTACAACCAATACGTCTCGGGCCGGATGTTCAGGGCGTTCGGACTCCAACCCGCCCTCGGGCGCTTACTCCACGAGGACGACGATGTGACGCCGGGCGAGCATCCATACGCGGTGCTCTCTTACGACTACTGGACCAGCCGCTTCGCGCGGGACCCGCGCGTCATAGGACGAACGTTCCGCATGGCTGGCCATCTTTTTGAGATCATCGGCGTCGCGCCCGAGCGGTTCACGGGTACTGAACCAGGAACAGTGACAGGCATCTTCCTCCCAACGATGATGAACGAAGGTGTTGGTCACGTGGATTGGAGTTGGGTCAGGGTTTTCGCGATGATGAAGCCGGGCGTCACTGTTGAACCTCTTCGCGACAGGCTGCGCGTGACTTATCGAACGTTCAACGACGAGCGTGCAAAAGCCTTCCCCAACATGCCGCGACGTTTCATCGACCGCTTCTTTCACCAGACGCTGTTACTGGAACCGGCCGCGGCCGGGGTCTCAGGTATGCAACGAGACTATGCCCACTCTCTCACGGCTCTTAGTCTGCTCGCGGCGCTCGTTCTTCTCATTGCGTGCTCGAATGTGGCGAATCTATTGGCAGCGCAAGCTGCCGCTCGATCCCGCGAAATGGCGCTCAGAGTTTCCATCGGCGCGGGGCGGCGGCGTCTGGTGCAACTGGTTCTCGTCGAAAGCCTGATTCTCGCGTTCCTCGCGGCTGCAATCGGCGGTGCGTTCGCCTGGTGGTCCGCGCCTTTCATTGTCAGTAAGATCAACCCACCGGATAACCCTGTGCGATTGTTCCTCCCGGCCGACTGGCGTATGTGGGGATTCGGTCTGGCGCTTAGCTTGACAGTGGCGCATTTGTTCGGCGTCGCACCCGCGTTGCGCGCGTCTGCTGTAAGACCCGCCAGCGCGCTAAAGGGAGGGGAAGATCCGCACGGGCGGCGCCGGATCATGCATGCGCTCGTTGCCGTACCGTCAGGCTTCTGCGTTCTGGTGCTTTTCGTGGCGGGCTTGCTGGTGGCAACATTCGACCGGCTCTCAAGCCAGCCTACAGGCTTCTCCTCTGAGCGTCTCGTTACTCTCGACACCGTGGCTCAACACCCGGTGTCGATGGCTCTATGGGATCAGGTAAAAGATCACCTCCGTTCTCTGCCCGGCGTCGAGGCCGTTGCTATGGCCGGATGGCCGTTGCTCGATGGGAACGGCTGGAACGGGGTGATCTCCGTCAACGGCGAGCCCCCCACCGATGCTCTGGCCTACTTCCTCAGCGTCTCGCCCGGATGGCTCGGCGCCATGAAGATCCCACTTCTGGATGGCAGAGATTTCCAGGCCGGTGAAGCCTCCGCCGCTACGGCGATTGTCAATGAGGCTTTTGCAAGGCGCTACTTCAGCGGCGAAAACCCAGTCGGAAAGTTCTTCGAGACCGGGCAGCAGCGCACGCGCTTTGAAGTGATTGGCCTCGTGAAGGACGTGCGCTATCGGAACATGCGTGAACCGATCACCGCAACTGCCTACCTGCAATTCGCTGGACAAGACTTCAATCAAGCGACGTTTATTGTTCGGACATCCAGCGTAAATCCGCTCGCATTGGCGCCGGCGCTGCGGAGCGGGGTTTCGCGCGCGCGCCCCGAATTCCGGGTGAGTAACATCCGCACCCAGCTGGAGATCAACCAGGCGCAGACGGTTCGCGAAAGGCTGCTCGCGATGCTGGCGCTGTTCTTCGCGTTAGTAGCGTTGTTGCTCGCCGGAGTCGGCCTGTACGGAGTGCTGGATTACTCCGTGCTGCAACGGCGCCGCGAGATCGGGATTCGGATGGCCATAGGTGCGCGACCCGCAGGCGTCGCCCAATTGGTGACTGTTGAAGTCTTCAGGATGGTGCTGGTGGGAGCTATCGGCGGACTTGCGCTCGGCATGGCATCAACGCGGTACATCGAGCCGTTGTTCTATCAGGTGAGGCCAACCGACTTAGGTGTACTCGCTATCCCATCAATGACGATCCTCTTAGTGGCGATGCTGGCAGCAGTGCCTGCGGTGATCCGCGCCGCAAG
>Ga0326727_10021154_pt1 | contig 12787 bp, 4 predicted proteins | sample MB2enrmetagenome_FD_207643 | JGI IMG/M metagenome (GOLD analysis project Ga0326727, IMG submission 207643) | Lab enriched peat soil microbial communities from McLean, Ithaca, NY, United States - MB29MY | ecosystem: Environmental > Terrestrial > Soil > Wetlands > Peat | place: USA: New York...
CAAAGGTGACGTTCTGGCTGTTGGTATCAATCGAGATCGCGCTGCCGCTGCTCGCGATCTGGCTCGAGAAGTCAACCTGGTTGGAACTGCTGTATTGGAGCGTGCCACCGCCAAAGCTGATGGTGCCGGTAGTGGGCAGCGCGTATTGATTATTCAGATTGAGGATGCCGCCGTTGATCGCCGTGCCACCAGACCAACTGCCTGTGTTGCTAAGGATCAGCGTCCCGGCCCCCAAAGTCGTCAACATGCCATGCGCCCCGGCAGCGTCCGTTATTGGACGTTGCGACGTGGTGGTGAAGCCGTTCGTGTTAATGAAGCCTCCTCCCGCCCCGATCTGGACCGCGACTTCATTGCCATCCGTGGTTCCGCCGTTCTTAAAAATCTGTCCGCCGGCGGTGACGAGGATCGTTCCACCATTCATCGTGAAGGTAAACGGAGCGTTGGAGCCCGATTCGGTGACGATTAGAGAGGTCTCAAGAAGGCCCCCATTAAGTTGGAAAGTATTCGTCCCGATGGTGGATGATGCGGCATCCGAATCGACAGTCGGCGCGATAACCGTTCCGCTATTGAGAACAAAGCTGCCAATACCAATGGAGCTTCCAGACCCCCAGTTGCCAACCCTCACGTTCGGCGTATTCACGAGACCACCATTGACGATGATATTCCCGGCGCCTTGATGACCCGCATAAATAGAGCCCGCCGAAAGCGTGCCTGTAATAATTACCGTGGAAACACCGGCCTGGGCAACGTGGCCGACCGTGAATCCCCCCGGAAGATTCCCAGAGGATCCGGACAACGTCCACGTCGCATTAGTCGCACCGAAGTCGACGATGACGTTGTTCAAGGTCCCGCCAAAAGTCTGGGTCCAATTACTCCCCCAAACCCCCAGATAGGGATCCCCGGAAGAACTGGTAACCAGTCCGGTGCCCGCAATGCCCTGTGGAAAGAAATATGTGGGGATGCCCGCGAGGTCCAAAGTGCCCCCGCTGTTGATCACTACCAGACCGGTATTAAACGGAGAACTATATGCGGCGCCTCCCATTTGGATGGTGCCTCCGTTGATGGTGGTTGTGCCGGTATAGTTATCGTTAGCGGTCATCAATAACGTGCCCGCACCATTCTTGGTAAAGCCGCCCGTGTTGCTGCTCGCAATCGCGGAGGCAAATGTGACATTCTGCCCGTTGGTATCGATCACAATCGCACTGCCACTGTTGACGATGCGACTGGAATAGTCGGTTGTGTTGAAACTGCCATATTGGAGGGCACCGCCCCCGAAAGTGATGTTCCCAGAGTTGCCAATGGCCGAAGTATTGCTCAAAGAGAGTACGCCCGCATTGATTGTCGTGCCGCCGCTATAGCTATTGGAGCCGCCGAGCGTCAGCACTCCGACGCCGGATTTGGTTAACGATGCCGCTCCCGAAATGTTGCCCGGAAGCGTCTCGGAATTCGGATTCGCGACGATCAGCGCGCCTGTGACAGCGATATTACCACCAACATAACCATTATTGGTTACGCCGTCACCGAGTTGAAGAGTGCCTGACGTGACCGTCGTAGGGCCCGAGTAGGAGTTCGAAGCCGTCAGGGTCAATGTTCCTCCTCCGGACACTGTCAGGCCGCCGGTATTGGAGGAGGCGATTCCCGAGGCAAAAGTGATATTCTGACCGTTTGTATTGAGGAGAATCGCGCTACCGCTGCTTACAATTTTCCCGGAGATATCCGCCTGATTCACGCTGCTGTATTGAAGCGTGCCACCGTTAAAGCTGACAGCGCTAGTATTGCCGAGTGACCATGCATTGCCCAAGGCAAGGATGCCGCCATTGATCGCAGTCGGGCCGCTGTAATTATTCGAGGCGCTCAAGGTGAGCATTCCAGGGCCACCCATCGTCAGGCCAAGGGTCCCGACCCCGTTATTGATCGACCCGTTATAGGTTGAAGTGCCAGAACTATTCACGGTCAAGGAAGCGGCGGCGCCGCTGTCGGTGATCAGTCCGCCGGCCAGGCCGCTCAACAGCCCGGAAGTGACGCTGGAGCCGTTCAAGTCGAGGGTGGCATTATTGATGGTCAAGGGAGAGCCAGCCGCGCCCAGCGCGTAGGCATTGCCCATCTGGAGGGTGCCGCTGTTGATCGTCGTGCCGCCACTGTAACTATTGCTGCCGCTGAGCTGCAACTCGCCGGGGCCATTCTTGGTGAGCGCAACACTGTTGGCGCCGTTATTGGCTATCGATGCACCAATGGTGAACGTCCCGGAAGCATTCTCGTCAACCGTCAACTGCGAGGTGCCGGAGGTCAGCGTGCCGTTATTGATGCTTGTTGCGCCGGTTGCCGACGAAGTGACCAGGACGGCACCATCGGCGATAGTCAGCGTGTAACCTCCGAGATTCGCCGAACCCGCACTGGCCGCCGTGAGCCGGAGCGCGCCGATCGTGCCGCTGGCGCCCATGCTATTAACGAACGAGGCATTGGCGCTGATGACGCCTATGTTGGTCGACCCCCAGGTGGAGACGTCGCTGGAGATCACATAACCGGAATAGGCGACAATATTGCCCGAGGAAACGGCGGCGAAGCTTGTGCCGCTGATGGTCGCCCAACCGCCGAGAAGGCCGTAGGTATCGTTCCCGTTCGAAGTGGTGATTCCGTTCGTAGAGGATTGGGAGCCAGAAGGCAGGGTAAAGTCCACCACGCCGCCGACGTTATCGGTGATGGTGCCAAGGTTCAGTACGAGTGTATTGCCGGTCGCTCCGGTCAGCACCACCGAGGATTGGCCGGCATTGACTGTCAAGCCATTGAACTGCTGGCTGTTGGATGTGCTGGCCTTTTGGACCAGGCTTAACGTGCCCGTGTTCAGAACCAACGCCGATCCGTTGCTGACGTTATTAATGATATTGCTCGTTGGGGCGCCTGAGACGCTGAAATCGAGTTTCAATGTGCCACCGGCAACGGTCGTCGCCCCGGAATAACTGTTGGTGCCGGTGAGAGTGAGAAACCCGCCCGGTCCAACGGTCAGAGCCACGACGCCGGTTGACCCCGAGACCCCAAAGTGGTCCGTGATGTTCCCCGCAAACCCACTGACCGGCGTAGTGGTGCCGGTGATCGTCAGGATGGAGGTCGTGCCGTTATTCCAGTTGCCGATGAATTGGTTGGCCCCGGTCCGGCCCGCTCCTACCGCGAGGCCAGCCACCGTCTGGTTGAATCCGTGCAAATCGAGCGCGCCATCGCTGTTCCACCACGACGACCCCGGCGCCTCCATGGTGGTGTCCGGAGACGCCATCCCGGGATAGGGCGCCTGGTTTTCCGTTTCGCCCAGGACGAGTGTGGTCCGTGCAGGCAGCGTGTTATTGGCGCCAAGGACAACGGGTTGGTAGAAGATACCGCTCGCGTCCATGCCGCCACCGAAGTTCCCGAGAATGGTCGCGCCGACGTAGTTATTGGAACCGCTGATTACCAACTGGGAAAATTGACCGGCAGTGGCTGCTGAGTTGCTGCCCAGATACAGATTGCCGATACCGCCGATATTCCCGGAGACCGTAAATATTGCCGAAGCGCCGTGATTCATCATGATCGATGCATCCGCGCCCAGCGTGATATTCCCGGCCCATGTTGTCGCACCCCCCGAGTATGCGCCCAATCCTCCTAACTTGCCTCCCAGCGAGTTCAGTTTCAGGTTGCTGGTGTAAGTTCCATTATTCAAGTAGAGTGACCAGCCGCCAAGCGTGCCGGAATTTACAATAATGGAATTATTTCCAACCGGGTTCCCCGTCTGCGACCACTGGACCATACCGGCGTCGGTGCCATTTCCCAATACCACATTTCCGGCGAACGAGTTCCCGTTAATGTTGTACCATCCGGCGGGGCTGCTCACGGTCCCCGGCAAAGCATCGAACTGATAATTGCTGGCGCCGGTAAAATTGAGATTCGCAAACGTAGCCCCGTTGGTGGCCCAAAAAACTCCCGTGGGATTGGTGATGTAAAACGTCCCGCCCGTCGGCCCGTGAATGGTCCCGGGGCCGTAGAGGTAAACGGGTTTATTGATATCAGCAAACGTGATGGTCCCCGCATTGACCGTCCCAGACACCGTCACCGTGTAGACCGTGGTGTTACTATTGGCGCTGCCGAAAACGGCTGTATCAGCCGTGGTATTGCTCCACTGGTTCCCGGCGGTGGACCCGTTGTACCAGTTCGTGTTCGAAGCGCTCCAGGTACCGTTGCCATCCATATTTCCCGAAGTCACCCCAGCTGGGTCCCAATACATCGTGGCGGCGTGAAGCGTCAGGGAGGCTGAAAGCAATCCGAGCAGCAGAATAAATGCGACGTGCGAACTCTTCGCGAAAGCAGACCGAGGAGAAATGAGGTTTTTTTTCACGGCGATAAACTCCTTATGAGGCTTGTTAAACCGTATCCACCTAATTGCGAAGGCCTTAGGGCAAATCAAAGCAGGGTTAGGCGAGCGGGGGTTAGACCCAGATAGTAAAGGAACTCTCCCACAAAAAGAATGGACGATCCTTTGAAAGACATGGACTATCTTACGTTTCTTAGCAGAATCGGCCCGCATGCCAAAAATCCACCGCCAGCGCCAGGGTTTTATCGGAGAGCACGTGGTTGTGGTGCCTCAATCTGTCATCCAGCAGATGCAACGCGAGCCGATGCTTTGTGAGCTTTTCGTAACCGATGCTGGATGTTTTCCCGAAGCCCGTGGCCATTTCGTGGAGCGTTGCGAAGGCACCCCCGGGCTGATTTTGATCGTCTGCCTTTCCGGCTGCGGTTGGGTCCGGCTTCTGAACGGAGACCGCTACTCTGTGCAAGCCGATGAAGCCTTCCTGATTCCCCCCGATGCCCCGCACGCCTACGGCTCCGACGATACGCTCCCCTGGACCATCATGTGGGCACATTTCCGAGGCGGTGACTCGGTCCATTTCCAGAATCTGCTGAAGATTGTCCCCTCGGGCTCGCCGCTAATCCACCTTCCGGCCGGCACGGCCAGCCGACTTGAATTCTCCACGATCTACGAGACCCTGGAAAGCGGATACACCCTCGCCAACCTTCTGTCCTCGGCTGCAAAACTACGCTTTGTGCTTTCGGAATTCAATCGACTGCGCCTCCCCGGGCACCCGCAGGCGCATCCGGCTGAGCAAGGTGTGAGGCAAAGCATCGAGTGGATGCAAAGAAACCTTCACCGCGAGGCGAGCCTCGACGAGTTGGCTCGGGAAGCCGGCATTTCCGTGTCGCACTTTTCCGCGATTTTCAAACGGCGCACCGGATTCGCTCCCATCAATTACTTTTTGCGCCTCAAAATCAGCAACGCGTGCCGATTGCTTGATACCACTTCGATGGAAATCAAGGAAGTCGCCAGCGCCGCCGGTTTCGAGGATCCATTTTATTTCTCCCGGTTCTTCAAGAAAATCATGGGGCATTCCCCCCGCTCTTATCGCAGCATCCAAAAAGGATGACTCTCGGTCAACGTGCGGTCATTCGGTATTTCAACTGCCACGGTACCAGGCGCCAATCCACCACACGCTTGGAGCACCATATCCAATCCTCTTAAATGGATAACTGTTCTTAACTAAAGCGGATTAGCGCATTCTCTCCACGCAACGGAGGAGGTAGGGCAGAAGCTGCTTCTTACGAGATACGATGCCTTCGAGTTCCCAGACGTTTGGCTCGCGCTGGGGGAAATCGATTTCTCTTAGGAAGGCCTCGGCACCGCATGCGAGGAGGAGGGAGTTCTGGGTATTGATGTCGGTGACGAGGAGGGCCATGAAGAGGAGCCCCCTGGTGCGAACGCGCTGGGTGAGAGCGTCGACAAGGGCGGCCTGTTTTTCCGCGAAATGGCTGAAGCTGAGTTCCTCGATCTGGGCGACGACGAAGGGGCCGCGCTCGTGCTCGTATTCCTTCGAATCGGCCTGGATGGTCTGCTCCGGGGTCATGGTAAGGAGGGGCGAGCCGACGGCGAATATCTCGGCGGCCAGATCGCTCGCATCGACGCCGGCGACCTTGCAGAGGTGCTCAACGACCTCGCGGTCGGTGGCGGTCGCGGTGGGGGAAGTGAGATTAAGGGTATCTGAGATGACGCCGGCGAGGAGGAGGCCGGCGATGGGATGCGGGATGGGGATGCCGGCCTGGCGGTAGCAAAGGGAGACGATGGTGCTGGTGGAGCCGACAGGGTTATTCCAGAAGAGGATGGGGCTCTCGCTCATGAGGCCGCCGATACGGTGATGGTCGATGATCTCGACGATGCGCACCTTGTCGGCGCCGTGGACGGCCTGGGATAATTCGTTGTGATCGACAAGGATCAGCTCGCGCGGGATTGGCTTGAGGAAATCGCTCTTCGAGAGCATACCGACGAGGGTTTGCTTCTCATCGAGGATGGGGAAGACGAAGTGGCGCGAGGAGTAGGCTTTTTCCCGGGCCTCATCAAGAAGGGTTTCGGGCGTGAAGCTGAAGAGCTCCGCGCTGATCAGGCTCTCCACGCGGACAGCACCGCGGGCAAGGAGGACGGTGGTAGCGGTGTCGTGAACGGAGGAGATCACGGTAACGCCGGCTTTATTAGCGAGTTCGCCAATATCCGGAGCGATATCGAGGGCGCCGGTGACGACGATGGCCTTTACTCCGGCCTCCAGGGCGATGCGCTGGACGTCGTCGCGGTCGCCGACGAAGAGGATGACCTCCTCGGGTTTGTAATTGGCGAGGCGCTTCGAGAGGGAGGCACCGCGCATCGCGGCGACGACGAGGAGGTATTTGCGCATCTCGCAGTCGAGCTTTCCGGCAACGACCTTTCCGCCAAAGGTCTCGACCATGCTGGGGAGCGATGCCTCAATGAGGCGGGCACCGGCGGCTTCGTCGCGGGCGGGGAAGAGGCGCTGGCAGACGCGGAAGGCAGAGAGGAGGCCGAGGCAGCGGTTCTCCTCATCGATGACGGGCAGGCCGCGGAGGCGCTCACGCTCGATAAGGTGGATGGCATCGTAGGCGGAGCTGTCGCGGCGGACGGAAATGACGTGGCGTTCCATGACGTCGCTGACCCGGGGGGAGAGGTCAGGAATGAATACGGGGGCTTCGACGCCGAATTTGTTCAGGACGTAGTCGATGCGTTCATTGGTATCGCCAGCCCGGGCGGCGATGGCGCCGGGGTTGCCGCTCAGCTGCTTGAGCCTGGCATACCCAATGGCCGAGCAGATGGAATCCATATCGGGATTGCGATGACCAATGACGATGGTTTGCATGGAATCTGGAAACAAAGGGGCGAATGTGATGCAGGTATCGCGTCACCGCAAGAGGCTGCTGCGAAGAAATATGCGGCAACCGGAAGAAAGCGCTTCCTACGGGGAGGGCCGCATCACGCTGTATCCCGAAACGCCGCCATTCAGACGCGCGGTACCCATTTGCTGCTTCTGAAAGAGGACGCCAACGAACGGGACGTGAGACTTGCCCTTGAGCGGAGTAACGGTCCCCTTGAAGAGGCCATTGGTCGAGGTGAGGACCACGGGAGCGACGGCTGAAGGAGTTCCGATTAATCTAAATTCGCCGCCCGTAGCGCCCAACGTCCCCGAGGTGATGACGGCGGAGGTAAGACCGTTTGCGTAGAAATCGAGGGTGGAAATCACGGACGTTGCCGTGCCGGTGCCGAGGAGTGTGCCGGTAGAATATTGGGAACCCAAAACGTAGACGGAATTTGCGGGGCTGTATGCGCCGGCCGGGAGAGGCGAGTGGAGGGCGCCATCGGCATCGCTGACGCCGGGGGTATCGCGAATGACGACCGCGCCGGTGAGGCGGCCTTTGTGGGAAGGGAGGTTCAAGAGGAGGGTGCCATTGGCCAGCATGGTGGTGCGGACGGAATAGGCGGTGCCATCGGGGAGTTCGCCGGTCATGCTGGAGCCGCCGGTAGTACCATTGATGGTCAAGAGGCCGTAGCCGTATTCGGCCAGGGAGGACGGGCCGGCGGTCTGTTGCAGGATGACGGTGTAGGGGCCTCCCAAGGGGCTCGGGATGCCATTGGCGCCGGCGTTCACGCCGCCGTTGACCTGCTCGGCGTCTAATGTCAGCGCGGTACCGGAGGTCAGGGTGCCGGTGAGGGAGGCGGCCTGGATGGCGAAGGAGAGGTTCAGGCGCTTCTTCGTTCCACCGGGGACAGGTCCGCTCCAGATCCCGGAAACTGCCAGGCTATTCGCGAGCCGATAGGTGGCGCCTTCAAAGCTGAGGCTGCCGGTGAATGCGCCGGATGCACCGACGGTCACCTGAAGGAATCCATCATGGCCGGCGGTGCCATCGGTGATGAAGGCCTGGTAGGGCGCTGGGACAAAACCGGTGCCGGAAATCAATACGCTGGTCTTGAAGGCGCTGGCCTGGCCGCCGATCCAGTTGAGGTTTGGGTTATTGAGCGAGAGGATGATGACCGGGTCGAGCGGCGGGACGGCCTGGGGCTGCCAGAGCCAGTCGTCCGAGGAGACAGCGTTGTAAGTGTACGAGGCTGCCGCGGTGGGCTGGCTGTAAAAGCGAATGGCCAGCGGGGTGCCGGCGGGCGGTCCGGTAACGGTGCTCGGGACGGTCACGGAAACCGCGATGGTGCCGGGACCAGCCGCGCCGGAGGGCGAGGAGCCGATGGAAAGACGGCCGAGGCCAAGCGGTGTCCAGGTTCCGGCGAAGTCATTGCCTACGGTAGCGGAACTGTAATAGCCGACCTCGACGAGGGCGCCTTCGTTATTCGATTGGCCGGAGGTAAGGAGCGTCTTGCCCCACGGATCGGAGAAAAGGGAATTGCTGCCGGAATCGACGATGATGGTCGACCTCGCGGCGATACCATCAGCGCGAGTGGCGAGCGGGACGAGAGCGAACGCGGCAAGCGCCAGGCAGGTCCAGAGAAGTGAGGAAAGGACGCGCGTGCTCACGGTTGATATGAGGAAGGCCAGACGATGAACGCAGGCGCGGCTCCCTTGCCCCGGTTGATGACTGCGCCGCCGCCGGCGGGAATCGACGGAACAGGCACGCCAAATTGAGCGCCCTGCAAATGGCCGGCCTGACGCCAAAGCCCATTGGACGAGCGGTAGTAAACAGCCCATTGTTCGGCGTTCCAAAAACGAACGGTATCGATCAACTGCGGATCGTTTCCGGACTGCCAGCCGGAAATCTGGGCCAGGTTTGTGGGGTTCCAACTCGTGAATTGCGGATTGGCGATGGCCTTGATCCCCGCAGCCGGAAGGACGGTGACAGTTTGGGTGGTGGGCACAGATCCGACGAAAGAGACCGTCAAAGGAGCGGTGCCGGAATAGGCGACGAAGGCGGGATTGGCGGGGTAAACCGGTTGCGAGGCGCTGCTCGCGGCGGATGTCATCGAGCCGGACGTGACCAGAACCAGCGAGGAATCCAATCCGGCCGAGCCGAAGAGCGAACCGAGCGTATCTGCCGGGAGGATTGCCACGGTATCCGATGCGGACCAGGGAGGGGCGAAGTTGCCCGACTTCTGGTAAGCCGCGGAGATGCCGCTGACATCGAGGGTAAGCTGGTTCGTGGTATTCGACGTGATCGGGAGGCTAAGCCCGATGGCGCTGCCGGTGAGGAAGAGGGCGACGTGCGGAGTGCCCGTAAAGTCCTGGGTCCAGTTGGCATTGGTAACGGTAAGAGTAGAACCGCTTACGGAAGCGATGAAGCCCTGATGAACAGCGGGCTGGAGGAACGGGGTTGCGATCCATTGATGCAACTCCGGCCCGGTGGCGGAGGTGGCGGGGACGGTGAACTTTACGTAACCGACGGGCTGGCCGGTAACAGTATCGCCGAGGAGATCGGTAACCTTGAGGCGCATGAAGCCCTCGGGTGCCGTCCCGGAAATCATGGTCGTACTGGTGCCGCTATTGGTCACGGTCTGGCCGGTCCCGGTGACGGCCGCCCATGTCATGAGATCGGTGCTCGATTGGACTACGGTGCTGGCGGAAATGGTGGCAGAGGTCGAAAGGGCGTAAGTGAGGGCGAACTGTGTGCCGGAGTAAGTTGCGCCCGGGAGGCTCGCGACGTCATCCGTGCCCGCGGGGAGAGCGAGAGCGTATTTGAGTAAGTTCGGGATACCGTCACCATCCGGCACTCCGGTGGCTGAGAGATTTGCACTACCGGTGAGGCTGGCGCTGCCGGGGACACTGGTGCTGCCGGTGAGGCTGGTGACGCCGCTGATGGTCTGCCGTCCACCGGCGAGATTTACGCCGACGGGTAGGCTGTACGCGGCTTCGTTGGCGGGGTCTGTCACCTGAAGCCTGAAAAACATTGCGAACGTCGAGCCGGAAACGGAAGCCTTGAAGGTTTGAGTCGAACTCGTCGTGCCGGTGGATTGAGTACTGAGGTTTGTGGTCTGCCAGTTGGTCAAATCCGTGCTCCATTGCGGGGTACACGTGGCTACGCCGGTGGCCGAATTGACGACGGTGTAATTCAGGGAGAATTGAGTGCCGGACACGGTGCCGATCGGCAGTTTCGCGGAGCCGAGATCGTTTTGCGGAGCCGGCAGTCCCAAGGCGTATTTGACCAGGTTCGGAATGCCATCGCCATCGGGTGTGGCCGTGGCGGCGAGACTACCGCTCAGGCTCGCGGTCGTATGTTCGCCGAGAAGATTGATTGCGACGGGTTGGGTCTCGACCTGATCACCGGTTCCGTCAGTGACCATGAGCCGCAGGTAAACCACGAACGCTGTGGAGTACTGGGAGTATTGGACGGGCTGGCTCGTGCCGGTGGTTATGCCAACCGGTTGGCCGGTACCGCTAACGTCGGTCCAGGTCTGCTGATCGGTGCTCCACTGGACAAAATAGTTCGCATCAACGGGGGGAACGGGTTGAGTAAAAGTAAGTGAAAATTCAGTCCCTGAGACCTCCGGGATCGTCAATCCTGAGATGTCGCCGTCATTGGTCCCAGTTTGAAGTGCGAGCGCATACTTAAGGAGATTGGCGATGCCATCTCCGTCGGGCGTCGCGGTGGCGGAGAGATTGGCGCTGGTGGTGCTGCTGGCGAGCGCCTGCTGGCCGAAGAGATTGATGTGAATCGCCGGGGTGAAGGCCACATCGTTCGCGGGGTCTTCGACCTGGAGCCTCAAGAAAAGATCGAACGCAGAGCCGGAGATAACGGCTTGGGTAATCGTGTCGGGCCCCGTTTGCGAGTCGGTCGAGCTGACGATACTGGTATTCCAGCTTGAATTGTCGGTGCTCCACTCCGGAGTAAAAGCGGGGCCGTGGGCCGGATCCGTGCTGAGAGAATCGGGATGAGTGTAAGTGAGTACAAATCCGCTGCCGGACAATCCGGCGGTTGGAAGGCCCGCGCCGGTGGAATCGTTCGTACCCGACGCGATTCCGAGGGAATACTTAAGCAAGTTCGGAATGCCATCACCATCCGGCGTGTCCAGAGGCCCGATGCTACCGCTCACGCTTGCTTTTTTGCCAAGGACATTGATGCCGACTGCCGGGGTGGAAGCCTGCTCATTGGCGAGGTCGGTTACGGTGAGTCTTAGAAAGTAGGCGAACGCATTGATGGGGAGGCTGGCCGTAATGGTTTGAGTCGTACCCGTGGTGGGTACCGTTCCATCAGTGACGGCGACTGGAGAGGACCAACCGCCGGTTGGAGAGGGGCTCGTCTGGAGGGTATAGGTGATGTCGGTGGCAGCATCCGCGGCTGTGTATTTAAGTGAATAAGTATAGGAGAATTCGGTGCCGGATATGCCTACTGTGGGCAGTAATGCGGTATCATTAGTGCCCGTCGGTAGCGCGAGCGCATACTTGACCAGGTTGGTGATTCCGTCGCCGTCGGGAGTGTCGAGGGATTGGCCGGTACCGCTGACGCCCGCGTTTGCGCCGTAGTTACTCGAAAGCCAATCCATGAATGAGGAGGGCGTCCACGAAACGGAAATAGCGGTACCGCTCTGGAGGAGAACCAACTGGCCGTTGGAAGCAGAGAGTTGTCCCGAGGGGTCGTACAGGCTGAATGAAGGGGCGAATGTCCCGGTGGTCACCAGGTCGGTTCCGGTGATCTGTATGGAATTGACGACAGGCCATTGCCTGGACTGGAACCAGAGGGGATTCCAGAAGGAGGAGGGGCTGTATATGGATACATTGAGCTGGGCCCCGGGCGTGACGATGATGTTGCCGCCGGAGAGTTGGGCCACTTCCAACTGCGTGGCGGTGCTGGTGGATTCGAGGAGGCCGATATTGAGTTGCGAGCCGCCGTCGTAGGTCACCCCGCCGGAAAAGGTCTGGAGGCCGGCGGGAATATCAGTCCCTGAGACTTCGAACGTGCCGCTAAGCGCGCCCGGGCCGTAGAGGAGTTGCTGGATGACGACCGTGGAGCCGCTGAGGGCGGTGGTGTCGAGAATGCCGCCCGCCTGAATCGAAATTTGCGGGTAGGTGGTGGAGTCCGACGCCGTGAGGACAACGGTCTCCGTGCCGCTGATGTTGAGGGCGTTGGAACCGGTGGCGGTGATGGCCTGGCCGCCCGGGAATACGGAGGAAGAGCCCGTGACATTCTGCGCAAGCGCCGCGCCATACGGAAGCAGCGCCGCTACAGTCGCAATGACCAGACGGCGGAGCCATGCTGTACTATCTACTGCTCTGGGCATCACGACCGGCTTCCGTTACACCATGAGGAAGGGGTATGGCAAATCAAAATCTCGGGAAGTGCCATATCCGCCTAAGCTACAACAACCTGGGGAAAATGTTTGTAACCTTTTTGTTTGCGCGGTGTCGATAGAGGCAGATGAAAATCACTCCCCATCTCATTGTTGCCGCGCTCCTTTCGGTTCGCGGAATTGGCACGGTGACCGCGGCGGAGACGCCGA
>Ga0326727_10021155_pt1 | contig 12786 bp, 10 predicted proteins | sample MB2enrmetagenome_FD_207643 | JGI IMG/M metagenome (GOLD analysis project Ga0326727, IMG submission 207643) | Lab enriched peat soil microbial communities from McLean, Ithaca, NY, United States - MB29MY | ecosystem: Environmental > Terrestrial > Soil > Wetlands > Peat | place: USA: New York...
CTCAACGGGGCTGCTGTTTCCGCCGCAGCACCAGCAACTCGGCATTGGCGGTGAGGACCTCGCGCAGAGCGTCCTGAAAAGCGCGGCCGGCCTCGACGCGCCGGCGGACGTCGTCGACCCAGGCTTTGGGGATGCGCTCGACCCGCTTCTTCCCTGCCGCCATAAAGGTGAGCGACCAGGCGGGGTGCCCAGGGTCCTGGCTGGCGGCGCAATGGCAGGTGGGCTTGCCACAACGGGTATAGCTGACCGAGAGGGATCCCGGAAGCAGATCCCGGGGGAGTGGGAATTGGCGGAGCAGCGCAAACTTACGTTGGCGGAACCGGGCCGCTTGGGGGCCCTTGGGCTCGAACTCCATCTTGTGGTAATCATACTACAAGAAGTGACTCCAAGCCAGCGAAAATCACGAACGCGAAAATAGGCGGCTTCTGCGATGGGTTACGCCGAGGCGATCCTGGCGGGCATTCTCAGCGGTTTACGGGATTCGGCCTTGTTGCAGTGCCGAAACTGCTGACACGCGGACACGCGGACACGCGGCGGTACCCGCGCACTCGCTTGGCGCCGCCAAAACGCGGCTGACGCCGCATGTCCATTTGCTCAGCGACCCACCACCACCAGGGTAAAGCTGTCCTTCACCACTGTGGGGCGGGGGCGCGGATTCTCCGCGGTGGCCTCGGGCGGCGGGCCGAACTCGGCGGTGGGCAGGTAGACGTTGTGCGTCTTCAGGTCCACGGCCATGGTGCGCGCGCCGCGCTGGGTGGTCGCCGATTCCACCACTTCGAACTTGCCGGGAGCGGTTTCGCCCACCACGGTCAGCGTGCCGTCGCCGCCATTGGCGCTGAAGCCGTATCCGCCGCCGGGGTCGAATCCGTTGCCATCGACGCCCGGGCCGATGGGAGGCGTGGCCAGCACCTTCCCTGAGGAGGCGTCCACCACCACCATCATGCGGTTGTGGCAGCCAATGAACAGACGATGGTGCGCCGCGTCGATTCCCATTCCGGACGGCCCCTCGCAAGGCGCCAGCGGCCACGTGTTGGTAACGGCCATCTTCAAGCTGTCAATTTCCACCACCTGGCTCTTGTCCTCGAGGTTGACGTAGACCTTGCCGGCTCCGTCCGCCGTTGTGTACTCGGGCTTGCCCGCCAGCGGGATGGCGCTCAACACCGTGCCCGCGGCGGCGTCAATCACGGTGGCGCTGCTGCTGCGGCCGTTGAAGGCGAAGACGCGCTTCGAGGCGGGGTCGTACACGATGGAATCCGGATTCGTGCCCGCCGGCACTTTACCAATGACGCTCAGGGTTTTGAGATCGAAGATGGTGACGTCGTTGGTCCGGCCGTCGCTGACGAAGCCGCGATGGAGATCGGCGGCCACGGCGATGCCATGCACGCCCTGGGTATCGGGAATGTCGCCCACAACCTTGTCCGTGTCCAGATCCACCACCATGACATGGGTCCCGTGCGAGACATACAGGCGGCGCGCTTCCGAGTCCGCGGTCAGATAATCCCAGAAACCTTCACCGCCCAGATGGATCTTCCGGATCACGTGGTAACCCGGGGGTGCGGCGGAGAGCGCGGCGGCGCTAAGGAGTGCCAGCAGAACGAATCGTTGTCTCATCTTCCTTCTCCTTCACCAGACGCGGCAGGCGGGAGCCGCCACCATGGGCTGGCCCACCTTGCACGCGAACGCCTTCTGAAACTCCGGCATGTTCTCCAGCACGCCGTTCACGCGGAACTTCTCGGGGGAATGCGGATCCACCTGGGCCAGCATCCGCTCGAACGCGTCGGTCCGCTTTCCGCACCAGACCCGCCCGTAGCCGAGGAAGAAGCGCTGCTCGGGGGTGAAGCCGTCGATGAGGCCGGGGTGCTTCCCGTCCAGAGTATCCATCAGCGCGGCGAAGGCCAGCCGGATGCCGCCGTTGTCGGCGGTATTCTCGCCCAGGGTGAGTTTGCCGTTCAGGTGCACGTCGTCGACGGGTTTGAATTTCGCATACTCGTCGATGAGGCACTGGGCGCGTTTCTCGAAGGCCTGCGCGTCTTCCTTCGTCCACCAGTCGCGCAGGTTGCCCTGGGCGTCGAATTTGCGGCCCTGGTCGTCGAAGCCGTGGGTCAGTTCGTGCCCGATCACCGTGCCGATAGCGCCAAAGTTGACGGCGTCGTCGGCGCTGTTGCTGTAGAGGGGCGGCTGCAGGATGCCCGCGGGGAAATTTATGTTGTTCTCCTGCGGATTGTAATAGGCGTTAACGGTGGGCGGGGTCATGCCGAACTCGCCGCGGTCCACCGGCTGGCCGATCTTGTTCAGGTCGCGATGGATCTCGAATGCAGTGGCCCGCAGCGCGTCGCCGGCGAAATCGTCGCGCACGATGCGCACGCTGGAGTAGTCGCGCCATTTGTCCGGATAGCCGATTTTGTTGGTCACCGCCTCCAGCTTCTCGTAAGCCGCCTTCTTCGTTTCCGGCGTCATCCACGAGAGCTGGCCGAGGTCCTCATTCATGGCCTTTTCGATGGCGTGCACCATTGTAAGCGTGCGCTGCTTGCCTTCCGCGCCGAAGGTCAGGTCCACGTACCTCTGGCCGAGCGCCTCTCCGAGGGCCCGGTCGGTGTACTGTACGCAGCGCTTCCAGCGAGGCTGTAGTTCCGCGGTTCCGCTGAGGGTTTTTCCGTAGAAAGCGAAGTTCTCGTTGACGAACGCCTGCGCGAGCATGGCCGCCCGGGCATGCACCACATGCCACCGCAGATACGCCTTCAGGTCGTCGAGGCTGGCGGCCGCCACAGCTCCATTGAGGGCGCGGAAGAAGTCCGGCACTTCCACGTTCAGGCTGTCGATCTGCGGCGCGCTCACGCCGTGGAAGTAGGCCGGCCAATCGATGAACGGGCACAGTGCGGCGAGCTGAGCGACGGTCATCCTGTGGTAGACGTTGTCGGGATCGCGGCGCGCGGTGAGGTCCAGCGAGCCTTTCGCCAGCAGCGTCTCGAACGCGAGGATGGCTTTGGCGTGCGCGTCCGCCTGTTGCGGCGCCTCGCCGATAAGCTGGAGCATGGCGCCCACGTGTTTCACGTAACCCGTCCGCAACGCCACCGACTTCGCGTCGTCCTTGAGATAGTAGTCGCGATCCGGCAAGCCCAGGCCGCCCTGATCGGCATCGCCGATGTTCATGGTGGAGTTTTTCGGATCGGGCGACGAGGCGAACTCGAACCACGCGTTCACGCCCTGGCGGTGCAAGCTCACCAGTTCCGCCGGAAGACCGTGTTTGTCGCCCAGCGCGTCAATACTCGCCAGCTCCGCCTTGAGCGGATCGTATCCCTTCGCGTTCACGGTTTTTTCGTCCATGCAGGCGTAGTAGAAATCGCCGATCTTCTGTTCCACGGGGGTGCGTTTCGCGTCCTCCACCGACGCCTTCTCGAGGATGCCGCGCAGGATTTCCTGATTGCGTTGAACGAGTTCCATGCCGGTGCTCCACATCGGCCGGTCGGGCGGAATCGGATGCGTGGCCACCCACGTCCCACAGACGTATTGGAAAAAGTCGACGCAAGGGTCGGCGGTTTTGTCGAGCGTGTTGAGATCAAGGCCGGAGGCGGGCTCCGGAGCAGCGGCATCCTGGGCAAAGGAGGTTGCCGCCAGCAGAAGGGCTGAAGTGAAGATCAGTCTGGTTAAGCGCACGTTTCTCATTGTAAGCCGGTGTCAGGATGCGATGGACATGCGGTGGCCGCCGCGTATTCGCCTGGCGCCGCGTGTCCTTACAAGAAGCCCGGGCAATGACCGCGGCAACGCCCACCTTCATGTCGCCCGCCCGTCTAAAGTACTCAGAGCGATCCGCCGATCTTTATACAAAGAAGTGCGCCGAGTCGAGGTGCATGACGCACCGGCACGGGTGGTCCTGCGCACCGGGAGGATGCCCCTGTGAACGCGACCGAACGGATCCGGGCGGCGCTCGAGCGAACCGAGGCCGCGCGCCGCGCGAGCGAAGCCGTGCCCCCCGGCGAGCCAGCAGAGAGCCAGCCAGCCGAACCGGTGGAGAGCACGTTGCGGCTGGTCTCCGCCGGCGATCCGGAGCGCGTAGCGCTGGCCGAACCCGCAGCCGCTCCGCCATCGGAAGAGCCGCCAGCCCGCAGTCCCGCCGCGACCGTTGATCTCCTGCGCTCGTCACTGGCTGCGGGCGACCATGAACCGGTAGCTCCTGTGCAGCGGGAAACGTCCCCTGCTCCGGAAGAATGGCCGCCTCCCGCTCCCGCGCCGGCTTCAGGCCCCGTTTTAAACGATGCCGCGCAATTCTCACTGCCGACGTGGGCAGCGGACACGCCTCGAAAACGGAAACGCCTCAGTTGGACCTGGGTAGTGCTCGGCGGCATGGCGGCAGTGGCCGCGCTCTGCGCGGTGTTGTTCCGGAGCGCGTGGTTGCCGGAACTGGCGCGGCTCACTTCGTCGCCCGCCGCCAGCACTGCGCTGCAACTGCGCGTGGAATCCGAGGACAACGGGCTGATCAGTTTGCGATGGAACGGCCGGAGTGTGCCCGTCGCGCAGGCCCGCGAGGGGCGGTTGTCGATCATGGAGGACCAGAAGGCGCCCCGGACGGTGCCGTTGAACCCCGGACAACTGGGAGCGGGCCATCTGTTTTACGAGTCTTCCTCGGACCAGGTCGAATTCCAGTTGGAGGTGGTCGAGAAATCGGGAGCGGTTGTCCGAGAGTCGGCCGTGGCCGCGAAGAGGCCGGAGCCGGCGCCGCCAGTGCCGGCCGCTACTCCGCCGGAGGCAGCCGCTGCGAATCAGGTGATCGCTGGTCCCCCGCAGACCCCGCCAGTGGCCCAGACGCCGAAGCCGCGCCAGCCGGCTCCCCGCACCTTCACGCCGCCACCGCTGCCGCCAACGCGCGACCGCGGAGACGAGGGGCGCGTCATCCTGATGGAACCGGCTCCGGCCCTGGCCGGTGGGCCCGCTGTCCCGGTCGGGGCCATCCTGCCGGAGCGGGTGAACATCATCTCCCCGCCGCAGGTCACGGCCCCGCCAGCGCCGCCGCGGCGTATCCAGGTGGGCGGCAGGCTGCAGGCGGCCATGCTGGTGAGGAAGGTGGAGCCCACCTATCCCTCGCTGGCCAGACAAATGCGGATTCATGGAACCGTGCGGTTCCAGGCCGTGATCGGCAAGGAAGGCGAAGTGCGGGATCTCCAGTTCGTGAACGGTCCGCGAGCGCTGGAGAAGGCGGCAGCCGATGCCGTGAAGCGCTGGGTCTACCGGCCTACGTTGCTCAACGGCCACCCGGTGGAAGTGAGCACGCAGATTGATATCAATTTCAGTCTCGGCGATTAGGGTTCGTCAGAAGGGCGCAGGTGGCCGGCGGCGGGTTCTACGCCCGTACGTGTAGAATTCGAGCCTTCATACCGCGAAATGGCCGCCGGCCGGCGCGCAAACAGGAAGCGCTGGAGCGGTCCTAAGGCGTGATCGCCGACGCCTCTTTCACCAGCGTGCTGAGCGAGCCGTTTGGGCGTGGCTAACACTTTTTCAGCCTGCTGCGCGCGCGAAGCTCTGATCGACCTGAATGGCGAGCTCTGCGAAGTGATGGTTGACCGGATCGCCACTGTCAGCAGACAGCGGCTCAGGTCCAGGCCGGCGAGCTTGTCGCTCGACGACATCCGCGCGGTCCAACGAGCCACTTGTGTTCAACTCGGGCTGCCGCCGCCGTAACCCGTTGGTGGCGTTACTCGAGGAGTGATCTCCCGCGCCACCTCGTCGAGTATCTCGCCGAACGTCCGCCCCTCGGCACGAATCAGATGAAAGGAGCCGGGGCCGTCGGGACGCCAGCGCTGCAGCATCCGCTCCGAGGCGAAACCGGCGAAGATGCTCACCCGCGGGGTACCGCAGGCGGCGGCCACGTGGCCCCCGGCCGAATCGTAACCTACGTAAAGCTGCGAACGGGCGATGAGCGTGGCGAACTCCGCGAACGAGCCGGTGAAGAGCTCGGCGCGGTTGCCCGACGCGGCGACGAGCATACGGGCGCGCTCGGCTTCTTCGCCGCCACCGCCGGAATCCAACAGCACGCGGCCGAAACGGGAGGCGAGGTGCCACATCAGCGCGAACTCGAACGGGTCGGCCACGCGTTTGGCGGGGTTCTCGCCCACTCCGAAACTGACCGCCACGTCCGGCTGGCGTGGGGCAGGAGGGACGGCGATAAACGCGCGCGCATTCGGGACGCCCAGCACTTCCGACACCCAGCGCTTCGTGAGCGCCACCAGCGAATCGGCCGAATCGCCGCCATACGCGCGGCTCTCGAAGAAGTAGTAGCGATCCTCGGGACAGAGGGGCAGGAGGCCGAGCTGGGTCAGCCGGGAGTCGGGGTCGATGACGATGGCGCTCGGTTCGTCGAAGACCGGCGCATCGCGCACCGCCAGACGCTCCCGCAAGGTGCCCGCGCGCGGATAGGCGACGGGCAGATGCCGAATGCGCGGGTCGGCCGCGAACAGCTCATAGTTTTTCGCGGGGCCGGCGAACACGATCTCCGCGTTCGGCCAGCGCTTCTTCGCGGCGTCCAGAACAATGCTGGTCACCGCGACATCGGCGCCCAACGTCACGCGCGACAGCACCACAACGCGTCCCGGCTCCTGGGAAACCGGCCGCACGCGCCGCACCCGTTGGTAACGGGCGATCAGCTCGGCCGCCGGCAGATCCGGGTACACGCGCTCGATCACCGGCGCGAACAACTGCACGTACTCGTCGCACAGGGCGGGCTCGAAACGATCCGCCAGCGGTTCGATGACGTCGCGAAACATCTCTCGGCTCGCGTCGGCGTCGCCGGCGAGCGCCCGCGACGTCAGCTCATCCCAGGTATTTGCCAACCAGCAGCTCCAGTTTTTCGCGCGTGGCCGGGGGCACGGTCCTGGGATCGGTGATGAGCGCGTGTTGCAGCGCCGATCCGCAGCCGCACTCGCGCGCCTCCGGCATGGCCGCCACGGCCTCGGCCACCACTTTGCAGGCGTGCTGGGCGTTCTCCATGAGGTTGGCGACGATCTCGGTCACGGTGACCGCGTCGTGCGCTGGATGCCAGCAGTCGTAGTCGGTCACCATGGCCACGGTGACGTAGCAGATTTCGGCTTCGCGGGCCAGCTTCGCCTCCTGCAGGTTGGTCATCCCGATGACGTCCATGCCCCAGCTTCGGTAGACGTTTGATTCGGCTTTGGTGGAGAATGCCGGGCCTTCCATGCACAAATACGTGCCGCCGAGCTTCGCGTTCACGCCGGCCGCCTGGCAGGCGCCGTACACCAGGCGGGCCATCTGCGGGCACACCGGGTCGGCGAAGCTGATGTGCGCGACCAGGCCTTCGCCGAAAAACGTGGAGACGCGTCCGCGAGTGCGGTCGAAAAACTGATCGGGGATGACGAAGTCGAGCGGGCGATGCTCTTCGTTCAACGAGCCGACGGCGCTCAGCGAGATGATGCGCTCCACGCCGAGCGACTTGAAGCCGTAGATGTTGGCGCGGAAGTTCAGCTCCGAGGGCGAGATGCGGTGGCCGCGGCCGTGGCGTGCGAGGAAAGCGACCTCGCGGCCGGCGAGCGTGCCGGCGACATAGCTGTCCGACGGGCTGCCCCACGGCGTGGAGACGTTCACTTCCTGCTGCGCTTCGAAGCCGGGCATTTGATAGAGCCCGCTTCCGCCGATGATGCCGATACCTGGTCGAGTCATATTGTATGTGTGTCGATCCACTCGTCCACGAGCGAATACGGATCGCGCCGCCTGGCCGCCACCTCTTCGCCCGCCTTCTGAAAATCCGTGTCCGCGAACCGCTCGAGCAGACGCTCGCGAAGCATTTCCCGCAACAGCGCCGCCCAGTTGCCAGCCTTGCGCCCGCCAGGGTACGCTCGTATCGCCGCCAGCGCCTCCGCCACGCCTCGGCCCTCGCTGGCCACGGTGCGCACCACCGGAGGCGTCCAGGCCGCGTCGACTTCGGGCGGCCGCGTGGCCAGACCGAGCACGGCCTTCACCTCCCGCTCCAGGCGGTCGGCGCCGGGGAGGTCCGCCTTGTTAAGGACGAAAACGTCGGCGATTTCCATGATACCTGCCTTCAGCGCCTGCACGCCGTCGCCGAGCCCGGGGACCAGCAGCACCACGGTGACGCCGGCCAGCTTCGCGATCTCCACTTCGTCCTGGCCCACGCCCACGGTCTCAATAAGGATAGTGTCGAAACCGGCGGCGTCCAGCAGCACGGTCATGTCGGTGGTGGCGCGCGCGAGGCCGCCCAGACAACCGCGCGCGGCCATGGAGCGGATGAACACGCCGGGGTCGTCGTGATGGCGCTGCATGCGGATGCGGTCGCCCAGGATGGCGCCGCCGGTCCAGGGGCTGGAGGGGTCCACGCAAATCACGCCCACGCGCCGGCCCTCATCGCGCAGAAGCCGGATCAGGTGGTCTACGAGGGTGCTTTTGCCGGCGCCGGGCGGGCCGGTGATGCCGATGACCAGGGCGCGGCCGGTGTGCGGAAACAATTCGCGCAGCAATGTTTCGGCGCCGGGAGCGCGGTTCTCGATGGCGGTGGCGGCGCGGGCCAGCGCGCGCAGGTCGCCCGCCAGAATGGGTCCGGCACGCATGCTGCTGCTATTCTAAGCCGTCGTGCGAGAGGATTTGAGGAGCGCTCCCGAGCCGCTTGATTAACTCTCACGGCGAAAAGACCGTCTGTGACCCGCAACGGCATGGGACCGGCGATGCACCGGCGGACACTCATCGCTCGCAACTTGCGCGGAGGTATCTGGAATCCTCCACGCCTCGTGATCCGTCCCTCCGATAAGTGAGCAACGGACTCTTGTCCGGAACGTAGCACGGGCTTTTCGCGTGGCGCGGCGGCTGGCCTGTAAGTGGCGGAAGGCAGGGATTAAGGAGTTGGGAGATTGGTGTGATGGGTGCGGGAGCGACCTCCGGATGGTGGACGTCCGGACGACGCCGCTTGAAGGTTTTCACAACCGTTCATAGACGTCGCGGCGGTGCGCAACGCGCGTGACACTGATGAGCTTCGCTGCGTCGTCGATGATGTACAGCACGCCCAATCGCCTGTCCGCATGCGCCACTGATCCTTCTAGCCTTTCAGCTTCTTGCATCCCGCCGGCCGTGGGTTGTCCGCCAGCGCCAGAATCTTACGATCTATCCGGCTGAACAGCGTCTCGTCGAGCGCGTCCAATTCCTTAGCCACGTGGGCCGGTGCGCTTCAGGCGGCTTGCCCGGTATTGCTCGTAAGGAATGCCCTTTTCCTTCCGGCGCGATTCAGACACGAGACCATCCCAGAAGTCTTCCCAGATGGCGCCGTGTGTTTTCAGGTCGATTAGAACACCGACCTTGCGGCCCTTCTCATCGGTGACAAACTGGATTCCACTCATGATTTCGTTTTCCCTCAGGTGATGGCTGTGGCATGCACGCCCGGTAGCGCCGCGGGACCAGTGTGGTGCTCCTGACCTGGAATTGGCTGCGGCCTTTCCGGATTCGAAGTCGGTGAACGACGCGCTTCGGACGCTTGTCGCGATTGCGACACGAGTTGAACAAGCAAACGGGCGTTAGGCCGTCGGGAGCTGACCGACTCTGGCGCACCAACTATTGGCGCCGCATGCGATGTTGGTACCCATGTCCGCCAGCTTGTGCCGGATGGCCTGAAACCAGGAGATGAAGCGCCCATGACCTCGAGCGAGGTGGGCCACCTGAGTGAGGGGTGGCCCACGTTTCGCTTACTGAACCACGCCGCGCGTGGGCAGGTCTTGCGGCGGACGCTCCGCTTCCTGGACGGACGTCAGCACCATCTCCCCGCGCACGTTGACGAAGGTGAGCTTCGGTGCGGCGTTGCCGGCCGTCCGAAACCCGGGGCTGCTGAGCAGGGCGACTGTCCTTCCCGCGTTGTTGCGGATCGTGATGACGCCGTTGGTCATTGACTCCTGAATCGTGTAGGAGCCTGCGGGAAGTCTCACATTGCCGGCGACAAACGGATAGGGCACGGTCACGCTGAGTGACGATTCGGCCTGCAGTGGCAGCAGGGCTGCCAGCGACAAGCCCAGAACGGCAAACGTTAACTTAAGCGACTTCATGGTTTCCTCCAGTTGTGTTGTGGTTATTGAGCGGGCCGCGACTCAATCCGAATCCCGCTGTCACGCCCTCCATAAGCGCTATAATTCGTGGACGGACACAACCGCCGGGAGAAAAAAGTTGTGGAGCCGGGGGGACACGAGCCAGTAACTGAACTGCTCCTCCGCTGGAGGGCCGGAGATCAGGCGTGTCTGCACCAGTTGGTCCCGCTGGTGGAGGGCGAGCTGCGGCGCATCGCCCACCGCTACATGCGCATGGAGCGGCCCGGCCACACCCTGCAGACCACCGCGCTGGTCAACGAGGCCTACCTCAGGCTGGTGGACCAGGCGCAGGTGGACTGGCAGAACCGGGCGCAGTTTCTGGGCGTGGCCGCCCGGCTGATGCGGCACATTCTGGTGGATCATGCGCGCGAGCTGCGCCGGGGGAAGCGCGGCGGCGGAGCGCACATGCTCCCGCTCGACGAGGGCCTGGTCTTTTCGCCGGCGAAATCGGCCGCCCTAGTGGCCCTGGACGACGCGCTCAACGAACTGGCCGGGTTCGACCCACGCAAGGCGCAGATCGTCGAACTCCGCTACTTCGGCGGCCTGAGCGTGGAAGAGACCGCGCAGGCGCTCGGCGTGCATCCGAACACGGTGATTCGCGATTGGAGCCTGGCAAGGGCCTGGCTCAAGCGCGAACTCAGCCACAAGGGCGCCCATGCAGGCTGAGCGCTGGAAGAAGATCGACGAGTTGTACCAGGCCGCTCTGGCGCAGCCGCCGAAGAAGCGCGCGGAGTTCATGAAGCAGGCCTGTCCCGGTGACCTCGAGCTTCGCGCCGAGGTCGAATCCCTGCTGAAGGCCGCCAGCGAAGAGACTTCCCTCCTCGACAGTCCGCCGATTTCATCCACGGCCGAACGCCAGTCCGCGCTGAGGCCCGGCGACAAGCTCGGCAATTTCCAAATCGTGTCGTCGCTCGGCCGGGGCGGCATGGGCGAGGTCTGGCTTGCTCGGGATACTCGGCTGCAGCGCACCGTAGCCATCAAAGTCCTGCCCGCTGATTTGTCCTCCAGTCCATACCTGCATGCGCGATTCGAGCGGGAAGCGAAGTCCATCTCGCGGCTGCAACATCCCAACATCTGCGTCGTTCATGACATCGGTTCCCAGGACGGCCTCGACTTCATGGTTATGGAGTACGTCGCGGGGCAAACCCTGGAAAAACTGATTCCCCCAGGTGGTCTGGCAACGGATCTGGCCGTAAAGTACGCCGTGCAAACCGCCGAGGCTCTCTCGCGCGCGCATGCCGCGGGGATAGTACACCGCGACCTGAAGCCGGCCAACATCATGGTGGACGAGAGCGGAGTGGTCAAAGTACTGGATTTTGGGCTGGCCAAACTTGTCGCCCCAACGTCCGCGATGGGCGGCGAAGAGGTCCCCACCGCGACGTTGACCCAAATGATGACGACGCCCGGTACCATCGTGGGCACAGTGGCCTACATGTCGCCGGAGCAGGCCGAGGGAAAAGAGATCGATGCGCGCAGCGATGTCTTCTCCTTCGGTTCCGTGCTGTACGAGATGCTGACCGGGAAAAGAGCCTTCGAGGGCCAATCCAGAGCCGCGCTGCTTTCGGCGGTCATAAAGGACGATCCGAAACCTTTGAAGCGGGATACTCCGCCCGAGGTCCGCCGTATCGTCACCCGCTGCCTGAGAAAGCAACTCGCGGAGCGGTACTCCTCGGGCGCCGAACTCGCGCACGAACTCAGGACGTGTCGCGATCTGCTCTTTCCCGAGTCCGGAGTGACGCTCAGTGCCGCCCGGATTGCCAGAGAGGTCCGGCGTCCCCGGACTCTGGTTCCCCTCCTGCTGGCGCTCCTCATCCTTGTCACAGGAGCCGTCCGGCTGGTGAAACGCTCCCGCGATGCCCGCTGGGCGCGCGAGGTGGCCGTGCCGGAGATATCGCAATTGGCTGATCGGGGAAAACTCGGCGCCGCCTACTCGCTGGCGGTCCGGGCCGAGAAATCGATCTCGGGCGATGCCGAGCTGGCAAAGCTGTGGCCGGCGATTTCCTACCAGCTCTCGCTGGCAACGAAGCCGCCGGGTGCGGACGTCTACCGCCGCGACTACAGCGACGCAAACGCACCCTGGGAATTCGTCGGAAGGACTCCGCTGAAGAATCTCCGCCAGCCGCGCGGCATGTATGTCTGGAAGTTCGAGAAACCGGGTTTCGGCGCCGTTTTGCGGACCACGGTTACCCCGCCGTTTTCGATGCCCGAAGGCGAGCCTGCGGGCGGAGATGTCATTCTTGACGAGGTGGGAAGAATCCCCGCCGGAATGGTCAGGGTCTCGCCCGCGAAAGATTCCCAGGGACTGCGGATTCCCGGTTATGACGAAAAGCGCGGGCTGCCGCCCAAAGATTATTGGATCGACACATACGAGGTGACGAACCGCCAGTTCAAGGCTTTTGTCGACCAGGACGGATACCAGAAACGTGAGTACTGGAAAGTCGATTTCCAGCAGGACGGCAAGCATCTTACATGGGACCAGGCCATGGCGCTGTTCCGGGATGAAGCTGGGCGTCCGGGGCCGAAGGGCTGGATACAGGGCGAATATCCGGAAGGACAGGACGACTTTCCGGTCACCGGCATTAGCCCGACTTTCGCAGTTGAGAGGGTGAGCGAGCCCGAACCCCTTTGTTTTCAGCAAAAGGGTTCCAAAGGTCTGCACTACATTTTCAGTGCGGGCGCGGCTTCAGCAGAGCGGGCGGCAATA
>Ga0326727_10021156_pt1 | contig 12786 bp, 9 predicted proteins | sample MB2enrmetagenome_FD_207643 | JGI IMG/M metagenome (GOLD analysis project Ga0326727, IMG submission 207643) | Lab enriched peat soil microbial communities from McLean, Ithaca, NY, United States - MB29MY | ecosystem: Environmental > Terrestrial > Soil > Wetlands > Peat | place: USA: New York...
GAGTTCCTGGCCAACATGAACCAGCTATAAGGATTTTTCAGACTGCAAATCGGCCAAAACTATTCCGTGCCCCATCCATTTCACGTTACCGGGATCCACGGCGACAGGTCTTCGTCGCTGGGGTGGTTGGCGAAATGGGTGGGATACCACAAATCTCAACTATCCGCGTCCTTTCAAAACCTCAAGGGGAACGCCTCTTCCCCCAAGAGCCGCTCGCTGGTAAGATAAATATGTCGTGGGGCTGTAGCTCAGCTGGGAGAGCGCCTCGTTCGCAACGAGGAGGCCAGCGGTTCGATCCCGCTCAGCTCCACCAAACTCTCTCAATTTCCCCGCCCGCGCTCCATTTCGCATCTCGCAGGAAAATTCGAGGGGATAGATGCAAATCCCGCCCAACCACTCATCGAATATCTTCGCATCGGCTCCATCCGAAGCGAAGATCGCCAGGCTCCGTCTTTTGGACTTCGGACAGGAGACTTCCTGGATCGATTTCTTCTTTGCCGCCCTGGCAATGGCCATCTACGTTCTTTGGATTTATCACTTCAGGTACCAGGGGTTGCTTGGCGAAGATGACTTATATCGTGTGCTCGTGGGCCTGCTGGACGGCGCTCGTTACGGTACCCATCTGGCCTCCGCGAGCCACTACGGGAAGGCATTTAGCTTTGGCTATATTGCCGCCCTCTATCGCTTTGCTGACCCGCGCACACTCGCGGATCCTCAGCGCCTGATTGCTTTGATCAACGAAATTGGTTTCTGGGCGGCAGCGGCGGGCTGTTTCTGTTTCTGGCTCTTGGCGTGGCTGCTCTATGGTCTCCGCTCCGCCACGGTCGCCCTTATTTTATTTGCCCTCAGCCCCATGATGCTGGAACTCGGAACCAGCGGCCATCCCATTCTTCCCGCCTTCGCATTCCTGGCGGCGGGCTCCTGCTGCTTGTTGCTTCCTGCCAGCGGCGTGTGCGCCATCCCCCTGGCTTTTCTGGGTTCGCTGTTGCTCCTGGCGGCGCTGGTGACCAGGGCGGAGGTCCTCCTGGCCTTCCCCTTTGTAGTGCTGGCCCGTGCGGACTTTCGCTCCTTCCCCCGGATTGTGAAGAGCGCCATTGCTCCGGGTCTCGCCGCGGCCGCGTTCTTCCTGCTCAAGCATGCGTGGGTGGATTCCACACCGGGAACCGTTGGCGCGGTTGAATACGTGGCGCAGGCCCTCCGCTCCAGGTACATTCCGATCGGGGTATATGTTGTCGCCCTGAGCTGCGGCATTGCAACAGCCGCGGTGGGAGCGATTGCCGTCGTCGCAATGGTGCGCGCAATACGAGCCGCCAATTCCGGATCGCCGCAGAGGGAGGCGCTTTGCCATGCGGCGGTGGGTCCGCTGCTGCTCATTCTTCCCGCCCTGGCTTTCTGGATCGCGGATGCACGGCCAGGGCGGCACTTCATCCTGTGCCTGGGTGGGATCTCAATCTTGGCGGGATGGCTGTTGCAGCGGCGCTTTGCAGCGCGCCCGCTCCTCGTCTATGCGCTTGCCTTTGCCATCGTCGCCGGCAATCAGGCATTGGGCGCGCTGGCCGGACCGATCTTCCTGCGCTACGCGCCTTCCAAAATTGTCGTTCTGCCCGATGGCTCGCGCCACCTGCCGCACGCCATGCTGACGGGTTCCTCCTGGGGTTATCATCGTGCCTTTGTGGCCGAGCAGTTGCGAACCACCGCTTTTGCAAAGCGCGTGGAGGCAACATGCGAGGCAAAAACGCTGGTCCTGTCTCTGGAGGCGACGCAGATCCTCGCCGATCTCTACCCGGCAAGCACGGTGTGGAATGCGCAAAGGGGCCAGTTGCGCCGTTTTCTGCTGCGCGAGGCACAACTGGGAGGGCGCACGATTTGGGTGCTGTCGGAGAACGAAGGCTGGCCCGGCGATCCGGCCGCCGACGCGCTGGCCGATCCGGCCTGGAACGATTTCAAGCTGGTGCGCGATCCAAACAACATATCCATCTACGACCACGCTGTGATTCCGCCCAACCGCATCGCGCATCTGGATTGTGCGCCGTAGGGGCCACGCGCCCGTTCGCAGCGAAAAGGCCAGCGCTTCGATCCCGCTCAGCTCCACCAGACTTTCTCCCCTGCCTCATATATTTTGCCTGCGGATGTTGCCGGAAGCGCCTTGCCTTCCTGCCTCGGGTGATTGCTCTCCTCCTCTCTTCTTCCCCACCCTTGCCATCCCAGCTGCATCGATCCAGATCTGCGCGCGCGCCGATAATGCCGCAGTGACGCTGAAGAAACATTCCTGCTTATGCTAATATTCTGTGATGAATTGAGAGGGCTATAGATGATTCGGAATAATTTCGCCTCAAATCTGTACTATAGGGCCATATTATTTTTCTTCTTTTTTGTGGCTGCGGCTGCTTCGTTCAATGGTTTTTACAACAAATGGCATTTTCGAGAGGCAGGCGCATGCGGATCGCTTCCAAAGGCCGGTTTCACTGCAATGGTGGAGGGCACGGCAGATCGTCCGGTTGTTTATCGGCAACTGCTTCCCATGCTGGCGAATTCGCTGGATCGGCTGCTCCCGGAACATGCGAAAGATTGGCTTTTCGCAGTTAAGAGCAAAGCCGGGATACCGCTTCGGGAACGTTTCTTCAATTCGCCTGTTGCGCAAGACAGGGTGTACTTCCTGCGTTACCTGACTATATATATCCTTAGTTTTCTCTTCGCCTGGATTTCGGTGTACGCCATGTATATGGTCGGCAAGTCTGCGGGCTACGCTCCTTCAACGGCCGCCCTCGCCGCAATCGTTATGATTTTACTTATTCCTTTCTTCATGAGTCGGGGAGGGTATTTTTACGATTATCCGGAGTTGGCGTTTTATGCGCTCGCGGTGTGGATGGCGCTTAATTTTGATTGGTGGTGGATGATTCCCGTGGTGGCGTTGGCTACCTTGAACAAGGAGTCCTTCCTTTTCTTCATCCCGGCGCTCTATCCGCTCGTGCGGCAGCGGAGTTCCAGGAGCGGTGCGTTGGCTGGAACCGGGATCCTGGGATTGATATGCGCCGCGGTCTACTGTGTAATCCGATCGCATTTCCAGCATAATCCCGGTGTAATGGTCGAGAGACACTTCGCTATTCAAATGCTTTATACATTTCATCCGGTTAATCTGCTTATCCCGGCTGCCCTGGCGCTCTATTTTTACCTGCGCAGGCAGAGTTCCCGGATCTACGCGTTGGTCGGGATTGGAGTTCTCGCACTGACCTGCGCTGCGACCATTTATTTGATTACTGTGCTCCCTTTTATTCGCGCGGAAAATACCTATGGCATGAACGTAATTCAGATTTTCAATCCTCTGTCGGTGATCCTGATCGGTTGGATTGTTTGGCGCGGATGGCGCTCGCTGCCGCGGGCAATTCAGCGTCACGCGCTGATTGCGGCTGGCATCAACTTCCCCCTGTATTTACTCTTTGGGTATCCTGGGGAACTGCGCGGGCTCAGTATGCTCTATGTCACGTTCCTCCTCTTGCTGGCGGCTAATATGGCCTCGTGGACGGGCAACCAGTCCAGCGCTTCAGCCCAGCCCCAATGTTGAGCCGGGAGTATTGATTGATCCGGCCATAAGTTTTAAAACGCTGTGCCCCATCCATTCCGCGCTTTTTGCGGAATGGGTGGGAGGGAGTGCTGCATTTCTTTGGGGCCGAATCAGTCGGATGTGCGCAGAAAATTTTCCGGGTAACGCGCGGAGGAACGAACCGCCCGCGCCTTCCGCGCCGTCAACCATGTCGCCCGTCTGGCACGCCATTCTGCTGGACACCGGCTTTGCGCTCCTCTTCTGGATCGTCTCGCTGATGGTGTTGGGCGCGCTGAGCGTTGCCTGCGTGGGCGTTGAGGCCGCGCTCACGCCTCAGCCGCCTGCTGCTCACGCCGCCCGGCAAGCCGGACAAGCCCCGCTCTCCCCCGGCCCCTCGCGGCTCGAGGCGGTGCGTGAGCTGGCAAAGCTGGCGCCAGTCGGCGGAAATGAGATTGCCGCCTGGACCTTGCTCTGCCTGCCGGCGATCGATCGCCGCGGCCTGCGCGCCGCCCTCTTCGCGCGTCGTCGGAGCGTTGCGATCGCTGTTTTGACCCTCGCGCGGCTCTCTTCGAGCCGATTTTTTGACTCCAAGCAGCCAATTCCCGATTTTGCGCCAAAAAAATAGTTGACTATTTTTCCACCGGTATGTCGTTTTTTTCTTGACATGTGCGCTTTGAGATTCTATACATTCATCAACTGCAAAATTAATTTGCAGCTCGATGCAAAATCATCGAAAGGGAGAATAGGAAAATGGCAACCAAGAAAGCAGCCAAGAAGGCGCCCGCGAAGAAGGCCGCAAAGAAGAAGAAGTAGCGGTACCTCCAACCGAAAGGCAACACATCAGGGGAGCGCTCCAAGCGTTCCCCTGATGTGTTTTTGGCGACAGATGTCTCCTTGCCGAAAGGATTACACTGGTACCGCAAGTTACGGGAGGAGCCCATGACACGCCGCCGCTGGATTGCCGAGCATTGGGACGAAGCCACCGCCACCCTGGTCGGCGCGCAGGCCGAGCACATGACCCGCGTCTTGCGCGCGCAGCCCGGCATGGAGGCCGACGTCGTGGCCGGCGGTCATGTCTTTCATGCCCAGGTGGCCGCCATCGCCCGAGACGAGGTCCGCTTCAACCTCATCGCCGAGCTCGAGGCCGACCCCGCGCTGCCCGTTACTTTGGTGATGGCCGTCTACAAGTTCGACCACATGGAGTGGGCTATCGAGAAAGCAACCGAGCTGGGTGTGGCCGCCATCGCTCCCGTCCTTGCCCGAAGAACGGAGAAGCATCTGGCCGAGGCTGCCGCCAAGCGCGCCGAGCGTTGGCGGCGCATCGCCCATGAAGCGGCGCAGCAATCGCGGCGCACCGACGTCCCCATCATCTTCGAGCCAACCCCTTTGGCCGCCCGCGTGCGCGCCGCCTCCGAGGCCACGCGCTTCGTCCTCGCCGAGCAGGAGCGCACCACTACCCTCCGCAACGCCCTCGACGAATCCCTGGCTGCGGCCGGCTCCGAGATGCCCGCGCTGGAACTTGCCATCGGCCCCGAGGGCGGATGGGCGCCCTCGGAAGAGGCGCTCTTCGACGCCAACGGCTGGCGCGCCGTCTCCCTCGGCCCCCGCATCCTCCGCGCGGAGACCGCCGCCCTCGCCGCCCTGGCAGTCGTCGCGTCCTACCTGGAATGATTTTTTGAAATTCTTTTAGCAGACTAGGCTGCCGGGTGCCGGGTGACATGTGGCCTGCACATCAGTCCCGAAGAATTGCCGTAAGCCATGAGAAGCTGTGCCCCGTTCATCGCGGCCTCATCACGATGAGCGGGTATGCCAGGTGTACTTCATTCGCCGGGTGCCCCACATCTCGCTTCTGAGATGTGGAACTCACAAATGCGCGTACCGCACCAGCAGACTTGCTAGCGGGAGACCGCTTTCTTTTCGAGCGCGCTTTGCACAATGTACGAGGAGCGGGTAAGTCCCTTGGCGCGGGCGCGGCGGTCAATTTCGGCAATCTGGCTTTGCCGCGCGGTGATGTTGATGCGGACGGTTCTCTCCGGTTCGCGCAGCTCCGTCAGGAAGGCTACTGCGCCCTTCATCGCCGGGTCTCCGCGCAGGTCATCCAGCGTGGAAGGTTTGGGAATTACATCTCCGTCCTCGCGCATTCCCGCCACGTGGAAGGCCAGAGCCTCTGCCGATCTGACGCGCGCTTCCTCCAAACTGGATCCGGCGGTAATGCATCCAGGAAAGTCGGGGAAGCTGACGCCGTAGTCCGAATGTTTGTCTTTGTGAAGGTAGGCGATGTATTCCATGATTTCTCCTTTACCTGAGCTTGAGGCCGGATTGTTTTTCGATACTCCTGAGCGTTCCTTCAGGAACGTCCCTTTGGGGGTAAACAACCGTAACCCGGCCCGGCTTGGCGGGATGCTTGAACTGCTTGTGACTGCCAGCCTGCGCAACCTCGAACCAGCCGTCGTCTCTGAGCCTGCGGATGACTTCCCGGCTATTCATAGCGCGCATCCTTCCATTTAAGAATACACATTCCGTATACACTCATCAAGAGTGGAATGGGGGTAGATTTTAATCTTTCGGGGAATACATTAGCCTACAAATGCGCGTACCGCACCAGCACTCCCGCCAGCCCTCCGCCCACCAGCGGCCCCACAATCGGAATGTACGCATAGCTCCAGTTCGATCCGCCCTTGCCCGGAATCGGCAGCAGCCAGTGAACCAGCCGCGGCCCCAGGTCGCGCGCCGGGTTGATGGCGTAGCCCGTCGTCCCGCCCAGCGAGAGGCCGATGCCCCACACCAGGCTGGCCACCAGCCACGGCCCCATTCCCGACCCCATCCCATTCGGCGCCACTCCGCGTGAGCCGAGTGCGAAGGCCACCACCACCAGCACCGCCGTCCCCAGCGCCTCGTTCAGAATGTTGATCGGCGGATTGCGCACTGCCGCATTGGTCGAGAAAACGCCCAGCTTGGCCGCCGGATCCGCCGTCAGCTTCCAGTGCGACGCAAAGTGCAGCGCCATCAGCGCCGCGCCGCCCATGGCTCCCAGCAATTGCGCCGACCACAGCCACGCCAGTTGCGAATAATCTCCGCCGACGACCGCAACGGCCAGCGTGATTGCCGGGTTCAGGTTCGCTCCCGAACTGCCGAAGGCCTGCGCCACCAGCACGCCGCACAACACCGCCAGCGCCCACCCCGTGGTGACTACCATCCAGCCCGCGTCCGCCGCATACGACTTGCGAAGCGTCACGTTGGCGCATACGCCGTTGCCCAGCAGAACAAGAACCAGCGTTCCCAGAAACTCGCCAAACCATACGGAATGCATCGTGTCTCTCCAAATCAATGGAACCTATGCCCGAACGGGTCTCAGCCCATCCGGTGATTCAACCCCGGCTTAGAACCACGTCCTCTTTTTGTACTCCAGGTACTCTGCGCCGAACTTCTCCTCCAGCACTCGCGCTTCCACCCGGCTCCGCCACACCTGCATGGGAATCAGAACCACGAACAACAGCAGCAGCCGAGGCTGATTAACCCAGAGAAACAATCCCGCGATCGCCAGGCCGCCAAAGACGTAGATCGGGTTGCGGATGCGCGAGTACAAGCCGCTGGTTACCAGCGTGCTTGCCTTGGCCTGCACGCTGAAGGCCCGCCCCAGTTGAACGCGGGCCAATGCGAGTAACAGACAAGCCGGTATGGCGATGGCAACTCCGGCGATGCGTAAAGCGGTCCACGGCGGTCCCCAGAAGTACACAACTAGGAACGGCACGAAGACAACGACAACGGCCAGCGTTACGATATTCAGTTTCAAGAAATGCCTCCATGATTCGTGGAATTTGCCGCGTTCAGCCCGCGCAGACCGGTTTTCTCATCCGCGTGGCGCAAACCATCGCTGAATGTGCTGAACCAAGCATTCTAATATGCGGAACAATGTCAGCGCGAACAGAAAAGGCGCGGCTCTAGGCCGCGCCCATCTCTTCTCCGGAATCCCCAGCGTGCGATCTTTGTGTGCTGGGATGGTCTTACTACTTCGGTTGCGTAGCTGGAGCCAGAGGCACATTGCCGGAATTCTGCGCCGGGGTCTCTGATTTCTTTTTCTTCTTGCTCGACAGGCGGGTCTTGTCGCCCGTGGTGGTAGCCGCCCTTTTCTTCTTCTTGGACGTATCGCCTGCCAGGCCCAGCGGACCGGCCTGCGCCTGGCGGTCGGCTGCCTCGGCAGCATCCGGAGCTGCGGGAGCATCAACGTCCGGCTTCGGTCCCTTGCCCTTCGCCTTCTTGGCCTTCTTATTCTGCTTGACCTCCTTGGCGCGATCGCTGAAGCGGGTCTTCTTCGTCGGCGCCGCTGGTTCCAGCGGGTTCGCCGGCTCCTGGCCGGAGCTCGCTACTTGCGGCGCAGCTCCGCCGCCCGCGTCTTCCGTCTTGCTCTCTGGCGCGCTGGGCAGGGTTTTGGTCGGCGCCTTGCCAAGGCGTATCTTTTCCTTCTTGCCCGGCCTCATGGAAGCCTCTTCAGCTCCCGCGCCCTTCCTGCTCTTCTTGCCCGGCTTCACGGAGGCCTGCTCAACTCTCTCGCCTTTCCTGCTCTTCTTGCCCTTGGCCGGCTTTTCCGCAGCTGGTGTGGGCTCGGCGGGTGCCTCTGCCTCGGCCGCCTTAGACGGCTTCTGCCGGTAGTTGTGCGTGCTCTCGCGGAAGCGGGTACGATGCACCTTCTTCTTTTTCTTCGGCGAGGGCGGAACATACGCGCTATAGACGATCTTGCTCTGCTTGGCGCTGGCGCCGGTGTCGGTATAGCCCGGCTTGATGTCGATGTATGCCTGCTCGCGCATGGTGGTCAGGTATGCGCGCATGGCCGGTTCCATCCGCTCCATGAAGAGGTTCTGCTCGACCTGCTCCTCCACGTCTTTGTACGCCGGTACGCCGCCGGCAACGTGCTCCACCACCTTGAGGATGACGTAGCCCTGCCGCGTCCGTATCGGCTCGGTATACTCGCCCGTCTTCAGCGCGAAGGTCTTGTCCTCCAGCACCTTGGCCAGTTGTCCGCGCTTGTATTGGCCCAGATCGCCTCCCTGGGCAGCCGTGGTTCCGTCGCTGAAGTTGCGCGCCAACTGGCTGAAGTCGCCGCCGGCGTGCAGTTTGGCCTCGATGTCGTTGGCCTTGGCCAGCGCCGCCGCCAGCACCGCCGGATTCTCCGGTTGCATCACGGACGGCGCCGGTGTCCCGGTGCTCACCAGAATCTCAGCCAGCGTCACGCTCTCCTGCTGCGCGTACTCCTGCTTGTGCTGCTCAAAGTAGCGCTGCGCCTCGCCCGGCGTAAACTTGACCAGCTTGCCTACCTCCTGCCGCATCACCAGTTGCGTGATGATCTGGCTGCGGATGTTGGCTTTGAAATCCTCAAACGAGACCCCCTGCTCCTTGGCCGATTTTTCCAGATCGTCCATGCTATCCAGGTTGTACTGCTTGCGGATCTCGTTCAGCCGGTTGATCAGCTCGGTTTCGCCGTTGATGCCCAGTTCCTTGCCCTTGGAGAGCCAAAGCTGCTGGTCGATCAGGTTGCGCAGCAGATCCTTGTGCGCCGTCGCTAGGTCCTGCATCGTGGCCCCGTGCTGGCGCGCCTCCGCATCCAGATCCTTCATCGCCCGTTCGTAGTCCGAGCGCGTGATGACCTGGTCGTTGATGCGGGCGATCATCTCCTCCACCGTCTCCCCGCCATAGGGGCTCTGCGGCGCCGCCGCCTTCGTTTGCGCCAGGGTATGGCTTGCGAGCAGCATTGCGCCAAACGCCAACGCCGCGATAGTGCGAAAAAGTCTTCGATTCATAAGGTCAGGACACCGCAGGGCGCTTGCCATCCGCTCCCTCTTGCATAGACGCCATTGTAAATGCCTGGGCAGCAGCAAAGCCATCTTCCCCCAGTTTCCCGCCAAATCCGCCATTTTCCGCACCCTGCCCCACCCTGGCTTGTCATCCTGAGCGACTGGACCCTGAGCTTGGCGAACCGGGGTCCCCAGCGATTCGGGGTCCCCGGCGAGTGATCTTTACTCGCCGGGGTGAAGAGACAGGTCTTCGTCGCTGGGGTGGGGAAGGGGAAGGGAGTCGAAGGACCTGCTTTTATATGGCTTTCTATAAATATTTGTCATCCTGAGCGTAGTCGAAGGACCTGCTATTGCTTTTCGTGCTTCCCCCTTCACTCCTCCCAGGCAAAAAGGTGGACGTGGCCGCTGTCGTCTCTGGCCAGAATTCGCTCCCCAGCCCAGGCGCAGGACAGCACCCAATCATCACAAATGAATATCGCTAGGCACTTGCCAGACTCCAGATCCCAGACCCGTACAGTATGGTCGTATGAGCCGGAGACGGCGCGATGGCAATCGCCCGACAGTGCTACGGTATAGACAGGACCTGTATGGCCCCTCAGTATATGAGGCGGCTGGTTGCCCACCAGATCCCAGACTCGCACAGTTACACCGTACGAACCGGAGACAACATGTTTCCCATCGTTCGACAGTGCGATGACAGTAATAGCCGCATTAAGGCCCTCTAGGAGACGGGGCGGCTGGTCGCCCTCCAGATCCCAGACTCGTAAGGTGTTATCCCGAGGGCCGAAGATAGCGGTGCCCGAACCGGAGACGGCGCGCTTTCCATCGGCAGACAGTGCCACGGCCTTAACCGGCTCCGTATGGCCTTCCAGAATACGGGGGGGCTGGTTGCCTTCCAGATCCCAGACCCGCACGGTATTGTCCCAAGAACCGGAGACGGCGCGCCTACCATCGGCCGATAATGCTACGGCATTGACCAATTTCGTGTGCCCTTCCAGGATGCATGGCGGCTGGTTGCCCTCCAAGTTCCAGACCCGCAGGGTATTGTCATTCCAACAAGAGATGGCGCGGCTGCCATCAGCTGATAGCGCTATGGCATTGAACGAACCTGTAGGGCCTTCCAGAATACGGGGTGGCTGGTTGCTCTCCAGATCCCAGATCCGCAGGGTCTTATCGGGAGAACCCGAGACAGCGCGCTTTCCATCGGCCGATAGCATCACGGCAAAGATCGCATCCGTGTGGCCCTCCAGGATACGGGGTGGCTCATCGCTCTCCAGGTTCCAGACCCGAAGGGTAGAATCGTTCGAGCCAGTGACAGCACGCTTGCCATCGCCCGAAAGCGCCACGGCATTGACATGATCCGCCGTGTGACCTTTCCGGAGATGTGGCGGCTTGCTGTCCTCCAGATCCCAGACTCGTAGGCTCTTGTCGTCCGAACCGGAGACGGCGCGTCTGCCATCGGCCGACATCGCCACGGCCCTTACAATTCCCGAGTGGCCTTCCAGGATACAGGGCGGTTGACTGCCCTCTAGATCCCAGACCCGCACGGTTTTGTCGTATGAGTCGGAGACGGCGCGCTTGCCATCGGCTGAGATCGCTACGGCATTGACCCTACCCGTGTGGCCTTCCAAAACACGCGGTGGCCGGTTGCCCCCCAAATCCCAGACGCGCAGCGTCTTGTCCCAAGAGCCGGAGATGGCGCGCTTACCATCGCCCGATAAGGCCACGGCCCTGACCAGACCTGTGTGGCCTTCCAAGATACGGGGCGGCTGGTTACCCTCCAGATCCCAGACCCGCACGGTCTTGTCGCTCGATCCGGAGACGGCGCGCTGACCATCGGCAGAAAGTGCTATAGCATAGATTGGACCCGCGTGTCCTTCCAGGATGCGGGGCGGCTGGTTGCCCTCCAAATCCCAGACCTGAACCGTATTATCATCTAAGCCGGAGACGGCACGCTGGCCATCGGCAGACAATGCCACGGCACCGACGTGCCCCCGATGGCCTTCCAGGACGCGGGGCGGCTGGTTCCCCTCCAGATCCCAGACCCGCACCGTATTGTCCATGGTGATAGAGGCGGAGACGGCGCGCTTGCCATCTGCCGAAAGCGCTACAGCATTGATATAACCCGTTTGGCCTTCCAATATCCGGGGCGGTTGGTTGCCCTCCAGATCCCAGACCCGCAGAGTGCTGTCGTATGAGCCGGAGACAGCACGCTTACCATCGGCCGACAGCGTCACTACGCTGACTAATTCCCTGTGGCCTTCCAAGACACGTAGTGACGGTCCTCCCGCCGCATCAAGCGCTGGCCACAAGGGCCATAGTCGCGGTCGCGGAGTACAAGAATCGATATCCTTCAGAAAGACTGCGATTCCCGGTTTGGCTTGATGAGCGAGCAGCCGCCCCGTCATTTGGGAGCCAAACTGACCCGGATCCTTTGCCACCACATGCAGGGAGAGCCGTAGCGTGTCATGAATCAGTCGCAGTGTGTCGCGACGGGGTAGTTCGTTCTCCGGAGCATCCTTGAGAAGCGCCAGGTAGTCGTCGTCCAGGTCTACGACCAATCCGGCCGCGACTTTGGCAAAGAGAAACGCGCAATCGAAGAGCGTTGCCTCAGCTTCTGCAAATTGCCGTGCTTCCCGCTGCTGGAAGACTAGCTCGGCGACTCTGCGTGCGTCGGGTGTCTTGTGTCCTTCATCCAACCACGCGGGCTTGGCTGAGAAGTATTGGGCCAAATCGCCGTGTCGAGTCTGCGCTTCATCCCCGGCAAGAAACTTCGCCTCAACCCGCTCCGCCAATTGGCGATGATAAAAAGCGATCACGTTGCCGCCCGGCGTGGCGCGTTCCGTAAGGTACGGCTCCAGATCCAGCGACAGCCGCGACCACACCACCACCGGCAGCCTGCGCTCGCTCACCTCGTGATGTTTCTTTTTGTCGAAGTCGTCCCAGACCACATTGTCCGCGGTCAGCACATCCAGCATCTCGTCTTCCGTCAAACCGTAGCGCGCCGCCGCCAGATAGCTCAGGCTGCGCTCCACCAGCACCGGCCCGTGATTCGCGTTGCTCGCCAACCGGTCAAAGAGCGTGTCGAGCACGCCCGCGATGCCCTCGCCCAGCCGGCACGCATCCGGCGGCGAAAACGACTTCCACAGCCGGCTCTCTTCGGCCGCCAGCTTTAGATAGAGCGGCAACCCGCAGCGCTCAAAGTGCTCGAGCACCCGATCCCGCTGCCAGGGCTGAAGTGTGCGTCGCTGCTCCTTTGGATCTGCGCCTCGCAGCAGCTCATCTAGCGCCTGCCCGCCTTCCGCGATCGTCATCCGTTCCAGCGGAAGCGGCAGACCTTGCGGCAGCCGCTCCCCGTCATCCGTGGTCGAAACAATCACCTTCACGTGCGCCGGCAACTCCGCCGGTAGCCAGGTCGCCGCCCGTGCCGGGTCGCTGGCAGCGAGTTGGTCGAGA
>Ga0326727_10021157_pt1 | contig 12786 bp, 8 predicted proteins | sample MB2enrmetagenome_FD_207643 | JGI IMG/M metagenome (GOLD analysis project Ga0326727, IMG submission 207643) | Lab enriched peat soil microbial communities from McLean, Ithaca, NY, United States - MB29MY | ecosystem: Environmental > Terrestrial > Soil > Wetlands > Peat | place: USA: New York...
TGGTAGTTCGATACGACCGCAAGCTGAACATCTACCAGGCTTTCTTTCAGATCGCTTGCTTCATGATCGTCTTGCGCAGGTTATGAAACAGCTTCTAGGCTGTATCGACATATGCACCTTGCGTGGGGCTGGGAATCGGTTTTGCTTAGGGCATGGCGAGCCGATATGAGTTGAGCGATGTGCAGTGGGAGCGGATCAAGGACTTTCTTCCTGGACGCAAGGAGACTGTCTACACTCTGGTCCGAGACGCGGGCTTGCCCAGTGTCAAGATCGGGCGCGCGGCGGTTTGATGGCGTCCTTGTCGCCAAGTGGATCGAGCAGCGGAGCAGCTAGCGCGGCCTCGTTGTACTTCCGTGTCATGACCTTCGATCCCCTTCGCCTGAAACGCAGGACGAGAGTTGTCAACCGGCACTTAAAAGGTTTACGAGATGACCCGCTCCACGGTATCCCTATTTCTTCGCGTGAGACTCGCCGATGGCCGACAGGCCAGAGTGAAGCCCGCGCTCGCGAAGAACCATGTGATGCGGCCATTGTGGGGGATAGTCAACGGTGTCGGGGAACATCATCCAGAGGGAACTTATGTCCTACGGTTTAGAGAAGGAAATGGTAGCCGTCGCTGGATGGCGGTTGGCAATAAAGTGGATGCGGCGCAGGCCGCGCTGAGCCGGAAGCGGAAGGAAATAAAATTAACGAAGGAGGCAGCGGCGCTGGGAGCCACGGTTTCGGGAGTTCCCGAGTCCGGTTATGGGTCAGCCCGCGTAAATATTGCGGCAGCATTCGCGGAGTACATCCAGGATGTTAAGGCGACCAAAGCCTCAAAGACCTGGGGGAGTCGCAGGCGCATCGCTGCTTATTTCTTGCAGTCCTGCAACAAGCGGTATCTTGACGAAGTCAGCCGTCGCGACCTTCTGGACTTCCGTGCGTTCCTCTGTGCGAAGGGTCTGAAAGATAGGAGCGTATTCAACGCCTTCCAATCAATTCTCAGCACATTTCGCGCGATTGGAGTGACGGGGCTTGCCCTGAAGACTGACATGCCCTCATTCACGGAGAGGGCAGTGCGGGCATACTCCGATCAGGAAGTGGAGAGGCTGTTCGCGGCGTGTACAGCTGATGAGAAGCTGCTCTACCAGACGTTTCTTTTTACTGGGTGCCGCGAACAGGAGATTCAGTACTTGACCTATCCTGACATCGACCCCTCTGGCCGCACGATTGCTGTCTGCGCTAAAGAGAATCTTGGGTTCCATATCAAGGACCGTGAGGAGCGCCTCATTCGAGTGCCACAGGCGCTGCTGAATGCGTTGGAGGCTCGGAAGCAAGCCAACCCCGGCAAAAGGTTCATCTTTCCAGCGAAGAACGGTCAACCCGACGGGCACATGCTACGCACATTGAAGAAGGTCGCTTTGCGTGCCGGACTTAATTGCGGTCACTGCGAGAACAAGAGCGACGAGTCATGCGCCAAGCGCCCTGTATGCAGCAAGGTAACTCTGCACTCGCTCCGCCGGACGTTCGCCACCATGCATTTTGAAAGCGGGGTGCGCGCTCACACCTTGCAGCGTTGGCTTGGCCATTCGGACTTTGAAACCACGTTGCGCTATCTGGCCGTCGCCGATGTTCGCTCGGAGGCAGTCCGTACACAGGTGGAGAGCACATTTGGGGCGTGGACTGAAACTGGTACTCGGATGGTACTCCTGGAACCCTCGCAGGCGTGGACCCCGCGTAAATAGAGGGGTGGCCGAAGGGGTGGATTACTTTCCCCGTCTCTCCGCCATAGCACTAAAAACAAACAGCTTAATCAGATTTACGCGATCGGCAGCCGACCTGCCGGTTTGCTGTTTGTGGCCTCCAGTTGCATTTTGATTGCATGTTCGAGTTTCTGAATGGCAATAACTACATCAGAATCAGAGGTTTTTGATGTAGCAGCTTTGGTTTGCGCCCACATTCGAACGCCTCAGAATGGCCTGAATTACCTTGTCCGGCACTCCCAGGCGGTGAAGTTGAGTGGCGAGTCCCCTTCGAAACGCATGCCATCCGTGCCGCTGAATTCCAGCCTTTTCCAGGGCAGGGCGAATCGCGTCGCGGGCTAGGTCATCCAGACATCCCGGATTCCTCGCGGCGTTCGGTAATATCCAAACCGGTCTCTGGCGAACCGCAGAGTGCGCGGTATTCATCGAGTTTGGCAGCGAGTTGGGAGATCACAGGCACCGGAGCCTTGCTTGCCTTCGATTTTTGGGCCGTTGATATGCGTGCACCACCCCGACTTCGCAACACGGATGCCCGATTCTAGGAGTTCAGCACGTAAGGTGCTCTCACAGTTCCAGGCGCTGGGGCAGAACATTGCACGGCGGAGCCGTTCGCTGGTTGTCTAAGGTTTGACCGTCACTCGAGGATAGTGGCACGTGGCGTCGGGCATTGGATTTCCAAGGCGGTTGCGCTCTAAGCCTTTGCCTCCTGCCGGGTCTGGAAGACTACCGGGCCCCAGCCAAAGACAGGCCCGGCCGCACACGCAGCCAATCGCGGGATCGCCATATCGGCATACCATCCGAATGTTGTTGTGCCGCAGGGCTTCTTGAAAATACGCTACGAGCGCGAAGAAGGCTCCGGCGGCAACGAAGCAGGATGGACAAGACCGGTACCTGAGAACTTCTGCGCGCTGATCACAAAAACCACTACGATGAACACTGCAGGGTAAAGTCTCCCACGGCGTCTTGCCGTCCAGCCTGGAGAGTATCTTCCGAAAGTTCGAAGATGGCGATGGAAGCGACACTTCCACCCACATGCCCAACCAGTGTCTTCAATCCCATCTTGACGTTGCAGCCAGCCAGGAAGTACGCAGCCCAAGCCTGGAATGCGATGAACAGGGGAATCAAGAGAAATTTACTCAATGACGTCTCTTGTTCCCCCTTTCTTTTTCAGGATGCTTTTAACTCGTTGTATAGCTTGAATGCTGCTTCCGGCTTTTGTCCGTCGTGGACAACCGCCTTCACCGCCTGGATCATGGCCACAGGATGTTCCGCCTGGAAGATGTTCCGTCCCATATCCACGCCCAATGCGCCCTGATCGATTGCCTGATAGGCCATCTTGAGTGCGTCCAGTTCTGGTAATTTCTTGCCGCCGGCAATGACGATCGGAACCGGACATCCTGCCGTAACGTGTTCGAAGTTTTCTTCGCAGAAGTAAGTTTTGATTACCTGGGCGCCGTTTTCTGCGAGCACCCTGGTTGCCAGGCCCAGGTAACGCGCGTCACGGGTCAGCTCCTTGCCAACGGCCGTTACCCCCAGGGTGGGGATGCCGTAACGGTTGCCGGTTTCGATCATCTTGCAGAGATTTCGAACGGTGAGCGCTTCGAACTTACTACCAATGGCCACCATGACGGCCATCATGGATGCATTCAACCGGATGGCATCTTCGATTTCCACGCCGATGCATTCATCGTTCAGCTCTGTCAATACCGTGGAACCGGCTGAGCATCGCAGCGAAATCGCCTTGTTATAGGTTGGCGGCACACAGGCGCGGAGGACTCCGCGCGTACACATCAAGCAGTTCGCATGCTCGAGCAGTGGCGTGATGGTCAAGTCAATGCGTTCCAGTCCTGAGGTCGGGCCCATAATGTAACCATGGTCAAACGCCAGCATGACGGTTTTGCCTGACTTAGGGTCGAAAACCCTCGACAGGCGGTCTTTCATGCCCCAATCATAGTTATTCGATCCCCTCAGCTTGTAAACCTGATTTACCACCGGAATTCCGATGCCGTAATCGTGTGATTCCTGATCGCCTGTGGCTTCAGCCATTTGTGTATCCCTCCTTTATTCCCACGAAAAACAATGACATCGACACTGCGCCGGGATCGATATGTCCGATTGATCGTTCCCCTAAGTTCTTGGCGCGGCCAAAAGCAGCTTTCATCGCCTTGGTCGATTCCGCGCCTTTTACGGCAGATTCGGCACCTTCGGTAAGAACCTGCGCCAGGTTCTTACCGGAATCCACGGCGGCCCGGATGGCCGCCATGGCGGGCACAACCGTGTCGATCATCGTTTTCCCTCCGACATCCGCTTTTGTGTTTTTCCGGAGTTTCGCCACACCCTGTTCCAGCATCGCCACAAACGCGTGACCATCGAGAGGTTGGGTTCCGGTGATGGCTTCGCTCATACCTAGAAAGAGCGAGCCGTAGAGAGGACTGGTTGAACCGGCATCGGTCGACATAACGGCCCAACCTATATCGTTCAGGAGCGTCTTGATGTCTCCGCTGGTGTCCTTTCCGATGGCTGTGCTGATCGCGTCGGCAACCTTGAACATCGCGGTGCCATGATCGCCGTCGCCAATCGCTGAATCCAACCGCGATAAATAATCGCGATTGGATTTGATCTTCCCGGCGACCGCTCCCAGAACCCTGACCAGGCACGCGTAATCGATATGATCGACCATGCCGTCCTCCCAATGATCAGCGCGTGACCCAGTAAGGCGCATTCGATGGTCGATTCAGTAACTCAATCAATTCGTCATCCAACTTGGCAACGAACATTTGAAATCCGCTCATCTCCTGGACCGTCAGATATTCCCCAACCAGGGCATGGGCAACGCTCATGCCGTTATCTTCGATGAATTTCTTGACCCGGCGGAAGACGATGAACAATTCCATCAGTGTGGTGGCCCCGGCACCGTTGATCATAACCAGGAGTTTGTCACCTTTGCCGGCCTTCACCGCTGGCAGTAACTGGGTGATCATTCTGACAGCCGTATCATCAGCTGACAGCATCTTGGAGTGGCCGGTTCCTGCTTCGCCATGCTGTCCCATTCCGATTTCCATTTCGTCATCCGCCAAGGTAAAGATTTCCAGGCCGGACTGGGGATGGGTGGCGGGTTTCAGCGCCACGGCCAGGGTCGCCATGTTGTTGTTGAACTTCTCGGCGACGGCGTAGACCTCGTCGAGGGATTTTCCTGCTTCCGCGGCAGCGCCTGCTACCTTGTACAGCGGGACGCATCCGGCCAGGCCGCGGCGGTCTTCGATGGGTGCGTTGGCGCCGGGAGCGATGTCCTCGTGGGTCAGGATCATCCTGACCCTGATGCCTTCCTTCTGGGCCATTTCCATTGCCATATTTCCGCTCATGACGTCGCCGGCATGATTCAGCACGACAAAGAGAATGCCTGCGTCACGCTTCAGCAGGCGCATGGCCTCGATGACCTTCGGAGCACCGGGCGCCGCGAAGATATCTCCGACGACCGAGGCGTCGAGCATCCCTTCGCCGACGAAGCCGCTCAACGCCGGTTCATGACCGGCACCGCCAAGCGTGAGGATGGCGACCTTCTTCGGATCCTTGTCCTTAGCGCGCATGACGATTTTGCCGGACACGAGTTTCACCTTGTCCGGGTAGGCTGCACAATATCCTTCCAGAAGTTCCACCGTCAGGTTGTCAGGTTGATTGATGAATTTCTTCATTGCCATCGCCGTATCTCCTTTCGTTCCAGATACTGCTGAGCTTCAGTCAAACTGCATCAATTCGATGGGTGCACCTTCTTCCACGATGAATCCGACCGTCAATCCAGACACCGGTGAAAATGGTTCCATCAGGATTTGTTTGTCTGCCATTGCTTCTTTGAGGTTCCCGACTTTGTATGCAATATGGGCGGTTGTCTTAAGAAGCTCCGGAAGTGGGCTCCCTTCTTCAAAACGGAGCCATTCGATCCGGTTGGGGCTGTCACCGACGTCCGTAACGTACAGTTTGGCGCCGGCCATGTAGTTTTCTTTCTTCTGAAGTGTGTTGGTAGGAATTCCGAAGTGATGAAGTTCTCTCATTGCCATCTCCTCTCAAGGCGAATGCTTAAGCGGGATTTTTTCCATTGGCTCCCAGCGGTGAGTAATCAGGGTCGCCAGCCTCCGGTCCGGAAGCGTCCAATATCAAACCGTGCATCCTTCGCTTCGCACCCAACGGCTGGAATATCACGGAAAAGCGCGACTGCTGACGTTCCTCCTGAGATATTGAGCACAACACAAACTCCCGTATCGCAAGCAACAGGCTGCGGCCCGCTCGTCGGCAGGACACAAGATCCAATGCACACAAAAAACCACCACAAGTGATCGAAATCGATGGGATCGCCTGCGGCGGCTTTAAATGAGGTCTATACCGCTGGCGGGAACTGTCCCCTTTTTTCGTCTATTTGTCAAGTTCATTGCGATCACAATCGATGATGGACAGCTTCCGGGTTTCATAACGGCACGCTTGTCGACCCGCGGAGCGGTGCCGCGAAGCGCGACGTTATCTGGCGTCACAGCGCGACGAGGTAGAGCGGTTGACGCAGGCGGTGCATGGCTCGCCGGTGGGCATGGGTGCTACGGGTACCCTGCAGTCTCCCGTTCTCAGGCGACTATTCCACGAACTCCCCGATACCAAAATCGTTCTCTGAGATCATATCCACGACCAACCGGCAGGAAACGGGAAAACTAATATCTCCACATCCGCTGCCGATCTGCGTGCAAGCGAAACCAGCCGAGGGATAATGGGCACGATGGTCTAAGAATATTGGTGCGGTTCGCGGTTCAGGCAGCAGTTCTATCGCGTAACCGCCGGGAGCGACGATGACAAACTCAAAGGATCCTCATAATCTCCAACGGTTTGTAGACGCGCAGAAACCAGTGTTTGAGAAGGTGTGTGCAGAACTACGCGGGGGCCAGAAACGGAGCCACTGGATGTGGTTCATTTTCCCCCAGATGAAAGGCTTAGGGCAGAGTGAACTGGCAAACTTCTACGGAATCTCTTCGCGGCAGGAAGCCGAGGCCTACCTGGCACACCCTGTTCTGGGACCGCGACTGCGGGAGTGCACCCGGCTTGTGAGCATGGTTGAGGACCGTTCCATCGACCAGATCCTCGGCTACCCAGACAATTTGAAGTTTCGATCTTCGATGACACTTTTCGCCTCAACGGGATCTGACAATCAGGTATTCAGGAATTCGCTGCAAAGGTACTTTGACGGCAAACCAGATCCACTCACCATTGAGCTGCTTCGACAATGGCAATGAGAAAGTTGCAATGAAGAGTGTATGCGAGTTGCAATCCGCGAGGCGGCACGGAGCACCGTGCGCAGAGTTTCACAACCGTTAAGTGGGATCACAGGTATTCGTCCCGGCTTCTCCGTGGCTCAATAGGTTGTGGGCATTTGGAAGGTCTCTCCCGAGGCTCGCCGTTGAAAAGAAGTCACGCCGCAAAGACGGGGACGAATGGAGCCATAACGTTTTGCCTCGCGGCTAGAAATCGGCCGCATAGCTGCGAACTGGTCCTGGAACGACTTATGGGTACAGTGAGTGATCGGCTGCCACGGGAAGCCGCCTGCGCTGCGGTATTTCTCCGCCCGCATCAGCCGTGAGTACGGTGCATGCTTCGCCAGCCGCCGCCCATCTTTACCATCGGCTGTTGAAGACCGGCTACTGACCCGCCATCGGTTGTCACGTCCCGACGCGACCCAGCGCATAGCGGCGAATTGGATCAAAGTGCTAAGGATTCCTGCTGATTTTCGGCCCCAAGCGGAATGGGGTGGAGTGCCTCTGCGGCCGGGGCGCCGAGCAGCGTGCCTGGCCGCCTGGAAACCGGCCTCAGTTTGGCAACCGGGGCCGGCACGGTTGTTCAGAGTTGGATCAGGTAAAAGTCTTCCGCACCTTGGGACCTTGTAGTAGCGCTGTACGATTTTCCACTTCTGTAAACAGGGTGAGTTATGTGGACGCACAAACTGCCTCCCGGGCTCGTCTGCCCTTATTTTTTGTTCCTGTGCGCGCTGTGTCGTATCCTGCGCCGCGAGAGATGCGACTCGCGACTTTCCGCCCGTCCGCCGAGGAGTAATGTCATGTCGTTGCACTCCTGGAATGTTCTTTCCCGGAGCGTGTTCACTCTGGGGTTTATGGTGGTGGCATTTGGAGTGGCCGCCTTGGGCCAGCTTGTCGCCGCCGCGGACGTCCTGCAAAACTCCCGCGACGGAAGTCTGGCGGCAGGCAACGCACAAGTGGCCGGGAGCTACTTCCGGCTGCCACTTAGCTTTGAAGCCAACCGTGGACAAGCGGCCCGGAGGGTGCAGTTTCTGGCGCGCGGGCCGGGCTACGGCCTCTACCTGAGCCACAGAGAAGCCGTGCTGACTCTGCGAAACCCCGGCCGTATTTCCGCCTTCCGCCACACGCCGATGGCGAACGGCGCCCAGTCAACGGAAAACCAGCGATTCTCGGCTGGCGAAAAAGAAGTACGGACGATTCTGCCTGGCACGGACGCGACGGAGGTAGTGCGGATGCAGTTGACGGGAGCCAACGCCAGCGTCCAACCCGTGGGCGTGGACAAACTGCCGGGGACGACCAACTACTTTGTGGGTAATGATCCTTCGAAGTGGCACACCGGTCTGCCCACCTATGCGCAGGTGCGTTACCGAGACATGTACCCGGGCATCGATCTGGTCTACTACGGCAACCAGCGGCGGCTTGAGTACGATTTTGTGGTGGCGCCGCGGGCGAAGCCGGAGAGCATCCGGCTGCACTTTGATGGCGCGCGGCTCAGGCTAAATGGAGACGGCAACCTGAGGGTGATCGCGAGGCGCGGTGAGATCAGCTTCCACAAGCCGGTGGCATATCAGGAGATTGGCGGGCAGCGGCATCCGGTCGAGGGCAACTTCGCCCTGCTCGGTCACGGCGCGGTGGGCTTTGCCCTGGGAGCCTACGACCACGCCAAGCCGCTGGTGGTCGGCCCGGTGCTGGAGTACTCCACCTACCTGGGCGGTAATGGCGTTGATCAGGGTTTCGCCATTGCCGTGAACGTCGAGGGCGGCCTGGTTTACGCCTATGTCACCGGGACGACCACATCAACCAATTTTCCCGTTGTCCCCACGCAGGGTGCCATCCAAAGTGTCAATCACGCACCGGACAACGGCGGCAACGTCTTCGTGACCAAATTCAACTCAACCGGCACGGCGCTGGTGTACTCCACCTATCTCGGTGGCAGCGGCATCAACAGCACCGGCTACACATTCGGGGACGCAGGCTATGGCATTGCCGTGGATAGCTCGGGCTACGCCTGCGTGACCGGCCAAGCGGGTTCGGTCGATTTTCCGGTGACCAGCAGTGCGTTCCAAAGCAAGAACCGCAACGCCTATGGGAGCCACACCGCCTTTGCGGCCAAGCTGAATACAACCGGTTCGCCCCTGCTTTACTCCACCTACCTTGGCGGCAGCGGCGCCGCCGGCTGTAGTGTTCCCGCAGGCGACATCGGCTATGGCATCGCCGTGGATGGCTCGGGCTACGCCTACGTGACCGGCGAAACAGCTTCTACCGATTTTCCGGTAACGGGTGGCGCCTTCCAAGTACAAGTAAAGGACAAAAGCGCCAACCCGACCTGCCCCTACAATGCCTTTATCACCAAGCTGAACACAGCAGGCACCGCCCCGATCTACTCAACCTATCTCGGCGGAAGCGGGCGGCTTTGGGGCGCAGGCGACGGGGGCAGAGGCATCGCGGTGGACGGCTCGGGCTATGCCTATGTGGTCGGTGACGCAGCTTCGACCGATTTTCCCACCACGCCAGGTGCCTTCCAAACCGCAAACAAAGGCGCGGTCAACGGAACTGCCAGCGCTTTTGTCACCAAGCTCAAGACAGACGGTACCGCGCTGGTCTATTCCACCTATCTTGGTGGAAGCGGCACGCATGGGGAGAGCGACACGGGGAATGCCATTGCCGTGGACGGCGCGGGCTATCCGTATGTGACTGGCGGTACCGGTTCAGTCGATTTTCCGGTAACCACAGGTTCTTTCCAGACCACCAACAACGGCGCTCCCGGAGACATGGACAACGCCTTCGTCACCAAGCTGAAGACGAACGGCAGTGCTCCGGTCTACTCCACCTTTCTCGGGGGAACAGGGACCTTTGCAGGCGACTTTGGCAGCGGCATCGCCGTCGATCGTTCGGGCCGCGCCTATGTGACCGGCTATTCGGATTCGGCCAATTCCCCTATCACTCCAAACGCATTTCAGACCAACAACAACGCCCTCTACGACCAAGGATCCAACGCTTTTGTCACCAAGTTCGACCCAACCGGAATCGCCGTACAGTACTACACCTATCTCGGCGGAAGCTGGGGTGACAATGGTTATGGCATCGCCATGGATTCTACGGGCGATGCCTATGTGACCGGGTTCGCCGGTTCGGAAAATTTTCCGGTGACTCCGAGCGCCTTCCAGACCGGGAACAACACCGGCGACCATGCCTTCGTCACCATGTTCGCGCTCGCCTCCGAGACCACCGACTATTTCGGAACCACCACGACCCTGACCTCCAGCGCCAACCCGGCGCCAGTCGGTCAAGAGGTAACTTTCACGGCCGCCATCACGGCGAACTCCGGCACGGGCATCCCAACCGGCGACGTCGAATTCAGCGTCGATTACGGGGCCACCACCGAAGTGGCCCTGGACAGCACCGGAAAGGCAAGCTGGCCTACCTCTACCCTCACGTCCGGCAACCACGCCATCCAGGCCAGTTACCCTGGCGGCAGCGTGTTTCTTTCCAGCGGCAACACGCTATACGAAAACATATTTGTGCCGCTGCCCACGCCAACCGTTACGGTCTCCGGCGGACCGGTGGCGGCGGGAGGCAGGGTGACCTTGAAGGCAACGGTTTCTGGCGGAAGTGCAGGTACGCCGACCGGCACGGTGACCTTTACGGCTGGCTCGGTGACGCTGGGCACGGCTACGCTGGTATCGGGCGCGGCCACTCTCGCCGACGTCTCGGCCACGGCGGCCATTGGACTGGCCATTGGTGAAGACCTAGTCACGGCAACCTATGGTGGCGATATGAATTTCAAGGCGTCGACTGGGAGCTTTGCTCTGCTGGTCTGCAATCCTGCCACGCCGCTGTTCCTGTCGTTGTCGTCAAGCAGCGCAACAGCCGGTGGCGCGGGCTTCACCCTCAAGGTGCTTGGCGCGAACTTCACGGCCAAGTCGATCGTGCTGTGGAACGGTGCAGTGCGGACGACGACTTACGTCAACAGCACGCAGTTGAAGGCGGCGATCAGCGCCGCGGACATTGCGAAGGAGGCGACAAACCTGGTTACGGTTGTTAATCCTGCGCCGTATGCGGGAACATCTTCAGCGCTGCCGTTTGTGGTGGTGAGCGCGGCTCCGGTGGCAGCCATCTCGGGGAGCTCGCTTTCCGCTGCGGCTGAAGGAACTGGGGATCATGTTTTAACGTTGGCGGGCAGTGACTTTGTATCGAGTTCAACGGTTGAGTGGAACGGTGCGGACCTGGCTACAACCTTCGTGAGCCCATGGCAGGTCTCGGCGATGATCAACGCAGCGGACTACGCTTCCCTGCCAGCGACGGTGAAGGTGGCCAACCCAGCGGGCGCCTCGTCCGGTTTTGAGTTGCAGTAAGGAGTTACACGGTTGAAACGCCACCAGCCAGACTAGTAGGTCGTAGTTCCGTGGATCGATTCTAGTTCGGAACCAGGGGCCGGAGGTTCCAAGTGCCAAGCCTAAATTCCCCGGCAAATGAGGATTTTCGCTCGGGACCAGACGCTCACCGGATTGGGAGCGCGTACATGAGGCCGCCCTGTGTCCACAGATTATTGGTGGCGCGGGCAAGCTTCATCACCGATCCCGAGCCGAGGTCACGTTCGAAAATCTCACCATAGTTGCCAACGGCTTCGATCACCCGCGCAGCCCAGGCGTCGTCGAGTCCAATAAACTGGCCGTAGCCGCGCTGCACGCCGAGCAGACGCCGGATCACAGGATCCTCGCTTTTCTTCATCGCGGCGAGATTCGCCTGTGTCACTCCGCTCTCCTCGGCCTGGATCAAGGCTTCGACCGTCCAGTTGACGATGGTGGCCCACTGCGGATCGTCGAGGCGATAGGTGGGCGCCAACGGATCCTTTCCGATCACGTCCGGCAGGATTTCAAAATTCCGCGCCAGACCCTTGAGAGCAATTCGCTCGTAAGCCAGTTGCGATACGTCAGCGCTGATGGCGGCGCAATTGTGGGTAATGAAAGCAGCTTCCATTTCACCTTCCTCCTGGAAGACAAACGGCAGCCACTTGATCTTTAAGCGCGCCATGTAAGCTTGCAACTGGTTTTCGATTTCCGTACCACCAAGGAAGCAGATTTTCTTGCCGGCAAGGTCCTTCGGAGCAGTGATTCCCAGGGTCTTATTCACCAGAAAACCCTGGTAGTCATAGAAGACAGGCCGCGCAAAACCAAAGCCTGCGTTCGCAGTATTAATGAAATTGGGAGACCCCGTGGCAAGCAGCGCGATTTCGCCGGACTTGAGGGCTTTCAATGCGTCCTGCTCGTCCCGGTAGGGCACGATGGTGAATTTGGCGTCCGGCCCGAACACCGCGACTGCAACCGCCTTGCAAATATCCAGATCAAAAGCGGAGTGATTTCCGTGCGCGTCCTGGGTGGAATACTCGGGTTCTTCGGTGTTGATTCCGCAGGGAAGCGAGCCGGTGGCTTTGATTCTATCGAGTGTGGTCCCTGCGTGGGCCGTCGCGGTTGTTCCGATCAGCAGCCATGCCATTGAAAGTAGAAGTACGGAAGTTCTGCTCATGCGGGTAGGGTACCTTATAAACACCAATCGCCGGGCATATGTGTAAGAATGCGGCGACCGGATAGGAAATCCGGTCGCCGGTGGAAAATGGTGGAGAAGGTCTCTAGCAGGCTGCTGAAAAACCTGCCTTGCTGATCGAATCTGCCTTTGCCGGGCCCTTCCGGCGGGCGAGACTCTGGTTTTCGACCTCGGTTGGCTGGTTGCGAGGTTCATTTCGCGGCCAGCAGAGA
>Ga0326727_10021158_pt1 | contig 12786 bp, 12 predicted proteins | sample MB2enrmetagenome_FD_207643 | JGI IMG/M metagenome (GOLD analysis project Ga0326727, IMG submission 207643) | Lab enriched peat soil microbial communities from McLean, Ithaca, NY, United States - MB29MY | ecosystem: Environmental > Terrestrial > Soil > Wetlands > Peat | place: USA: New York...
AAAAAATCAAATGGAACCAGACGGACGACGCGCTGGTCATTTCACAGCCGGATACTGAACCGAACGATTTTGCGGTCGTCTTCAAAATCTCGCTGCGCGGCGAGTGACGCACGGAGGTGACGCTTGCATCGGGCTATGCCACCCTGTTATTTCCCCTGCAACGTTGAACGGCATTGCCGGGCCGGTTTGAGGATGCGGACCGGCCGCAATTCTAACCAGTATGAGCGAAGTCACCACGCTGGTACATTCCCGCCTGCCTTCACACAAAAATGGGTCGAGCACCCGCCGACGATGGGTGTGAGACAGAATTCTTCGCCGACCGGTTTTTGCGAGACAGAAGTATATGCGACCCAATTTACTCCTTTGGGGTCGCGTTTGCCCTCTCTCCCCGCGTGCGGGGAGAGAGCCGGAGAGAGGGGACCCTTTTTCGTCACCTGAAGAATTTTGTCTCACACCCGCCGACGATTAAGTATGACATTTGGCATATTCTATCTCGTTCCATTCGTGCTACCTTACCTGTTGAATCACGATGTACAAGCCTCTGCGAGTGACGCAGGGTATCGTTGGGGCCCCGAGTTTCACGCTGTATTCCAGCGCCGTGCTGGGCGCGGGAGCGAGTTGGAGCCCGCTGACGACGACGCCGAGCATCATTGGGAGCAGTTACCAGATAAGTTTGCCGCCCACTGCATCGGCGGCACAGTTCTTTTACTTGAAGCGGTAAAAGGAACCGGATAGAATTACGGAAAGAACACATTGCCAATGGGCGGGGTCGGCAGCATACGACCCCGCCGGTTACCGGCTCTGATGCTTCTCTGAAAGAAAGGAAACATGAAATTTAGCCGATGCCGACAGGCAGGCTCCGCGCGCGGAGGCGGTTTTACGTTGATTGAATTGCTGGTGGTCATTGCGATCATCGCCATCCTGGCGTCCCTGCTCTTGCCGGCGCTGGCCCAGGCCAAGAAAAAGGGCCACCAGACGTACTGTCTCAACAATCAGAAAGAGATGGCCCTGGCGTTTTTCATGTACACCGACGAAAACAAGAACATGATTCTGCCGATGGACAATGGCGCTGTGACCTATCCTGGCGGCGGCTTTTATCCTGCTCCCACTCTGGACACCGGTGAGAATGATTTCCAAGGCGTCAGTGAAGCAGCGGCCCAGAGCAACATCGTCGCCGCGCTGCAGGCCAGCCCATTATGGCCGTTTGCCAAAAACGCAAACACTTATCATTGTCCAGGCGATACGCGAGCGACCAAGACGACAGGCCATGGGTATGCGTGGGTGACGTATTCAAAGACGCAGAACTACGGCGGTGAAACCTACGACAACTATTGGGGCGCCGGCAACGCGTGTCTGAAGGCGGCAGACGTCAGCTCGCCGGCTGAAACGTTTGCCACCGTTGAAGACACCGATTGGCGCGGGTTTAACGTCGGCACCTGGGTGCTGAATTGGACTACCGGAACGGGCAAGTTCACTTGGGAAGACCCGATTGCGATGTACCACGTGGATACCGACACCTGGGGGTTTGCCGACGGCCACGTCGCAACGCATAAATGGACCAACCAGAAGATCATCGCCGCCGGCCTGGAGGCAGCCACGGGCCAGGACACCGCAGGGTTTTCGGGCCCCAATTCCGGCACGGATTACGACTACATTGCGGCGCACTACCGCTTTCCCGGCTGGAAGCAGCAATGAGACTCCGGCTCCCGCCCACGGAGGTGGTGGTGGAACGCATCACCGAGTAGCCGCAAGCCCAATTACCGGCTGTGAACGTTTAGAACGGTCACCGAATAGGGAGCAAAGGTTCGCGTAAAACTGCGTCCCAATCCGTCAATCTTTTCGGTGACCGGCACGACGTTGGCCGGCCTGGTGATTGAGTTGCTGTCATCCACGCTGGCGGAGGCGAGCACCACGGACGTTCCGTCGGAGTCAACTTTCTTTACGCCGTCCAAATCAATCCGCAACGCTTGCGGCTCCCCGGTGACATTGATCACCTTGATATAAATGACGCCGCTGGCCATGTCTTTGGTGACGGAATAATCAAGGGGGGCGACCTTGGCGGCGGGAAGTCCCTCCAGCGAGGTTTGGACGACGACATTGCCGCGATTGGCGTTGAACATCGCGGTGGCGTAGTAAGATGGGCTGCCAAAACTGTTCAAGGCGTCGTAACCGATCAGGTCTGGCCGCCACTGGCGTCCACCCGGATTCACGTTCACCAGCATGGGCGCGTAGCATTGCATTACAATGAGATCGGAGTTGCGTTCCATCGCCGCCATCCACGCGGCGTCGGCCAAAGCGGCTTTAAGGCTGGGCGTTGGGGGCAGATGCTGGGAGGGTTCGCTCCACGGCACGACGTCTTCGTAAGCAGCCCATTCGCCGACGAAGATTTTGGGGCCGTTCCGGTCGTAGTGCTCAAAACGCGAGGGAGAGTCCTCTTCGAAAGTCTGGGCCGAACGATAATAATGCTCATCCAACACGTCGGGTTTGCGGCTGTGGACGCGCTTTTTTTCCGGCTGCTCGTTGCCAACGGTCGAGATGCACTGAAGCCGGGGATATTTCGCCTTGATGGCGTCATAAAACTGCGTGAAACGCGCGTCGTAAGAGCCTGATTCGTCAAACCAATCTTCGTTGCCAATCTCCACGTAGGTGAGCGGGAACGGGGCGGGATGCCCGTCGGCGGCGCGGCGGGCGCCCCATTTGGTGGCAGTGCCGCCGATAACATATTCGATTTCGTCCAGCGCATCGGCGACGTAGGGCTGGAGATCCACGCCCGGCTGCACCAATTCGGACTTGGGCGGGAGGCTGTAACCGGCATAGACGGCCAGAACCGGCTCGCCCTTCAAGTCTTCAATCCATTCCAGGAATTCCAGCAATCCCATGCCGTCGGAAGAACGATAGCCCCAGCAACAGGGATGTCCGGGGCGCTGCGTCAGGTCGCCGAGCGTCTCCTTCCATGGAAAGCGCGTCCCGATGGTCGAACCCTCCAGGTAATTGCCGCCGGGGAAACGCAGGAAGCCGGGCTTCATGTCGGCCAGCTTCTGCATCAGGTCAACACGATTGCCATTGGGACGGTTGTGCCAGGTCGGCGGAAACAATGAAACCAGGTTAAACCACACGGTCCCCGGGGAGTGCATGGCCACCACAAAACGGGCGTCTGCCGTCGGCGCCAATTGGCGCGGCGTCGTCAAGGTGACGGCATATTTCTGCCAGTCGCCGGTGAGATTCTTAACCACGGCTTGGGCGAAAACGGTGGCGCCATCGGGGCTTTCGATGCCCACGAAGAGCGGACCGGCGAAACCGGCGGCGGCTCTCGCATAGAAAGAGGCGTGATAGCGGGTGCCGGGTTTGACCGGAATGCCCCAGTAACCATCGTTGGCAATTCCGGCGCGGCCAGCCGCGGAAGCCGTGCTGACATCCAGCCGCAAGCTGGTTGGGAGGTGTTCGTTCAGGACATTGGCATTATCCAGAGCGATGCTGGCAACCGCCCCACCCTCCTGCACCAGCGACCAATGGACGGGTTTGGCGGGATCATCTTTGAACACGCGGTTCTGGATCAACTCGGCATAAAGACCCCCATCGTAGGAGTGATTGATTTCCTCGGTCATCATCCCGGAGAACATCGGGCTGACCCGCGCGATGATCTGGCCGGCGTTGATGTGCAACACCGGAGCGGGGGCCGCGGTTTGCCCCGGCGCGGCAAGTCCCGACAACCCAAGGCACAGAGAAACGATCAAGTGATTTGTTTTCATTTATTTTGTTGCGCGGCGGTGACGTTGTTGCCCAAGATCATTCGGCACCCAGCGGGGCCGGCTTTGTATTGACGCCTTTATGAGCGCCATTATGAATATATGCGAGATTTTTCGCGCAAACCCGACACCACGGGGCGGTGAACATCAGAACCTCGATATGAACACAAACGAACCAATCCCGCGACGTCAATTCATCAAACAGGCAACACAGGCCGCGATGGCGACGGCGGCCGTGTCCGGCCCGCTGGCCGCTTTCGGCCAAGCCAGTTCCGCGCCGGTGGCGTTTGCGCTGGCGGGCGCCGCCCACATCCACACGCCCAATTATATTCAGATTTTGAAACAGCGCCGGGAGATCAAGGTCAAATATGTCTGGGACCACGACGCCGCCCGGGCGACCAAGGCCGCGGTGGCGCTTGCCAGCCACGAGGTCGATGACCCGAAAACCATCTGGGAGGATGCCGAAGTCAAGGCCGTCGTTATTTGCTCGGAAACCGACCGGCATCGGGACTTGGTCCTGGCGGCGGCGCAGGCGAAGAAACATGTTTTTGTTGAGAAGCCCATGGGCATTGGGGCGCAGGACGCTTACGAGATGGCCGACGCGCTGGAGAAAGCAGGCGTGCTCTTCAACACCGGCTATATGATGAGGACCGAACCGTCGAGCCGGTTCCTCAAGCAACAGGTCGATGAGGGTGCATTTGGCAAAATCACGCGCGTGCGAGGCTCCACTTGCCACAACGGCTCGCTGGAACATTGGTTCGACACCGACTGGCGCTGGATGGCGGATCCAAAGATCGCCGGCGTGGGCGGTTTCGGAGATTTGGGAACCCATTCGTTGGATTTGTTGATGTGGATGTTCGGCGACGTCGGCGACATTACCGCCGACATCAAGTCAGTCACGGGCAATTACGGCGGCTGCGATGAATCGGGCGAGGCCCTGCTCAAATTCAAGAATGGAATCACGGGAACGCTGGCGGCGGGCTGGGTCGATCTGAGCAACCCGGAATCATTGATGATCAGCGGCACTGAAGGCTACGCGCAGATCCAGGATGGCGTGCTCTATTTCACCAGCAAAAAGGTTGCCGGAGCCGACGGCAAAAAGCCGTGGACGCGATTGCCCGACCGGTTGCCGAAGCCGATGGACCAGTTTGTCGATGCCGTCACCGGCCAATTCGTAACGACGCTTGTGAAACCACGAGAAGCCGCGGCGCGTGTCAGCGTCATGGAGGCCGCCTACAAAGGCGCCGCGCAACAGATTTGGGTCAAACCGGCGTGATTTGGGTTCGGGAATCGCAACTGTAAGACCACCGCGGGAGCCTTTCTTTTTTTTGACGCATCTCCGCCTTGGGAAAGGTTTCGATTGAAAATTGGTCATTGAGAATTTGTCATCTGTCATTTAAACACTGTCGCCGTGACGCCCCAGGAACTCTCCGATCGACTCTGGCGGTTTGCCGCCCGCGTTCCCAAAGTCGTGGACGCCCTGCCGGACACCCGCGTGGGCCGGCACGTCGCTGGCCAGATCGTCCGCAGCGGGATCGCCGCGGCGCCAAATTATGACGAAGCCCGTTCCGGCGAAAGCCGCGCGGATTTCGTTCACAAGGTCAATGTCGCCCTGAAGGAATTCGTCGAAACCCGCGGGTGGCTTAAATTCATCATTTTAGCCCGACTGCTTCCGGCCAAACGGGTCGCCATGCTGGTGGATGAATGCGACCAACTTTGCCGCATCCTCGGAAAGGCCATTGCCACCGCCAAAGCCGCCAGAAAGCCGGGGCCAGACGAGGCACCACCTCTTCCAATAACCAATGACAAATTCTCAATGACCGATTTTCAATCGAGATGTCCGAAATCTTAAACGGCTTCTTCCCCAACAGGACCTATCCAAAAACAGTGAATCTGCGCTACCACTACGGGAGAAAAATCTTGCGCCGCCTCCGGCGCCAAGTTTACTTAATGTCGTTTAATCGATGAGGCCAATGAATCCGCCCGCGCCCTCCCTGGATCTAAGCCGGCTGCGGGTCCTCCCGCTGGCCAGCCGGCGCAATCTGACACGAATCGATGAGATTCTGATTTCGCCGGAGTCGGCGGCGAAGCCCTTGCCGGAAAATGCCGCGCCGATGGTCCCGGACTGCGCGTCCGCCATCCGCGCCGCCCGCCAACGGGGCGCGGCGGTGATCCTGATATACGGAGCGCACCTGGTGAAAAATGGAGGGGCGTTGATCCTGGAGAGCCTGATGGAGCAAAAGTGGTTAACGCATCTTGCCACCAATGGCGCGGGAACGATTCACGACTGGGAATATGCCTGGCTGGGCGCCAGCAGCGAAAGCGTCAAGACGAACGTCGCTTCCGGCACGTTCGGCGCCTGGGACGAAACGGCCACGAACATCCACCTGGCGCTGATGGCGGGGGCGCTGGATGGCCTGGGTTACGGACAGGCGCTGGGCCGGTTCATCAACGAAGACGGAACTGACGTGCCCGCAGAGAGCGACCTGGAGCGCCTGATCCGGGCCGAGCCTGCGCATCCCCTCACGGCGGCGCGGGCCGATCTGCTCCGGGCCATCCGGCGGCGATGGGTTGCGCCGGGGCGTTTGAACGTGCTTCACCGATGGAAGCACGCCTCGGTGCTCGCCTCGGCATGGAAGCACAACGTGCCGATGACCGTCCATCCCGGCATCGGCTACGACATCATCTCAAATCATCCCATTTTCAACGGAGGCGTCCTTGGCCGCGCGGCGGAATGGGATTTCAAACTTTTTGGCGGCTCGGTGACCGGCTTGGAGGGCGGGGTGGTGCTGTCGGTCGGTTCGGCGATCATGGGACCGCAGGTATTTGAGAAGAGCCTCAGTTGCGTCAACAACTTGCGCCTGCAGGAGGGCCGCGGCCCCGTGGCCGGCCACACCATCTATGTCGTCGATCTGCAGGACGGCGGCGGCTGGGATTGGACACTGGGTGAGCCGCCCAAGACAAGCCCGGCCTACTACTTGCGCTTCTGCAAGAGCTTTTCCCGCATGGGCGCGCCGATGCGCTACGTGCAATGTGACAACGTGACCTTCCTCCACAACCTCGAACGGATATTGAAGCGGGCCTAACCATGAATCTGGCACTGGCTTTCAAGCAGTCGGCCAACAGCAATTTGGAGAAAACGGCGCTGTTTTGGGGCCAGGCCTCCTTTTCTTACGGCCAGCTTTGGGCGCAGACACGTTCGGTGGCCTGGCGCCTGCGCACTGATCTCGGGGTGCGCCCCGGCGACCGCGTCGGCGTCTGGCTGAAAAACTGCCCCGAGTTTGTGCCGGCTCTTTTCGGGATTCTCCAGGCCGGAGCGGTGGCGGTGCCGATCAACAACTTCCTCAAACCCGCCGAAGTCCAGTTCATCCTGCGCGACGCCGGAATTGACGTGCTCGTGGTGGATGAATCGATGAACGAGGGCTTTGCCAGCTTGGCGGCGGATCAGCCCGGCTTGAAATCGCTCCACGCCGAATCCTTTGGCGGCAGCCCAACCGGCGATGCGGATGTGCCTGCCGATCTTGGGGAGGAGACCCTGGCGGTCATCATCTACACCTCCGGCACGACCGGCCAGCCCAAAGGCGCCATGCTGTCGCACGGCAATCTGCTGGCCAACGTGGAAAGCTGCCGAATCGTCCTCCAAGCGGTGGGTGAAGACCGGTTCGTCGTGGTGCTTCCGATGTTTCACAGTTTCATGCTGACGGTTGGCATCCTGTTGCCGATGTTGATCGGCGGGTCGATTGTTTTGGTCAAGAGCCTGCATCCACCCAAGAACGTCGTCTTGGATATCCTCCAGCATCGGGCCACGCTGTTGCCAGCGGTGCCCCAGTTTTTCCGCGCGCTCAGCCTGAGTTCGGTTCCGGTCGAATTACCCTTGCGCGTGTGCATCAGCGGCGGGGCGCCACTGCCGGGAGAAACCTTGCGGGAATTCACGGCGCGTTTTCCTTTCCCGCTGCTTGAGGGTTACGGGTTGAGCGAGGCCAGTCCCGTCGTGTCGTTTACTCCCATCCGGGGTCCGTGGAAGGCCGGCTCGATCGGCGTGCCGATCCCGAACGTTGAGATGTCAATTCAAAACGAAGCCGGCCAGATGCTGTCTGCCGGGCAAACAGGCGAGTTGTGCGTGCGCGGCACCAACGTGATGCTGGGCTATTGGAATCGGCCCGCCGAAACGGCTGAAACCATGCGCCACGGCTGGCTGTTGACCGGAGACATCGGTTATTGCGACCATGACGGTTTCTACTACATAACAGATCGGAAGAAGGACATGTTTCTGGTCAACGGCATCAACGTGTATCCCCGCGAGATCGAGGAGGTTCTCTATCAGTTCCCCGGCGTCAAGGAAGCCGCCGTCATCGGGGTGCCCGACGCCCGGCGCGGTGAACAGCCCCTGGCCTGCATCGCGTCACACGAAGGCATCCAATTGAACCAGAAGGATTTACAGAACTTCGTGCGCGGGCGATTGGCGGATTACAAGGTTCCGCGTCGCTTCGTTTTTATGCCGACACTGCCTCACAGCGCGACGGGAAAAGTGCTTAAAACCGACCTGAAAAAGCTGGGGTGACAGGCCAAAAGGCCGGTTTTGCGTGCAACGCACGCGATCATTCATATCATGTTGATCACAAGTGGGTTACACAGAAACCGGACTTTTACCAGTTGACGGTTGCAATGCGCCCCCCCTACACTATTGACACTGCGAACCCGCTGCGTGTGGCAGTGGTGTCCAGAGCGATTTTATGCCTGAAGGATATTGTGTCAAATGCAAGGCGAAGAAGGAAATTGCCGAGGCCGTCGAAGAGACCATGAAGAATGGGAGGAAAGCGATCAAAGGCAAGTGCCCGACTTGCGGCGTGGTGATGTTTAAAATCCTTGGCGGCAAAGCGGCCGTCACCGCGGCCACCGCGCCCAAAGTCAACATCCAGCCCAGCTAACTTCCCTATGGCCCAGCAACTGGCTTACGTCATCATCACCCCCTACACGCTCCACAAATCCCGGACCGGCGGCATCCTGGCGCGCTTGATCACGCGCACCGGATTGGAGTTGGCGGCCGCCCGCATGTTTGCCCCCAGCAACCAACTGGTGCAGGAGTATTCGCAAACGATCATCTCGGCGGCCGATCCCCAGGACCGCCGCGTCCAGGAGTTGATCCGTGATTACATCGTGCGCAATCTGGCGCCCGACCCCAAAACCAAGCGCCCCCGCCGCGTGATGATGCTCTTGTTCCGCGGCGAGGAGGCCGTGCGCAAAGTCCGCTCCGTCGTCGGCAACATCGCCCCCCATCGCACCGGCGGCGAAACCATCCGCGACACCTACGGCGATATCATCCTGGACGAACACGAACAGGTCCGCTATTTCGAGCCCGCTGTGCTCGCCGCGCCCAATCGGGACGAGGCCTGCGTCAAACTCAAACTCTGGGCCCGCTACTCCGACACCGACGGCGGGATTGTCAGCAGAGCCGTCGCTTACGGTCCGACCGACACCCCGCAGCAAACGCTGGTCCTCATCAAGCCCGACAACTTCCGCTTCGCCACGGGCCGGCCCGGCAACGTCATCGACTTCATCTCCCGCACCGGCCTGTTCATTGTTGGCATTAAAGTCCATCGCATGAGCGTGGCCGAGGCGGCGGACTTTTACGGCCCCGTGCGCGAGGTCTTGCGCACCCGGCTCAACGACGTTGTGGCCGCGCGCGCCAAAGCGGCGTTGGAAAAGGAACTCGGCTTTAAAATCCCGCCCGCGGAGGAGAAACGTTTTGGGGAAATCCTGGGGCCATACTTTGGCGACAACCAATTTGACAACATTGTTAAATTCATGTCCGGCCGCTCTTTTTCCGACTGCGATCCCGCATTGGCGCACCAGCCCGGCACCGAAAAGTGCATCGCGTTGATCTACGAAGGGCCGGAGGCCATCGGCAAAATTCGCGATGTCCTGGGCCCCACCGATCCGTCCAAGGCGCCGCCCGGATCGATCCGCCGCGAATTCGGCTCCAGCATCAACGCCGCCCATGCCAGCGATTCGGTGGACAGCGCCGCCCGCGAGATGAAAATCGTCAACGTGGCCGAAAACAACTTCCGCGCCGTCATCGACGAGTTTTGCGCCAAGAATTAGCGCCAGCCCAACAGGTCCGTAGGGGGCAGGAGCTTCGTTTCGGTTGCAAAAATGGCAGCGGAATGTTCGTCAGAGGAACGAATTTTAAACTGAAATGAGATTCCCATTCTCTTGACAATCGTTGCCTGATTATCTTGACCTTCAGGCTCAGAGTACGCACAATCCTCTCAGGTCGTGAACACGGATACGGACATCTTAATCAAGCGCGCCGCCGCCGAACTCAGGAGCGCCGGCGCGCGGGAAATTTATGTCTTCGGCTCTGCTGCGCGCGGGGCGAATGACGCCGCTTCCGACTTCGACTTGGCGGTTTCCGGCCTGCCGCCGTCAGTTTTCTATCGCGCGGGCGCGCGCATCAGCGATTTGATCGGCCGTTCGGTGGATTTGATTGACCTGGACATCAACACGCCCTTCACCCGCTACCTCCGCACGGAGAATGAACTCGTCCGGGTGGGATAAATTCCGCAAACAGCAGGCGACAGAACGCGAACAATTGCAGCGTCTGCTGTCCGGGATTCACGGACTCCTCGCCAGATGCCGCGACACGGCGCCGACCGAAATTGAACTGTCCGCGCTTGCCGCCACGCTGCATTCGTTTTACACCGGGGTCGAGAACATTTTCAAGCGCGTCGCGGTGGAACTGGATGGGGAGGCCCTGCGCGGCGATGCCTGGCATCGCGAGCTTTTGATGCGCATGAACATGGCAACTGCGCACCGCCCGGCGCTGCTGTCGGAAGAACTTCACGATACGTTGAATCAATACTTGCGCTTCCGGCACGTATTCCGCAACGCCTATTCCTTTGACTTGGATTGGCGGAAAATGTCGCCGCTGGTGCTACGCCTGGAAGAAACATTTCAAGAGCTGGAAATTGCATTGGAACATTTTCTGAAATGAACCGCGCCGCAAATTCCCTTGATGAGTGGGCCATGCAATCACACGATACTTATGCCTGGATCAAGCAGTGATCGTTGGTGTGACGTTTGCCGCGCGTCTGTTGTTTTGCTGTGTGGTGTTGCCCGCTGTTGGGGCGGCATATCTGAGATTCAACCTGTATCACCATGACTACGAACGCTACAACACAGCGGAAACTGTCCGCTTGGACTGCTTCCCTTGTACTATTGGTCATGCTGCCGGTCGCTTCCGCGCAGACCTTGACCCATCGTTATAGTTTCTTCAACAAAGCCAACGGCAGCACGACCGTTGTCGATTCAGTTGGCGGGGCCAACGGTTCCCTGGTGGGCGCTGCCGTCATCACCGGCGGCCAACTGGTCTTAAGCGGCGCCAGCGGATGTTACGCCAATCTGCCCGCCGGCCTGATTACCGGCTGCTCCGCCGTGACGGTCGAGGCTTGGGCCAATTACGGAACGCTCCCGGTCAACTGCTACCTGTTCTCCTTCGGCAATACCGACGGCAGCGGCGACGGGGAAGACTATATCTTCTGCGCGCCGCAAGCCGCGCGCATCACCATCAGCGGGGTGGACCCGGGCTACGATGGCGAACAGAACGCCAGTTGCAGCGGATGGTCTGGCCTCACTGACCTCCATGTTGTGGCCGTCTTCAATCCCCCGTTGGGCTACCTGGCCCTTTACACCAACGGCGTCCTGGCTGCCACCAACAATGCCGAAACTGTCCCCTTGTCCTCGGTGAAAGACGTTTACAACTACATCGGCAAATCACTTTACACGGCCGACCCATACGCCCCGATCAAAGTCGATGAGTTTCGCATTTGGAATGGCGCCCTCAACGGTCTTCAAGCGGCAGCCGATTATCTGGCGGGGGACACCGTCACCAACGCCAATCCCGGGACCGTGACCAATCTCCAGTTGCGGGTCGCCTCCTCGATGCTCCAAGGCGCCCAACAAAACGCCGTCGTCACCGCCCAGACAACCGAAATATCGCGCGCAGTGGACATCACGAAGTTTTGCTCTTATTCCTCTGACAATACCAATGTCCTTGCCTTGAGTGGCACCGGGCTGATCAAGGGCGTCGGGCCGGGAACCGCCGCGATCGTCGCCCAATACGCCAGCGTCTCAGCCACCCAATTTGTCACTGTCACCGTGCCTCCGGCGGTGATGACCCATCGCTACAGTTTCTTCAGCGAGGCCAACGGCAGTGCGACGGCCACCGACACGGTCGGCTCCGCCAATGGCACGCTTAATGGCGATGCCGCCATCACCAACGGCCAACTGGTGTTGAACGGCGCCACTGGAACTTACCTCAGTCTGCCGGCGAACATCATCACCAGCGCCTATTCCGGGGCCACGATCGAAGCGTGGGCCAGCTTCGGCGCGCTCCCTGTCAATTGTTTCTTCTTCGGTTTCGGTAATACCGATTCCAGTGGCGCTGGCGAGGACTACATCTTTTGCGCGCCGGAGGCCGGGCGTGTGGCCATCACCGGCGCCGACCCCGGCTACACCGGAGAACAAAACGCGGCCAGCGGCGCCAATTGGAGCGGGCAGACCAATCTGCACATCGTGGCCGTCTTTGAACCGCCGGCGGGTTACGTGTCTCTTTACACCAACGGCGTTCTGGCGGCTATCAACAACACCGTCACGATTCCCCTCTCCTCCGTCGATGACGTTGACAGCTACATCGGCAGGTCGCTCTACACGGCCGATCCCTATGCCCCGCTTAACGTGGAGGAGTTTCGGGTTTACAACGGGCCATTGACTCCGCAACAGATTGCGCTCGATGCCGCGTCCGGCCCCTCTCAAATCCTCACCAATCCGGGTGCGCTGCTGTCGATTCAGTTGCAATTGACTCCGATGCCCGCCGGCGCGACCGAGCAGGCAGTGGTGCTTGGCAACTTCGCCAGTGTGAGCAACATGAACCTTTTCACCTACGGACAGCCCACCGTCGTTTCAACCAATTCGAGCGTGCTCAGCGTCTCCGCCTCGGGTCTTGTCACCGCCGTCGGTCCCGGATCGGCGACTGTCATCG
>Ga0326727_10021160_pt1 | contig 12785 bp, 6 predicted proteins | sample MB2enrmetagenome_FD_207643 | JGI IMG/M metagenome (GOLD analysis project Ga0326727, IMG submission 207643) | Lab enriched peat soil microbial communities from McLean, Ithaca, NY, United States - MB29MY | ecosystem: Environmental > Terrestrial > Soil > Wetlands > Peat | place: USA: New York...
TTGAGCGGCTCTACGCGTATATCGACGAATTGGCAGCGGAGGAGACGGCGCAGCAGGGGGCACAGGAGGAGGATTGCCGGCGTACAGCTTAGCAAGACTCGCTGAATCGGACCTCAAGTCCATTGTACGGTATACCATGAAGACCTGGGGAAAAGACCAGACAAGGCGATACTCTCAAGGCCTTCGGGACTGCTTTGAACAACTGGCAAAGAACCCTTTGCTCGGTAGAGGATGCGATTCCATTCACCCCGGTCTTCGACGCTTTGAGCATGGAAAGCACGTGGTCTTCTACCTTTCCCAACCGGATGCGTTGTTGATCGTTCGCGTTCTGCACCAGCAGATGATCCCAAGCAAGGCGCGATTCGAGTCATGAAGGTCCTCGCATTCCACGCTAGCCGCAAAAACAAAGACGCGGGGCCCGGCCCGACCCAGGGGGCACCCCGGCACCCCGGTTCCCCGGTGGGGCACCCAAACCTCGCACGATCCCTGAAAAAGCTGTAGATCGACCCCGAATGTCCACAACTCGCACAGGGGAGGCTGGAATCTGCACCGTTTCTGCGTCTTGCGGGCGGACTTGGCTGGGGCTAGGCTTGAGTATGGAGTTGGAGAGACCGGACAGGCTGCAGTTGCATCAAATCTGGGGCAGAGTTGGGAGGCTCGAGTCCGCGTGGAGCAAGGGGCTTTTGAGCTTTCCACAGGCAACTGGCGGTATTTAGAAGGCAGATGCGGGGAATGTAAACAAAATACAAGATATTGTGGTTTCTTGTTGACACGTACCATGGACAGCGGTATTTTTTCATCTGCGGCTGTAAACGGATTGTAACCATACTCCGGCGTGACGAGCTGCCGGGAAGCCGCTGAAAGACGAGATTAAGCGGAATCTTCCAATCCCAGTTTCCCGCGTGTTTGAGAAGTTGCAACAGGGCCCACTTTCAGGCTTTATCAGGTCTGGATTGAGGGGTGGTTTCATCAATTTTGCCGACCGAGAGGAACCCCATGAACGAGGCTTATTTACAGACTTCTGCTGCTGCCGTCCAGACCCCCTACACCCAGAAGGGTTTAACCTTTTTTCGCCGTTTTACCAAGGAAGGCGTATCGCCATACGGCGAGGTGCAATGGGAGCGGCGGACCGCTTCGATTACCGACACCAAAGGCAACACGATTTTTGAGCAGAAGGACGTGGAGGTTCCGGCGGATTGGTCGATGACGGCAACGAATATCGTGGCCTCGAAGTACCTGCACGGTCAGATGGGCACACCGGAACGGGAGACCGGGGTGCGGCAACTGGTGGGACGTGTGGTGGACACGGTGAGGGACTGGGGCCTGGCCGGCGGCTACTTTGCCACGATCGACGATGCGCGCATCTTCCACGACGAGCTGGCGCACATGCTGCTGACCCAGAAAGCGGCCTTTAATTCGCCGGTGTGGTTCAACGTGGGTTGCGACCGTCTGGAGCCGGAGTCCGACGGACAGAACTGGCACTGGGACCCGGCGACCGGAGGGGTGAAGTATTCGGCAACGGGGTACCGGAATCCGCAGTGCTCGGCCTGCTTCATCAATGCGGTGGACGACTCGCTGGATTCGATTCTGACTTTGGCCAAAACTGAAGGGATGCTGTTCAAGTGGGGATCGGGGACGGGGACCAACCTGTCATCGATCCGGGGCTCCAAGGAGCAATTGTCAGGCGGCGGCCAGGCTTCGGGGCCTTTGAGCTTTATGCGCGGGTTTGATGCGTTTGCCGGGGTCATCAAGTCGGGCGGCAAGACGCGCCGCGCGGCCAAGATGGTGATTCTAAACGTAGATCACCCGGACATCCTGGAGTTCATCGATTGCAAGGCCAAGGAAGAAGCCAAGGCCTTCACGCTGATCAAGGCCGGCTACGACGGTTCGGGCCCGGATTCAGAGGCTTATTCGTCGATTTTCTTCCAAAATGCCAACAATTCGGTGCGGGTAAGCGACGAGTTCATGCGCGCATATGAGAACGACGGCGATTTCACCACCTACACGGTGAACGGTCATGAGCCGGCGGCGACCTACAAGGCGCGCGACATCATGCACAAGATTGCCGAGGCGACCTGGCTTTGCGGCGACCCCGGAATGCAGTTCGACACCACCATCAACCGCTGGCACACGAGCAAGAACACGGCGCGGATCAACGCGTCAAATCCCTGCTCGGAGTACATGTTCCTGGACAACTCGGCCTGCAACCTGGCCAGCTTTAACCTGCTCAAGTTTGTCAACGCCGCGGGCGTCTTCGAGATCGAATCCTACCGGCACGCGATTTCAGTGATCATAACGGCCATGGAAATCCTGGTGGATAACTCCGGTTATCCGACCGAGGCGATCGCCCGGAACTCGCATGATTACCGTCCACTGGGACTGGGCTACGCCAACCTGGGGGCGCTGCTGATGGCCTTCGGGCTGCCCTACGATTCGGAGGCCGGACGCGACCTGGCTGCCGGCCTGACGGCGATCATGTGCGGGCAGGCTTATCTTCAGTCGGCGGTGATTGCCGCCAACTGCCCGCCGCTGGCGTCGGCAACCACGCTGACCGCTTCAGTCGAGCGCCAGGGCGGCGCGTGCCCCGGCTTTTATGTAAACCGCGAACCGTTCCTTGACGTGATTCGGATGCACCGCGCCGAGGTGAACAACATAGGCAAGTCGCGGCAGAGCGGCGAGCCGTTCAACGTGCCGCAGTTGGACGCCCTGATCGACGCCAGCCGTGAGAGTTGGGATATGGCGCTGATGTTCGGCGAGCGCTACGGGTATCGCAACTCGCAGACCACGGTGCTGGCGCCCACGGGGACGATCGGCTTCATGATGGACTGCGATACGACGGGCATTGAGCCCGACCTGGCTCTTGTGAAGTACAAGAAGCTGGTGGGCGGCGGCATGATCAAGATCGTGAACAATACGGTGCCGGCGGCGCTGTTCAAGCTGGGCTACGACAACGACGAGGTGAACGCGATCGTCAGCTACATCGACGCTACGGGCACCATTGAAGGCGCGCCGGGGATCAAGCCGGAGCACCTGGCGGTTTTTGATTGCAGCTTCAAGCCGGCCAAGGGCACGCGCTCAATTCAATACATGGGTCACATCAAGATGATGGCGGCGGCGCAGCCGTTTTTGTCCGGGGCGATCTCGAAGACCGTGAACCTGCCCCACGAAGCCAGCGTGGACGACGTTGCCGAAGCGTATGCGGAGAGCTGGCGGAAGGGCATCAAGGCCGTGGCAATCTACCGCGACGGCTCCAAGGGAACGCAGCCGCTGAATACCAGCATGGATGCCAAGAAGGAGCCCTCGGCGCTGGACGCCGCGGGCAGCCGCATTCTGGTGCAAATGGCCGCCTCGCAACCGGCAGCCGAGGCCGACCTGAAGGCGCTGGAGGCCAGGTCCGGCGACAAACTGGAGGTGAGCGCGAAGCAGATAATCGCGGCCGCCACCGCCTTCCAGACTGCGTTGGAGAACGTTGCCAAGGCTTCCGCTGTCATGGTGCTGACTGCCTCGCCAGCGATTGGCAGCGCGAACGAAACGGCTAGAGAGGGACAGGACCCCAATGGGCCGCCTCGCGCCGTGCGCCACCGGCTGCAGGAAGAGCGCGCTTCGATCACTCACAAGTTTTCGATCGCCGGGCACGAGGGCTACATCACCGTCGGCCTCTATCCAAACCAGCAGCCGGGGGAGATCTTTATCAAGATGGCCAAGGAAGGATCGACCGTTTCAGGGTTGATGGATGCCTTTGCCACTTCGATTTCGATTGCCCTGCAACATGGGGTTCCACTGAAGGTGCTATGCGAGAAGTTTGCCCACACGCGCTTCGAGCCGTCGGGCTGGACAGGAAACGAACAGATCGGCTACGCCAAGAGCCTGATGGACTATATCTTTCGCTGGCTCAATCTTCGCTTTCTCTCCGGGGAACAGTTGACGCTGTTTGCCGGCCTGGCTCGACGGGCGCCGCAACTTCCGGCCTCGCCCAGCCTGATTCCGGAAACTGAACCGGAAGAGGACGCAGTTACGTCGCAGCACCATCTGGCCAAGCTGGCGGAAGAGGTGGCGAAGCGGCTGAACCAGGTGAGCGGCCACGGCAGCGGCCCGACGGCGGGAGGTGGGATTGCGCCGGAGGCACAGGCCTGGGCTGCGGCGGCCGGCCCCGCGCACATGCCCGAGCTGAAAGACCGCGGTCTCTATCACGCGGCCGATGCCATGCGCGAGATGTACGAGATGGGCGACGCGCCGAGTTGCTCGACTTGCGGCGCCATCATGGTCCGCAACGGCAGTTGCTACCGCTGCATGAGCTGCGGGTCAACGAGCGGTTGCAGCTAACCCGCATATCTCGCAAGCGGGCTCCATGTCTGTGTCCCGGCACAATGCAGGTAAAGCGGCCCGGGTTCGCGGTCACCGTCCCCCGGACGAGATCCGCTGCAGCACCGAGCGCGTCGCGGTCCATGTGCCGGCGCTCGGGCGGCAACAGGTCGTCACCCTCAGCCGTCACCACATCGGGGTCCCCATCCATAGCCGGTAAAGCGTAAAGGCGCTGATTCACCCCGTGCAGAGTGCGGCCCTGGTTGGGCCTCGGCTCCTTGCCTTCTTCGAGCTAGGCAGCTTTCTATGACACGAGTGAAGTTGGCTGATGGAAGGATCCGGTGCGCTGGATTTGAATCCAGGCCCCAGAGCGCCAAGGTCCGAGAAACGCGGCTCAAGTCTAGCGTCGTTTCTGGAAACCTACAACCGGCATTTACGGACGCCGCGCCTGCGGCAAGCATCCAGCGGACCAAACGATTTGCAGTTCTTGGGCATCTTTGTGTCTCAGGTCTGGTGAGTAATAGAAAACATTAGGCTTAGAGTGAAAGCGCGCCAGAAGGCCGTGTTACGTAGTCACTTAACGAGAATTTCATGCGCTGAATCCATCGCATAAATAAATACAAGTAATTAACAAGACGAAAATACGTTACTGTGTTACGAAAAAGCCTCACAAAGCAGCAAGGGGCCCATGAGCCCACACGAGAATCTGTGCGCCCCCAGGTCCGGACCCTCGGACTTGGGAGCCTGCCGAATCTTGCCGAATAAGGTTGCTTGGGAAGTCGCTTGGCGAGAACGGGCTTTTGTGCTCAATGAATACTCTATCGGTTCTTCCGAATGGGTTGCAGGCGCTGTCACCGGGGCCTAGACTTATGCCGCACCTTGCAAGAGGTTTGTATTTTGTATGAAGAAGGCGATACTTATCTGGTTCGTGATTCAGCTCACAGTTTCGGCCTTCGCTTCCGGGCGCGTGACCGTCGACCAACTGAACCGCGTTGTTGTTTCCAGCCACGGAAAACCGGACGCCAAAATTGCTGAGCGACTATTCGGACTGGAACTCACGGAGCGGTTGAGCGCCGCGAAACTCGCTGCTCTCGAAGGGGCGCTTCCCGGACCCAACTCCCGACGCGCGCTCGTGGCGCTCGCGGATCAGGCGACATTTCTCGATCCTCCTCCGGCGGAAATCCCAAATCAGCCAGCGCCGAGTCTCGAGCAGCAACGCGAGATCATGGCGAGAGCCATCGACTACGTCAAGACAACGCTCCATCGACTTCCGAACCTCTTTGCGGATCGCGATACGATCCGCTTTGAAGACACCCCGGCCGTACTTCAGGGCGGAGGTATTAGCGCACCGAGCGGCACCTTCGTTCCTTCCCAGCCTCTGCATCCAACCAGCCGGTCTACTCAGACAGTGCTCTATCGTGATGGCCAGGAAATTGTCCAGACAGCAGAAGAAGAACAGCGCACTTCAGCTTCGGAAATGCCTGACTTGACCACCTTCGGCGAATTCGGCCCGATCCTCTCCACGGTCTTCGGAGATATACCGCGAGGCAGCCTGGCATGGAGTCACTGGGAGCAGGGCTCGGCCAAGCCGGTGACGGTGTTTCGCCTCGAGGTGCCCAGGGGAGCGTCGCATTACCAGGTCAAATTCTGCTGCATAAGCGGTCGTGTCTTCCAGCAGTTCCCCGCGTATCACGGCGAAATTACGATTGACCCGGCGGATGGAACCATCCTCCGCCTGGCCCTCATCGCCGACCTGAGCAAAGACGATCCCATCACCAAAGCAAATCTCATGGTGGAGTACGGCCCCGTTGAGCTGGGCAAACGGGCGTATTTCTGTCCGCTCAAGAGCATTTCCCTCTCTGTCGCTCCAGTACAGTTGAACCGTAAAAAGTCCTTGTCCGGGGCGGTCGTTCCCACCACCAGAGGAGCGGTTCAGATTGAGGTTCAAGACAACAGCGCAGCGGATGCGCCGCTGCAAACCATGCTGAACGAAGTCGTCTTCGACCAATATCACCTCTTTCACTCCGAAGCGCGCATCCTGACCGCCAACAGCTCCGAACCTGCATCCACCCCGGATGCAGCCGCAAATGCTGCATTCGCGCCTGACCTATCGTCCGCAGCAACTCCAAGAGAGCAGGCGGCCCTCACGAACGAAAATCCTGTGCCCGCAGCATCCACTGCCGGCACGGTCGCAAGAACGGACGATGCCATCCCCGCCGTGCCGAGGAGCACCGCCCTTCCGCCCGCGACAGTACCATCCGCTGTGCCCTCCACTCCTGAGATCAGCGTTGCCGCACCTGCGGATCTCCCGCAAACACCTGCGGTCCCTGCTGCCCGATCCACTGAGCCCGGATTTTCTCTGCATGTCAGCACCCGCCTCGTCGACATCGGTGTCACGGCGTACGACAGGAAGGGCCAGCCCATTACAGACCTCACGCGTGAAGATTTTGTGGTTTACGACAATGACAGAAAACAGAATCTCCGTTCATTCAGCCACGCAAGCACCGTATCTTCGGGTCCGCTGACCTCCGCAACCGCGGCCCAGCCGGTTCTGTATTCCAATCGCCTCGACGCGATGGGCAGCGCACAACCTGCAGGCACATCCACCCCGGAAAGCTCGACCATTGTCCTCCTCGACGCGACCAGCTTGAGCTTTGGCGATTTCACCCGTGCCCGCGAGCGGATCCTCAGTTTTTTGGACCGGCTTCCCTCTTCCGAACCGGTCGGCCTCTACGTTCGGGCCGGCTACGGATTCCGTGTGATGGCAGAAGGAACGACGAACCATGCCGCCCTGAGTTCCGCGCTGCGTGGGTGGATGCCGAATGCCCAGGATCTCGCCCGCGCGCAGGAAGAGGAGATGCGCAATCGGCAGGAGTTTGACACAGTACAAACCGCCGCCGACATGCAGTACGTCAACGGAAACATGGGCGGAACGGCGAACATCGCCTCCGTCCTGGACATCCCGGGCGGAGGTTCAGATACGACCTCCGATCCAAAGCTGATGAAAGAAGGCAGTGATCCGACTCGCGAGGCACTGACCGTTGTGGTCGCGGTGGCAGCGCACATGGGCGCCATTCCCGGTCACAAGAATCTCGTCTGGATCGCCAGCGACAACGTGCTGGCGAATTGGACCGACCAGGCGGCCGGCAGCGACAAGGGCCCCAACAATATCGGCAGCTTCGCCATGCGCACGCAGGAGGCGCTCAACGACGCTCATGTGAGTCTCTACCCGCTCGATGCTTCGCAGCTTGAGAGTGCGGCGACCGACGCGAGCCTGGAGAACGACAGCGTTCAGCTGGACCCGTCGGTCACCAACATGAACCCAAACGGGTCTCTGGGTGATGCCGCCCCCCTCCCCGGCGCGCGCGCCAGGGCCGAGTTGCGGCAGGATCTCCGCCCCGTTCAGGCCGCGATCCAGCAGATGGCGCAAGCCACCGGCGGGCGATCGTTCGACCGGTCGGGTAACTTGGTCGCCAATCTCAACAGCGTGATCGAAGAAGGTCAGGCCACTTATCTTCTAAGCTTCGCGCCCGATACTCAGCCGGACGACCAGTATCACCGGCTGACCGTCGAGGTCCCCACGCGACGTGGAATTACGCTACGCTATCGCGCGGGTTATCTCTACACCAAAGAACCATCCACGTTGAAGGATCGGTTTAAGCAGGCGCTTTGGCAACCTTTCGACGCGACTGAAATCGCTCTCAGCGCCCACCGGGCCTCCGCTTCGGCCGGCGCCGTAGTCTCACTCGACATCGCCTCCAACGACATCAGCATGACGCAGCAGGGCGATCGATGGACCGGCAGGCTCGATATCTTTCTCGTGCAGCGCGATGACACAGGAATGCGTGCGGTGCTGAAGGAGCAATCGCTGGCTCTCGATCTGAAGCCCGCCACCTATCAGAAGGTCCTGCGTGATGGAATTCCCTTTGACCAGTACCTCGACAACAAACAGGACTCCGGAACCGTGCGGATCATTGTGGTCGACGAAAACTCCGGTCGCATTGGTTCCATTACTTTCCCGGCTGAAATTGAACGCGCGAATCCATAGCACCTGACTCCACCTGCTTGTTCCTGCTGCAATGCGAACCGCACCGTGTGACCGGTCTGCACAGTCGATTCGACAGTGGTAGTGTGCGCTCATGACATCTGCGAACTCGCGTGAATTGAAAGCTATCTCGGTGGAAGAAGCCATCGAGATCATCGATGAACTTATCCTTTGCAAACCCGCCGGTAGAGTGTCGGACAAGAGCGGAACAGGCACCCTTGCGCTTGCGACCAAGCGGCGGGTCGGACTGAGGGGCACGGTGTACCAGGTTTCACATCCTCCTCAGAATTCATCGCACGTGGGGAACTTTCCAGATCTGCGATCTTTCCCGAGGAGACTTATGAAGTCGCAACGCAAGTTCAACGGGAGTCAAAGTTCGCAATCTGCCAGCATGTACTGCCCGGATGGTCGCAACCAACTCGTCCGCTGCCATTCCATTTAACAAGTAGGTCTGTGCGCCGGCTTCCAGGGCGCAAGGAAGGTCCTCGTCGTCTTCAAAAGTGGTGAGGACAATGATTCGGGCCATCGGTGATTCCAGACGAATGCGCTTAATGACTTCCACGCCCAGCCGCCCGGGAATGCGCAAGTCGATCAGCGTGACACCAGGGTGGCTCTTGTGAAACTGTTCAATAGCCTCTCCACAATTGGCAGCTTCCCCCACCACCTTTAGACCGGCGGTCATCTCCAAGAGCCCCACCAGCCCCTTGCGGACCACGTAGTGTGTTTCCACAACGAGGATTCGAATTTGTCCTGCAGTCACATTTACTCCGTCAGCCCGAATCGAGCCCCGAACCTGATCTCAGGTCGACTCTCGTGTCATAGCGGACCTCGGTTGAAGCTAAGAAGTTTTGTCGGAGAATCGACGGGACGAGGATACGCCGGAAGCGCTGCGCAGACATCGGCACAACGATGGAGTTTGATGTCAACCGTTAGTAGCAGTAAAAAAGTGATTTAGCTCGCTCACGCCTCTCGTGAGGCAGCGTGATCGCGCTCGTTATGACAGGCCGAGCTTTACAGTCGCCTGGCGTAGATTCATCGGCGATTCTGGAATTAATCGATTTCGCCGGATTGCCGAAGAAGATCACCCACTTGCTTTTATCGTCGCCGGGCAATCTGATTCTGCCCTGGGTTGTTTCTGCTTCCAACGAAAGTGCGTTCTTTCCGATGAGCGGGAGGTGATTTGCTGTGTCAGACATGGATGATTCCAGTTGAATGTGGCTTGAAGATCGCGACGATCAGAACGTAGCAAAGTTCAACGGCTGGAGTTTATGCGGGCGCGATCTGCGAGCGCAAAGAGTGAATCGCGAATGACGGACGCGAGGAGCGGGAAGAGCAGGAAGCATTGCGGATTGCGTATCCGGGATTAGCGCCGAATCCGGAGTGCCCTTTTCACCAGCACATGAATGAGTTGCCGGTGGTCTGCGCGAACTGCAAAGAGGAGCTACGCAATGTTCCGCGGAGCGAGATGAGATCAAGGGCGCACAAACGTAAATGAGGTACCGTCGCGCCGGACACCCATACCTACGCCTGCACTGTATGCAAGACGTGATTTGAGATCAGTCAGCACCGCAAGGCGTGAAGCACGTCCCACCTGCCATCTCAAGAGCGGATCGGGCTGCGTATTTGCCCTGAAGAGCTAAGTGTCGGCGCCGACAAGCCGACGCTCGAACATAGCCCTAACTTCCATCACGGATCACGCGGCACGAATCGATATCGAAGCTCACGTCTCCGATGGTGAGCCGCGTCTGATCGCGGAATCCTTCGACAAAGCGCACAAAGCGCCACACGTCGGCAAAGTTGCTCGCCAGTCCGATCGAGGCACGAATGGCGCCGGCGCTCTTATGGCCTCGGCCCTGCATCAGTCTCAGAAAGCTGAACAGATTCACATCGGTTCCCAGCGTAAGGGCGGCCAGCATGTCTTCCTCGGTTAATCCCTCGGCCGCCTCTCCAGCACCGGGATTGCAGAAGCAGCCGGTGCGCAGCGAAATGCCTTCCTGGCCGGCCAATTCCTCCAGGCGGCGATAATCCAGCAAGTGTCCCTGGGGATCGTACAGGTTCAGCGTCACGGTTCCACCGCGGGCATCGGTTGTCGCCGGTCCATAGATGCGGACCATCGGGTGACCGTTGCCGTGTCGCATCGCCAGCAGCTTCTCGAGCATCCATCCCGTCAGGCATCGCACCCGTTCCCCGATGATGTCCATGCCGATCGCCTGCAGGTGGCGCAGCCCGATTTCGACGGCAGGAATCGAGAGGTAGTTGAGCGTGCCATCTTCCAGGGACGCCTCGCCTGGGGCCAGCACGTGAGCCTGCGCCTGAACGGATGCAAAGTTCACTGTGCCGCCCGCGAACCACGGCCGTTCAAGCTTCTGAAAGGCGGATCTACGGATGAGCAGGGCCCCCACTCCAGTCGGATAACCAAACATCTTGTAAAACGAAACGGCCACAAAGTCGGGCTGCAGCGCCTTCAGGTCCAGGCGATTGGTGGGCACAAAGGCAGCCGCGTCCAGCAGCACGCGCCAGCCTTTGCTCTGTGCACTTGCCACCAGTTCCAGCGGATGCTTCACGCCGGAGAAATTCGACTGCGCAGGGAAGGCAAAGAGATTCTCACGGGCTGGGTCGGCTTGATCAAGCAGCGTTTCCAACCGCTCCCGATCCAGGCGCAGCGCTGGTGCTACCAGCGGCGCGTAGTCGATCTTCGCTCCTTTCGCACGGGCGAATTCGCGTATTCCATTCACCGAATTATGGTTGTCGTAAGTGAGCAGCAGCCGGCCTTCCGGCGCAAACGGAAAGGACTCTCCGACAAGTTTGAGCCCTCCGGATGCGTTGAGCGTGAAGACCAGAATGTACTCGTCCGCGCCGGCGTTGAAATAACTTAGGACCGACCGGCGGGTGCTCTCGAGATGCCGGGTCATTGCCGCGGAGGTTGGGTTGTTGGAGTGCGGATTGCCAAAGACGCCGGAGCGCAACAGTTTGAGGTGCTCTTCAATCTGGGATTCGGCAAAGAGAGAACCGCCAGTGTAATCGAGGTACACCTGGTCGAACTCGTCCAGGCGGCTGTATTCGGTGGCGCGCAATCGGTCCAGCGCGACGGTTTCGGCGTAGGTAGGATAGCGCCCGGCGAAGTCTGCATACGCGGCTTCCATCTGCGCTTCACTCTGGGCAATGCTGGGGGCCATAGCGATTATCTTATCTGGAATCTCCATTTTCGACACTGATTCTCTCAAATCTAAACCGATCGATTGTGGAAGCGGCTCGACGGATGAACGGTTTACTCAAGCGCGCTGGTGGCGGCCTGTGGCAGCCGAATGCCCTTGGACTTCCCATCACGGTGCTCTGAAGCTCCGAAGTAGCCAGGCAACCCTCTGGTTTACGACTAATCTTCCCGGAAATGAGGGCGGTCAACCCGGTATCTGCCCATCACCGAGGCCATTCGCGCCAGTGTTCATCCACAACAACTGCCCGAATTGGAGTCCGACGCGCTTTTCAGGAATTCGTCCAATGAGGTGAGCTCTCAGCAACACTCTAGGATTATCCCGGCATCATCGCTTAATGGAGCAGTTCTTCCTATGAAAGATAAAAAGCAATTGAGCAACCCCTTTGTGCTATTGTGCAATCAAAGAATGTGGAGTCTTGTGCCGCACCGCACTCCCTCGCAACCTGTGGTGGTTCCTTTGTCAAGACCGCAATCCAGATCGGGTAACTTTGCATCATTGGGGCAAAAGTCGGCCAATTAGTCGCTTTGGGATGATCGCGTACCTGGGATTGGCCGTCTGCGTCTTCACATGGGGTCTGCAATACAAGCTTTCGCTTTACGATCCACCTCAGGCAGCCTCTCGCCAGATTCCACATGCGAAGCTTCTGTCCAGGAATGAGCAATCCGGAACGACGGAAAGCCCACTAGTAATCCAAACGAAAACCTCCACCAGGGTTAGCTACATCGTTCCTACCGCCGTCTTCCTTGTTCTATCGCTGGCCCTCAGCGTATTGAACCCGCAAGCATCAGGCCAGAGGGAAGAGCGCGCGAGCCGTTCGTGGCATCTTCGTCACGCCGCATCGAATATCTTCTTCGTTCGCCCCCCGCCCATCCTCGCATAGTTGTCCTTCCGCATTAGGCTGACGCATCCGGCTCGGGCCAATTGGCCGGGTGTCGCGTGGCCTATTCTTGACCGGCGGAAACGTCATCCCAGTTTAGACCTAGCATTCACAGAATTCCATTTAAGAGGTGCAATCAAGACATGCGAAAGCGAGCCTCCTTGATTCTTGCCATGGGATTGGCGTTTCCGGTCGCGGCGAGCATCGTTGCCTGCCACACGGCGGATAGCAGATCAGAAGCGAGAGCTGCAGCGGTTCCATCCGCAAAGGTCGCCACGGCGCAGCGGGGCGATATCTCCCATGTGCTGACTTTGGCCGGGCAGTTCCAGCCGTACCAGGTTGTGGA
>Ga0326727_10021161_pt1 | contig 12785 bp, 12 predicted proteins | sample MB2enrmetagenome_FD_207643 | JGI IMG/M metagenome (GOLD analysis project Ga0326727, IMG submission 207643) | Lab enriched peat soil microbial communities from McLean, Ithaca, NY, United States - MB29MY | ecosystem: Environmental > Terrestrial > Soil > Wetlands > Peat | place: USA: New York...
AGATGAAGTCCCCTTCCTTAATGGCCAGATCCACCCCGCGCAGCGCGTGGACCGTCGTGGCGCCCAGCGGGTAATCCTTTTTCACACCTCGAAGCTCAATCACGTTCATGGTAAGCTCTCCTTGCCTTGCCAAATGTAAGTCTCTTGTGTCAATGGAGTGTTAACAAAGGTAAGTACGCACACCCGACAAAAACCAGCGGCTGCAGTTTATCAATCGGGAACGCTGTCACATACCACGGACCCTTGTCTCCTGTCAACCACAGTGTAACACCCCAAGGCGATGTTTTTGCACCCGCTGCAAAGAGTGACGATGCGGAAACGCATTTATTGCATGGGGAAAAAAATCTTTACCCGGTGACCTTGTCCGGATGCCAGCCGATTCTCTCCCCGGCGTCGAGAGAGGACAGTGCTTCCAAGTCGGGAAGAGAGAGCTCAAAGTCGAAGATGCGGCTGTTCTCCTCGATGCGCTCGCGGTGCACCGACTTCGGGATCGACGCCACTCCGAGCTGGAGATCCCAACGCAGCACTATCTGGGCCGGCGACTTCCCATATTTTTTCGCAAGAGAGAGAAGCACAGGGTTCCCGAAAACGCGTCCGCGAGCCAGGGGCGCCCACGCCTCCTGCCGAATGCCCTTGACCGCGTCATAGGCGAGAAGCTCTTTCTGCACAAGCAGGGGATGAAACTCCACTTGGTTGACTGCGGGGATCACGCTACACCCCGCAAGCAGCTCTTCGAGATGATGGATCCGGAAATTGCTAACGCCGATGGCGCGGATCTTTCCGTCCGCATAGAGTTTCTCCAACGCCCTCCAGGTATCGGGAAACTTCCCCGTGATCGGCCAGTGAACAAGGTAGAGATCGACGACATCAAGGCCGAGCTTCCGCCTGCTTTCGTCGAAAGCCTTCAACGTCCGGGCATACCCCTGATCCGAGTTCCACACCTTCGTGGTGATGAACACGGACTCGCGGGGAACGCCGCTTGCGCGCAACGCCTTGCCGACATCGGATTCGTTCTCGTACAGCTTCGCGGTGTCGATGTGTCGGTAACCGATCTCCAGGGCCCAGCGAACCGCCTGCTCGGTCTCATGGCCCGGCGCCGACCGCCAGACGCCGAGTCCTAGCCACGGCATGATGACCCCGTTGTTCAAGGTTGCAGCCGATGACAGGTCCATCATGCCTCCTCCGCGCACACGGTTCACCCCAGGATCAGCTGCAACGCCAGAAGCGCCGCCATCCCCACGGCAATGGTAAGCAGGACACTTTTCGTCCGCCAAGCAACGGCAATTGCGAGGATGCCTGCCCAAACCTGCGGGTTCCTGACCGAGAAATCGATTGCGTCTCCCCTGTCAAAGAGCCCGGGGACGATGATGGCAGACAGCACGGCCGCCGGAACAAAGCGCAGGGCGCGCTGGAACCAGTCCGGCACCGTGATCCGCCCCATCAGTACGATGAAAGAAAGCCGTATGCCGTAGGTCAGGAGGCCGGCGCCAACGAGTGTGATCCAGGGGTTCATCGCTTGCGCCCCTCCACCAGCATGCCCACCGTGATGCCCACCAGGGCTGCGACGATAATGCCCGTCTTGTAGGGAAGACCGCCGACGGCTAGTCCGAGTACGCCGCCAATCACTGCCGCCGCCACGCTCGCCCCATCCCTTAGCGCGGGCACGACTAGGGCGATGAAGGTGATGGGGAGCACAAAGCCCAGCGGCCAGCTGCGAGGGATCTGCGCTCCGATGAAGATGCCCACCGCCGTGCTGATCTGCCAGGACGTCCACAGAGTCAGCCCAGCTCCGAGGAAGTACCAATGCCGCCCGTGCGCGTCTCCCTCGGCGTTGTAGTGGGTGATGGTTACCACATACGCCTCGTCGGTAAGGAGGTAGGCAAGCACGAGCTTCCAACCAGGCCCGAGGCCCTGCAGGTGAGGGGCCACCGAGGCGCTGTACAACGCATGGCGAAGGTTCACTACGAACACAACCATCAGGATGACGACGCCGGAGGCGTCCGCGCCGAGCAGCTGCGCCGCAATGAATTGCGCGGAGCCCGCGAAAACGACGGAGGACATTGCCTGCGCGGCAGCGCTGGACATCCCCGAGGTCACCGCCAGCGCGCCGAAAATCAGTCCGAACGGCACCACGCCAAGCAGGATGGGGGATTCGTCCCGTACGCCACCGAGGAACTCCTTTCGTCGCAATGCAGTTTCCATGCCTCTTCCTTTGGGTGGTGTAGCGTACCGTTTGACATGGTACGCGACAAGCCCGTACTTTATGAGGCACGGGAGGCGGCAAAAGTGCTGAAGGACAAAGTAGTGGCAATCTCAGGGGCAGCGGGGGGACTGGGTCCCACCGTTGTGCGCGCCTTCCACGAAGCCGGAGCGAAACTTGCCCTTGCCGGACGTGACGACCAGAAGCTCACCGCGTTGCTCGATTCCCTGGGTGTACCGCGCGAAAAACAAGCGGCGACCCCGGTCGACCTCACGGACGAAAAAGCCGCCCGCGCGTGGGCAGATACGGTCATCACGAGCTTCGGCCGGGTAGATGTCCTCGTACATCTCGTTGGCGGTTACAAGGGAGGGACGGGAATCACCGAGATTGCTACGGCCGACTGGGATTTTTTGCACGCCATGCTCGTAAGAACAACGCTCAATGTCGTACGGGCATTTGCCAAACCGCTTACAACGAACGGCTGGGGACGCTTTCTTGCGGTGACCTCGCCTCGTGCCCAAACTCCCACGGGGAAAAACGCCCTCTATGCGGCGGCCAAAGCCGCCTCTGATGCCCTCGTGCTGGCCCTTGCCAGCGAGCTTGCCGGCTCGGGCGCCACTGCCAACCTTGTGATGGTCGACAGCATCGAAACGGAAGCCGCGAGGGGAGAGAGCGCGGCGGCGAGAAAGCCATACGGCAGGTCGACGCCGTCCAGAGAAATCGCGGCCGCCATGCTTTTCCTTTGCTCTGACGAAGCGGCGACCATCAACGGCGTTCGCCTGCCCTTGACCGGCCGGGGATGATGGTGCCCTCGTTGTCCTGGGGACTCAAGCCTCGATTCCTCCTTTTCGCATTCGCCCTTTTCCTCGCGGCAGGAGTGATCTGCTTCATTTTGTTCTTCGCCATGGCACGCGGGATCGTAGAAACACTCAGCACCCGATTTGCTGTCACGAACACGCGTCTTGCAAAGGAGAGGATCCTAGGCCTGATCCAGCCGCAGGTGGCCTTGGCCCGCGAACTCGCAGACTCTCCGGCTCTCAAGGCTTGGATGTCGGACGAGAGAAACCCGGCGAAGCAGGCCGCGGCGCGCGCCGAGTTGGAGAGTTTCCGCCGCTCCTTCGCGGACCACAGCTACTTCGTGGCCATCCTGTCCAGCAACAAGTACTACAATCAGACCACGTCAGGCGAAAGCGCGGCCGTCCAGCTCAACCCCGAGCGGCCCGTCGACCAGTGGTTCTACCGGACCATGCAGACTGTCAAGGATTGGGCCCTCAACCTTGATTACGACGCCCACTTTCACGTAACGAAGGTCTGGATCAACTGTATTGTGAGGGACGAGGACAAGCCTATCGGCTTGGCGGGGAGCGGCATCGACCTCACCAGCTTTGTTGCAGACCTGACAGCAGAAGCCCAGGAAGGAGTTTCGGTGACGCTCGTGGATGAGGACGGAAACATCACCGCCCACCGAAACCTCGGGTACCTCGAACGCAACGCGCGGACTTTAAACGGAGAGGCCAAGCTGAAGGCGGTGGACCTAGCAGGCTCCCCGCGGGATCGTGACGCCCTGCGGTCGCTCCTTGCTGCGGCCCGGCGGGATCCAAACGCTATGCAAACCGCCCGCATCTCCTTCGACGGAGCGCGAAGCCTTGTGGCCGCCTCGGCCCTCGAGGGTCTCGACTGGATCATCATCGCTTCGGTGGACCTGGACAAGTTCATAACCATTCGCAGCTTCGCGCTTATCCTCGTAGTGTTCCTGGCGGCTCTCGCGCTTCTCCTGGTCGCGCTCGCTGTATCCGTGGACCGTTTGATCCTCATGCCCCTCGGCGCGCTGACAGCCGCCGCGGGGGAGATGGCTCGCGGGCGCTACGACGTCGACCTTCCCCGCGCGGGGACGGGGGAGATCGGCGCGCTCGCCTCCTCGTTTTCCACTATGGCGGGCGAGGTGCGCGCGGCCACGGAAAACCTCGAGCGTCAGGTAAGGGAGCGCACGCAGCAGCTCGCCGAGGCGAACGCGCGCATGGTGGAGGACTTGGAGTATGCCGACCTCATCCAGCGCTCCATCCTCCCCGGCGAGCGGGCCCTGGACCGGCGCCTCCGCGAGCGGTTCATCCTGTTTCGTCCGCGCGAGCGGGTGGGCGGAGACTTCTACTTCTTTCGCGATGACGGAGACTCCTTCCTCCTGGGGATTGCCGACTGCACGGGACACGGCGTCTCAGGGGCACTCATGAGCATGTATGCGCAATCTGCCCTGGAAGCAATCGCCGCGCGACGCGCTGGGGCGGAACCCGCCGCCCTCATCGAGGAGCTGGACGCTGCCATACGAAGCGGGCTCGGGGAAGATGAGGGAGGCCTGGAAGGCGAGCGGGGATTGGACATCGCGCTGTGCCGCGTCGATCCAACAGCAGGCAGGCTTCGGTACGCGGGAGCGGGGATCGACTTGTTCGGGCACGGTCCGCAGGGGGCCGTGCGCATCCGCTCGGGCCGCGGGGCAATCGGCTCGCGGCGCAGAAGATCGAGGGAGGGCTTGGCCGGCACTGACCTGGTTCCGGCCGGTACGACTTTCTACATGACGACGGACGGGCTTTTGGACCTTGCCGGGGGCCCCTGGGGGTTCGGGTTCGGGAGCAGCCGTTTCGCCCAGCTCACCTCCTCCTGCGCAGCGCTTTCGCTGTCCGAACAGCTTGCGCGCATTGACTCAGCCATGGCTCAATGGCGTGGAGGGCGCCCCCAGCGCGACGACATAACAGTGATAGGATTCCGCCTCACAGGAGGGTGAGAATGGAAAAGGCGGCTCTGGACCTCTACAGTCTTCGCAAGAGTTTCATGGACGGGGAAGTCCTGATCTGTTTCAACGGCCCTTTCTCCCACAGTATTATTGAGGAGATCGGGATTGCCGTGAAGCGGTACCTTGCGACGGAGACCGCCTCCCGCTCTGCGGTATCCGATGTGTTTGCCGTTTTCGTCGAACTTGCCCAGAACATGCAGTCGTACACGCACCGGTTAAGTGGAGTCAGAGACGAGGCCGGCCTGGACGCCGGGACGCTCGCCATCGGCAGGCATGGTGAAAAGTACGCCGTTAGTGCGGGAAACATGGTGGATCGGTCCGACGTCGGCGGGCTTTCCTCCCGCCTCGAAGCGCTACGTTCCATGGACAAGCCGGGGCTCAAGGCGCTATACAAGGAGAGGCTGCGCGCGCCGCGCCCTGCGGAGGGAGGAGCCGGATTGGGGCTGATCGATGTCGCCCGACGCGCCACCCAGCCGCTCTCCTGGGATTTTCGGGAAATCGACGACAGGTATAGGTTCTTCAGCCTGTCGGTCATCATATGAAGGGAGGGCCCATCGTGAACGACCTGGTCATTGCGGGCAGCGTCTCTTCACCCGCGGTGCGGCTCGACGCCAAGCGCGGCAGCATGGAGCTGTCGGGAGAGTCCTACCCGCAAAACGCGTTCGATTTCTTTGCCCCCATTATGGACTGGGCCCACCAGTTCCTCCGGGAACGCCCCGACCCCCTGCTTCTCGAGCTTCGCCTCAGCTACCTCAACACCAGCAGCACCAAATGCGTCATCGATCTTCTGGACCTGCTGGAGAACGCCTACAGGATCGGCAGGTCCGTACGTGTGACTTGGTATTGCGACAAGGAGAATGACCGCGCGCGTGAAGCGGCGGAGGAGTTCCGCGAAGATGTGACGTTTCCGTTCGAGATCCGCCTGACAGGACACGTCTCGTGAGCAACAAAAACACCCCCCCTGCCCCCGATCCTTTCCTGGAGCGTACGCGGGAGGTCCTCACCGACCCCGCGTTCGCCGGCAATCCGCTCCTGGAACCCTATCGCGAACTCGCGGATCGATACGCGCACATGGTCCGGACTTTCATGAAGACGGTGCACATCAGCGACAGCTACCAGCTGCGGCTCAAGGAGCTAAACGAAGTACTCGACGAGGCAATGCGAACGGATTTCCTCACGGGGCTCATGAACCGCCGTGCCTTCTTCGACCGGATAAAGGCCGAGCTGTCGCGGTCCCGCCGGCACAAGCGGCCGCTGTGCATCCTCATGGGGGACATCGACAGCTTCAAGGCCGTGAACGATCGTTATGGTCACGATATCGGAGACAAGGTCCTGCAGGAAACGGCTCGGACCTTCTCCTCGGCGCTGCGCACCGAGGATCTCAAAGTCCGTTGGGGCGGGGAGGAGTTCCTTGCGCTCCTCCCGGAAACGGACGCGGCGGGGGCAGCGGCAGCGGCGGAAAAGCTGAGGTCTATCATCGAGGAAACGGCGTTTGACGTGGGCGGCTACTCGATCCGCGTCACTATCAGCATTGGCCTTGCGGAGGAATGGGACGAAGACCCCGAAGCGGCCATCCGGGCGGCAGACCAAGCACTGCTGGAAGCCAAGAGGAAGGGACGCAACAAAGTGATGGTTGCCCCGCGTACAGTGTCATAGATGCGGCGGTTAGATCGTTGGTGATTTTATTCACTGTCGTCTGCAGTCGTCCTGTCCTTTCCGAGGGTTGAGCCTGGGGCATGCCTCGCTCTTCGGGCGCTTTCGCAAGCGTCGTTCCAGGATGAGTTACGGATTCCCGAAAGTACTCTTTTGGGTTCGAAGCACATCCCCGCAAGCACGGAGACCACGTCGAGTCACCGCTCACCGCGCGGGTGACTAATCCTGCGCGGCGACTCAAGGTACCCCGTGCGGACGCTTCCCCACCCTCCCGGACGGCAGGCGCGTCTTCAGCGCACGAGAAGGAATGCGGCCTCGGCCGCCGGCCGGTATCGGGATTGCGACATCGATGTTGTCGTGGTGGTTCGAGGCACGGACTGAATCCGGATTATGGTGCCTGCGGGCGAACCGACCGGGGTCGGGGAAGCAATTGTACGACAGCTGTAACGCGCGCCGTCAGCCGCCCTTGCCGGGCATATGCAGTATCTCCCGCGGCTTGCTGCCTTGCGCGGGTCCGACGATCCCGCGCATCTCCATCTCCTCCACAAGGCGCGCGGCTCGATTGTATCCGACCTTGAGCCTCCGCTGCAGGTAGGAGGCGGACGCCTTGCCCTGGGCAACCACGATGTCGAGGGCTTGCTCGAAAAGCGGATCGTTACCTGGTTCTCCCTCGAAATCCCCCGTCTCTTCGGCATCGAAGAAGACCTCGTCCTCGATGTACTGGGGCGGGCCGAGCTTCTTCACGTACTCGGTGACTGCATCTATCTCGTCGTCGTCGATGTAGGCTCCCTGGATCCGCGTGGGAAACGGGTTCCAGGCCGCTGAGAAAAGCATGTCGCCCTTGCCGAGAAGCTTCTCTGCGCCCACCGCATCGATGATGATCCGCGAGTCGAACTTGTTCGCGACCATGAAGGCGATGCGGGAGGGAATATTGGCCTTGATGAGGCCGGTTATCACGTCGATGGAGGGTCGCTGCGTCGCCAGCACCATGTGGATTCCCACCGCGCGCGCCATAGCAGCCAACCGCGCCAGTGTGGACTCAAGCTCCTTGCCGGTCGTAGCCATGAGGTCGGCGAACTCGTCGATCACGATGACGATATACGGCAGCCGCTGCACTTTCTCCTTTCTCGCCTTTTTGTTGAACGCGCGGATGTCCCGAACGCCCAGGGCGTCCAGCAGTGTATAGCGCCTCTCCATTTCCGAGATGCAGTACTGCAGCGCCTGGAATGCCTTCTTCGGCTCGGTAATCACGGGAGTCAGGAGGTGCGGGCAGCCGTTGTACAGCTTCAGCTCCACGATCTTGGGGTCAATCAGGAAAAGCCGCACCTCGTCCGGAGACTTTCGAAAAAGGATGGAACAGATGATCGAGTTCACCAGAACGCTCTTGCCCGAGTTGGTCGCTCCCCCGATGAGCAGGTGTGGAGTCTGCACGAGATCGATCACCTGCGCCTCCCCCAGGATGTCCTTCCCGAGGGCCAGCGGTATCTCATACGCGGATTTTTGCATGAGGTCCAGGGAAATCATCTCCTTGAAAGAGACGATGGCGCGGACCCTGTTCGGAACCTCGATGCCCACGGCATGCCGGCCCGGGATGGGGGCCACAATACGCACGCTCGGCGCCGCGAGACGAAGGGCGATGTTGTCCGCGAGGTTCGCGATCTTCGACACGCGGACCCCTGGGGCGGGTAGCACTTCGAACAGCGTGATGACGGGGCCCTTCCTGATCCCTGTCACCTCGGCCTCGATGTTGAACTCGCGAAGCGAGTCAGTAAGGATGTGCGCCGCACGCTTGGTCTCCTCATCGATGACCCAGTACGGGTCCCCTTCCCTGTTTTTCAAGACGTGATGCACCGGAATGCCGTAGGCAATCTTGCCCGCTTTCTCCGGGGGGAACGGCAGTTCGGCCTGCTCGCGAGCAGGCGCTGGAATAAAGGCAGGCTCGGGGCCGTGCTTTCGCGCCAAGACCGGCTGGGGGGGGTCGCGCGGCACCGGCGTGACGTCAACGAGTTGTGCTTCGAGCTCGGGTTCGGGTCTTGGCTCGGGTTCTGACGGAGGAGGCTCTTTGGAAAGAAGCTGCTCGCAGACTGCCGGTTCGGGCGGCTTCGCTGTCTTTGCCTCCATCGCAGGTGGTAAGGCCGCAAGCGCCGGAGGCTCCACAGGAACGATCAGCGGCAAGGCAAGCGGTTTTTTCACCGTCGCCCGGGTCTTCGGCGAGACCTCCGGAATCCTTCCGTACGGCATGGTCAGGAGAAAGATCATCTCCAACGCCAACAGCAGCACGAGCAGGAGGGCGGCCGGGAACACCCCAAAGGAATCCACGAGAACTAGCGGCAGGGAGGACGATGGGGTTTGAAGGACACGCAGGAGGAGGCTCAGCGTGAGAAAAGGAATGATGGAAAACATGAGGAGGAGCACGGAGCGGCGCCGAAAGACGCGGGCGCTGAGCAGGAATAGGCCGCACAGGAAGTACAGGGGGGCAAAGAAAGCCGCCCACGAGAAGCTAGAAAGAAGAAACCGTCCTGGAGCGCTCAGCACGGACAAGGTCCCGACCGCTGCGAGAGCCAGTGAGATGAGTGTCGCAGCGCACGCCGCCGCAAGGGCGCTGGAGACGATGAGGATTGCAGGAGAGATCCTCCTGCCGAAGACTGTCACGCTTTCCCCCTGAGGAGATTATCGGTATGGAGCCGTCCGAATTGCAATGTCCAAGCGCGGCGCCCTTCCTACCCCGGCGGCGCAAACAGCCTCGCCAGGGCCTCACCGAAGAGCGCGGGGCGCACCGCCTTGGGGTCGATCAGGCCCTCGATGCCCAGACCGTTGGAAAGGGCCAACACGGTGGTGGCAAGATCCATGGCCTTCCCGTGCGCTACCGGTGTACCCGCGCTTTCCGCCGCCGCCTGGATCAGCTGCGCGATAGTTGCCCGCATGCCGCGACGCCGCTCGGCGAGCCTGGCCCGAAGATCCTCGCTCCTTGCGCAGCGAAGCCAGAACTCAACGAACAGCATCTGCCACTCTGGGTCCGCTGCGCCAAGGACGCGAAGCTCTTTCCCCGCCAGGAAGGCGAGTGCTGAGGCATCAGGCGTAGGGGAGCCCCCGGGGACGCGAGCGCGCCATCCGGCCACCGCAGACTGCACTGCCTCCACACGTTCGTCAATTCGGGCCGCCACCAACTCGAAGAAAAGCTCGTCTTTGTTCGCGAAGTTCGAATACACGGCGCCCTTGCTGAAGCCGGCGGCCTCCGCGACGCGCTCGAGGCTTGCGCCTTCGTAGCCGAGATCGGCAAAAACTCCGTACGCCGCGGCCAGCAGCCGCCGCCTGACCTCGGAGCGCTTCACGCGCCTTTGACGCTGCGCCGCGTGCGTAGTCTTTGTCATGACAGCCCCTTCTTAATACTGAAAGTATTCAATACCAATGGTATTGACTCGATGCCGGAAAAGGCCTTAGATTGATGACGGCGGGGGCGCCCAGAGCTTGCCGCCGGGAGGTCATCGTGAAATATCCGGTAGAAGTTTTCGATTCCCTGCAGCTTCTCTACGCTGTCAAGGGCTTCAATGATCATCAGATCCACTGCCTGGTGCGCTTTGTTTCGGCGCCACAGGAAGCCACGCTCCGTCGGGCGGTTGCCTTGTCCCTTCGATCCTTCCCCATCCTCGCAACCAGGTACGCCACGGGGCCGGGATTGCCCGCGTGGGAGAGCCTGGCCGAGCCGGACCTCGACCCAGCGTTTGCCGCGACCGACGATGAGAAGGCGTTCGCCGCGGAGACGACGGTGCGGCTGGATGAGGGCGTCGGCCCGCAGGTCCGCGTAGCGCTCTTGCACGGCAGGCACAATGCGCTTTCCGTGACCATGAACCACATGATTGCGGACGGCTCCGGTTTCAAGCGCTATCTCTACTTTCTGTGCGACACCTATTCGACCCTCGTCGACGACCCAGCATTCACTCCCAGCAGAATCAGTATAGGGGACAGAAGCCCTCGCGATGTTGTACGGTCTTTCAGCCCGCTTGCCAGGGTCCACGCGATGATCGCCGGTGTCAACAGGCCTGGCAAGTTCTCTTTCCCCTTGGAGAAAGAGGGGGATGTGCGACCCTTCATTGCGACGCGAACGCTGGATCGGAAGAAAGTCTCCAAGCTTCGGGATTTCTGCAAGAGACGCGGCGCCACGATCAACGATGCGGCACTCGCGGCATATTATAGGTCCCTCGCCCGCCGCATCGGCGAACGGGCATGGGAGGGGCTGGAAATTCCGATCATGGTCGACATGCGCAGATACGCACCTGAGACGGAGATTGCCTCCCTCCGCAATCTCTCCTCCATGGTGATCACCCAAATCCGGCAAAAGGATGGGGAACGATTCGAAGAGACTCTTCTCAAAGTGAAGACAGCCATGGACGGGCTCAAAAAGCGCCGAATTGGCCTCGGCGGCTTCGTCAAGCTCTCCCTTGTGTACTCCGTGTGCGGCGAGCGCCTCGGATCGCGATTCCTGAAACGGGCGCTGGAAACCCCGCTCATATGCATGACGAACGTCGGGGAGCTGGATTCGCAGCGACTGTCTTTCAAGGGAAGCCCGGTCGAGTCGGCTTTCCTGTGCGGATCGATCAAGTACAAGCCTCATTTCCAATTGGCCCTGAGCGGCTTCGACGGAACCCTTACGCTGAGCTCGAACCTTTATGGCAGCTCGAAGGACCGACAGAGGATAGATTCATTCCTGCAGGAGGTGGAGGGAGAGCTCGGGTTGGGCGAGGCGACGGGGGCTGCCAACAGGTTCCAGAAGTAATACCTTTTCGTCCAATGTGTTACCATCCATGAGATTATTTAATTGGGCGCGACAGCAAGGTATCGACTATAAAGTCCGCGTATCGTTGGTTTCGCGCCGGGTTCCACCCGTAGCTTCAAAACAATTGCCAACCGGTACAATTCTCGTTGATTAAGCAAGAAGTGAACCAGGAGGCGCAATGCTATATGCAAGAATGTCATCATCCGACCAGAAGACAGATTTGGATCGCCAGCTTGCGCGACTTGTAAGATTCTCAGGATAGGCGGGACTGCGTGGGATTGGTTGCACGACGGAGACCGGAAGTGGACTGAATGGGAAACGGCCAAAAGTAGTGAAGATTCTAGCCGACACGTCGGTTGAAACTATTGTGGTCGAACGCAGAGGGCGCTTAGCGAGATTTGGATCGATGTATATCGAGTCGGCTCTACACGCCTGGGGTCGAAAATTGTTGATCGTGGATCAGAGTGAAATGCGAGACGATTTGGTGCAAGCCATGATTGATGTGCTCACCTCCTTCGGCGCTCCTCTGGACGGGGGGCGTTCGGCCAGAAAGAAGGCATTGAAAGCCGTCGAGGCTACAAAATGAGAAGCTACAAGAGCGAGCTCGACCTCAACGACAAACAGCGCACCGCCTGCCTCCGGCACGCAGGGACAGCGCGCTTCGCCTACAACTGGGGACTGTCGCGCAAGATCGCCGAATACCAGGCTGGCAGAAAGCCCCCCACCGCCATCGACCTGCATCGGGAACTTAACGCCCTGAAAAAGACACAATTCCGGTGGCTCTCCGAAACAAACAAGTGCTCCCCCCCTGCGTTTGAAGAAACGCGGCTACCTTCCCCGTGATGTCCGCATAACCTCTGCGACTGTCTGCGAGCGCGCGGCGCGGTGGGTTGTGTCGATCCATACAGACGAGCAACCCGTGAGGCAAAACGGCACGGAAACACTCGGCGTCGAGAGGCACCTTGCCACTCTGAGCGATGGAACGGTCTTTGAGAACCCCAGGTCCTTCAAGGTGGCGGAAACGCGCCTGCGTCGCGTTGGCAAGTCGGTAAGCCGGAAGGTGAACGGATCGAGAAACAGGGCTAAGGCGGTTGCAAGGCTTTCCCGGCAGCACTATAGAGTGTCGTGCATTCGGGAAGACGCCATCCATAAGAGCTCTGACGCGATAGCCAAGCGTGCTGCGATCCTCGGGATGGAAATCCTTGAATGTTGCGGGCATGACGAAGAACCCTCGGCTGGCCAAAGCCGTCTGTGACAGCGGCCTGGCGGAGCCTCATTGGCAGCTACGCTACAAAATGGGCTGGGCGGGGGCGAAGGTGAGGCATGCCGGCCGATGGTTTGCCTCAAGCCAAATGTGCTCACGGTGCGGGATG
>Ga0326727_10021162_pt1 | contig 12785 bp, 9 predicted proteins | sample MB2enrmetagenome_FD_207643 | JGI IMG/M metagenome (GOLD analysis project Ga0326727, IMG submission 207643) | Lab enriched peat soil microbial communities from McLean, Ithaca, NY, United States - MB29MY | ecosystem: Environmental > Terrestrial > Soil > Wetlands > Peat | place: USA: New York...
GTGAATCACTCCCGAGTGAGTCATATGCGCCTGCGGGCCGCCCAGTTCCTCGTCGCTGACCACTTCGCCGGTCACCTGCTTGATCACCAGCGGCCCGGTGATAAACATCCGCGCCTGCCGGGTCTGGATCACAAAGTCGGTCAGCGCAGGGCTGTAGACCGCGCCTCCCGCGCACGGCCCGCAAATCAGTGAAATCTGCGGCACCACTCCGGAGAGCATGACATTGTGGTAAAAGACGCGGCCATATCCGGCCAGGCTGTCGATGCCCTCCTGAACGCGCGCCCCTCCCGAGTCGTTGATAAAGACAAAAGGGCTTCCCGTCTTCAGAGACAGGCGCATCATATCCACAACCTTGTCGTTGTGCGTCTCGCCGGCGGACCCGCCCCCCACGGTAAAATCCTGGCTGGCAAGGTGCACCAGGCGGCCGTCGATCTTGGCGCATCCCGTCACCACCCCATCGGCGGGCATCTCTTTTCCTGCCATCCCGAAGTAGGTGGCGCGATGCTGGGCAAACACTCCGATCTCCTGGAAGCTGCCTGTGTCCACCAGCCTGGTAACCCGCTCCCGTGCCGTCAGCTTCTCGGCCGCGTGTTGTTTATCGATGCGCGCCTTGCCACCGCCGAGTACGATCTCCGCGCGCTTTGCGCTGAGGTCGATCAGCTTCTCGGCTATGGTCTTCGTCGGTCTCTCTGCTTGCTTTGCCATCCCTGCTCCTGGATTCATTGGCATGAATACGTTTTATTTCTCCGGAGCCACGGTGACCCGGTGTTCTTTGCCGTTCAGCGTAATCACATAGCTCACCTTGGCGCCCAACGCCGTCTTGCCGCCGGCTGCCGCGGGTGCTTTCTGATCCGTTGCCTTCGCCTCGGGCGCGCTGACGGACGGATCCTTGCCCACATTCTTGCGCCCCTGCGCGCGGCTCTCAAAGAAAGCGGGCGCAACCTTGGGGAACATGGCATAGGTCAGCACGTCCTCATCGCTGCCGTTCGCTCCCTTCAAGGCATTCGCGGTAGCGCTTAGGTTCTCCCACTCCGGCTTGAGCAGATCGGCGGGACGAACCGTGATCGCCGGTTTCTTCGCATGGGCCTCGGCCTGTTTCAGCACCTCGGGGTTCTTGGGGCCAATCGTTGCGCCGTAGTAGCCCAGCATCAGGTCGGCAAACTCCCCGGTCAGCACTTTGTACTTGCTCATCAGGACATTGAAGACCGCCTGCGAACCGACAATCTGGCTGGTTGGCGTCACCAGCGGCGGATAGCCGGAGTCCTTTCGAACCCTTGGAACCTCCTCCAGAACCTCCTTCAGCCGGTCGCCCGCTCCCTGCCCCTTGAGCTGGCTTTCCATGTTGGAGATCATTCCGCCAGGAATCTGGCTCTTGAAGATCTCCGTATCCACGCCGGTATTCTCGCTGAAGAACTCCTTATAGCGTGGACGGATTTGAGCAAAGTGGTTGGAAATCCGCAGAACCCGGTCCAGATTGACGCGGGTCTCGTAGCCCGTCCCTTCCAGCAATTCGATCAGGCTTTCCGTGGGGTTGTGTCCCGGCCCCAGCGACAGCGAACTGACCGCGGTATCCACAATGTCGCATCCCGCCTCAATGGCCTTCATCAAAGAAACCATGGTTACGCCTGTCGTCGCGTGTGTGTGTACATGAACCAGCGTTTCTTTCCCGCAACTGCGCTTGATGGCCTTCACCAGGTCGTAAGCGGGCTGTGGCCTCAGCAGGGCTGCCATGTCCTTGATGCAGATCGAGTCGCATCCCATCTCCTTCAACTGCTCGGCCCTCTCGGCATAAGCCTCAATGGTGTGCAGGGGGCTGACGGTATAGCAAATGGCGCCTTGCGCATGCTTGCCTGTCTTCTTCACCGCGGCAATGCTGGTCTTCAGGTTACGCCGGTCGTTGAGAGCATCAAAAATCCGGAATACGTCGATCCCGTTGGCGGCGGCCTTCTCCACGAAGCGCTCCACCACCCCGTCTTCATAGTGCCGGTAGCCCAGCAGGTTCTGCCCGCGCAGCAGCATCTGCAAGCGGGTCTTGGGCATCAGTTTGCGGAAGGTGCGCAGCCGTTCCCACGGATCTTCATTCAAGAAGCGGATGCAGGAATCAAAGGTTGCGCCGCCCCAGCATTCCACCGACCAGTACCCTGCATTGTCGATGTCTTCGCAGGCCGGAATCATATCGTCCAAAGACATGCGGGTGGCGAGCAGGCTCTGATGCGCATCTCGAAGCGCTAGTTCAGTAATCTCAACGATACGGGACATCTGCGGCTCCCCCTGAAAACTCAACTAGTGTCCATAGTCAGAAATACGCAGCACAACAATTGCTGTCATCCTGAGCGAACGGGGCCCCAGGCGTACTCTTCAGCCTGGGGGTGGTGAGTCGAAGGATCTGGAGTTGTTCTTCAATGAACTTCTGACTCACTACACTTAGTGTGGTTCACTTCCAATGGTAATTGGTCCTGGCGGGGTGTCCGTGCGCCAAAGCACATTTCGGCCTGTTTCATGCCCCGTCATCCCCAGCATCGCGAAGGGAACCTGTATTTTCTTTGCGGTATGGATGGGATACTCCGAACTAAACCTAGGTTCTCAAGTCCGTGATTTCGACTTGCAGATAATTACCCTCCCACGGCGCACAATAGAAATGATTAGTGGAACGGGGCGTAACTGTTCCCTGTTCCCTGACCACTGGAAGGGTACCCACCCCCCTTTTTATATTTTCAAAACCGTGCAGATTAATGCAGTCGTACGGCAAATGAAAAATCCTCATCTTGTTCAAAACAAAGGAATAGGTAACATAATTCAGCAGGTTGAATGGGAGGCTTTTCCACAGGAACACGGCGCCGTCGTAGCACACGGTGAGAAACCACTACCCCAAAACGCCGGAAAAATCCGGATTTTCCCTGGATTTTCCACGTGCTTTGCCCCGAAATCGGAACCGCTGTGCGGCGTTATCGCCGACTCGCTAACTTGCCGACTCGCTAACTTGCCGACTCGTCGACCTGCTGACTCGCTGCCTTCACTGCCTCGTAGCTGCCTTTCCCCGCGAGCCGGCATTTGCGTCAATCGCCTTGTAGGTGTCCAGGTTGTGCAGGATGATCTCGACATACTCGCGGGTCTCGGTGAAGGGAATCGATTCGACAAACTCGTCGATGCCCTGGTAGGGACCGGCGGCCTGCCATTCCTGCACACGTTCGTCCCCGGCGTCGTAGGCGGCCAGAGCGTATTCCGTCACTCCGTCGAATTTGTCCAGGGTCTTGCGCAGGTAGCGGGTTCCGAGCCGGATGTTGGTGGCCGGATCAAACAGTTGGAAGCTCTGGAAGTGCTTCAGTCCTTCCTCGCGTGCCAGCGACTTGCCCGTGGCGGGCAGCAACTGCATCAGCCCGCAGGCGTTGGCGCGGGAGATGGCCGAGGGGTTGAACTCCGACTCCTGGCGAATCAGCGCGACCACCAGGTACGGATCAAGATTGTTTTTGGCCGACTCCGTCCGGATCGTCTCCCACCACGGCCTGGGGAAGAGAATCCGCCAGTAGGCCAGCGGGATGGACGGGATGGCGGCCGAGGCGGCCGAGGGCAGAGCTCTCTTCATCACGCGCATGGCGCGGAAGTTCTCGCCATAGGATGCATAAATTTGCGCCTCGGCCAACGCGCTCCAGGAGGAAGACTCCGGATCGGCGGCAATCTCCTGCGCGATGTATTCGTTCAAGCCCGCGTTGGCCAGCAGGCGCGCCTTGGCCAGGTGAGGGCTGTCGGCGGGAAAACTCTCCTCCAGCGGCGGCACGGGCGGGGCCTGAAAACGGTCCAACTGCGGCTGCGGTGCTGGCAGTATTCCCGTTTGCGCATTGCCCAGCGCGGTCAGCCGTTGCCGGGCCATCTGCCCATAAAAATAGTGCGGGTAAGCCCGCACCAAGGTGCGGTAGTTAGCTGCGGCCTGGGCTGGCTTGTGTTCGAGCGTCTCATACAAACGCCCACGCCAGTAAAGCGCCGCCACGGTCTCCGACGCGCCGGGATAGAGCCGGATCTGCTCGTCGAACAGGCGCGCCGCATCGGCGTAAAGCCCCAGCCGGTAACTCAGCCAACCCGCTCGCCAGTGCGCCGTAGCAGCGTATTTGCCAGATGGAAACTGCGAGGCTAGCGTGCTGTAGTACTCGGTCGCCCCCGCATAATCGCGCCGCAGCATATACAGATTGCCGCTGGAGTAGAGCGCCTCGGCCAGCCACTGACTCTGCGGGAACCTCGACTCCATCTCCGCCACTATGTGCTTATGTTCGGCCAGGTCGTTGCGGCTCCTGGCCAGCTCCATCAATAAATAAAGCCGCCGCGCGCCGTTCTCGTCGTGCGTGTCCGGCAGGGCTTCGGCCTGGGCCTTGGTCAGCCGTTTCAGCTTCAGGTCGCAGGCCGCGGCGGCCACGGCAAAGCCCGCGCGGCTCCCGGCGTCGAGGCCCGGATGCCGGGCTAGCGCATGATATTGTGCGCTCGCGTCGGCGTAATGGCCTGCGTTGTAATAGGCATCGCCCAGGCTGCGCAGTTCCGCCGTGCTCAGGCTGGCCTCCGCGCCCATGGCGGTTAGTTTTTCCCGCGCAATCTCCGCCTCCGGGCTCAACGGATGGCCCAGCAGCAACCGCTTGTAGATTCTCTCCGCCGCCTCGTCCTGCTCCAGCGCCAAGGCAACCTTGCCTTGTGCTAGCTGGTAGTCGGGACGGTTCGCTGCGGCTGTACCCGCTGCCGCTTCCAGCACCCTTTGCGCGCCGGCCGCGTCCTTCATCGCCAGCAGCGTCTCGGCCTCCAGCTCCGGCGCCTGGGCAACAAAGATGCTCTCCGGATAGCGCAGGGCATAGCCGCCCAGCGATGCCTCAGCCGCGGATTCATTGCCCGCCTCGTGGTTGGCGCGCGCCCCCAGAAAATCCGCGTAGTCAGCTAGCTCCTTGCCCGCCTGACGCGCCCGCCGGAAATCGGCGGCTGCCTCTGCGTAGCGCTTGTCCAGCAGGTACGCGTGGCCCAGCGCGAGATAGGCCGCCGATGCCGCCTCGCCTGTATGCTGTTGCGCATACTTGGTCACGCCCGCGTAGGCCGCCGGTGTGCGCAGCGTGGCCAGTTGCTGGGCCATGGGCCGCAACTCGGTCGAGGCCACAAAGGCCAGCTTGATGCGCGCCGTCCGCGCGCGCCGCGCCGCTCTTACCGCGGGGCTTGCGGGCTTAATGGCCGCCTTGCGGGTACGGCTTGCGGGCTTCGAGGCTGTATTGCCTGCTTTGGATGGCTGCTTTGTCTTTTGCACCGGATGTTGCGCCGGCTTCTTCTTCTCCGTGGTGGAAGCTGTGCCGGCCGGCTTGGTCGCCGAGCCGCCGGAGGATTGCCCCGCGACCGGCAACACCATTATCGAAAAAGAGAGCAGACCAGCCAGGCATTGGAACGCCAGCCGCGAAGCGGAAGTTGGGGAAGACACGAACCTCATCTCTTCACTTTAATTTGCTTATGCCCTGAGTATGGCCCCCGGGAACCACTGGCGTTACCGCAAACGCCGCAAAGTGGGACAGCCTGGCCAAATCGGACCTTGCCCAATCCGCGAGCTTTCCATTTGGCCTCCCGCCCCGCCGTCCGTTACACTCGTTCACAGACCCAAAAGCGCAACCCGCAACCGGTCCTGCGGATTATTCGCAACCAACACCCATGCCGATCATCCAACCGATTGCAGTAGAACTCGAACCGCACCCGGACGTAGCCCTGGTCGCCAGGGTGCGCGAAGGAGATCTCTCGGCCTACGATTTGCTGGTCCGCAAGTACGAGCGCCAGCTCTTTCGCATTGCCCAGCACATCACGCAGAATCGCGAGGATGCCGAGGACGTCATGCAGGACGCCTTCCTGAAGGCGTACGAAAAGCTCGAGCAGTTTCAGGGCAACTCGAAGTTTTACACCTGGCTAGTGAGGATCGCGGTCAACGAAAGCCTGATGCGGCTGCGCAAGCGCCGTACCGGCAAGATGGTTTCCATTGACGAGGACATCGAGACCGAAGAGGGCAGTGTCCCGCGCGATCTGGCCGACTGGGCGCCTGATCCGGAGCAGAACTACAACCAGGCCGAGTTGGCCAGGATTTTGCGCAAGACCATTCAGGGATTGCCGCAGGGGTTTCGCATCGTGTTTGCGCTGCGGGACGTGGAGGGGCTTTCGACCGAGGAGACGGCGGAAACGCTGGGGTTGAGCATCCCCGCCGTCAAGTCCCGCCTGTTGCGTGCCCGTCTGCAACTGCGTGAGCGCCTGAGCCGCTACTTCCACAGGAAGAAGGGGGTTGAAAAGTGACCTGTAAAGAGTTTCTCGCCCTCCTCGACGACTTAATCGACGACACGGTGACCCCCGAGATCCGCGCCGAATTGCAAACCCACCTGGGCCGTTGCAGCCACTGCGAGGTCATCCTCAACACCACCCGCAAGACCATCGAAATCTATCGGTCTCATGAAATTTATGATCTGCCCGCCGGCCTGCGCGAACGCCTCCACGCCGCCATCATGAACCGCTGTAAAAAGGGCTGTTGAGCCCCGTTGTGCCTGCCCTTAACGGCGCAGGCACGACGGTAGTTCCGGCCTGGTCAGGATTCCTTCAGTGCTTGCGGTACATCTCCAGCACATCCTTGCGTAGTTCCGCGCGGCTCGACGGGCGCGTGTAGAACATATGCCCGCCAGGGTATTCGCGCACCGCCACCCGTGTCGCATCGCCCATCAGCGGCATCTGGTCCACGGTCAGCACCGAACCCATGAACGGGCAGGAGAGATCGTTCCACCCATGCACAATCAGCACGCGCAGCTTGGGGTCGGCCGCCACCGCCTGGCGCAACTGCGGCACCGAGCCGGTGCGCATATCGCCGTCCCCGCGCACCCACTTCCGGTTTACGTCATAGGAAAGTGCGTTATAACGCGCATTCACCTTCCAGCCCACCGTGCGCGTCACAAAGTCCACCATCGCCGTCGTCATCGGCGCAATCATGCTGGCCAGCAGTGGATCGTTCGCCCGCTGTTCCGATGAGTACGGAAACGGGTCGTACATGGTGACATTCGAGTCATACACCGATCCCAGCTTGCCCTGCTCGCGGAAGACCTCGCGCAGATACGCGCGAATCTCCAGCCGCCCGCCCGATAACTTTACGAACTCCGGCTCCAGCCCGGTCAGATCCGTCACATGCTGGATCATCTTCTTGGTGGCCTCGGGATCGGCGCGCCCCTTGAGCAGCGTCGTCGCGTACTCTCCGCGCGCGTATGCAATCACTTCGGCCATGGCCTCCGGCGTCAGCTTTTTCTCCCGCTCCAGATGCGCTGCCGTAATCGAGGGCAGCGTCACCAGCCACGGCACCGGTGAAAGATCGCCGTTGTCCCCGATGGTCGGATTCAGGTAAGGAGACACCAGCACCACGCCGTTCATGGCCACGCCCAGTTCCGACTGCAGGTAGTAGGTGATGCGCGGCCCGCGAAATCCCCCATAACTCTCGCCCACCAGGTATTTTCTCGAACCCAGCCGGTTATTTTTCACCAGCCAGTCGTAGATGATGCGCGAAAGATACTCAATGTCCGGCGTCGTGCTGTAGAACAGCTTCTTGGCCGCCTCATCCGGAACCTCGGCGCGGCTGAAACCCGTTCCCACCGGGTCGATGAACACCAGGTCGGTAAAGTCCAGCCATGTCCCCGGATTGTCCGTCAGCACCGCCGGGTCCGATGGACTGTCGCCCTCATTGCCCACCTGCAAGTGCTTGGGGCCGATGGCGCCAAAGTTCAGATAGACCGACGCGGCGCCCGGCCCGCCGTTCATGGCAAAGGTCACCGGACGGTTCTCGCCCTCCATCGTGTAAGCGGTCAGCACCACTTCTCCCGCTGTCTTGCCGTCCTTGTCGCGTACCGGCAGAGCGCCCACGGTAGCTGTGTACTTGAGCGTCTTGCCGCCCAATTCCATCGACTGCTGCACATGCGCTTCAGCCGGCAGCGGTGGCTCGGTGGACTTATCTGCGGCCTTGTCGGGGGCCTTCTCGGCAGGCGCGGCCTTGTCGGTGGAAGCCGGTTGTTTGTCTGCCTGCGCCCAGCCGGCTCCGCTGATAAGCGCAAGGCAAAACACCACGCACAGAATTGGCAAAATACGTCTCAGGGTAAGTTGCATGCGTCAAATCTCCATGAAGATAAGATACATCCTGGCACGGATATGCCGAAGGCAGTTGGCCCCGCCGCGGTGGATGATTTACCCTTGGAATCGGTATGAAACTCCAGCAGTCACTTCTTCTTCCCGCCCTGGCCGCGGCCTTTGCCGCCTCGGCTATCGCCCAAACCTCCTCCAACAGCCTGCCCGACGCGCCCCAGGCCACCGCCGCCGCCATGACCCATCCCAACGGCCCCACCGTGGTCATGGACACCTCCATGGGTCGCATCACCTGCCAGTTTTTTCAGCGCCAGGCGCCCAAGACGGTGGCTAACTTCATCGCCCTGGCCGAAGGCACAAAAGACTGGATCGACCCCGCGACCGGCAAGAAGCAGCACAACAAGCCGCTCTACGACGGCACCGTCTTCCATCGCGTCATCCCCGAGTTCATGATTCAGGGAGGCGACCCCACCGGCACCGGCATGGGAGATCCCGGCTATCAATTTGAAGATGAGTTCGATCCCAATCTGAAATTCGACGTGCCCGGCCGTCTGGCCATGGCCAACTCCGGACCCAACACCAACGGCAGCCAGTTCTTCATCACCGAGGTGCCCACCCCGCACCTCAACCAGCGCCACACCATCTTCGGCCAGTGCGACGCCTCCAGCCTTGATGTCGTCAAGGCCATCGCCCGCGTGGAGCAGGACAGCCAGAACAAGCCGCTCACACCGGTGGTTCTGAAGAAGGTGACCATCGTCCATGAGGGCCAGCCGCTGCCGCCCGTTTCGGGTGCCGCCGCGGTAGTGGTTGAATTACCCAAACGCATCGTTATCTCCCCGGGCGTCGCGCAAGCCTTCCTTGTACAAAAAACGGCCCCCGCCTATCCCATCGAGGCCAAAAATGCTGGCATAGAGGGAAAGGTCATGTTGGAGGCGGTCATCGGCACCGATGGCCATGTCGAGGATCTGAAGGTCGTCAGCGGTCCCGACCTTCTTCAACAGGCCGCACTTGATGCCGTCAAGACTTGGCGCTACCGGCCGTATTTGCTCAATGGTCAGCCCATCGAGGTCCGCACCATTGTCAATGTCATCTTTACATTGGGCAAGTAATCAGTCATCCTAACCCATCCAAATGAGGAAAACCATGTCCCTCGCACCAGGAACCTACGCCGTCTTCACCACCACCGAAGGCAAGATCACCGTCCGCCTCTTCGAATCCGACGCGCCCATCACCGTCAAGAACTTCATCGAGTTGGCCGAAGGCGCCAAGGAGTGGACCCATCCCAGCACCCACAAAAAGTCCACCGACAAGCTCTACGACGGCACCATCTTCCACCGCGTCATTCCCGACTTCATGATCCAGGGCGGCGACCCCGCCGGCACCGGCATGGGCGGACCCGGCTACCGCTTCCAGGACGAGACCAAGGGCTCGCCACACAAGTTCGACAAGCCCGGCAAACTGGCCATGGCCAACTCCGGCCCCGGAACCAACGGCTGCCAGTTCTTCATCACCGTCGCCGCCACGCCGTGGCTCACCGGCAACCACACCATCTTCGGCGAAGTCGTCGAGGGACAGGAGATCGTCACCAAAATCTCCCTCGTCCCCCGCGGCGGCCAGGACAAGCCCAAAAAGCCCGTCGTTCTCGAATCCGTCGTAATTGAGCGCGTCAGCTAGAGCATCATATCCGTTGCTGAGTTTGGTTGTCCCATCCTTTGCACTTCTTGCGACGGGTGGGAAGTCTGTATCGGAGCGTTGATGAAACGGAATTACGCAGCCAGTGTCCTTCGTGTCGATGTCAAGCGGCACATCGCTCTGGTTTGCTTTTCTCTGTTGACCATCACAGGACTTGCGCAGAACGACAGGTCGGCCACAAAAATTCCGAAAACGCAGGTCGCGCCGCCAGTCCAAGCGAGCATCACTGCTTTGCTGCTCAGCGACATTCACTTCGAGCCCTTCTGGGATCCGGCCAGAGCTCCGCAACTGGCCGCCGCGCCGGTCAGCGAGTGGAAGGTCATTCTCGCCGCCGCGCCGTCGCCCGATCAGCAACAGCGTTTTGCCGCGTTGCAACAAAGCTGCCAGGCCCGCGGCGTCGACACCTCCTATGCGCTCTTCGACTCCAGCCTGAAAGCCATGCGCAGCCACGCCGCTGGCGTCAGGTTTGTCACCGTAAGCGGCGATCTTATCTCTCATGACTTTCAATGCAAGTACAATAAGCTCTTTCCTAAAGCCACGTCTGCCGGCTATAGAGCATTCGTTGGAAAGACACTGGACTATGTGATCGGCGAGTTAGACGGCGCCTTTCCCGGCATACCTGTCTATGTGGCGTTGGGAAACAATGACTCCGACTGCGGCGACTACCAACTCGATGCTCACAGCGTATTTCTAGCGGATACCGGCAGCGAAGTTACAAAGAACTTTCCCGCATCCGAGCGTCAGGCCGCGCAAGAGAGCTTCGCCGCCGGAGGCTATTACAGTGTTTCTCTGCCCGCGCCCTTCGAGAATGCGCGCCTGCTGGTTCTGAACGATCTCTTTATGTCGAGCAACTATGCCGCCTGCGCGGGCAAGGCTGATCCGGCGGCAGCCGGCGCACAGCTTGCATGGCTTCGTCAGCAGCTTGCCGAGGCCCGCGCCAACAAGCAGAAGGTCTGGGTGATGGGCCACATCCCGCCGGGAGTCGATCTGTACTCAACCGCGAGGAGAATGGTTGATGTATGTAGCGGCCAGAGGCCCATAATGTTTCTTTCCTCGGAAAAGATAGCGGACGTGATCGCTGAGTTTGGCGATGTTGTCCAGTTAGCCATCTTCGCTCACACGCACATGGACGAGTTGCGGCTTCTGAAGAATGACGGCCAAAATCCTGCATCAGGAAAGAGCGTCGCGGTCAAGATGGTCTCGTCTATTTCGCCGCTCCACGAGAATCATCCGTCCTTTACCCTCGCCTGGATCGATCCCTCTTCCCTCACGCTGGTGGACTACAAGGTCTTCGCCGCGTCCACCCTGACCGGCGTCGATGCCGTCTGGGCAGAAGAATACGATTTTGCGCGCAGCTATCACGAAGCGGATTTTTCATCGTCTTCCGTAGGTCAACTTATCTCCAGATTTACCGCGGACCCCGGCGCGAAGACTCAAGCCAGTCAAAACTACATCGAGGATTTCTCCGTGGGCTACGCTTCGTCCCTGCTCCGCCTGGCTTGGCCGCAGTATGTTTGCACCTTGTCGAATCACACTCAGCAATCATTCAAAGCGTGCGTCTGTCCAGGGGCGCGCTGAGTAACTCTTGCGCGGCAGAATCGGCTTACTTCGTCGCGCCGCACAGTTCCAGAATCGACGCGCCGAACCGCTCCACCTTGGCGGGGCCCATTCCACTGATCTCCAGCAACTGCCGCGGGTTGGCCGGGCGCGCCTGCGCCAAAGCCGTGAGTGTCCGGTCATGCAGCACCACGTAGGCCGGCACCCCCAGCCGTTTGGCCTCCGCCGCTCTCCACTCCCTCAGCCGCACGGCCAGAGCTTCACCTGCCGCCGTCAGTCGCGCCGGTTCAGCCTCGGCAGTTTTAGTGCCCGCAGCCTTGGAGGCGCCACTCTTCGCCGCTGTCTTTGTTTTCTTCAACTGCGCCGGAGCCCTTCCAAACTCCTCCACTACACCGTCGCTGATGAGCAGCTCAACCGGCGTGGTTGCCCGCAACGCCAAACCTGCTTCGCTTAGCCGCACCTTGCGGAAGCGTATGACCTCGCCGTTCTTTTCAAACTCTGCCTCTTCGATCTCGATCAGCCCGGCCCGCACCATCGCATCCAGCAGGCTGTCGAAGTCGTTGCGGCTCATTCTGCCCGCCGGGTCAAGATTGCGTTGCAGCGTTCCCGTCGCTTTATAGTCCACCGCCCGCAACTCATCGGCAATCGCCTGCATCAGCTCCCGCTCGGCCGCAGTGGGCCGCCGAAAGAGACGCAGCACGGCTCCGGCCGGGTCGCAGACATCGCAGATTCCGCACACCCGGCTGGCGTCCTCCACATCCCCAAAGTGCCGCACCAAGGCAGCCATCCGGCACTCGGATGAAGTCGTGAAGCGCAGCACCTTCTCAAACTGCTCGGCGCGATACTGCGCCTGAATCGTATAGGTTTTCTTCCAGCCGGCGCCGCCCGCCGTCACGGATCCGCCAAAGTCCACCAGCGCCCCGCCGTGAATCTCCAGTTTCTCCAGGGCCTTGTCGAACTCCTCCTCGCCGAGCTTTGACGCCGCGCGCAGCTCCTCCACCATCCGCGGCTCCTCGCCCAGAGCGCTGAAAACCTGCTGCAAATGGTCCACCGGCGGATAGTCGCGGTTCAGAAAAAAGTCTCGCATCCGCTGGTCGGCATAGCTGTGCATCAGATAGGTGCGGCTCAGCGCCCCATCGCGCCCCGCGCGGCCAATCTCCTGGTAGTAGCCTTCGAGCGTCGCGGGCAGCCCGGCGTGAATCACGGTGCGGATGTCGGCCTTGTCGATGCCCATGCCGAAGGCGATGGTGGCGACGACCACCTCCAATTCACCGGCCTGAAAGGCGGTCTGCACCCGCTCCCGCGTCGCCGCATCAAGCCCTGCATGGTAGGCCGCTGCTGGAACCTTTCGTGCAAGCTCCTCGGCCAACTGTTCGGACATTTTGCGCGAGGTGGCATAGACAATCGCTGGCCGCCGCTCGGCGCTGGACAGC
>Ga0326727_10021163_pt1 | contig 12784 bp, 7 predicted proteins | sample MB2enrmetagenome_FD_207643 | JGI IMG/M metagenome (GOLD analysis project Ga0326727, IMG submission 207643) | Lab enriched peat soil microbial communities from McLean, Ithaca, NY, United States - MB29MY | ecosystem: Environmental > Terrestrial > Soil > Wetlands > Peat | place: USA: New York...
CGTGAGGCCGGCAAAGATCAGCACGCCGGCCAGCAGGGTGCGCCACAGCGGCGCTCCGGCGGGAAGATGAAAGCCGGTAAACCACAAGGGCAGGTAAATCAGAACCCATCCCGGCCCGCCAAAAATGGTGAACAGGAGGGAGACTAAAGCGCTGCGGCGCAACGAGGCCATGGTCAAGCAACCTCAGAGGCTCCCAGGGCCGGCTGAGTCGGTGGAGGTGGATCCAGAATATCGCCCAGGGCCTTGTACCGGCCGCCATAGAAAATCAACGCATATTCCCGGATCCCGGTGCTGACGAATCCTCCGAGGCAGATGCTGGCCAGGACCGCGAAGCCTAATGCAAGCAGGCCGAAGAAGACTTCGAGAAGTTTGCCCACCAGCGCGGAAGCGCCTGTCGCGTCGGAGAATGTCGAGTTCAGGCCCCATTCAACCGCGGCGAGTGAACCAGCCAGGACGAGCCCTGGAAGAAACAGCACGATGAACAAGGCGGCCATCGCAATCGCGGGCAGCGCCACGCGCAGCAAGGCGTACACAATAAACTGCCGTTTCTCCGCCATAATGCGAGCCAACGCCTGGGACCACGCTTCGCCCGCCGTTGTGTTCTCCAGCGCGTAATGCGGCAGCATCAGATCGCGCAGAATCAGGTCGGCCAAAAATCCAGCCAGCGCCAATAGAAGAATGATCGGAATCAACGGCAAGACCAGAGACAGCAGCAGCCCGAAGTCGAATGGGCTACCGAGCCGAGTCTCCTGAAACAGGCGCAGAAAACCGGATATGAAGGGCAACGAGATCAGTGCCACCACCAGCAGAAAGCAGAATCCCACCCCCACATTCAGCCAGAAGAAACGCGCAGCCGGCTCTCGATAGAACCGCCATCCCGGCCGAATCTGCTTTGTGTTGTGGATCAGGCAATGAAAGAAAGCGAAACGCAGGCGCGTGATCAGGTAAAACACCCAAAAAAGAACAATCGCGGCCAGCGCCAGGGCAAACATTGCCGGGATCAACAACTGCCAGAGATTGAACACTGGAGGAAGGTTGAGTCCGTTTCCGCCGGATTGACCGTTGTGCGACGAGGACTGGAGATTCCATCCCAGCCCCTCCGTGATGATCGCGACCAGGCCAAGCTTCAGATAGGTTCCCCAGCTGAATGGCCTGAAGAGGAACTCCCTGGTCCGTTGAATCGCCAGCGAAACGCATTCGGCAGCAGAGATGGCGCGCATGGTAAGACCTTTCCGGGGAAGGCACCGCGTACTTGAGAGTTACGCAAACTTCGTGCTCGATGTTCCACGGCCGGTAGCGCCTGCCACGCCAGGCCTATTTGCCCGCAAAACCCTGCAGCATCCACACGCTGCTCTCCGGCTTGGCGATGGAGTAGGCAAAGCTCTTGCCGTCGGGCGCCAGCGTGAAGCGAATCGACGGGTGCAGGTGCGACGCGGGCCGCAGGCTGCTGTCGAGCGCTTTGATGTCGCGCAGCTTCGCCGTTTCGATGTCCAGCGAGAAGAGAATCGGTTTGCCCGCCTCGTCGCGAATGCCGTAAGCGGCCTTGCCGTCCTTTGAGAATCGGAGGTTTTGAGTATTGATCGTCCCCAGCCCGCGATGGTCCTTGCCGTCGGGAGAGATCAGATGCCAGCCGTGGTCTTGGTCGGGATACGCGATCCATCTGCCGTCCGGCGACCAGGAGGGAATACCTCCAATGCCGGCCAGCACCTTCCGCGCGACAGCGCCGCCGGAAGTCCGCACAATCTTCAGGCTGGTGGCGCCGTCCGGCTCGGTGCCCCCGAAGACGAATTGCTTCCCATCGGGCGACCAGTCGCCAGTCCACTGTTTTATGGAGGTGTCGGAAGCATCCACAAGGCGAACCGGAGCGCCGCCCGCCACCGAAACCTCCCAGAGCCGGCTGGCGCCCGACGATTCGACAGTGACAAAGATGACGCGCGTTCCGTCCGGAGAAAGCACCGGGGCCCATATCCACTTGGGCGGGTCCTGCTTGAAATCGGCCCTGGTCACCAGCGGGCGATCCTGTCCATCCTTGGTGTGCAGCCAGATATCTTCCGCTCCCAACCGGTTGGAAACGTAAACCAGCGCATCCGCACGCGCGGCCCACGCCGGCATCGATTCCGAGCGCGGCGTCACAATCAGGCCCTGCGTCGATCCGTCCGCAATCGACATCGACACAATGTCGAAGTCGGTCTTTTGCTCCGCGAACAGGAGCGACGCCCCATCGGGAGAAATCGACGGAGTATCCTCGGAACCGGTCCCCTGTGTGATCTGCGCCAGCCGGTCAGACCGGGTATCGGCCAGGTAAAGATGCGTATCGCCTCCTATGCCGTTTACGGTAGCGGCGACGATATGTCGGTTGTCGGGCATCCAGGCAAAGTGCGGCGTACCCCCGTCATGCGGCAACTTGTCCAATACGCGTCGCGGAGTGCCTGAGCCAGCCGGCCAGGGCAGCAGCCACGACTCCTCTGTGCCGGTATCCCCCGCCCGAATCAACAGCAGTTGCCGGCCATTAGGCGAGAACTGCATCTGCGGAGAGTTGAAAAGAGCGTGCGCCGACGCCTGCGACGCTGGGTAGCGGCGCAGCGGGGACCCGATGGGATCGGAAATGAACGCGTCCCAGGTCTTGTCGGTATCCTGCGCAAGAACTACGCCCGATTTGCCGTCCGGAGACACGGCAACCACAGATTGCCACGTTTTCGGCAGCGTCCAAAGCAAGTCCGGCTCGCCTCCGACTGTGCCGGCTGAGAACACCTTGTCCGGATCGTCGCCCGGCGATGTCTGCAGATAGAAGACATGCGAAGAGTCCGGTGACCAGCCGAGCGGGCGCACGGAGCCGGGCGCGTTGGTCAACTGCTGCGGCGTCGGCGAATCCAGCCTGCGCAGAAAGAGTGCCTGATCGCTCCCCGTATCGCCGGAGTAGGCGGCCATCTTGCCATTCGGCGACCACAGCGGATACCGGGCATTCACGGCGAACGGCGTGTACTTGTAGTTGGCGAGCGGCACCGCCGACGGATGCAGCCACCATGCGCCGCCCGCGTCCAGCACCGCCGCCAGCAAAACCAGTGCGACAACAGTACCCACGCCGACACCCTGCTGCTTCGCGCTTGCCTGTGCAGCCGTGGCAACCTCAGGCGCAACCGGCTGCGTGCTGCTGGTGAAAGCCTCGGAGAAATGATCGCGCAGCGTGCGCAGCTGCTGATAAAGATCGCGCGACGAATCGAATCGCCGCATCGGGTCTTTCTCCAGGCATCGATCCACAAGCCACTTCAGCGGCACGGGAATGCGGCCCTCCAGCGGCTCCGGCTCATCGCGCACAATGGCCGCCATGGTCTCGACAGCCGAGCCGCGAGCAAACGCCTGCTTGCCGGCCAGCATCTCGTACAGGATCAGGCCAAACGCAAACTGGTCTGAGCGGTAAGTTGCCTCCATCCCCCGCGCCTGCTCGGGACTCATGTAGGCCGCCGTGCCCAGCACCATGCCGGGGCTGGTCATATACTGCGTTGCCGCCGAGCCGGGATCGACCGCAGGCGCAGCGATGGTTTCTGCGCTCGGACCAACGCCGGCTCGGCTGCCCGATCCGCTCAAGAGTCCCGGAAAGACCCGCGCCAGCCCAAAGTCCAGAATCTTCACTCGCCCGTCGCGGGTCACCATCACGTTTTCCGGCTTCAGGTCGCGATGCACAATTCCCGCTGCATGGGCAGCCGCCATGCCGTCGGCAAACTGCGTGGCCAGCTCCACTACCTGCCGCACCGGAATAGCGCCCTGCTGCATTCGCACGCGCAGCGGCTCCCCATTCACCAGTTCGCTGGCGGTGTATTCGAGCCCCTCCGCGCTGCCCACCTCATACAACGCCACAATGTTGGGATGGCTCAGCGCCGCAACCGTCTTGGCCTCGCGCTCAAAACGCGCCCGCCGGTCCGGGTCGCCGGCAATGTCTTGCCGCAGCACCTTCAGCGCTACATCGCGATCCAGGCGCTTATCCCGCGCGCGATACACTTCGCCCATCCCGCCCGAGCCCAGCGGCGACACGATTTCATAGGGACCGAGTTTTGTGCCGAACGTGAGGGTCATGCGTGCGCGTAATTATAACCCTCGCAGCCAGCCGCCGCGAGCGAGCCTTACTCCTCGCGCAGCAGGATCATCGGATTCACTTGCAGCGCGCGCTGCGCCGGAATCCACGTAGCCAGCAGCCCCAGCAACGCCATCGCCAGAACCACACCGGCCAGCACCAGCGGATCGCGCGGCGTGGCCTGATAGACGATGTATGCCAGCACCCGCGTGGCCAGCAACCCCAGCAGCAATCCTCCCGCCGAACCAAAGGCCAGCAGTTTCAAGGGCCGTCCCAGCGCCGCCTTCAGCACTTCGGTCCGCTTCGCGCCCAGGGCGATGCGAATCCCCAGCTCGCGCAGCCGCTTGCTCACCGAGTACGCAGCCATGCCAAAGATGCCGGTAATCGACAGCACCGCGCCCATCATGCCCAGCACGCCCAGAGCCATGGTCGCCATCCGCGCAGGAAAGAAAACCACGTCCAGCATCTGGTTCCAGGTCTGCGTATCCACGGGAAGCCCGGCATCCAACTCGCGCACTTTACTCCGGATGGCCGCGGCCAGCGTTTGCGGATCTCGTGTCGAGCGCACCACCAGGTACCCGAGTATCTTTGGCGATTGCAGGAACGGCAGGAAGATCGCCGGCTGCTGGTCTTCGGTCAGGCTTAGATACTTCCCGTTTTCCATCACGCCCACGACCTGAACACTGGTTCCATCCTGCAGTTTGAAGTGTCTGCCGAGGGCGCCGTTCACCGACCCAAACATCTTGCCGGCAAACTCGCGATTCACCACGGCGACGGCGGGCGCATTCTTGTCGTCATTCCAGGCGAAGCTTCTGCCCGCCAGCAGGCTCGTGCCCGCCGCCCCGAAATATCCGGGAGATACTTCGTACCGGTAAGGCCACGACGCGACATGGGCCGAGCTTAGTTCGCTGGTCTCTTCCTTGAACACACTCACCGTTCTGCCGGCCGTATACACAAGCGGCGGATAATCGTTTACGAATCCCACCCGCTCGACGCCGGGAATCGTTTGCATCGCCTCGATGAGGCGCCGTTGCATGGCGGGCGCCCGGTCCACGTTGTACCCGGCCATCGCCAGGCTCACACCCGCCAGCATGGTGTTGCGCGGCTCAAAGCCGAAGTTGCTGCGCAGCGAGCGCACCAGCCCGCGCACGGCCACCATCGAAGACGTGACCAGCACGGCGCAAATGGCAATCTGCACCACCAGCAAAACGTCGCGCACCGTGATCCGCCTTCCGGCCCGCGCGCTCGAACCAGCCTTGACAATCTCGTAGGGATTGGCCTGAAGCACCTGGCGCACCGGCACAATCCCAAACAGGAATCCGCTCACCAGCGCCAATGCCAGAGCGACCACGTAGAGCTTTGCATCCGGAGCAACCGGGATATGGAGCGGAGCGCCGGTGAAGGGCGACCACGTGCTCAGCTTGCGCAGCAGCACTTCGCTGAGCGCAAGTCCCAGCGCGCCCCCGGCCAGCGAAATCAGCACCGCCTCGGTGAGTAGCTGCCGCAGGATGCGTTTGCGGCTCGAACCAAGCGCCAGGCGCAATGCCACCTCGCGGGAGCGGTCCGACGCGCGTGCGGCAAACAGGCTGCCCAGGTTGGCGCATGCAGCCAGCAGAATCAAGCCTGCGAGCAGCGTCAACGCTCCCACGAAAGCCCGCACCGCGGGACCAAACGAAGTCAGGCCTTCCCGTGAGAGAGCGGTGTGTACATGGCCAACCTCCCGGGGGTAGGTCCTTTCAAGATAGGCGCCCACGGCGTCCACATCGGCGACCGCCTGGGCCGGTGTGACTCCTGGCTTCAGATGTCCAAACTCCTCAAATACGCCGCGGTCGGTCCCGCGTGCGTTGATGGCGGGTCCGCCCAGTTGCTCCTCGTTGACAATGGGCACAAAAAAATCCGGAGACACAAAGAACAAGGTCCCCTGAAACTCAGGTTGCGCCACGCCAATGATGGTGAAGGGATGGCGGTCGAGCTGGACCTGACGGCCCACCACGCCCCGGTCGTCCTGGAAACGCGAATGCCAATACGCGTAGTTGAGCACGATATACGGCGCGCTGTTCGGCCCGTGCTCATCGGAACCGTGAAAGAACCGGCCAAGATAGGGATGGAGCCGCAGCACGTCGAAGTAGTTCCCCGTGGTGGCAAAGCCGTTGGCCGCGGTTGCATCGTTGCCCGTGTCCAGGCCCACGCTCAGCACCATATTGAAAGCTGCCAGATCCTCGAAGCTGTGGTTGCGATCGCGCAAGTCGAGGTAGTTGGGATACGACTGCCACGCGGCATTATCTCCATAGTGGGTTCCGTAGAGGCTCTCGGGCTGAGGCACATTCAGCGGGCGCAGCACCAGGCCATCCATGATGCCGAAAACCACGGCGTTGGCGCCGATGGCCAGCGCCAGCGTCAACACCGCGGCAAACGTAAAGCCGGGAGACTTGCGCAGCATGCGCAGGCTAAAGCGCACATCCTGGACAAGCGTCTCGATGAAGGTGTTGCCGAACTCCTGGTGAATCTCCTCTTTGTATTTATCCCGCCCGCCAAACTCGATGCGCGCGCGCCGCTCCGCTTCGTTTCGAGTCAGGCCGGACCGCTCCAGATCGTCGGCGAGGTGCTGGATGTGAGAGCGCAGCTCCTCCTCCATCTCGGCGTTCATCTGCGAACGTTGGAAGAGAGTCGCGATGCGGAAGCGAAGCGAGTCGAGGATTTTCATACTTCCTCCAATGCCGCGAAAGATATCCACCAATAAAACCGATTCACTCTTCGCGCAGCAGGATCAACGGATTCACTTGCAGCGCGCGCTGCGCCGGGATCCACGTAGCCAGCAGCCCCAGCAAAAGCATGGCCACAACCACGCCGCCCAGCACCAGCGGGTCGCGGGGCGTGGCCTGATACACGATATGAGCCAGCACCCGGCTGGCCAGAAATCCGAGGAGCAACCCAGCCGTCGAACCGAAAGCCAGCAGCTTCAGGGGCCGTCCCAGCGCCGCCTTCAGCACTTCGGTCCGCTTTGCGCCCAGCGCCATGCGAATGCCCAGCTCCCGCAGCCGCTTGCTGACCGAGTACGCGGCAAGCCCAAAGATGCCGGTGAGCGCAAGCATCGCGCCCATGCCACCCAGCACGCCGAGCGACACCGTGGCCACACGCGAGGGAAACAAGGCAAGGTCCAGGCCGCTGGTCCAGGTTTGGAGGTTGACAGGCAGGCTCGCATCCAGTTCTCGCAGGGCATTCCGGATGGCCTGCGACAGTTGCGCCTCGTCGCGGCCCATATCGTCATTTGTCCGCACCACCAGTGCCGTCTCGTTGGTAGGCGATTGCAGGAAGGGCACAAACATCGCCGGCCTTGGATCTTCTGTCAAGGTAGAGTACTTTCCGTCTTCCGCAATGCCAACCACTTGTACGCGCGTCCCGTCCTCTCTCTTGTAATATCTTGCGATCGCCTCGGTAACGGAACCGAAGACCTTGCGAGCAAAGAATGCGTTCACCACGGCCACGCGCGGCGCATCCTTGTCGTCTTGCCATGAGAGACCTCTGCCGGTCAACAAGGTTGTGCCGGCGGCCTGGAAATATTCGGGAGATATCCTCAAAACGGTCACGTTCGCAGCGGCGCTTGACGGCTTCAGGTCTGTCGTTCGGTCGGCAAAGACATCCTCGGTCGCCCCGCCCCCGCTCAGCGGTATGAGACTGGTAAATCCGACGGACTTCACGCCGGGAATCGTCTTCAGCGCATCGATCATCCGCCTTTGCATCGCTGGCATTCTGTCGCCGCTGTATCCGGCCGTTCTAAGATCTGTATCCACCAGCAGTGCGTTCCGCGGCTCAAAACCGAAGTTGCTGTGCATCGAGCGCACCAGTCCGCGAATGGCAACCAGGGACGCAGTGACCAGCACGCCGCAGATGGCGATCTGTACCACCAGCAACACATCCCTGAGTGTTATCCGCCGTCCTGCGTTGCCGGCAATGATGCCGGACGAACCGGCCTTGACCACTTCGTATGGGTTTGTGCGCAGGATTTGCCTTACTGGCACCGCTCCAAAGAGGAATCCGCTGACCAAGGCCAATAGCAGGGCGGCCAGGTAGACCTTTGCGTCCGGGTAAACGGCAACATGCATTGGATATTGGGGAATTGGATGCCACAAGCTCAACTGGCGCAACAGCGCAACGCTTCCCAGCAGTCCCACGGCGCCTCCGGCCAGCGAGATCAGCACCGCTTCGGTGAAGACTCCGCGAAGGATGCGGTTGCGGCTCGATCCCAGCGCGAGGCGCAGAGCCACTTCCCTGGAACGGTCGGCGGCGCGCGCGGCGAACAGGCTGCCCAGGTTGGCGCAGGCGGCCAGCAGAATCAATCCCGACAGCAGCATCATTCCCGTCATGAATCCCTTCACTGCGGGCCCCAGCATGTCGCCGACAAGACTCGGCCGCGCCAGTGAATAGGTCATGTCCGCATCGTCTTTGGGGTAGGTCCTCTCAAGATACTTCCCAATCGAGTTCAGATCGGCTATTGCCTGCGCCGGGGCCACCCCGGCCTTCACATGGCCAAGCACCATGAAGATGTCGCGCTGTCCGCGGTCGTTCAGAACTTTCAGCCCCTGAATCTGTTCCTGGTTGACCATCGGTACCCAGAGGTCGGGAAAGAAAAACAGCAGCGTCCCCTCAAACTCCGGCGGAGCCACGCCGAGGATGGTGAACGGGTGCTTGTTCACCTGGACTTGACGGCCTACTACGCCGCGATCGTCCTGAAAATGGCTGTGCCAGTATGCATAACTCAGCACGATATACGGAGCGCTGTTGGGGCCGCGCTCGTCGCCGGCGTGAAAGAAACGGCCCAGATACGGCTGAATTCCCATTGCGTCGAAGTAGTTTCCCGTGACCTCATAGGTCCAGGCCTGGGAAGGATTATTGCCCGTATCCAGCCCCACCGGAGCCAGGATGTACGCCACCAGGTCTTCAAAGCTGTGGTTGCGGTCGCGCAAATCGAGATAGTCGGGATACGAAGTACTCTGTTCCTTATCGTTTCCGCGCTCGATTGTGTAGAGGCTCTTCTCATTCGGCACATTCAGCGGGCGCAGGATCAGCGCATTCAATACGCCAAACACCACGGCGTTGGCGCCAATGGCCAGCGCCAGCGTCAACACGGCGGCGCATGCGAATCCGGGAGACTTGCGCAACGAGCGCAGGCTGTAGCGGATATCCCGCACAAGTGTGTCGATGGAATTGCCCCCGGCTGCCTGGTGGCATTCCTCCTTGTACTTCTCCCGTCCGCCAAACTCGATGCGCGCGCGCCGATCCGCCTCGGCCCGCGCCAGGCCCGACCGCTCCAGGTCGTCGGCGCGGTGCTGGATATGCGAGCGCAGCTCTTCTTCCATCTCGGCGTTCACCTTGGAGCGCTGGAACAGCGTGGCCATGCGGAAGCGAAGCGAGGCAAATAAACCTGAACCAGGGACCTTCATACTTCCTCCGGTTGCTGCGAGAGCGCGGCGCCGATGGCTGTGGCCAGCCGGTTCCAGCTGTCCGTCTCTTCCTGCAGCCGCTTGCGCCCGGCTGTAGTCAGCTCGTAAAACTTGGCGCGGCGATTGTTTTCCGAGGTGCCCCAGCTGGCCTTAAGCAATCCCTGCCGAACCAGCCGAAACAGCCCAGGATAGAGCGCGCCCTGTTCGACAAAGAGCGCATTGCCTGAAATCTGCCCGATCCGCAGCAGGATCCCGTACCCATGCAGCGGGCCGAGCGAGACCGCCCTCAGGATGAGCAGATCGAGCGTTCCGGGAAGAAGTTGAGCCTGATCGTTCACTGGCCCTCCTAAGATGATTAGGAGGATAGCGCGACTCTCCTAAGCTGTCAAGGGGAAAGAATTCCGTTCGCGATTTTAGCCCGGATTCTCTCAAACGCGGCGGAAAACCTGTAGCGCTGGTCTCCAGACCGGCTGTCGCGGGAGTCTCCAATGGCTGCGGAAAAACTCAATGCGGAGGGAGACGGGGGTTTCAACCCCCGTGTAAAGCCAGCAGAATGAGGCCCGGCTTTAGCCGCGGAAGGAAGCCTTCCTGAGGCTTCGCACAAGATCCGCCCTTTTTCCGCAGCCTGTCCAGCCCCCCATGCCGGATGCTGGATGAAAGTCGGCCGCCTGCGCGACCGTGCGGTCGGCTGCGAGAAATGCGGATTAGATTCGCGTCGATTGCCTGACCGACCCCGTCAAAGGGCGAAAACTCCGCGGCCCGCAGCCGCCCACCACGCATCGAAAGCCGCCAGCGCCCGCTCGCACTGCAGCCGATGCCGCTCCTTCTTGTCGCGAATCTTTTTGCGCAGCTCCTCATCGAGCGGCTCCAGCAGGTCGAACGTGATGTTAACAGGCTGAAAGTCCTTGGGATCGGCGTGAGTGATGTAGTGGATCAGCGAACCCAATGCGCTGGCCCGCGGCGCGGGCACTGGCTCTTCGCCCCGAACCATAGTCGCCGCATAGAACCCCGCCAGCAGCCCCGTCGCAATCGATTCCGTATAGCCTTCGACGCCCGAAAGCTGGCCTGCGAAAAACAACCGCTTCGGCTCGGTCGTCTTCAGCCGCAGCGTCTCATCCAGCAGCAACGGCGCGCAGATATAGGTGTTGCGATGAATCTGCCCGTAGCGCAGGAAGCGCGCATTCTCAAGGCCCGGAATCAGCCGCAGCACGCGCGCCTGTTCGCCAAACTTGAGGTGGTTCTGGAAGCCGACCAGATTGTAGCTGTCGGCGCGCAGGTTCTCCTTGCGCAGTTGCACCACGGCCCAGGGCGTGCGCCCAGTGCGGGGATCGCGCAGCCCCACCGGCTTCATGGGTCCGAAGCGCAGCGTGTCGCGGCCGCGCCGGGCCAGGATTTCGATCGGCAGGCAGCCCTCGAAGTAGTCCAGCTTCTCCCACTCTTTTGCTTCGGCGGCCTCGGCGACCAGCAGCGCATCCAGAAAGCGGTCGTACTCGGCGCGATCCATCGGGCAGTTGATATAGTCGGCGGTGCCCTTGTCCCAGCGCGCGGCAAAGTAAACGCGTTCCATGTCAATCGATTCGGCGTCGATGATGGGGGAGATCGAGTCGTAGAAGGCCAGATGGTCTGAGCCGGTGAGGCGCTGAATTTCCTCGCTGAGCGCGTCCGAAGTCAGCGGTCCGGTAGCGACAATGGTGAACTGGCCTCGGTCGAGAGCCGTCACCTCCTCGCGGTGGACTCTGATCAGCGGCTCGGCCGCAATCGCCTCGGCAATCCGCCGCGAAAACTCGACGCGATCCACGGCCAGGGCGTGGCCGGCGGGCACCGCGGTCTGGTCGGCGATCCGCAGCAGGGCCGAGCCCGCGCGCCGCATCTCCTGCTTCAGCAGCCACGGTGCGGTGTTGGGCGACTCGCTCTTCAGCGAGTTGGAGCAGACCAATTCGCCAAATTCGGTGGTCTGGTGCGCGGGAGTCAGGCGCGGCTTGCCGTCGACCACGGCCCGCATCTCGTAGAGGTCTACCCCGCAGCCCAGGCGCGCGGCCGTCAGTGCGGCCTCAGGACCGGCAAGCCCCCCGCCAATCACGCGGATTCTCACTCCGCATCCCCAGATCCGGCGATCCCCGCCGGGTGCCCCATCCTTCCGCCGTCTTCCGGGCGAATGGGTGGGAGTCCACGATCCTCACCACCCGCTAACCTCACCAGCGGTTCTCCGCTCACTCGCACGTTACGCCACTCGTCCATGAATTCAGCGCCCATGGCGCGATAGAAGTCGATCGCCGGCGTATTCCAGTCCAGCACCGCCCACTTGAGGCGCGGGCAGCCTTCTTCGACGGCGATCCCGGCCACCCGCTGCAGCAGCGCCTTGCCAATCCCCAGCCCGCGGAACTCCGGGTGGACAAACAGGTCCTCAAGGTAAATCCCCGGCCGTCCCAGCCAGGTGGAGTAGTCGTAGAAGTAGAGCGCAAACCCGGCCGGCCGGCCCTCGTGCTCCGCGATCAGGCAGAAATAAAAGGGTTTGGGGCCAAATCCATCGCGGAGCAGATCGGCTTCGGTGGCCACAACCGCCTCCGGCGCCCGCTCGTAGGTAGCTAGCGCGTGAATGAAGGCAAGAATCTGGGGAACATCCGCCGGCGTCGCGGTACGAATCGTGGTTGCCATTCTTTTGATTGTAGGGTGTGATCCAGGCCACACACGCCGTTCGATAGACGCAATACGATGGAGATGCGAAGACGGTTCTCAGGCAATGGAGGCCTTCGGCGATCCAGCAGCGCCCGCGATCCGGCTACGCCATGGCACGCGGCACGGCAATCGGCAGATAATCTCATGCGCGCCCTTGTCTTGAGTGGTCGCTTGGATTTAACGTGAGTCCTGCAAACTCAAGCGGCCTTTTAGCGCGTTATGCGCCGCAGTGGCTGTTCAGGAGCAGAAGTCACCGGCAGCAGGGCCTTGGAAGTTCGCCCGCGCAGGCCGGCAAATTGAGACATTTTCGAGCGCGCGCGCTAGGTTCGCGAGAGCTCCCAAGGAGAGAACTATGAAGCGCAACATTTCACTTTGGCTGGCCCTGCCCGCTGCGGTGGGTTTGCTGGCATTCGCCGCCATCCCCGCGTTTTCCCAACAGGCTGCCGTGAGCACCACCGGGAAAATCCACGGCCACGTCACCAACCCAACCGGCGCGTCCCAGGCCGGCGGCACGGTGAGCGTCGTGAAGGTGGGACTCGCCTCGGGTCCTGGACTGACCGCGGAAAAGACCGACAAGGGCACTTTCCCCGTCGATGAT
>Ga0326727_10021167_pt1 | contig 12783 bp, 6 predicted proteins | sample MB2enrmetagenome_FD_207643 | JGI IMG/M metagenome (GOLD analysis project Ga0326727, IMG submission 207643) | Lab enriched peat soil microbial communities from McLean, Ithaca, NY, United States - MB29MY | ecosystem: Environmental > Terrestrial > Soil > Wetlands > Peat | place: USA: New York...
GCCTTGGAACACTGATTTCAGCCGAAGCGCAAGGCGGCTACGCTCGGCATGGTCCGTCGGCGCCAACCTCCCGCGCTCCGAAGCTGGTGTCTACTGCATTGGACAACCTTATCAGCGAATTGGGGTGCCTGTCACCCTGCCTTGCCCCCGTGGGCCGAAAATGGTATGCTAAATACGGAAGGGTGAGTGCATGTTCTCAGACGATATCCCACCGGTCGTAAACCCGTACAGCAAACTTCAGCAATTGGGAGAACGTTGGGCGGGGAGGGTTTCCCTAGTGGCCGCGAGGGAGGACAAGCCCTTCGCTCGGCGGGGGCCTGCTAGCTTTGAAATTACATAAGGACGAAGCCCTGAAGGACCCTAAAGAAATTGAACGGATCGGGAAGCGGGAGCTCAAGATCGGGTCGACTGTTTCCCACCCGAATGTCGTCTCAATACTCGACTACGGGTGACACAAAGACGGACGACCGTTCCTCGTAATGGAGTACGTTGACGGGCAGCTGCCCACGGTTAAAAGGACAGGGGAAGGGGGCTCCACCTGCGTGCTCCTCCCTGCAACATTTCCAACGTTATCGTTCCGTAGGCAAGCATACAGGAAGCCTAAGGCAGACGCCTCTTCGCGAATCGTTCCGACGCTCGCTCCCGGCGCGGGCGTGGTGACGTCGCGCGGGGCTGATTCATTCTATGGTGACCGAGTATGGGGTGGCGCATTTGCACGGGAAGTCTGTACGCGAGCGGGCGAAGGCCCTGATCCAAATCGCCCACCCGAAATTCCGCGGCGGGCTCATTGAATAGTGGTAACGCACCGTGTGGTTGCAGCATCCGCAGACCCGGCCGCCCGCAGTGGCGAGGTGAACATGGCAAGCCAAGCGCGTGGAAAGGTAAGCATCAACGTGGAAGAGTGCAAAGGGTGCGGGCTGTGCCTGGAGTCTTGTCCGCCCCATTGCCTGGAGCTGGCGCCTGAATTGAGCGCCTACGGCGTCCATCCGGCGCGTTACACCGGCACAGGCTGCACGGGGTGCGGCATCTGCTTCTACTGCTGCCCGGAGCCGGGAGCCATCACCGTTTACCGCCAGGTGGCCCAGCCCAGAACCTTAGTAGCAACACCCGGCGAGGCGGCCGCTTAAAAAGGAGGAGAGCATGCGACAGCTCACGAAGGGGAACGTAGCGGTCATGAAAGGGGCGGTCCTTGCCGGCTGCCGTGCCTATTACGGATATCCCATCACTCCTGCAAGCGAGATCGCGGAAGCGGCGGCGCTCTTTCTGCCCCAGGTGGGCGGAACGTTTGTGCAAGCGGAAAGTGAAACTGCCGCCATCAACATGGTGTACGGCGCCGCGGCGGCGGGCGAGCGGGCCATGACCGCTTCCTCCGGCCCCGGCCTCAGCCTGATGCAGGAAGGTCTCTCATACCTGGCCGGATCCGAGCTGCCCTGCGTCGTTGTGGACGTAATGCGTGGCGGTCCTGGCCTGGGAAACATCGCGCCCGAACAGACCGACTATTTCGCCATGGTCAAGGGCGGCGGGCACGGAAGCTATCACAACTTGGTGCTCGCCCCTGCCTCCGTCCAGGAGATGATGGAGCTGACCATGCTGGCCTTCGAGCTGGCGGATAAATACCGCAACCCGGCCATCGTCCTCACGGACGGTTTTACGGGACAGATGATGGAGCCGTTGGACCTTGAATATCGTGAGTCCCGGCAGCCCGAAAAGCCCTGGGCGGTGAAAGGCACACCCGAGACGCGCAAGAATCTGCTCTGCTCCATGTACATGGAACCGGATGAGCTGGAAGCGCACCAGCGCCAGATGCAAGTCAAATACGAGCAAGCTCAGCAAGAGGAACCTCGGTACGAGTTTTACCAGGCCGAAGACGCCGAGTTGCTGCTGGCAGGTTACGGCATCGTCTCGCGCGTTCTGCGTTCGGTCGTCGAGGAAGCGCGCCGGGAGGGGCTGCGGGTGGGTCTGTTCCGCCCCATCACGCTGTGGCCGTTTCCCTCTCGGGCTCTGAGGAACGCGGCGGCGGGCGTGCAAAAGGTGCTGGTCTTCGAATTGAGCCATGGGCAGATGGTAGAAGACGTGCGCCTCGCCTTGAACGGGAAAGTTCCGGTGGAATTTCACGGCCGGTCCGGCGGCAATGTTCCGTCGGTGGAAGAAGCCCGCGCGATACTGGCCCGCCAGAGCGGGCAGCCGGCGCGCTGGGCCTTCGCCGCCTGAAATGAGGCTAATAATGTCACAAGCGACGCGCGGGGAAGATAGAAGTCTGGAAACCGGCGGCAACGGATACGAAGTCCTGCATTCGAAATCCCCAGTCTTCTATAAGCTCTACGAGCGGAAGCCGGAGCTTCAGCACCAAACGCATTACTGCCCGGGCTGCGGGCACGGCGTGGTGCACAAGCTGATCGCCGAAGCCGTGGGGGATTTGGGATTGCAGGACAAAACCATCTTTGTCAGCCCGGTGGGCTGTTCGGTATTTGCCTACTACTACTTTGACGTCGGCAACGTGCAGGTCGCGCACGGGCGCGCGCCCGCCGCCGCCACCGGGGTGAAGCGCGCTTGCCCGGACAAAATCGTGGTCGCTTATCAGGGCGACGGCGATTTGGCCGCGATCGGCACGGCGGAGATCGTGCACGCAGCCAACCGGGGAGAAAAGATAACGGTCTTCTTTGTGAACAACGCCATTTACGGCATGACAGGCGGACAGATGGCGCCGACCACGCTGCCGGGGCAAAAGAGTACCACTTCACCCTGGGGCCGGCGGCCGGCCAACGAAGGTTTCCCCATTCACATGGCGGAAATGCTGGCGGCCCTGGAAGCTCCCGCCTACGTCGAGCGCGTGGCGCTGGCGGACAACAAGAATATCATGAAAGCGCGGCGGGCCATTCGCAAGGCGCTCGAGATCCAGCGCGACGGCGTGGGCTTCGCGTTCGTCGAGATACTCTCTCCCTGCCCAACAATCTGGGGCAAGGACCCCGTGGAAGCGAGAAAGTGGGTGGCGGAGAAAATGATTCCCGCGTTCCCTCTGGGCATCTTTCGCGACCGCAAGCCGGTGGAATCTCTCATTTCGGCGCCGCCGCGTCGTTCCGTCCCGGAAGTGCTGGAGATTCAGGCAGAGGAAGCGGAAGCTCCCGCCGTCGAGGGCCCATCGAAACACCCGCATCCTTTCCGTCAGATGACCATCGAGATTGCGGGCTTCGGCGGCCAGGGCGTGCTGCTCCTCGGGCAGTTGCTCGCCGAGATGGGCGTGCAGGAGGGGTTGGAAGTAAGCTGGCTGCCTTCTTACGGCCCGGAGATTCGCTCTGGCAGCGCGCATTGCCACGTCTGCCTGTCCACCAGCCGCATCGGATCGCCCCTGACCTCACATCCCGACGTGCTGATCGCTATGAACGAAATCTCGTTGCGCAAGTTTGCCGCCAGCGTGCCGCCCGAGGGATTGATCCTCTACAACCGGGAAGAACTACCGGCGGATTTTGAGCCACCAGCCGCCAAGACCATTTGCATTCCGGGCTTGGAGATAGCCGATCAGTTGGGCTCCGCCAAGGCGGCGAATATTGTCCTGCTGGGCGCGCTGCTGGAGGAGACCTCGTGCCTGGCCGCGGAGACCGCCTTGCGCGTTATCGAAGAAAAGGTCAAGAAAGCCCCGCTGCTCGAAACTGATCGTAAGGCGCTCGAAGCGGGCCGCGAGTTCGTTGACAAGCAAGTGTGGGTCGGCGCGGAGAGCCAAGCCGACGGATTCCCATACTAATACAAACGTACTTGGCGATGTTACGCACGGCTGTAACGGCCGGAGAAGAAGTAGCGTTGAGCTGCGGCCGCGCTTAGCTGCTGGTGAGGGATGCACCCAAGGGGCTTGGTTTAATCCTTCGACCGTATTCCGCGTGGAAGGCGAGCAAGGCTTAGCAGTTCTCAGCCAACCGTACGCGAATATCCACGGCGCGAAAATCTTTGGCCTGCGGGAAAACCATCAAGGGATTAATATCCATCTCGGCGAGTTGGGGTAAATCCTCGACAAGTTGAGAGAATCGTTCCAGGATTTCTGCCAAGGCTGCCACATCGACGGAAGGCTCGCCACGCACTCCTTCAAGAAGTCGATAACCACGAATCTGGCGGATCATCTCGTGCGCCTCGAGATCAGTGATGGGCGGCACGCGAAAGACGACATCCTTGAAAGTCTCCACGTAGATTCCCCCCAAGCCAAACATCACCAGAGGTCCGAATTTGGGGTCGTGAGTCATGCCGACGATGACCTCGCGGCCGCCGCGCACGTACTCCTGCACCAAGAAACCCATTTGGCCCTCAGTGATCGACGAAGGCGGGTGACGGCGCTTCACGGTCTCCGTCATCTTCCGGGCAGCAGCGATCAAGTCCTCCGGCGTTTGGATATCGAGCATCACCCCACCCACCTCTGTCTTGTGGATTAGCCCGGGGGCGACAGCTTTCAGGACGGCCGGATAGCGCGCCCCTTTCGCAACTTCCCCAAGCTCTTTCCCATCCTTGGCAACGGCCGAGCGCGCGACGGCAATGCCATAGCACTCGACCAGCCGTTGCGCCTCCGGGGGAGTCAATTCAGAACGTCCCTGGCGGTGGACCTCGTTTAGAAGATTCATCGCCGCCTCGCGATCCACATCAAATCTCCGCACTTCGCCGATCGGCTTTTCGCGCCATTGCCGGTAGCGGTCGAGCGCCGCCAAAGCCTGCACGGCCGATTCGGGAAACAAATAGATGGCCATATGGTCGGGATGTTTCCGGTTCAATTCCTGAAAGAACTCATCCGGAGCCATGAACACGCCAAATATCGGTTTGCCGCACTTCTCGCGCAACGCTTCCAGACATTCCACGATGTCCATGGCATCGACCATCATGGGAGGAACGAACACCACCAGGATGCAGTCGATACCTTCATCCTCCAGGAGTACCCGCACGCAGGCGTCGTATTTGCTGCGATCGGACCTGGGAGTCATATCGATGGGGTTCTCAACGATGGCCTCAGGGGGCAACAGGCGGCGAAGCTCCTCGCGTGTATTTTCGGAAAGCTCGGCAAGTCTGAGGCCGAGACTGACCGCCGTGTCCGTGGCCATGATGGCCGGCCCGCCGGCGTTGGTCAGAATGGCCAGCCGGTTCCCGCGCGGCAGCGGATTCTTGGAAAATCCCAGGGTCAAATCAAAAAGCTCTTCTACGGTGTCCACCCGAATCACCCCGGACTGCTCGAGCAGCGCATCCGCGGCGATGTCCAAGCCTTGGCGGGCCGAGAGCGCGCCCGTATGTGACGATGCCGCCCGAGCTCCCGCCGCGGTCCGGCCTGACTTCACCGCCAGGATGGGCTTGCGCTTCGAGACCCGGCGAGTAGTCTGCATGAAGGTCTTGATTTCGCCGATTGACTCCAGGTACATGAGGATCAGGTCCGTATTTGGATCGTCTTCCCAGTAGAGCAGCAGCTCATTCGGCGAAACGTCCGTTCGGTTGCCCAGGCTGACAAAGTAGGAGAACCCAATGTCGAGCTGTTGGGCGATGTTCAGGATGGCCACCCCGAGTGCTCCGCTCTGCGACATGAACCCGATCCGCCCGCTCAGCGGCAGCGTGGGCGCGAAGGTGGCGTCCATGTGGACCGCCGGGTCGGTGTTGATCAATCCCATGCAGTTGGGTCCGATCATGCGCATGCCGTAACGCCGAATCTGCTCCGCAAGCTTGGCCTCTTTCTTCCTCCCCTCTTCTCCCGTCTCAGAAAAACCCGCCGTGATGACCACCAGCGCTTTCACTCCCTTCTTCCCGCAATCGTCCACAACCGCCGGCACCGCTTCGCGCGGCACCACGATGATCGCCAAGTCCACCTGGTCGGGGATGGAACTGACAGAGGGATAAGCTTTCATCGAGTGAACGAAATCCGCTTGGAAATTTACGGGAAAGAGCACGCCCCGGAATTCGAATTCAATCAGTTGGTGCAAAATCTGGCGGCCAATCGAGCCGGTCTTGCGTGAGGCGCCGACCACGGCAATGGATTGTGGCTTGAGAAGTGAGTCAAGGGGATGCATGATGAGTCCTTTCACGAGGCCAGGGTCCTCCCCAGCCCGTCTCTGAAATCCAATTGTGGCGGCGCTGAACTCACGCTCGCCTTTTCTTTTCCATCCATTCGGCGATCAGAGATCACCGCCCAGTGCTGAACCCGGCCTGAGCGTTGCACTCTCTGCCTCCGACGGCAACAAGATGCCTCCACAGACATCCGGCGCGCACTCCCTTTTACCTATTTTGCGGGTTCCTGCCAAGCGAAGAGAAATCGAATGCTGGACCGTGTCGGCTCGTCACTGCTCTTCCGGCAAGAATCATGCTGCAATTTCGAAATTGAAGGCTATAATCCGCAATTCGGCCGGAACGATTCCTCGTTCGCCCGCAATCCATCCACACGCGGCGAGAGTGAACTCTGGGGGCATCTCTAATGCATACACAGGATCGTACAGCCACGCGATACTTGATGGGGACGGCGTGCGCCGGATTATTCACGTTCGGGGTTATGACCTCCTTCCTCGGCGCCACCCTTCCCGAGCTGAGCACGCGGTTGAACTTTGACTTGGCGCGCGGCGGCGCTCTCTTCAGCTTCCTTTATTTCCCCCAAATTCCCATGGTTTTTTTGGCAGGCCCACTGATCGACCGCTATGGCAAGAAGCCCATCCTGGCCGGAGGTTTCCTTCTTTGCGCAGCGGCTCTGGTGGGAATTGCTTATGCTCCAAGCTATGCGATTTTGGGAGCGCTACTCATCGCGCTGGGGCTGGGAGGCAGATCTGCCATGAGCGCTTCCAACACGCTCATCCCCGACCTTTACCCTGAAAACCCTTCCTCCGCCCTGAATCTGGGAGGCGTTTTCTTTGGTGTCGGCGCGATCTTTTTCCCCTGGCTGGTCGCTCTGATGACGGCACGGCTGGGTCTCGTTCTTACCTTGTGGTTGATAACCTTGCTGGTGGCCAGCGTTGCCGTGGTCGCCGTTGTGCAAACCTTTCCGCCTGCCAGCGCGGGCGGTGGGTTTGATTGGCCCGAGGCGCGCCGACTGGCTCTCAATCCGGCTGTGCTCATTCTGGCTTTGGTCTTGTTCTTCTATTCCGGCGTCGAGATCTCCACGGCAGGGTGGACCAGAACCTTTCTCCAGCAAGACCTCCTCGCTACGCCGCAGACTTCGAAAGCCATCCTGACGATATTCTGGATTGCCATGATGGTGGGACGTCTGGCCGCGAGCCAAGCCGTCAAGTTTGTGCGCGGGCCCAATCTGCTTCTAGGCGCCGCGGTGGGCGCGGTGGGTGGGCTCTTAGTGGTAGCCACAGCGCACTCGATCGCCGTGGCTACCGTGGGCATCGTTATCTGCGGACTAACCTATGCGCCCGTCTTTCCCACCACGGCCGGAACCGCCAGCACTTACTTTCCCAAATTGTTCGCGACGGTTTTTGGCATCCTCATGGCTGTCGGCTTGTCTGCCGGCGTAATCCTCCCTCCTGCCATCGGGTACGTCGCGAAGACTGCCACGGTAAGGGCAGGCATCTCGATGGTGGTAGCTTTCGCTGTCCTCTTGACCGCTGTGCAAGCAATTTTCCTGGTTTACGAGCGCCGCCGGCTTCTCAAGTCCGCCAGCTAAAAGGACGGCCTGCCCCCCTGACACCTGGAACCTGACACCTGAAACCTGTCCTTCCGTCCCCAGGCCCCAGCCCCTAGTCCCCAATCCCCGGCGCACGCTAACCACCTTCGTTTTCAGTAACATTCCCGCATTATAGAGCTAAGTTATTTTTTTTCATGGACATACCAGCTTGTCCCCCGGGTTTTCAACACCTGTCCTTTGTTTTCAGCAACATTCCCGCTTCGTTCTGTCAAAAAATGAATTCTTTCTCTAAATTCCCGCACCGTGTTGACCCCAGTGACAAATTGAGCGACTGATGCTGTCAGGCGTCGGCGGCGTGCAGCCCTTCGTCCCCCAGCCCCCAGTCTCCAGCCCCCAGCCCCCTTCCTTTCTTAGCCTCCTGAGTCAGAAGGTCGCTGACAAAGTCTTCCCGTATCGGGTGGCCGTTCCACAGCCCGGGCAGGGGCGTAATCCCGCGGACGCGGGACCAAGGCGTCAGAAGGTGTGAAAAAATCACGTTGTCGGGGCGGCCCTTATGTCCGCCCTGAGGCAATCCGTCAACTGACGGATTGCCCCTACGACGCCCCGTCAAAACGTGATTTCTTCACACCTTCTCAGCCCTGGGGAAAGGAGCCCTCACCCCGTTCCGTCGGCCGACGGATTGACGGACACCCCTCTGTCGCTGCGGCGACCGGGAGGGGGGACGGGGCAGAGGCAGGGTTCGCATAGGCATCCCGCCCCGCGGACCGTGGGCTACCCTCTTTCGTTCGTCGGCTGACGAACTGACTTCATCAACGAACTTCTAACCCGCCACACTAGGCTATCACATTACGCTTAGGCTGTCAAGGGTTTTTTTTGGGGCAGGGTCATCGCTCCGTCGCCGGAGCTCTCCCTGGTTCTGTCGCCCCTTTCGGGGCTTGACCGGCGCTAGGGCTTGGTTTCCCAGGGCTTAGAAGCTGTGAAATAATCAGCGTCAGCCGCAGATGAACGCAGATCAACGCAGATTAGAAGCCTGCTTTCATGAGCGTTTATCCGTGTCAGTCAGCGGCTTGCAATTTCTTCACACCTTCTTACGCCCTGGGCTATCCCGCCTCGCGGGTCGCCCGTCAGCCGACGGGCTCCCCGGACCGCCCTGCTCGTCCTGCTGCCGCCGTAAGCTACGCATATGTCATGCGCCGGCGGGAAAGCGCCTCCACGCCCCAATTCGATCGTAGCCTGATACTATTTTGAACGCCCCCACGCTGGCGCATAGATTACGGCAGATCCTTTTTGAGCTCCTGTTTCGTCGAAGTTATAGCAGCGCGGGCATCATTATTGGCCGGTCATGGTAGCCACACGCCCGGAATCGGTCCCACGCGCGGCGAAACGACGGCTAAGGAGTCTGAGTCCCTAATCCTACGGATAGGCTGGAGCACGACAGGGTGCAGGCTGCCGGGCAGAAGATGCGCGCCTGTGCGGGGAACCATGAGGGGCGAAGATCTCACTCGACGCAAAGCCGACTTTTCATTCCCAATCCGATCGCGACGCAATCCATTGCATGGAAGTCATTGATGGCATACGGACTTCGCAGCAGTCAGCCGGGCGGCAGCACATTTCGGTATGGAAGTTACACAAGCAAGCGGATCGCTTGCGCGTGCGCGGTGCACAATTGCCAAGGTTGTGAGCGAAGATGACCTGGCTGAGTTGCCATCGGTTCCGTTCAAATGAAGTGCGGCTGTGGCTGAGCGTGATTGCGTACAATTTGGGGAACCTGTGGCGGCGGCTGGTGTTGCCAAACTGGATTGGCAACTGGTCGCTGACCAGTTTGCAGCAGCGGTTGGTGAAAACGGGTGGCCGACTGCTGAAACACGCCCGCTATTACTGGTTACTACTAGCTGAGAGCCATCTGACCCGCCGACTCTTCGGGGCCATGGTGCGGCGGATCGGCTCGCTGTCCGTGCCAGCAGGGGAGGTGAGCTGCCGACCGAGCGGGTTTCAGTGAGCAGGGAGGGTGGGGTGGGAAAAGTGTAGGAGGCAAGGGTCGAAGTAGGGCCTTGGGGTTGTCCGGAGGAACAAAACTGGCCGTTCCGTGGCCTGTGGAAGCACCTGGCACTGCAAATCCGACTGACAATTGCGTTCAGCGGTGGTCAGGTGTATATCATCGGCCGGGCAGAAAGCCCATAATGGAAATTCCGGTTGACAAGCGGTTGAAGACGTGGCACTTTGCAAAAGACTCGGCACAATTCAACGCCCAAGTCAGCAACTGACGTTTAGTGTTCAGGGCGCGGCCGAGGGGGACAGTAATCTAATCCAACTGTGGAGGCGACAATGATAGCGCGCAGAGAGGGAGCCCTCTGGGTAGTCCTTTTGTCTTCGGTATGGCTTGGTAGTTCATGTGGAGGTGGCAGCCAATCGACGACTATTGTAACCACAGAACCGGCTGTTAGTCTTTCAGTCTCCAGCTTGACCTTTAAGAACCAGGTGATAAGCACGACCAGTTCCGTCTCGACGGTGACGCTGACGAACAGTGGTAACGCCGCACTGTCCATCACCGGCATCAACGTCACGGGGACCAATAGCAGCGACTTCGCGCAGTCTAACACCTGCGGCACGTCTGTAGCCGCGGCGGCGAACTGTACGATCAACGTGACCTTCACTCCCTCAGCGGCCGGGAGCCGGACGGCGAGCGTGGCGATTGCCGACAATGCTTCCGGAAGCCCGCAGACGGTCAGCCTGACCGGTACGGGAGTGGTGGCACTGGCCATCTCGACGACCTCGCTGTCTGCTGCCACCGTGGGGAGTGGGTATAGCACCACGCTGGTGGCGACCGGAGGGACGACGCCCTACACCTGGAGTATCAGTTCCAGCGCGCTGCCGGCGGGACTTACGCTGGCCCCTTCCACCGGCGTGATTTCGGGCACACCCACGGCCGCAGGCACATACGACTTCTCGGTGGAGGTGACGGACTCCGGCAACCCGGCCCAGACCGCCACTCAACCCCTGAGCCTTGTCGTCAATTCCTTGACGGTTTCGGTGGGATTGACCCCCGGCACGCCCGCTACGGGTACACTCACCGCCAATAGCACCAGTACCCTGAACTTTAGTTTTCCGGCTAACGCGGTCACCCAGGCGAGCACGGTAACGCTGACCCCGATGGGTTCCAGCGACCTTCCCTTGGCACTGTCATCGGGCACCACCTTTGTCGCCGCCTTTGGCCTCGCCGTCAGCCCGGCGATTTCCAGCTTCGGCGCCGCCGTAGGGCTGAGTGGAAACGTGGACCCAACTATTTCGTCGGGTACGACGCTCCAGTTGGCGATGTTCCAGGACCCGCCAGCCGCGAGTTCGCCAGCGGCAAGGGCGCGATTGCGGAGGACGGCATTGGAGCCCATGGCCACCGGGCCTCAGTGGATTGTTGTTTCGACTCTTGTCGTGGGCCTAAACGGTTCGCTTACCCAGAATCTGGCGACGACAGACCTGCCCGGAATTACAGGACCGGCACAATATGTGCTGTTCATCCCGGCCCCTGGGACTACGATCGTGTCGAATTTCGGGGTGGTCCTGATGGGCGACGACGGCATGGGGACCGGAAATTGCGCAGATGCCTTGCAGGTGATCCGCCTTTACGATACTCAGGGGAATCCGCTGGCCACGCCTACCATCAACTGCTTGAGTTATTCCGGTGCCTCCGATCTCGATGGTACAGCGCTGACCCCGGACGGCTCTCAAGGGGTCATGGTTGACGGCGGGAATACTGTCCGGTTCTTCTCCGGATTGCAGACCGGCACCGTGACCGCTTCAACCAATACGGTGGATGTGACCACCTATGGCGGGGACGGCGACTCGATCGCCATCATGCCGAACGGTGATGAGGCGGTAGTCTCCGCAGATGGGACCTGTCCGTCAGGACAGACCTGCTTGTTGCTCGTTTCCGGCATCGTTTCCGGCAATCCGAAGCCGGCCATCATGATCACAGTCCCGGACAATCGTGACGGTGTTGTGATCTCCAATGACGGACAGGAACTGCTGGCGCGCGGCCCTAGCGGTCTCACCGTCTTCGCTATCGCGCCGGTAACCCCGTACACGGGATCGGAGGGCGGCACGGCGTCCCACAGCTTTACCCAGATCATGGACCTTCCCGCCTTGGGGAGCCAAGGCACCATGGAGGACGGACGGGACGGCATGGCCATCAGCCCCGTGGATTCCAGTCGCGCCGTAGTCATTACGTCGTCTGGGACCCTCCAGCTCGTGACCGGGCTGCCGAGCAACCCGCAAGTGGCCGCATCGGCATCGATAACACCTAGTGTCTCTAGTCCCATGTCGGTCTCCATCACCCCGGACGGCACGACCGCGATTGTGGGCGGTTCCACCGGGGTGTCGATGATCTCCGGTGTGGATACCGGTACACTGGCGGAAGTGGGCACGGTGTACTCTCCCACTTATACGTCGAGCGGAAGCTCTGTCAGTCTCTCCGCCGTGTCGACCCTGGCCATCACCTTAGACGGCAAGTACGTTGCGGCGTGCGATGAGGATAACAGTGCCCTGCTGGTGATCCCCATTGCCAGCAGCGGCTTCGGTGCTCCGGTTGGTGTAATCACCGGCATCGCCGCTCCATCCAATGATCAGATGGTAGTACACTAACCCGAAAGGTAGAGTTCAACTCGTAGGGGCACGCCGTGGCGTGCCCCTACTTTTCTCCCCGCCTTCCAGAAGCCGCGTCTCTTGGGCCGCAACTCCTACCAGCGAGAGGCCGGAATTGGAGATGACCTCAAGGCGTTCCTCCCGTGCAAGCTGGCGGATTCTGCCTCTTCCCACATGTCCGCGTGGTAGAGCCGGAAATTCTCGTGGAAAAAGCGGATGTAGCTCAGGATTTCCTCACGCTCTGGAAAGACGCCGACCCCGACATCCCCGTCCTGAAGGAAGCCAAGGCGTAGTACGCGAGGCTGCAGTAACTGCGCAGACGAGCCAGATAGCTGCGGACGTTTGCTCGGCAAACAGGAGAGCTGCTCTTCCCTCTCCCCATTGGAGTTGTGCCCCGTTGATGGCACTCGGAAACTATGTCGATGGGGTACTTCGCGGGATTTGGAATGATAAACGTTAGTGCTGTATCGGAAGCGCGCCGACGAAAAAGCCGTGGGGCAGCGGGAGGGCCCGGACGGCGCGCTTTCGATACAGCCGTTTGAACGAAGCCGCGTCACGACGCTATGGGATTTGAGTCG
>Ga0326727_10021169_pt1 | contig 12782 bp, 12 predicted proteins | sample MB2enrmetagenome_FD_207643 | JGI IMG/M metagenome (GOLD analysis project Ga0326727, IMG submission 207643) | Lab enriched peat soil microbial communities from McLean, Ithaca, NY, United States - MB29MY | ecosystem: Environmental > Terrestrial > Soil > Wetlands > Peat | place: USA: New York...
CCAGTCGCGAAGCGGTGACCCGGTCGATCACCAGGGATACCGCCATCCCTCCCAATTGTTGATCGGTGGCCACGTCTTCCAGTTCCGGCAACTGCTTCAGCCGGCCGACAAAACGATTGGTCCAGTCATTCAGTTCATTGGCATCGGGGTCCTCCAGTGCGTACTGGTATTGCGTGCGGCTGACCCGGTCATCCACGGTAATGTTCTGCACCGGCTCCATGAACAACTGGATTCCCTGAACCTTGTTGACTTGGGTGGTGAGTCTGCGGATGAGGTCTGACGCGCTGATATTGCGCTCGGCGAGCGGTTTCAAATTGATCGACATCCTGCCGCTGTTGGTCGTCACATTCGTTCCATCCGCGCCGATGAACGACGATACGCTTTCCACCGCCGGGTCCGCCAGAACGACCTTGGTAATCGCCAATTGCTCCTTGGCCATGGCCTGTGAACTGATCGCCGGCGGCGCTTGCGTTATGCCCTGGATGACCCCCGTGTCCTGTACGGGGAAAAAGCCTTTGGGGATCACCACGTAAAGGTAAACCGTAAGCACCAGGGTGGCCACGGCGACCAGCAGGGTAACCGTCTGAAACCGCAGGACCACCTTCAGCGTCCGGCCGTAGAACGCGATCATCCCTTCGAAGGCGCGCTCCGTGGCGCGATAGATGCGTCCCTGTTGATCTTTGGGCTCGCGCCGCAGGATGCGTGCACTCATCATGGGCGTGAGCGTAAGGGAGACCACCGCCGAAACGATGATGGTGACGGCCAGGGTGACGGCAAACTCCCGGAACAGGCGCCCCACCACATCGCCCATGAAGAGCAGCGGAATCAGCACGGCGATGAGAGATACGGTCAGCGAGAGAATGGTGAAGCCGATTTGCTCCGCGCCCTTGAGCGCCGCTTCCATGGGGGGATCGCCCGCTTCGATGTACCGTGCGATGTTCTCAATCATTACGATGGCATCGTCCACCACGAAACCGGTGGAGATGGTCAGCGCCATCAGCGACAGATTATCCAGGCTGTAACCCAGGACGTACATTGCCGCGAAGGTTCCCACCAGTGACAGCGGGACCGCCACGCTGGGGATAATCGTGGCATAAAGGCTCCGCAAGAAAAGGAAAATGACCAGCACGACCAGTCCCACCGTCAACATCAATTCGAACTCCACGTCGTCAACCGATGCTTCGATGGCGGTGGTGAGGTCAGTAAGCGTGGTCACCAGAATGCCCGTGGGCAGGTTGGCCTCCAACTGCGGCATCAGTCCCTTGATGCTCTTGACCACGCTGATGGTGTTGGCCCCGGGCTGGCGTTGTACGTTCAGGATGACCGCGGGGGTCTGGTTCATCCAGGCGGCCTGACTATTGTTCTCGACGCCATTCACGATGCGCGCCACGTCGGTCAGCATCACCGGGGCGCCGTTGCGGTAAGCCACCACAACCTTTCCATAGTCGTCGCTGGTAACCAGTTGATCGTTGGCGTCAATCTGGTAATCCTGGCGCGGCCCGTCGAAGTTCCCTTTGGCGGCGTTCACACTGGCATTGGTCAGCGCCGCGCGCAGGTCCTCCAGGTTGATGCCGTAGGACGACATGGCCGTCGGGTTGGCTTGTATGCGGACGGCGGGCTTCTGGCCGCCACTGATGGTTACCAGACCCACCCCGTTGAGCTGCGAGATTTTGGGCGCCAGGCGCGTGTCCACAAGGTCCTCAACCTGTGAAAGCGGCATGGCATTGGAGGTGATGGCCAGGGTGAGCACCGGGGCATCGGCGGGATTCGTCTTACTATAGGTCGGCGGTGCGGGCAGGATGGAGGGCAAAAGACTTTGCGATGCGTTGATGGCAGCCTGCACCTCCTCCTCGGCCACGTCAATGGCCAGGCTGAGATTAAACTGTAACACGATGACGGAGGTGCCTCCAGAGCTGGAGGAGGTCATCTGGCTCAAGCCCTGGAGTTGGCCGAATTGACGCTCCAGGGGCGCCGTCACGGCCGTTGACATTACGGTGGGGCTGGCGCCGGGATAAAACGTGAGCACCTGAATGGTGGGATAATCGACTTCCGGCAAGGCGGAGACCGGCAGTTGTGTATAGCCGACAATGCCGACCAGGAGGATTGCCGCCATCAGCAGGGCGGTGGCTACCGGTCGCAAAATAAACGGACGAGATGGACTCACTGCGCTTTGCTCCCGCGCGTTTTGACCGGGACAGGATTGTTGGAAATAACCACCGTCGCGTTGTCCTGCAACTTATCGAAGCTGCTGTTGGCGACAACGTCTCCAGGATTGATGCCGTCCACCTGCGTTACCCCGCTGTTGGTGACCCCCGGCGTGACGCTGCGCATATGAGCGATGTTGTTTTGAATCACGTACACGAACGATGCCTGGCCATTTTGTTGAATGGTTGATGCTGGAACCAGCGTCACTCCCTGCAAGGTATTCACCAGCAGGCGGGTATTTACAAATTGGTTGGGGAAGAGGGCATCATTTTTGTTGTCGAAGAGTGCCCGCCCTTTGACGGTCCCTGTCGTCGTGTCAATCTGGTTGTCGAGGGTCAACAACACCCCGCTGGCGATCTTCGTCTGCGCCGTGCGATCAAAGGCATCGACCGGGAGCTTCGCTCTTGCGTTAAGGCGAGCTTCGACTTCCCCCAGGCTGTCTTCCGGGATGGTGAAAATTACGGTGATGGGCTCGATCTGGGTAATAACTGCGAGGGTGGCGCTTCCGTTGGACTGCACGACGTTGCCCGGGTCCACCAGCCGTAGACCCACCCGGCCGGCGATGGGAGCAATGATCTGGCAGTACTCCACTTGAATTTGGTCGTACTGCACCGTTCCCTGGTCGTTTTTGACGGTGCCGGTCTCCTGCAAGACAAGCTTTTCCTGGTCATCCAGGGTCTGCTTGGCAATGGCGTTGCGTGCCCACGCCGCACGGTAGCGATCCAGGTCCATCTGCGCCTGGGCGAGCTGATTTTCGTCGCGCTCCAGGGTCCCTTGGGCCTGTAAAAGCAAGGCGCGGTACGGACGCGCATCGATGTCCACCAGCGGATCGCCCTTGCTCACCCGCTGACCTTCCGTGTAATGCACGGCATCGACCAGGCCATTTACCTGGCTGGTAATCGAATCGGTATAGACCGGGGTGACGGTGCCGATGGAATCGAGGTAGACGCCGGCGTCACCCTTTTGAGCCGTCGCACTCGTAATGGTGATCCCCGGCGGGACAGGCTTGACGGCCGCGGCTTTTTTGGCTTCCTCGTGATGATGCAAAACCAGCAAGAGCGGGACCGCCACAATCAGTAGCAGCAGGATCCACATGACGACGTGTAAACCCCTATGCCTGGGAACAAAGGCCGGAAGTTGATGGTCAGGGCTGATGACGGCGTGTTCGTTCATGTCAGCGGTCAATCGGAATCTCCTTTTTCAGCTCCGAATCCCTCGCAGCATATGCAACGGATCTTGAACGGCTTTAGAGTTATCGCCTGGATTACAGACTCTTAGAAGACCCCGTCTCCACTACGTGTAAATACATGAACACAAAATTTAAGCAACCACAGAACCGTTGTCTGTTCACAATTGCTCATTCTCGTAACATGCCCCACATTGTGGCGGCGTTGGAATGGAAACGGGTGAGGGAGGGGGGGGCGCCGGATCTGCACTTTCGCCGGCGCCTCGGGTTCACTGTGGCTTGGGAACGGCAGCGGCCGATTCGGCAACCGGCAATTCTGCGGTGGTCTTGGGTGGTGTGCTGTTCTGCGCCAGCTTCGCGGGCGGCATTTCCGTGCCGGAAGGGTAAACGAGGATCTGGATGGTTCCCCAACCGCTTTCCGGGCTCGTGCCCGTCTTCTTCCCCATTCCCAGTGTCCTGAGCCGCCGGTCATCGAAACCGAAATTCTCAACCAGGTACTCGCGGACCACCAGGGCGCGACCTTGGGTCAGGACCAGGTTCTTCCCGGCGTCTCCTTCCATGCTGGAATACACGGCCACTACGGCAACCCCAAAGTCGGTATCGGTCAGGAATTCGCCGGCAGCATTCAGAGACTTCTGGTTTTTCAGCTTGGCCGTGTCAACCTTGTCAAAGAGTTGCTTTGCCTCGAACGTAAAGGTTTTCTGGGGCGCGCCCGGGGGCAGGCTCAAGATTTCGTCCTTCGCCAGCTCCGCGGAATCTTCATAACCGCGATTCTTGAAATACCCGCGCAGGAAGAAATTGTGCTTCATCGCCTCCATGTTCTCCTGGAAATCCGTCACCCCCGCTTGCGCATGGGCAACCGCATCATTGATTTCGCCCATCGTTTGGTTAAGCGCGAGATAGGTTGTTTTATTGTTGATCAGTTCCCCGACGGTCCCTTGACCCTGGTCGATCTTGGCGCTAACCGAGCTTAAATTCGCGGTCGCCTGCGTAACGTTTTGGATGGCTTGCTGACTGCTATCCAGGATATCCCTCGACTTCTTAATCAGGTCTGACATGGCAATGGGAGGTTGGCTCGAGATGGTATCACCGCTGTGCACGTTGGCCGCGCCGGCTGTTCCAAATGAGATTGCCATATACTCGTTGCCCAGCAGGCCCTCGGTTTCGATGGACGCGACGGAGTCTTGCTTGATGATGTCGTGCGTCGTGATGTCGAGGTCCATTACCACGGTGATTTTATCGCCCGGCCGGTGAGGCAAGTCGATACTATGCACGGTTCCGCGGTGAACGCCACCCACCCGAACCGCCGCGCCCACATCCAAGCCCACCACGTTGCTGAATTGCGTCTTTAGCCGATATGTGGACGTAAACAGGTATTGCGTGTTCCCAACGATAAAGGTTCCCACTGCCAGAATCGCCAGTGTCGTAACGATGAAAGCTCCCAAACGCGCCGCTCTCGACATATGTTCTCCTAAGCGTCCCGCCGCATAAAGTCCGTGACAAACTTGTCGTGACTCTTCTCCAGGTCCGCGAAGGTGCCTTCGAGTATTACATTTCCTTCGTGGAGTAGTGCCAGCCGGCCGGCGATGGTTTTGGCGCTCTGCAAATCGTGTGTGACCACAATGGATGCCATGGCGTGTTCCTTTTGCAGCTTGAGAATCAGCTCATCAATCTCGCCGGAGGTAATAGGATCCAGTCCCGCCGTGGGTTCATCCAGCAGCAGGATGTCCGGGTCGAGAGCCAGCGCCCGCGCCAACCCCACTCGCTTCTGCATGCCACCGGAAATATCAGAAGGCATCTTTTTGAGATCGCCTTCCATGCCCACGCTCTTCAGCAATTCCTTCACTCGATCCCGCCGCTCGGACTCCGGCATGTCGGTGTTGTGCTTCAGTGGGAAGTCCACATTCTCCTCCACCGTCAGCGAATCGTAGAGCGCCGCCTGCTGGAACAAAAAACCCATCTTCCTCCGGATGGCGTTGAGCTTGCCGAGACTGATTCCGGTAATCTCCTGCCCATGGATACTCACTGATCCTGCATCCGGTTTCTGGAGCCCGATGATGATCTTCAATAAAACACTCTTGCCGGTGCCGCTGCGGCCGAGCACCGCCACCGTTTCACCGCGGGCGACGGTCAGGTCAATCCCATTCAAGACCATCTGGGCGCCGAAGGACTGGTGCAGACCTCGCAGGACCACGGGCGGCTCGCCATTCGTTTTCTCAAGGTTTTCCATCACGATGCCAATCAGGTCCTTTTCTGTCCTCGGTTGCGAACTCTTCAGCCCCGGTCCTCATGGAAAGAACATGACAATGAGTTTCACCAGGATAACGTCGGCCAGGATCACGAAGAGCGAAGAATAGACCACGGAGCTTGTTGCCGTCCGCCCCACGCCTTCGGTGCCTCCCCGCGTCCGCATTCCCTGAAAGCACGCCACCAGCCCAATGATCAGGCCGAACACCATCGTCTTGAAGGTGGGCGGCAGAAAATCGTTGAAGCCGAATTGGCTGAAGCCGTCGTGGATGAACTGCTGGAAGGTGATCGGGGCAGCCAGGGCATCGGCCGCCCAAGCCGTTACCACTCCGAAGAAATCGGCAGCGAGGGTTAGGAGTGGCAACACCAGGATACAAGCCAGAATGCGGGTGGCGGCCAGCAGCCTAAAGGGATTTACCGCTGATGCCTCGATGGCATCAATCTGCTCCGTCACCTTCATCGATCCCAACTCGGCGCCGATGCCAGCTCCCGCACGGCCGCAGACGACCAAGCCGGTGACGATGGGACCGATCTCATGGATGAGCGAGAACACGACGGCGGCGGGAAGCAAGGAGCTGGCGCCGAATCGAACCAGGCTATCGCGGGTTTCAAGCGAAAGAATGGCGCCGATGGCCGCGCCCGCCATAGCCACCAAGGGAAACGATTTTGATCCGATCTCGTCGATTTGCCGGAAAAGCTCGCGGAATTCAAAGGGCGGTGTCACCGCCGCGCGCAGAACTTGCCAGGAAAAAAGGCCCAGATCGCCGAACCATTCGAAAAACCCGTTGATCACACCCGTGCTGGAATTCGCAGTGGAGGACATGGGTACAACCGACAACTCCTCTAAAAACTCGTTGCATTATTCGTTGGCGGGGCACGAAAAACCCAACCGTTCGTTTTACCCCGTAGTCCGCGGTTAATGAGTCCCGGCGCCTTTTCTTGCCGGCAGCATCTTCGTTGCGGGCTGCAGCCGGATGTAAGCCGCGGCAGCGCGTACGCGTACCGCATCCTTCTTGTCGTCCAGCAGGGGGACCAACTGCTCGCGGAATTGAGGGAACGGATGCATCGCCACAAGGTGGGCGGCCGCAGCGCGCACTGACCATTCCTTGTCCGACAATGCTGATCCCACCGCATCTGCCAGCGCTGCATCACGCGAGCTTCCGATCAGCAGCAGAGAGGCGGCCCGGGCGGATGAATCGGGGGCCGACAATATACCCTGTGCCGAAGACAATCCGAACCCCAAGCCCGGGACGGGAGCGAAACCTGCTGCCTCAATGCCGATGTAAATGAAAAGCTTGGTAGGAGTGTGCAACATGCGCAAGGCGCTCCGTTTCTCATTGCTAAGATAGCTTGAGGACGCTTTCGACTCTTTGCTTACCACGTCGAGAAGAAACTGCACCCCCTCGGGGTCGTGGAGGTGGTAAAGCACCTTGGCGGCGGCAAAGTCAACTTCAGGAACGGGATCCCGCAAGGCTTTTTTCAAGAGAGGAAGCGCCCGGTTGTCCTTGAAGTCACCCAACGTGACAACCACCGCAATCCGGACCGGAACGTCGTGGTCATCGAGCATCGGGGCAAGAGACTCCAGAGCGTTATCCTTCACCCCCACCAGGCTCAGGGCCTCCGCCGCCCCCATTCGACCGTCCGGATTCCGGTCATGGATAGCATCATTCAGAATGCTCTGGCACCTTTGGACGTTATCGGGAGGTTTGGCCTGCCCAAATGCCAGCGTCGCGCCCAGCATCATCAGAATCCAAATCCGCACGTGATGGGCTCCTCTCAGCCTGACCCGTGGTGACGGGGAAAGTAGCAGTCGGGATCAGGCCCAATAGGGCTTGTAGCCATAGTACCCGTACAGGGTGGACCCCAAAGAAAGGTCTGCCATGTCGGGCCAGTTATTCTTGTCAAATCCCGGCGCCTTTTCCAAAAGCGCCTTGTCGGCATTCAGAACCATCCTCTTCTTAGTCATATCGACGCTAAAAGCCTGCCAGGGGATAGCAAACAGTTTGTCACCCATACCCAGAAAACCGCCGAACGACAGCACGGCGTAGGCGACCCGCCCACGATCCAAGTCGATCATGATCTCCTCGATCTTGCCGAGGTCCTCGCCTTTGTAATTCACCACTCTGTCACCCTTCAAGGAGCTCCCGGAGAGAACAACCCCAAGAGTCTTTTGCACTTGTATTGCTGGCGCTGGTGTCATGAAATTTCTCCTTCATCTATTTAGAGTTGGGCTGGGCGCGGCGGGTGATCGCCAACATGTAACTTCAGGAGGTTCGTGCCGGCTCGCCTCTACACCCAGTGACCACATGCAGGATATTCCCCCCGGAATGTGCTGTCTGTTCACAATCGACCAAAGGTCTGAGCAAACTTGCACAGCGCGATGCCCGGACATTGGACGGCAGGCGTATTCCCTGATGAAACCGGCCGTGCGGGCGAGCCCCGACCCCATGGTGTGGAATGAGCATTTTTGACCAAACCGCTGAGCCGTTCGGAACTGACACGGAATCACGCCCAGGGTAAAAGAAGAGTGCTTCGCGCATCTGTTAGGTCGAGAAGGAGATGCCATGTCGTTTGGAATTTATGCTGTGGGATTCGTGCTTGTGATTGGCGGTTTGATATACGGCGCCCATTTGATGCACGTCCCGGCACACTGGACTGCCGTGGGTGCGATTGTATTACTGGGCTTAGGGGTTTTGTCGGGTGTAAAAGCGACGCGCCAAAGGGATCCATCATAATAACTGAGAGGAGGTTCCCATGGGATTGATATTACTCGTGGTCGTTCTGCTGCTCCTGTTCGGTGGGGGCGGAGGCTATTACGGATATCGGAGATGGGGTTCGGGCGGAGGCATCGGGATCGGTGGCGTGGTCCTGATCATCCTGATAGCCCTATACGTGTTCGGCGGATTGCGCCTGCCAAGGTGACGTGTGGATTGGAACACTTGCTGACCCCAGATTTGAGGAATTAGCTGCAGCGACTTATGGTCATGGCGCGGCTCCTGCGAGTCTTGCCGGGTTTACGCCCCTTTTCTCGCGGACTTGGCGATGCGGGGCTGCGCCATTTCTTTCGTGATACGCGCAAGTATCGCTTTGTCAGATTCGTTCCTGGGTTTCCTTGTGCTTCCCATGTTCGCCTTCTAATCTTAAGGAGGAATCTCTTCCTTCCCTTCCTCAAAACATCATATTAGAAGCAGTGAAGACGCGTGTCTGCTCCATTACGCACACCTGACTGTGCAATCTTGACCTGACGTGTGTTTGATATCAAACTGACGCGCGATACACCCTCGGGTATAAAGGGTTTGCCTCAAGCTGCCCGTCAGGCTCGGGTGGGGAAGCGCAGCCCGTTTCCCTGGCTTCGTTTGCAAAAACGAGCCAGCCCCTCGCAGAAGTGGCGGCTCGTAATTTGAGCGCATAAGGCAGTCCCAAGAAAGCCTGAGCCGTTTCGGGCAAACAAATCCCGCAAAGCAGAGGACGATTGTGGCCAAAAAAGACTTTCAAACAGCTAAGGCAGGCGAACGAACAAATTCCACCGGTAAGCCGGTAAGCAGCCGGGTCCTACTGTCGGTTTCCGACAAAGAATACCGCGCCATCCGTCCTCACCTGGAATTCCTCAGCATGCCTCACTAACTTGGCCTTTACGAACCGAACGATCCACTCGAGTTTGTGTATTTTCCGAATGCCGGGATGGTGTCTCTGGTCATTGAAACGGAAGACGGCAGGACGGTGGAAGTGGGCGAAGTGGGAAAGGAAGGGTTTGCAGGGATACCGGCGGTGGTTGGCATGAGGAAAAGCCAAGTGCGTGAGGTCGTACAGATCGCCGTAGATGGGTTCAGGGTGAGAGTCGACGCCTTGCAAAGACTCTTGCAGTCAAGCCCACAACTTCAACAGATGCTGACTCGGCATGCAGTAACCCACTGGCTGCAAATGGCTCAAACTGCCGCGTGCAATCGGCTTCACAATATCGAACAGCGCTTCGCACGCTGGCTGCTGGTCACTCAGGACAGAGTGGATTCCCCGACGATCACCATCACCCAGGATTTCCTTGCCACGATGCTAGGGACGGACCGGCCCACGGTAAGCTTGGCAGCAGGAACGTTTCAGAAAAAGGGGGGCTATCAAGTGGACCCGTGGTGAAGTGCAGATTCTGAACCGCGCGAAGCTTGAAAAGTGCGCCTGCGAGTGTTACCGAGGTATTCGGGAGGACAGGCATGGCGATGGACCTTTGCGCCAAGGAAACGCTTTCAAGCCGGACGCTCGTGGGGACACTTGAATGCTGGCGGAAAGACGACTATCGATAAGGTCCTTGTGTCGAAAGATAATTTTCGCTGCCAGTGTTCGGCGGCCTACAGACAGAACCTTCTCCGAGAGCTAGCATCTCCGTCAGGGGATCATTAGAGTTCAGGATCGAAAATCCAAGTTGATACGTTTGCGGGCAGTTTCCATTCTGATATCCACGGACTCGCCTTCCGCAAGGAGAAAGGAAAGGCTGTTATGGCGCCACAGAAGAAACCGCCTAAGGTTGTCAGGGCCAATGGCAAAGGCAAGCCTGCGCTGGCTACGGCTATCCAGAAAACTCAACCTGTTGATTGGGCAGCGTTTCTCTCAGGAATCGATCGCGGGAAAACCACTCTCGAATACGGCGCGAACCGCACGATCTTCATGCAGGGAGACCCTGCGGATTCCGTTTTCTATCTCCACCGTGGCGAGGTGAAACTCGCGGTGACCTCCCAACAAGGCAAGGAAGCGATCGTCACTGTTCTGGGAGACGACGAGTTCTTTGGTGAGGGATGCCTTGCTGGCCAGCCGTTGCGCATTGCCTCGGCTGTTGCGGTGACGGATTGCACTCTTTACAGGATCGAGAAGTCACTGATGGTGCGTCTGCTCCACGAGCGGCACGAAATCTCGGAATTGTTCACGATGCACCTGCTATCCCGCAACATTCGATTTGAAGAGGATCTGGTCGACCAGCTTTTCAACTCCAGCGAGAAGCGCCTAGCCCGGATTCTCTTATTGCTGGCGCATTTTGGCAAGGAAAGCAGAACGGAAGCGGTCCATCCCGGAATCAATCAGGAACATCTGGCCCAAATGGTCGGTACCACCCGGTCGCGAGTTAGTCAATTCATGAATAAGTTCAGGAAGCTGGGCTTTGTCGATTACACCGGCAGCGGCGCCTTGACGGTCAACAGTGGCCTCCTGGGCATAGTCCTGCACGATTAGTCAAGTCCGACCTCACACGCTCAGAACCGGAATCGGCACGGCGCAAATGATTCCATAGCCGTGCGTCCGCAGGTGACCGCCATAAGGGTAGCACCCGTTAACCAGCAGATCCGCCTTGGTCTGCTTCGCAACTTGCCTTAACACCGTTGGCACGTCACCACTTCCGATGAATACATCTGCCGTGACTCCCGTGTCCTGCTGGAGTTTTGCCATTTGCTCGGAAGCGTTGCCGACAAGCTCCTGTTTCCACTTTTGATCGACGTAGCTGCCGCCGGGCCCCCATAACTCCACACTGGCAGTGATGTTAGCGAGCGTCAAACGAGCACCAAATTCGGCAGCCATTTGGGCGGCCCATGACACCGTTATATCAGCACGGGGGCCGAATTCCACCGCGCACAGGACGTTGCGAATAGCAAACTCCTGCCCGGGCCCCCCCTCCACGTGGGCACCGGTCCAAACCGGGCACTCGGTCCCGTGTAGCACTTTTGCGGTCACCGAGCCGAGCAGAAACTGGTAGAACGTAAAGCTATGTGACGGCATCATGATCAGGTGGGCTTTTTCTTCCTGAGCCGTCTGCACAATGGCCACGGCTACGTCGCCATTCACCAACTTGCACTGAATGGCAAGGCCCTCGAGCTCCGGACCCAGAGACGGGTCCTGCTGATTCTGGGCCTGCCTGATAATCGCCGCAAGCAAGTCCCAGCCGGCCAGCTCGCGGCTGTCCTCCGGCACACCGGCGGCATGGCTCTGCGCTGTCATGACGTGCAGTATCACGATCTCAGAATGGAAATGGCGCGCCAAGGTCGCAGCCTGATGAATCACACTGAGTGAAGCCAGCGGGAAATCGACCGGCAAGAGAATTTTCTTGATAGTAAGCATCGCGCCAAACCCTTCCCCGAAGATGGCCCCTTCAGGATACCACAGGCGCCAAAATGCGACTCTTACCCGGTCCCCGAATCCCAAGCCCCATATTTCAAAACTTGGAAGTGGAGGGTCAGAGCCTGCGCCGGCCCTCAATGTCCGGTCGATGATGGTTCCAATTCCGGATTGGGCGCTCCGTGCCCGTTGTTTAAATGCATGCGAGTGAGTAAGGAGTGGGGTCCGCTATAGAGGAACTCTAGGGCGATGTTCGCGCCCACATTTTGCAGCATGTTCTGGTTGCCCATCCGGAGCGCATCCTTGGCGCCGTAGCGGCGGGGGTACCAACCATAGACGGCCGTCATCGTGCCTGCGTACGGCGCGACGAGCGCGGCAAAAGAGAAGACGCGGTGGCCGTCTTCGCTACGGCGTGCGGTCAACGTCGAAATTACGGCATGGCCCAGCCGCGGCATCACGCCTTTGCACTCACAGCGATAATACAAGGTATCTTCCTTGAAGACTTCTGACAACGCATAACGCGTCGTGGTACCTATGCCGGCTATGCCGAAGTCGGACCCGAGTCGCTTGCGGTAGCCCTCTGGGCCCCGCCCCCAGTCTCGAGGTGTGTTATTGGCTTGGTCAAAACCCGCCTTGAGCGCGGCGCCGGTGATGGGATAAGGGCCGAAGGCGTCAAAGAGGTAGTTGTATATTTTCGTCTTCTGCGTCGGTCGCGTGTACGCGAGGCCCGGTTGCGCCGGGGTGGGACTGGCAATGGTGCCGGAGGAATCTCCAGAATCGGCCAGTGATTGCGCCTTTGCCTGCACGGGCAGCGCGGCGAGGCTCGCAATTACCCAAAGCCAGAGCATCATGGGGCGAATCTTCACGTCAAAATTCTCCTTGGTCAGTCCAAGGTCCTCAGTGGTAAACGCCCAGCACGTTGACGGCGAGGAGAATCAGTAAGATGGTGCCGATCCCGATGCCGGCGCCGCCACCGAAACCCCAACGGCTATGGCCGTAGTACGCCCCACCGACACCCAAAGCCAACAACCAAATGCTAATGAGTATCAACATT